>Ga0335072_10001084_pt1 | contig 46114 bp, 47 predicted proteins | sample Lox_Sample_21_FD_206725 | JGI IMG/M metagenome (GOLD analysis project Ga0335072, IMG submission 206725) | Soil microbial communities from Loxahatchee National Wildlife Refuge, Florida, United States - Lox_Sample_2.1 | ecosystem: Environmental > Terrestrial > Soil > Wetlands | place: USA... | reverse complement strand
GCGCCCATGATCAGGATTTTTCTGCCGCTCATCTGCGCGGCGCTGGGCTTCGCGGCAGCCTCCTGCAGCCAGTCGGAGAAGCCGCTCGCACCGGCGGCGGAGACGACTGCCTCGCCCCCTCCCACAACAGAGGGCGCCGCCTCTGCGGCGACGCCCGGCGCGCCCGATCCCATGCAGGCGAGCGACCAGGCGCCGCCAGATCAGGCGCCGTCATCCGACGCGCCATCTTCCGACGCGCAGTCATCCGACGCTCCGCCACCTGACGCGCCTTCATCCGCCGCCCCGCCATCCGACGCGGCGTCAACATCGGCCGCCTCGCAATCCGCGGCGAGCGAGAGTCCGGACACGGCTCCCAATGCGGGGACTCAACGCCGCGCCACGAGCCTGATGGGCATGCCCGTGGTGGCCGCGGACGGCAATGCGCTGGGTGAGGTGAAGGACATCATGTTCGACCGGCAGGGTCACGCATCGCACGTCGTCATTGCTTACGGCAACCCGCCGGCATCCGACAGCAAACTGACGGCGATGCCGTGGGATGCCGCCATGGCGAGCATCAAGGACGGGCGGCTGGTATTGGAGGATGCGCAGCTCGAGGGCGCACCCAGCTTCACGGCAGGCACCTACCCCAACCTCGATGATCCGACCTGGAGCACCGCCACCGATGCCTACTGGCGCAAGGCCGTGCAGGCGGCGATCGCGGCGCATCCGGGCGCTCCCGTCGATTCACCGTCGCGGGAACGGCGGGGGCGCGAGCGCCCGGACCGCGACGGCAACTAGATAGCAGGTGGCGTGACTTGGCCGCCCGGACATGCGCGAGCGCGCGCGACTTCTCCGCATCTCTCACCGACTGGCATGCGCGCCACGGGCGGCATGACCTGCCGTGGCAGCGCCGGCGCACGGCCTACCGGGTGTGGGTGTCGGAGATCATGCTGCAGCAGACGCAGGTCGCCACCGTCATCCCTTACTACGAAAGGTTCATGGACCGCTTTCCGGATGTCGGCGCGCTCGCGGCGGCGCCGCTCGATGAGGTGTTGCATCTCTGGTCGGGATTGGGCTACTACGCACGCGCTCGCAATCTCCACCGCGCCGCCGCGCACATCGCCGCGGAGCACGGCGGCCGATTCCCGCAGAGCTTCGAGGCGGTGGCGGCGCTGCCCGGCATCGGGCGCTCCACCGCGGGAGCGATTCTGGCGCTGAGCCGCGGAGAGCGGTTCCCCATTCTCGACGGCAACGTGCGCCGGGTGTTGTGCCGCCACTTCGGGGTGGAGGGCAACGTATTCGAGCGCGCTGTGTTGCAAACGCTGTGGGATCTGTCCGACGAATGCACGCCCACGGAACATGTTGATACGTACACGCAGGCAATAATGGATCTGGGAGCGACCGTCTGCGTGCGCCGCAACCCTGCGTGCGCGGCCTGCCCCGTATCGGCGACCTGTGCCGCACGCCGCGCAGGTCGGCAGCACGAGCTGCCGTCACCGAAGCCGGCGCGGAAACGGCCGCTGCGACAGGTGTTCATGCTGGCCGCGGTGCGCGCGGACGGCGGCGTCCTCCTCCAGCGCCGCCCGGAGAGCGGCATCTGGGGCGGCCTCTGGTGCCTGCCGGAATTCGAGAGCGCGACCGCAGCGACTGATTATGCGCAGCGAACACTGCAGGGCGCCCCCGCCATGCCCGTGCCGCTGGCGCCGGTCGCGCACGGGTTTACGCATTTTGACCTTGTCATCACGCCGCTCCTGGCCCATTGTTCAGGCAGCGCGTCTGCGCCCGACGCGGCGCAGAGCCAGTGGTACCTCGCGCGCGAGCCGACGAGGCTCGGCCTGCCGGCCCCGATCCGGCTGCTGCTGGAGAAGCTCGCCGGCACGGCGGGGGCCTCACCGCAACTGCAATCGCAACTGTTCGACTGACTGGAGAAACGATCGTGGCCCGAATGGTCCAGTGTGTGATGCTCAAACGCGAGGCGCCCGGCCTCGACCGGCCGCCCTATCCGGGCGAGCTCGGCCGGCGTATCTACGAGAGCGTCTCGCGCGAAGCCTGGGCGCGTTGGCTGCAGCATCAGACCATGCTGATCAACGAGTACCGGCTGACGCCCATCGAGCCCAAGGCGCGCAAGTTCCTCGAGGCCGAGATGGAGAAGTTCTTCTTCGGCACCGGCTCGAGCAGGCCCGAGGGCTACAAGGCCCCTGAAAACGCCGATTGAATTCCACCATGCCCGAGACGAAACTCCCTTCCCTCCATCCTCGAGTGCGCACCGTCACGGAGCGGATCCGCGAGCGCAGCCGCGCCTCGCGCTCCGCCTACCTGGAGCGGATGGCGGCTCAAGGCGGCGGCGAGCCGGCGCGCAAGCGCCTGTCCTGCACCAATCTGGCGCACGGATTCGCGGCATCCGCGACTGCCGACAAACAGGCACTGAAGGATCTGCGCTGGCCGAACCTGGCCATCGTCACCGCCTACAACGACATGTTGTCGGCGCACCAGCCTTACGAGCGCTTCCCCGGCCTGATCCGCGCGGCCGCACGCGAGGCCGGCGCCACCGCCCAGGTCGCGGGCGGCGTGCCCGCCATGTGCGACGGTGTGACTCAGGGCCAGGCCGGCATGGAGCTCTCGCTCTTCAGCCGCGACGTCATCGCCATGTCGACCGGCATCGCGCTGTCGCACGGCATGTTCGATGCGACGCTCTGCCTCGGCGTCTGCGACAAGATCGTGCCCGGGCTGCTCATCGGCGCGCTCTCCTTCGGCCAGCTGCCGGCGGTGTTCGTGCCCGCGGGCCCGATGCCCTCCGGACTGCCCAACAAGGAGAAAGCGCGCATCCGCCAGCTGTTCGCCGAGGGCAAGGTGGGGCGCGACGCGCTGCTCGAGTCGGAGGCCGGAAGCTATCACTCCGCCGGCACCTGCACCTTCTACGGCACGGCCAACAGCAATCAGATGCTGATGGAGGTGATGGGCCTGCACCTGCCCGGCAGCGCCTTCGTGCCGCCCAACACGCTGTTGCGCGATGCCCTGACGGCCGCCGCCACCCACCGCGCCGCGCAGATCACGGCGCTGGGGAAGGAGCATCTGCCGCTCTCGAAGGTGATCGATGAGCGCAGCATCGTCAATGCGGTCGTCGGCCTGCTCGCCACCGGCGGCTCGACCAACCACACGCTGCATCTCGTCGCCATCGCACGCGCCGCCGGCATCCTCATCGACTGGGACGATTTCAACGACCTGTCCGATGTCGTGCCGCTGCTGGCGCGCATCTATCCGAACGGCGGCGCCGACGTCAACCATTTCCATGCCGCCGGCGGCATGGGATTCCTCATCAATGAGCTGATCGGGGCGGGCCTGATGCACGAGGACGTGCAGACGATCTCCGGGGAAGGATTGCGCGCCTCGGCGCTCGAGCCCTGGCTCTCCCCCGGATGCCTCGCCTGGCGCGAGGCCCCGGCCGCCAGCGCCGACACCAGCGTCCTGCGCCCCGTGGCCGATCCGTTCAGCGCCGACGGCGGCCTCAAGCTCCTGCGCGGCAACCTCGGCCGCTCCATCATCAAAGTGTCGGCGGTGGGATCGCACCACCGCGTCATCGAAGCGCCGGCGCGGGTGTTCGACAGCCAGGAGGCGGTGTTGGAGAGCTTCCAACGCGGCGAGCTGGCACGGGACGTAGTGGTCGTCGTCCGCTTCCAGGGTCCCCGCGCCAACGGAATGCCGGAGCTGCACGGCCTGACGCCCGCGTTGGCTTCACTGCAAAGCAAAGGTCACCGGGTGGCGTTGGTCACCGACGGCAGGATGTCAGGCGCCTCCGGCACCGTACCGGCCGCGATTCACATGACGCCCGAAGTCGCGAGCGGCGGCCCACTGGGCAAGGTGCGCGACGACGACATCATCCGTCTGGACAGCGTGAAAGGAACGCTGGAGGCACTCGTCCCCGAGGAAAGCTGGACCCGCCGGCCCACGGCCACCGCCGACCTGACCGCCAACGCCTTCGGGATTGGACGCGAGCTCTTCCGCGCGTTCCGCGCCAGCGCCGCGCCCGCCGAAGAAGGCGGCGGCCTCTGTTGACGCGCCGTTCGAAAGCAAATGAGTGAGCGGCCCGAGGCCGCCCTCGGGCCGCGAGGCGAAACGCGGTAAATGGGCCGGCCGCTAAAAGCGCCGCAGGCGCCTTTTAGCCAATTCAACTATCCTGGCCGAGCACAAAATCGCAGGAGCGATTTTGGACGGCGAACGGCGGCCCGCAAGGGCTCGGCGCAGGGACGGGGCCGAGCAAATCGCCGGGAGCGATTTGCGCCAATCAAGGAGGTGATGCCTTGAGCTGTTGGAAGCGCTCGATGTCGGACTGGAACTGCGCCCTCACCTGCGCCTCCTGCTCCGTCCGCGCGTCTATCGCCTGATCCTGCACGCGCACCTCGCTCAGGGTCTGCACCAGCTCCTGGGCGAGATCGTCGGGCATGCGCGGCGCATTGGGGCGTGAGCTGTAGGGCGCGAACTGCTGCGCACGGCTCTGCAGCGAGCTCAAGCGCGACTGCAGGCTCTGCACGTACTGCTGCGCTGCGGTCTGCTGCGTCTCCAGCTGCGCGATCCGCTCGTCCCGCAGGGATTCGATGTCCTTCACCGAGGTATAGGTGCTGAGCAGGAAGTAGTCGTGTTGCTGCTGCGCGTCGCGCCGCGCCTGCGCATGCGCCTCGGCGGCCATCTGCGCGGCCGATTTCTCGGCGTCGACGTGGCCGATCTCCACGCCCTGGCTGTTGAGGATCTCGCGGCTGTTGCGCGCGTACTTCGGCGGGATGGTGTCGCCATAATGGACGACGCCGTGCTCGTCCACCCAGCGGTAGGCGACGCCCCCTTTGTTGTCGCTGTTCTGTGCCCAGGCCGACCCGGCGGCGCAGGCGAGCGCAAGGGTCAGAGCCAGGGCCTGATGCGATGTCCGCCTGGTCCACATGAGTGCGGATATTCTGACCTTCCGTGGCCGGAGGCAAGTCTCAAGAGACGCCATACCGCTGCCGGTAGGCCTTCAGCAGTGTGAGCTGGTCGTCAGAAATCGCAGTCCGTCCGGCGCCTGCGCGGGAAAGCGCCTCGATCAGATCCGCGAGTGTGACGACGCTCACGCAGGGGATGCCCTGCTCCTTCTCGATCTCCTGGGTGGCGCTGAGCGGCCCCTGCCCCCGCTCCTGACGGTCGAGGGCGAAGACGACCCCGGCCGGCTCCGCTCCCTGCTGCCGGATGAGGGCGAGCGATTCCCGCACGGCGGTGCCTGCAGTGACGACATCGTCTATCACGAGCACCCGCCCGCGAAGCGGAGCGCCGATGACGGTGCCCCCTTCGCCGTGATCCTTGGCTTCCTTACGGTTGAATGCGTAGGGGACGCTGCGTCCGTGATGCTCGAAGAGCGCCGCCGCCGTGGCCGCAGCGAGTGGAATGCCCTTGTAAGCCGGCCCGAAGAGGACGTCGAACGGGGGAGCCGAGCGAACGATGGCCGCGGCGTAACAGCGGCCCAGCACGGCGATGGCCTCACCGTCGCTGAAGAGGCCGGCGTTGAAGAAGTAGGGACTCTCGCGGCCGGATTTGAGTGTGAACTGCCCGAAGCGCAGCGCCTGTCGCGAAAGCGCGAGGTCGATGAAGGTCAGCTGATAGTCCTGCATGCCGCTATCATTGCCCGATGCACATGGACCGCGTCAATGCCCGGCGCTCGGGGGGGCGGGGGTGGCTGCAGGCGCTCGCCGTCTACGGCGAGCCGCGGACGCTCGCGATGCTCTTCCTCGGGTTTTCGAGCGGGCTGCCGTTCTTCCCGGCCTTCCAGACCATGACGGTGTGGCTGCGCGAGTCCGGCATCGCCCTGCCGCTGATCGGCATGATGGCCTGGGCCACCATCCCCTACTCGCTGAAGTTTCTCTGGGCACCGGTCGTCGACAGGATGCCTCTGCCCCTGCTCACGCGGCTGCTCGGCCGCCGGCGCGCCTGGATGCTGCTGGCGCAGGTCGGCATCGCGATCGGCCTCTTTCAGCTGGCGGCGAGCGAGCCCACGGCGGGAATGCGGCGCATCGTGATCTGGGATCTCTTCCTGACCTTCTTCGCGGCCACCCAGGACATCGCGATGGACGCGTGGCGGATCGAGTCGGCTCCGATCGCCATGCAGGGCGCGATGGCGGCTGCCTATCAGGTCGGATACCGGATAGCGTTGATCGCGGGCAGCGCCGGCGCACTCACTCTCGCGCAGGCCTACAACTGGCATCTGAGCTACCTCGGCATCGCGCTGCTCGCATCCGTCGGCCTGGTGACCACGCTCTGCGTGCGGGAACCGCATGCGCCCGCCTCGCGCGAAGCCGTGGAGCGGGAGACGCGGGCGGTGGAGTGGCTCGAGCGGCGCGCCCACTGGCCCAAGCCCCTGCGGGACGCGGGCGAGTGGTTCATCGCCGCGGTGGTCTGCCCGTTCATGGATTTCTTCGCGCGCTACCGCGGCTGGATCGCGATCATCACGCTGGCGCTCATCGCGGCGTACCGGCTGACCGACTACGCCGAAGGCGCCATGACGCTGCCCTTCTTCCACGATCACGGCTATTCCAACGAGCAGATCGCCTGGGTGGTGAAGATCATCGGACTCACCCTGTCGGTGCTCGGCGTGTTCATTGCCGGGCTGTTGGTGGCGAAATGGGGGCTGCTGCGCTCGATGGTGGTCGGGAGCATTCTCATGATGCTCTCCAGCTCCGGCTTCGCGCTGCTCGCCACGACTCGTACACCGACACTCCTCGGGCTCGGCATCGCCAACGGGATCGACAACCTCGGCATCGCCGTTCAGGGCACGGTGCTCATCGCATACCTCTCCAGCCTCACGAGCCAGAAATACACCGCGACCCAATACGCGCTCTTCTCATCTCTCTTCGCCCTCGCGGGCAAGACGGTGGAGGGCTTCTCCGGCTTCGTGTCGCATGCGGCCGGCTATGTGCTCTTCTTCGTCTACACGGCGTCGCTGAGCATCCCCGGCCTCGTCCTGCTCTTCTGGCTCGCGCGCAGCGCCGGCGGCGCGAGCAGGCCGGCGCTCGCGCCGGCGGATGGCGGCGCGGACGCGCATGTCCGCAGCGGTTGAGCTCGATCTCGAGCGGGTCATCTGCCGCCTCGCGGACCTGGAGGAGTATGGCGCGCGCGCGTTCACGGTCGGCGGCGGCGACTGGCCGCTGCGCGGCTTCGTGGTGCAAAGCGGCAACGAGGTCCGCGGCTTCGTCGACCACTGCCCGCACGCCGGCCATCCGTTGGCTCTGCGGCCCCACCGATTCCTGACGCCGGACCGGGCGATGATCCTCTGCTCCTCACACGGAGCGCTCTTCGAGAAGGACGCCGGCCGTTGCCTCGCGGGCCCGTGCGCCGGACAGAGCTTGCGGCCGATCCCGCTCGAGGTCATCGGCGATGTAGTGCTGATCGCGGCGAAGGCCGATCTTGCAGCGCTGGCCATCTGACGTCAGGCACAGGCCATCTGACGTCAGGCACAGGGATGTGCCCCGCCGCCGCAGGTGGCGGAGGCCGCGGGCAAAACCACGCTTTTGCCCGCGGACGCGCTGGGCGGGGCAGGATGCCCCGATCCAGCGCCTCAAACAATATGGCGGGGCAGGATGCCCCAATCCAGCGCTAATCAAATTCAAAGAGGTCGATACCGTCGAGCGAGCCGGCGCGCAACGTCGGGTCTTCGTTGATATTGTCGGAGCCGCGGCCTTCGTCGTCGCCGCCCTCCACGTCCACCGAGCCGCTCCAGTCCTCCGGCGCCTCGGCCGCTTCGAGCGCGCCCTCTTCCCACTGCGCCTCCCAGTCCTCGCGCTCCATCTCCTCGACCGTGCCGTCGAAGTACTGGATATCGATGGTGCCCTCGTCGTCGTCGATCGCGACGACCTCGAACAGCTCGCCGCCGTTCAGGCGATACCAGTTGCCGATACCGGGTTGAGAAGCCGCCATTTTGAACCTCCAGAAGGCGATGGGTCCCGGAGCTGTTATCCTCGAGCCGCCGCGCGGGGGGACGGCTTCTGATGTTGCGCCTCGCGTATGGCGCTTTCAAGCAGCGAATGACGCACCGCGAGGGCCCATGCTCGAGCAGCCGGTGAAATTTTTCGTCGTCTTCTTCGTCGTGGTCGAGCCGATCTCGCTGATCCCGCTCTTCAGCGGTCTCACGCGCGGCGCGACCCGGGAGTACCGGCGGCGGATGGCCGTGAAGGCCGTTGGGGTCGCGGCCCTGATCATCGTGCTCTTTGCCTTGGGCGGGGCGCCCTTCCTGCAGGTGATGGGCATCAGTCTGGCGGCGTTCCGGATCTTCGGCGGCGTGCTGCTCTTTCTGCTCGCGCTCGAGATGGTGTTCGCGCGGGAATCGGGCAGCCGTACCTCGAGCGACGAGCGGGCCGAGAGCCGGCGGCGCGCGGACATCTCCGTCTTTCCGGTGGCCTTTCCGTTCATCGCCGGTCCCGGAGCGCTCGCCACCGTGCTCCTCTGGTTCGGGCCGGTGCCCATCACCCGTCAGCCGGTGATCTTCCTCATTCTGCTCGCGGCGGTGGCCGCGGTGCTCGCCATCACCCTGGTCCTGATGCTGCTCGCGGAGCCGCTCATGAGGCTGATGGGCGTGACCGGCGTGAACGTCGCCGGACGCCTCTTCGGCGTCGTGCTCGGGGCACTGGCGGTGCAGTTCGTCATCGACGGACTGCGCGCCGCCTTCCTCTTCAGGCCCGGATGAATTCCAGGTCCCAGACCTGGTGACCCAGCCGCTCGCCCCGCCGCTCGAACCGTGTGGGCGATCGCTCCGCCGGCCGCGGTACGAAGCCGTCCTCCACGGCGACGTTGCGCAGCCGCGGCTCCGCCGAGAGCGTTGCCAGCATCTCCGCGGCATACGGCTCCCAGTCCGTCGCCAGGCGCAGCACACCGCCGCTCCGCAACCGCTCCGCCAGCAGCGCAACGAACGGCGGTTGGATGAGCCGGCGCTTGTGGTGACGCTTCTTCGGCCAGGGATCCGGAAAGAGGATCAGGATCTCGTCCAGACCGGAGGCGCCGAGGTCACGCTCCAGCACCTCGACGGCATCGCGGCAGAGCACGCGGACGTTGCCGAGAGCCCGCTCCTCGAGTTGCAGCAACAGCCGCCCGACGCCCGGCCGATGCACCTCGATCCCGAGGAAATCCTCCTGCGGGCGGGATGCCGCCAGCGCGAGCAGGTTCTCGCCATTGCCGAAGCCGATTTCGGCCACCCGGCGCGCACGGCGGCCGAAGAGCGCATCCAGGTCGAGCGGCGCGTCACCCGGCTCTACCCCGTAGCGCGGCCACAGCTCCTGCAGAGCACGCTCCTGCGCGGACGTGATGCGTCCGCTGCGGGTGACGAACGAGCGGATCGCGCGAGGGTGGTCCGGGTCGCTCAAGCCGGGCGCGAGCCGACGCGCACGGTGGGCAGGCCCTGGGCCTTCCACTCCGAGATGCCGCCTGCCATGTGCGCTGCCGACTGTCCCGCCGCCTGGCGCATCCGCGCTGCCGTGAGCGAGCGGCCGCCGGCGGCACACTGAAACACCACCGTGCGCTCGCCTTCCGGCGGCAGATGCGCGGCATCGAACGTCGACAGGGGATACAGCAGCGCGCCGGAGATGCGCTCCGCCGCGAACTCCATGGGCTCCCTGACGTCGACCAGCAGAACGCGGCCCTGCTCGAGCAGAGCCTGGACTTCCTCCGGCTCGTACTCGGTGATTCCGTCGGGTGTGGTATGGCTCATGGGGCGATTGTATCAGTGACCGTGCGAGGCGGCGGCCTGTCCGCCGCGGGAACGGCCGCCGCCGTGCTCGAGCGGCGTGGGTCGGAGCAGGAATACGATCGGCAGGATGACGGCGATGAACACGGCCATCGCCCAGAAGACGTCGTTGAACGCCATCATGTTCGCCTGCCGCAGTACCAGCTGGTACAGCTCGCCTCTGGCCATCTGCGCGGCCGCGGCGGGCGGTGCGCCGCGGGCCGTCAGCGCCTGCGCGAGCGAATGGATGCCATGCACGTATACCGGGTTGAGCGGCTGCAGGCCCGTGACCAGGCGCGCCTGGTGAAACTGCTGCCGCCGCGCGAGGAGCGCCTGTACCAGGGAAATACCGACGCTGCCGCCGATGTTGCGGCCGACGGAAATCATCGCCGACGCCCTGTTGGTTTTCTCGCCGGGCAGGCCGACGTATGCGGCGCTGATGAGCGGCACGAACAGGAACGGAATCGGCGCGCCCTGCCACATCCGGGCGATCGCGATGTCGCCGAAGGTCACCGTGGTATCGAAGTGGGTCATGTTCCACATCGCGACCGCCTCGACCGCGAACGCCACGCCCATCATGACGCGCGGCTGCACGTGGCTCGAGAGAATGCCGGCAAGAGGCATGCTGACCAGGGTGATGATGCCGCCGAGCGTCAGCGCCAGCCCCGCCTGCTCCGCCGTATAGCCGAGCACCTGCTGCACCATCTGCGGGATGAACTGAGTGGTGCCGAAAAGCACCACGCCGATGGTCATGATGACCACCGTGGCGGAGGCGAAGTTGCGATACTCGAAGAGGGTCATGTCGAGGAGCGGCTCGCGGCTGACGAGCTCCCAGAGCACGAAGGCGACCAGGCATGCCCCGGCGATGACGGCGGCGCCGCGGATCAGCGGGCTGGCGAACCAGTCCTCCTGCACGCCGCGGTCGAGCATCACTTCGAGCGCGCCGAGCGCCAGGGCGATGAGTACGGCGCCGGGCAGATCGAAGTGCACGCCGCGCTGCCAGCGCCGGCGCCGCTCCTCGACGATGAGCGGCGGCTCGTCCACCATCGTCTGCACCAGGAACAGCGACAGCAGCCCCACCGGCACGTTGATGAGGAAGATCCAGTGCCAGGAGAACTGGTCGGTGATCCAGCCGCCGAGCAGCGGCCCCAACATCGGCGCCAGGATCACCGTGAAACCGTAAACCGACATCGCCTTGCCGCGCGAGGCCGGCGGGAACGTGTCGATCAGCATCGCCTGCGTCACCGGCTGCAGGCCCCCGCCGCCCACGCCCTGGAGGATGCGGGCGAGGATGAGGAATGTCAGCGAGGGCGCGAGCCCGCAGCAGAAGGAGGCGAAGGTGAAGAGGGCCACGCTGGTCATGTAGTAGCGCTTGCGTCCGAAGACATCGGACAGCCAGCCGCTCATCGGGATGATGGTGGCGTTGGCGATCAGGTAGCTGGTGAGGACCCAGGTCGCCTGGTCGTAGCTCGACGAGGTGGAGCCCGCGATGTGCGCCAGCGAGACGTTGGCGATCGCCGTATCCAACACCTCCATGAAGGCGGAGATCGAGATGACGGTGGCGATGAGCCAGGGACTGCGGTTGCCGGCGGCGGAGCGCGCCGGCGTCCAGCGCTGGCCGCGGGCGCCGGCAGCCGGGGCGTCGGCCACTCAGCGCACCCTGACGGTGGGCTCGACCGACATGCCGGGCCCGAGGACGCAGCCCGCCGGCACGGTGTCGAGCTCGATGCGCACCGGCACCCGCTGTACCACCTTGATGTAATTGCCGGTCGCGTTCTCCGGCGGCAGCAGCGCGAACGCCTCCCCCGCCCCGCGCTGGATGGAGACCACGTGCCCGCGGGCATCGGCCTGCGGGCAGGCGTCGATGTGGATCGCGACGCTCTGCCCGGGCTCGAGCTTGGCGATCATGTTCTCCTTGAAGTTCGCCCGCACCCAGAGGTAGAGCGGCACGATGGCCATCATCTGCTGGCCGGGCGTGACATACGTTCCCACCGCGACGCTGCGATTCGCGATGTGACCGTCGACGGCGGCGACGACGGTGCTGTAGCCGAGATTGAGCTTGGCCTGTCCGATGCCTGCCTCCGCGGTGGCGATGCGGGCGCGCGCCCCGGTCACCGCAGCCTGAGCAGAATCGATCTGCGCCCGGGCGCTCTGCACGCGCTGCTGCGCGGCGCGCTGCTCGGCGAGGGCGCTGCGGGCATTGGCGACCGCCTCGTCCAGAGAGCTGCGCGCGAAAGCCCGGGGACTGAGCGCGCGCAGCTTCTGGTAACGGCTCAGATCCTCCTGCGCACGGACGGCGGTGGCAGCAGTGCTGGCGGCATCCGCCTTCGCCTGAGCCAGGGCGGCCTGCGCGACGGCTACGCCGGAGGTCGCCTGCCCAAGGGCCGTCTGGGCCTGCTGCTGCGCGGCGAGGGCCTGCATCAGCGCGAGGCGGTACTGCGCGGTATCGATCTGCACGAGCGGCTGGCCGGCGTGGACGAACTGGTTGTCCTCCACGAAAACCTGCGTCACCTGGCCGGCGATCTGCGGCGAGACGTCCACGATATGAGCCTCGAGGAAGGCATCGTCGGTGGTCTCGATTCCGGCTTCGTGCCACCACCAGAGGGCGCCCAGCACGACCACCACGGCAAGGGCGAAGGCGCCGCCGATGATGACGCCGCGGCGCCGGAACCAGGGGCGGCCTTGCCGACGATCCGGCTGGGTATCGGCCGCGCGGCCGGGCTCCCGCGGGTTGCCGCGTTCGCGCTCGTCATTGCGAGCCGGCTGCGCGCCGGCCGCACTGGGGCCTTGGAGCCGCGCATGGCGGCTGGCAGGATCGGAGGAGGTTTCCACGGTGGCGGTCGCATCCTACGACGAATCCCAACGGAACGCTCCCGCGGCTGCGCAGGTTCCCGTCAGCGCTCGAGCACCCACCCACTCCGCCGCGCCGCCTCGAGAAATGCCCGGACGTCGACGGCCAGCGCCGGGTCCGCGGTCCCTGCGACGCGAGTGACGATCTCCGCCCGCGTGCAGGTGCCGTCGCACAGGGCGAGGATGGCGGCCGCCGTCGCGTTGAGTCGCACGCGGCCGGAACGGGTCACGAGCACCGGGCCGGCGCCCGCCGGCGGCCTCAGGAGTCGGTGCGCCGGTGCGAGCCGGACCTTCGGCCGCCGCGTTGAGCTCTTTGCCCTCATGTTGTCGCCGGCCCGCAAGGGGGCCCGCCCTCTGCCGCGGTGCAAGCGGCGGGCCAATTCGCCCGATCGCGAAACGTCAGCGTCTTATCGGCGAGATGCCGTGACGTTTGATCTTGCGGTAGAGGGTGTTGCGGCTGACACCGAGCTCCGCGGCGACGCGGCTCATGTTGCCATGGAGCTCCTCCATGGCGCGCAGCAATGCGGCGCGTTCCGCCGCCTGCAGCCGATTGCACGGCGGTACCGCATCCTCCCGCAGGCCATCATCGGCGGCCGCAGGAGGCGCGGGGAGCCGTCCGGAGATACCGTCGGGCCGCTCGTCGCGCACCGCTTCCCCGTCCCGAATCTCCCGCGGCAGGTCCATCGCGCGCACGACCCCTCCCTCGCAGATCGCGAGGGCCGTCCGGATGACATTGCGCAGCTCGCGGATGTTGCCGGGCCACGAATAGGTGAGCAGGCGCTGCAGCGCGTCGCGCTCGATGGCCGCGGGCCGGCCGTTGCCGGTCTCAGCGGCGAGCGCGTGTTGGATCAGGCGCTCCTTGTCCGTGCGCTCGCGCAGCGCCGGCAGCTCGAGCCGGATGCCGTTCAGCCGATAATAGAGATCCTCGCGGAATGCGCCGCGGGCGATCATTTCCCGCAGGTTCCGATGGGATGCCGCCAGCACGTGCAGATCGACCGAGATGGCGCCCTCGCTGCCGAGCGGCACGACCTCACGCTCCTCGAGCACGCGCAGCAGCCGGCTCTGCAACGCGAGCGGCATGTCGCCGATCTCGTCGAGAAACAGCGTTCCGCCCGAAGACTGCACGATCCGGCCGCGCAGCCCTTCGCGCCGTGCGCCGGTGAATGCGCCGGGCCTGTATCCGAAGAGCTCACTCTCGATCAGCGTCTCCGGGATGGCCGCGCAGTTCACCGCGATGAACGGCCGGGCGGCGCGCCGGCTGGCCAGGTGCATGGCATGGGCGAATGCCTCCTTGCCCGAGCCCGTCGGGCCCTGGATGAGCACCGAGACGTTGGTATCCGCGATCCGGTGCGCGCAGCGGATGTTGCGCTGCATCTGCGGGTCCTCGCCCGCCAGCTCCTCCAGGTTCAGCGGCGCTGCGCGTGCCGGCAGCGCGCCGCCCGCCTCCGCCGCGGGGAATTCATCGAGCAGAGGGGCCTGCCAGCCGCGCGTTGCGTTCGTCATACGAGCCTCCCAACCATCGTCCGGCGAGTGCGTCAGGGATGCCACGCAGCACCGTGACAGTGTCACGGTAGAGAAACACGCCCGCGCGGCGACTGCAAGCGGGACAATGCCTCATTTACGGTGTTTTTCAGGCGCTCCGAAGCGCCCGCGTACGGGCGTGATCCGGACACGGCCGCGGCGTTCCATCAACGTGACAGCTCTGTGCCGTCTCGTGCCGTAAAATGGAACAGGAAATGCGGGTCCTCCAACGTTGTCTCGCCCACGCAACATCGGGCGCCGGACAGCAGCGGTTCTGGCACGGGCGTTGCACCTGCCGGCTCCCGAGGAGGGGCTTTCATGAAAAACCAACTAATCGGCCTTCCGGCCGCCGTCGTGTTGGCGCTGGTCGCTGCACCTTCGGCCCGGGCAATCGATGTAACGGCGGGTGCGTGGACGCTGTCCTTTGACGGCAACGTCAACGCCAACTATATCTATTCGCACTGTGCGCAGTCCCCCGAGGGCGTCCCTGCCATCGCGGACTTACCGTTGGCGTGCACCTCCCCGTCCACCTCGGACAGCTCTTCATCGGTGAGCAACGGCCTCCTGCCCGCGGCGCTCACGGTGTCCGGCGCGACGAAACAGGACGGGTTCGATATCGGATTCACCTTCGGGCTCTATCCGGGCATCAGCACCAACGATGGCGGCAGCCCGAACTTGCAGTCCGGCGGCTCCCACACGGCCCTCGGCACCGCCGGCCTGGACGTCCGTCAGGTGTTCCTCACGGTCGGCAACAGCCGGTTCGGCACCATCATGGCCGGCCGCAACATCGGCTTGTTCGCCGCGGACGCGATCCTCAACGACATGACGCTCCTCGGCGTCGGCGCAGGCAACGGCTCTTATGCCGCGCCGGCCAACACCTCGCTCGGATCGATCGGTCTCGGCTACATCTACACCGACTGGCTGTCGCAGATCAATTACACGACGCCGGACATGGGCGGCGCGAAGGTGACGTTCGGCATCTTCGATCCGCTCAACTCGCTCACCCAGGCGCCGATCAACCACAGCACCCCGGGCTTCCAGGCAAAGATTGCATACACGTTGGGTCCGCTATACCTCTCGGCCAGCGGCCTCTCCCAGCAGCAGCGTATCCCGTGCACCGGCTTGACGGCCGGCGGCTGTGCGCTGGCCACGCAACCGGGCAGTTACGATTCGTTCGGCGCCAACGCTTTCGATCTCGGCGGCAAGTACGACCTGCAAGGATTCGAGCTGGCGGGATGGTACTATCGCGCCAAGGGAGTGGGCACGACGGGGCTGTTCGCATTCAACTATGATGACGCGGGTAATGCGCGCGATTCAGACGGCTTCCTGGCGCAGCTCACCTACACCATAGGGCGGGAGAAGATGGGGGTGAACTACGGGGTGAGCAAGCTCGACCCGACGGCACTCGACATTTTGTCTTGCACCGGCCTTGCGGCGTCGTGTGCCCTGGAAAGGAACTCGAAGTGGACCTTGGGCAATTACTACAACCTAACGTCCAATCTGCTGATCGTGACCGAGTTCACCCGGACCACATCGGTCGATATCTACAACACCCAGATCAACAGCTGGAATCTGAACGCGGGCCTGTTCTTGAAGTTCTGAGGGCTCGAGGCGGGGCCTGAGGGCGCCCCGGCTGCGGCGATCCGGCGGGCGGGAAGGGAATTCCCGCCCGCTTTCGTTGGCGAGCTCGAGGCGGCGGGGCACCTCCCGATGCCTGGGGCGAGAATTCGGCCATTGGTGGAACTTTGCGGGATTGCGTCGCATTTCTCCTACTCTGCATTGCAGAGTACTTGACGCAGTGAACCTCCCTTGCATAGAGTCGGCCACACGGTTTCGGCTGCCCCTTTCCCCGCAATGCGCTCGAACAATACCGTCGCCATCGACAGCCATGCGCTCGGGACGCTCAATTACATCCGCGCTTCGATCGATGCGGCCGGGGCGTTCGCCGTGCCTGGTACGGCGGGCATCGCGATGGGCGCGGTGGGACTCGCGGCGGCGGGGATTGCATCGGTGCCGGCGCTCGCCGGCTACTGGCTGATCATCTGGCTGGCGGCGGCCACGGTGGGCGCGGCGCTCGGCGTGGTGCTGGTGGCCCGCCATCGCTCGGGCATCGGACTGGCGCTTTACCGGGGACCGGCGCGACGCTTCGTGGCCTGTCTCTGTCCGGCGCTGCTGGCGGGCGGCGTGCTGACCGCCGTGCTCTGGCAGGCGGGGGACACGCGGCTCCTGCCGGGTGTGTGGCTGCTGCTCTACGGCTGCGCCGTGCTGTCGGCGACACTGATGACGGCCCCGGCCATGATGCGCCTGATCGGCACCATGGGAGCGCTGTTCGTGGTCTGCGGGGCGCTTGCCTTCGAGATCGCTCCCCACTGGCACAACCTGATCCTCGGCGGCGGCTTCGGCCTGCTGCACCTGGTGTTTGGATATCTGATCGGGCGCGTCGACGGCGGGGAGCGCTCGCCGGCATGAAGACGGTCGCACGCAGACGTGAGACGGTGATGCGCTCGCCTGATGCCAACAAGCCTGCGCCGGCGCCCGTGCCGGTCCGCCGCGGCAGCGGCGAGGACTCGAAATTCGACCGCCTGGTGTACGAGCGGGTACGCCTGGGCATCATGAGCGCGCTGGCGGTGAACGCGCAGCTGACCTTCAACGAGCTGAAGGCGCTGTTCGACGTCAGCGACGGGAATCTCAGCGCGCATGCGCGCAAGCTCGAAGAGGCGGGTTACATCGAGTGCTCGAAGTCCTTCGCCGGACGGCGTCCGAAATCGGAATACCGGCTGACACCCGTCGGCCGCCAGGCGCTGTACCGCTACCTCGAGCACATCGAGGCGGTCATCAAAGCGACGCGGCGGTCGTGAGGGAACGATGAGCCTGCACGTCGCGATCATCATGGATGGCAACGGGCGCTGGGCACAGCGCCGGGGCATGCCGCGCAGTACCGGACACGTTCACGGCGCGAAGGCCGTCAATGGCATCGTCGAGGCGGCGGCGCGCACCGGCATCCGAACACTGACGCTTTACGCTTTCTCTTCCGACAACTGGGGCCGTTCCACCCTCGAGGTCGACGCGCTGATGCGGCTGCTGCAGCGTTATCTGACGACCGAGACCCGCCAGTGCATCGAGCAGTCCATCCGCATCAATGTCATCGGACGCCGCGACCGCCTGCGTCAGAGTCTGGTGCGCGCCATCGAGCAGAGCGAGCGCCTGACGGCCGGCTGCTCGCGCATGCATCTGCGGATCGCCATCGACTATTCCTCCCAGCACAGCATCCTCGAGGCGGCACGCCGCGCCGCACGCGACGGCAACCTGAGCATCGAGACGTTCGAGGACCTGCTGGCGCAGGTCGTCCATTCGGTACCGGACGTCGGCGCGGTTGATCTTCTGATCCGCACCGGCGGCGAGCAGCGGCTGTCGGATTTCCTGCTGTGGGACTGCGCCTACGCGGAGCTCTACTTCACCGACCGGCTCTGGCCCGACTTCGGCGAGGCGGAGCTCGGGACGGCGCTCGCCGACTATGCCCGCCGGCAGCGTCGTTTCGGCAAGGTTCTCGCGGCCGCCGAGACCGGCTAGCGGGCCTCGCGGTCCCCGCGGGCAGCGGGCCGGCACGTCGAACCAACATCCCGCGATTCTGACAGAGGGGCCGCTACACGGCGGCGAAGCCGCGGGACTCCGCCGTCCAGACCGGCGCGCGCCCGAGAGCCCCGGGAACCTCCTCCGGCTGGCCGACGACCTGCCACATGAGCGAGTGACGCTCGTCCATGAAATGCTCGGCGACGGCGCGGTTGAGCGCCTCCAGGAGCGGTTGAAAGTAATTCCGGGTGTTGACCAGGACGATGGGGCCGAGGAAGAGCCCCAGGCGCTTGAGGGTGACGGCCTCGAGCAGCTCTTCGAGAGTGCCGCAGCCGCCGGGCAGCGCGATGGCGGCCTGCGCGCCGGCGAGCATCAGATGCTTGCGGGTCCGCATGTCCTCGACGAGCCGGAGCTCCGAGAGTCCCTGGTGACCCCATTCCAGGTCGGCCATGAAGCGCGGGAGAACCCCGACGACGCGGCCACCCTTGCTGAGCGCACCATCGGCTAGAGCGCCCATCGAGCCGCGGGCGCCGCCGCCGTAGATCACGGTGATCCCCTGGGCTGCCAATGTCCCGCCCAGTCGGGACGCGGCTTCGCGATATTCCGGATGCGCCGTATTGCTCGAGGCGCAATAGACGCACACCGCGCGCTCGAGTATCGCCTCTGGCTCAGAGCTCATGAGAGTCATTCCCGCAATGGCACCTGGCGGACGATGATCCGACGGTAGCCTGCCGAAGGGCAAGCAGCGTAGAATCAGGCCAGCCGCGGGTGTAGCTCAATGGTAGAGCTCTTGGTTCCCAACCAAGTGACGAGGGTTCGATTCCCTTCACCCGCTCCACTTCGCGGTCCGCGAGGCGATTGCTCATTTGCAAGCAAACCATTACCATGGTAATGTGGCGCTATGGCAATCGCACACTCGAGGTTGACCGCCCAGGGCCAGATCTCGGTACCCGCCGAAGTCCGCAAGAAGCTCGGTGTGGGCCCCGGGTCCGTGCTCGAATGGGAGGAGCAGAACGACCAGGTCGTTGTCCGCAGAGCAGGACGCTACTCGTCCAAGGACATACACGGCGCGCTGTTTGCGAAGGAGCCTCCGAAGAAGACCCCCGGGGAAGTGAAGGACGCGATTCGGAAGTACGTCCGCAAGCGCCATGCGCGCGGTTGACACGAACGTGTTGGTACGCCTCGTCATACGCGACGACGCCGCGCAGCTCGTCGCGGCCGAAGACTTCGTAGCAAATGGCGCGTGGGTATCGCACCTGGTGCTGGCTGAGACCGCCTGGGTGCTCGATGCCGTGTATGAGCGTACGGCGGCGCAGATCGCAACGGCCATCGACATGCTTCTCAATCACCAACAGCTGACGGTCCAGGACGCCGATGTCGTGGCGGCGGCTACGGAGAATTTCAAGAAGCGCCCGGCTCTCGGCTTTTCCGACTGCCTCGTGCTGGAGATCGCGAGAAAGGCCGGACACATACCGTTGGGCACATTCGATCGGGGTCTCGCAAAGCTCGACGGCGCAGTGCGTTTGCACTAGTGGATGCACTCATCGGGCGCCCTCCTCGTAGCCGGGACCATGGAGCACCTTGCCCGGTAAGGCGCTGGTCATCCTGCCGTCCGCGATCACCGGCACACCGTTCACCAATACCCACGACATCCCCTGCGCGAGCTGCTTGGGTTGCTCGAAGGTCGCGGGCGCCCGCAACTTCGCGGGGTCGAAAATGTCGATATCGGCCCACATGCCGTCCTTGATGACGCCGCGCCGGGTGAGACCCATCCGCTGCGCGGGCAGCGCCGTCATCCTGCGAATCGCCTCCGGCAGGGTCAACACATGGTCCTCGCGCACGTATCGGGTGATGATCCGCGAAAACGCAGCGTAAGCGCGGGGATGCGGGTTGCCCCGGCCGAGCCGACCGGTCGGCGCCTGCGCTTCCGCGTCGTCACAGATCGACACCCACGGCTGCTCGATCGCCAGCGTCACGTCCGGCTGCGACATCCCGAACACGGCGACGTCGGTGGCGGCATGGTCCTTGATGAGGAGATCGAGCAGCGTATCGAGCGGGCTCTCGTGCCAGCTTCTGGCGATGTCGTCGAGCCGCCTGCCTTCGAGTCCCGTAAGCGCGGGGTTTTGGACAGCGGTGATCTCGACCGCTTGGGGACCGGGGATTTCCTGCCAGTCGTTGTTCCATGAATCCGTGGGTGTCCGCATGTCGTTTTCGATCCGCGCGCGCATCCGCGGATTCCGCAGGCGCTCGAGCAGGTTGGCGGTACCGCCCGCGGACGCCCAGGGTGGAATGAACGAGGCGAGATCGTTACCCCAGGCGGTGTAGGCATAGGTATCGGCGCTGATGTCCAGCCCCGCGGCGCGCGCGGCATCGATCTTCGCGATCACCTTCGCCATGGTGCCCCAGTTCTGGTGGCCGGCAACCTTGAGGTGGAAGATTTCCGCCGGGATATGCGCCTGGCGCGCGATCTCGAAGACTTCATCGAGCGCGGCCATTTCGGCATTGCCCTCACTGCGCATGTGGGTTGCATAAATGCCGCCGTATCGCGCTGCCGTCTTCGCCAGCGCGACCAGTTCCGGCGTCGTGCTGTAAGTGGCCGGCGGATACTGCAGCGCCGTCGAAACGCCGAATGCGCCGGCGCGCATCGCGCGCGCGACGATCGCCTGCATCTGCGCGAGCTCGCGCGGAGTCGGTTTTCGGTCACCATAGCCGAGCACCATCTCACGCGCGGTGGCGGCGCCCACGTAGGTGCCGAGATTCACCGCGATGCCCTGTGTCTGCAGGCGTTTGAAGTAATCGGTCAGCGTCCGCCAGACCGGCCCGTCGTGCGGGCCTTCCTCCTCGAGGATCCTCTCGTTGACGGGGGCGACCGACTCGCCTTCGCCGGTGATCAGCGTCGTGACGCCTTGGAAGATTTTCGATTGCGCGTGGCCGTCCACCAGCAGCGTGTGTCCCGACTGGTCGAGCATGTCGATGAAACCAGGTGCGACCACCATGCCGTGCGCGTCGATGATCCGCCTGGCATCGACAGGACCGAGCCGGCCGAGCGCGGCGATGCGGCCGTCCTCGATCGCGAGGTCTGCGGAATACCACGGCGATCCGGTTCCATCGATGATGTGCCCGTTACGGATGACGATGTCATACGAGGGCTCCGACGCTGCCGAGGCGCACAAGACCGGCAGGGCGAGAGCCAACGCAAGAAACAAGCGGGTCAGCGGACGCATGTTAACCTTCCGGGCCAGGGCGACTCATGGGGAGAGCGTGGCGGTGCAAGAGATCCGAATCCGTTTGATGGGCGCTGTGCTGCTGCTGGCGGTGATTGCGACAGCATCCGCCGCTTCCGGCGCGGACGTGAGCACCAGTGAATTGCCGACGATCGTGGGGCTCGTCACCGCAGGTCAGTTTCGTGAGGCCGGCGTAGGCATCGACGCAGCGCTGCGGCAGCCCGGAATCCCCGCGCCGACGCTGGCGGCGTTCCAATTCCAGCGCGAGCGCATGCATCGCTTTCAACGACGACTTCGCGCAGGCGTTCATGCCCCCCAAGCAGTACTTCCGTTCCGACGACGTCGATTCGCAGCGCGGTGACGTCGAATCGGACGGCAAGCTGTACTACGACAAGTGGAGCTATCACTTCGACTGGAGGATCCTACGGGGTGTCGCCCCGGGGCAGGAATAGTCTCCCGATGGTCAGCGCCGTGGGATACGGCTGCGGGTCATTGCGGTTGCTGAGGATGACGACGGTGACGTGCCGCTGCGGCCAGCGAATGATCACATTGCGGAATCCCTGGGTCTCGCCCGAATGCCACACGGTGTCGCCGCTGATGCGCCATCCGAACCCATAGCTGACGTCGGGATCGTCCAGGGGCTCCTGCGGCGTGAAGGCGATTTTCCGCGATGCCGCATCGAGCAGCCGGTCATCGTCGAGGGCGGCATCCCATTTGGCCATGTCGTCGATGGACGTATAGATGCCGCCGTCGCCGCGGGTGGCGCTGGTGACGTCCTGGTCGGTCCGCGCCCACTTGCCGTCGATGTAGCTGTAGCCGTACGCGCGGTCCGGCACCTGGGGACCGCGGTGGTGCTCGTACATCAGCGTATGATCCATGCCGAGCGGCCGGAAGATGCGCTGCTTCATGAAATCGGCCAGATCGAGACCGGAGACACGCTGAATGATCAGCCCCAGAAGCACGTAGCCGCCGTTGCTGTAGCGGTGCGCGCTGCCCGGGGTGAAGTAGAGCCGCTGTTGGGAAGCGATCAGCCGCAGCACGTCGTCATCGTCGATCTGCGCGGTGGTGGCCGGCGGGATCAGGTCCTCGTAATCGATCAACCCGCCGGTATGGTCGAGCAGGTCGTGGATGGTGATCGCGGCATCGGTGACCGGAAGCTCCGGCAGCCATTTGCGGATCGGATCGCTCAGGCGCAGCTTGCCGTCCTGCCGGAGCAGCAGAATGCCCGCGGCGGTGAACTGCTTGGTCACCGAAGCCAGACGATAGTCGGTCGCCGGCGTCGCCTCGATATGCTTTTCCAGGTTCGCGTAGCCGTAGCTGCGGCGAATGATCGCCTTGCCGTCCTTGATCACCAGCAGTGAGGCACCGGGCGCGTCGCCGGCATAGCGGCTCATCAGCGCGGCAACCTCCGCCGCCGGCGTCCCGGTCCGCCCCTGCGCCGACGCGGAGCAGCCGACGGCCAGGAGAGCACAGGCGACGAGGAGACTCGTGGCGTTACGCATGTCTACGACCCCGGACATCACCCGGCCGTTTTCGGCGCCAGAATCCGCTCCAGGTAATCGGTGCTGCCCGGGATGCGGACCAGGTGCGGATACTTCAGTCCGCCGTCGTAGTGGACCGTATACAGCTGCGTGGTGCCATCCTCATCCGCCTGGATCTGCAACGGCATGCCGCTCTTCTGCGCGCGGACGATCTCGCCTCGCAACACCTGCGTGGCGTACTGCCGCCCATCGATGGAGGTCAGCTTCATGCCCGGCGCGAGCCCGGCCGCGAAAGCCGGGCTGCCCCACAGCACATCCTCGACCTTGCCGGTGCCGTCGAGGAAGAGGCCCACGGAGCACATTTCGTTGACTCCCTTGGCTTCGAGCTCTCCCTCGCCCACGTTCTCGACCGCGTTCTGATAGCGGCTGGGCTGGTCCGTATACACCAGGCGCCAGCCGCTGGCCTCGATACCGGACAGCAGCGGCACCTGTCCGCCGACACCGTCCAGCCAGTTGTGCAGGAATCCGGCCCAGTCGTACGGTTGCACCGCGTTGAGCGCGTTCACGACGTCGCCGAACGTGTAGGTCCGCGTTACGTAACTGCCATCGTCGACGCCGAAGAAGCGCTGCGCAAAGTCCCCGATGGAATGCCGATCATGGCTCAGCGTCCGGATCTTCATGTCCACGGTGAGCCAGAGCAGCTGGCCTTCCCGATAGAAGTCCGTTTCCCGGCGCCAGCTCGACCAGCGCATGGGCGCCCCGTAGACCAGCTGCGCGCCGACGGTGGTGTCGATCAGCGGCCGCCAGTCGCGGCCGGGGCGATGGGTCATGGCCGACGCGCGATAAGCCACCACGTCACGCCAGGTATCCGGCGACCATAAGCCGCTGCGCACGGTCAGCATGTCACCGAGATAGACCGTCAGGCCCTCGTAAACCCACAGCCCCCAGCCGTGCTCCGGCCGCTCGAAATCCGGTTGCCAGAGCTGCGCCGGGCGCATGAACTTGCCGTTCCACGAATGCGTGTATTCGTGCGGAAGCAGGGAGGCATCGAGCATGAAGTGGTCGGCGTCCGCGAACATCTTCGCGCCGCTGCGTGCCCGGTCGTCGCTCGAGCGGTGGTGCTCGAGGCCTCCTTTGGAGGTGTAGTCGCTCAACGTCAGCAGGAAATGATAGTCGTCGTAGTGGTGCGAGTGAAACAGCGCCTGCGCCTGCTCGACCAGCCGGCGATAGCCGGCGAGCTGTGCGGCGGAGATATCGATGGCCGCGGCATCGTCGCCCACCAGGTCGAGATAACGATGCACCGGCGATTCCGCCGGCGTGACGTCGATTTCCCTGAAGTACTGCCCCGCAATCACCGGTGAATCGACCAATGTGTTGAACGGAACGGTCTTGAACGTGACACGGCCGCCGTTACGTGCTTCCGTCTTCAACGCGGTCGCATAGCCCCAGGCGGCGGGAATCACCATCGTCGGTTGAAACAACTCCTCCCGGGTCGGATAGCCGGCGTAGTAGAGCGCCACCGCATTCCACGCAAGCCCCATCAGGTGCGGGGTGATCCGGTCGTCGGCCGGGAACTGGAAGCGGACATCGATCCGGTCGACGCCCGCCGGCACGCTCAGATGAAACGTGAACATGTCGACTTCATCACGATGCCAGGCGATCCGTTTGCCGCCGGCGGTGATCTCGAGGCCCATCATCTGCTCGATGGGGCCGTCGGGCGAGTGATCGCCCGGAAGCCACTTCGGATAATAGAGCGTCAACGGACCCGGCCTGACGGGCATGACCTCCTGCACGTCGAAGATCTGCTGGCTGGGGCGAGGCAACCGGACGGTCAGCGCGACGGGACCCGGTGCGGCGGGCGCCAGGCTGTCGGCGGCCATGCAGGACGCGGACCCGGCGAGAGCTGCAGCGGCAAGAAGCAATGTCAGTCGTCTCATACCCTCTCCCGATCGAGTTGCTGGCCGCGGCGCCGTTGCCATGCCATCCAGAGGAAGTATAGGGGCAGGCCGGCGAGCGTGATGAGGATGCTGGCGATGGTGGACCAGAACTGCGCGTACAGCGCATTGGCAACGACGGCGAGGGTCGCCAGTACGAACAGCGCCGGCACGAAGGGGTAGCCCAGCACGCGGTAGGCGCGGGGAAAGTCCGGATGCCGGCGGCGAAGGATGAAGAGCCCGATCACGCACAGCGCGAGAAACGGCCATACGCCCAGCACGTAGCCCTCGGCCAGCTGCATGAAGTCGCGCAGCAGCACGTAGACGACGGCCAGCACGGCGATGAAGCCGATGGCGACGTGGGGGGTTTCGAACCTCGGGTGGACGCGGCCCACGGTGCGGAAAAAGAGATCGTCCTCCGCCATCGCAAAGAACACACGCGGGCTGGAGAGAATGCTGCCATTCAGGGTGCCGAACACGGACAGCATCACCAGCGCGCCGGCAAGTGAGGCTCCGGCGCGCCCGAACACCGCTCCCGCCGCGTCGGCTGCGACGGATTTCGACGCCGCGAGCTGCGGCAACGGCAGTGCGCGCAGATAAGCCGCGTTGATGAGCAGATAGGCCGCGACCACCACCAGGATGCCGCCGATCAGCGCAATCGGCAGATTGCGCTGCGGGTTCCTGACCTCGCCCGACAGGGCGGTCAGATTCTCGCAGCCGTCGTAGGCCCACAGCGCGGCGATCAGCCCGATGCCGATGCCGGACCAATGCGCGGTGCCCATGGGCTCGGCATGCAGGGGATTCGCCCGACCGCCGGGCGCGAAGACGAAAATCGCGACGGACAGCCCGACGATCGCCAGTATCTTCGCGCCCGCCGACAGGTTCTGGATCACCGCGCCCAGCCTCACCGAGCGATAGTTCGCGGCGGCGACCAGGATGATCAGCGCCGCCGCGGTCGCGTGCTGCGCGATCTGCGGAACCGGCACGAAATACCCCAGGTACTCCGCGAACGTCAGGCTGAGCGCCGCCCACGAGATCGGCTCGGTCAGCAGCCACATCCAACCGAACAGGAAGGCGAGCGGGCGGCCATACGCCTCGCGCAGATACACGTAGGGGCCGCCGGCCGCGGGATACATGGCAGCGAGCTCGGCCAGCGAGAGCGCCCCGAAGAGCGCGATGATGCCGCCGAGGATCCACACCAGGGCGATGCCGGTGAGATTGCCGGCCGCATCCGCGATCGGCGACGGGACGCGAAAGATGCCGCTGCCGATGATCACCCCGACCACGACCGCCATGCCGGTGACGAGACCGAGTTTGCGCGGCAGTTCGCGCGGTGCGCTCGCGGACGATTCGGTCATGGCGGCCGATCGTACAGGGTCTCCGCCAGGCTGTAGAGGCGGCTCCCGCGGGACGAGTCAGGCCGATGCCCGCGCGTGCGGACGCTCAAATGCGCGGCGGACAGCGCTTCGCGGCCACGCTTCAGGACCTCATGCGGGCAGGGCGACCATAACCCGCAGCTATGCCAAATGTCGGTCTTTTCATTGGTGGTTTCCGCCGACGGGTGAGTATCTTCGGCACGCTGCCATACCGACGCCACAAAGACAAACAGCGGCCGCGCCCGGGCCGCGCACTTCACTTTCGACAACTGGGGAGTACGTACCATGAAGCGAGCGTCTCTGCGTCGATTGCATCGCAACAGCGCCCTGCAGCGCAGTGCACTCGCGGTCGCGGTCAGCTCCGCCATCCTGGGCTTCCCGGGCAACGCCTGGGGGCAGGCGATCACCGGCACGATCGAAGGCACCGCTCCCGTGGCTCCCGACGAAGCCATCCGCATCAGAAACAGCGCCGGCTTCGACCGCACCGTCAACGTGGGGTCATCCGGCCGATATTCGGTCAGCGTTCCGGTCGGCACCTACTCGGTCTCCCTGCTGCAGAACGGCAAGGTCGTGCAGACGAAGACGGACGTCAGTCCCGTCGCCGCCGGCGCGGTGGTGGTGGTTTTCGCCTCGGCCGCCAGCGCGACGAGCCTGCAGACCGTCACCATCACGGCCAGAGCGGTTCCGGCGATCGACGTGACGACCACCAATCAGGTCACCACGATCACGTCCAAGGACCTCGAGCGGCTGCCGCTGCCGCGCGACGCGGCAAGCATCGCGGAGCTGGCGCCGGGGGTCGGCATGGGCTCGCCGCAGCTCTTCAGCGGCCCGCTCGGCACGCCGATCAACGTATTCGGCGGCGCTTCGACCGCCGAGAACGCCTACTACATCGACGGCATGAACGTCACCGATGCGCTCTATGGGCAGGGCGGCCTCGAGCTGCCGTACGGCGCCATTCAGGAGCAGCAGACCTTCACCAGCGGCTACGGCGCCAAGTACGGCCGCTCCGTCGGCGGCGTGATCAACCAGATCGGCATGAGCGGCAGCAACACCTGGCACTTCGGCGTGCGCGCCTCGTATCAGCCGGCCGCCCTGCAAAGCAACGAGCGCAACTCCTACTACGCCAATCCGCTGGAAACCGCGGCCGGCTTCAGTCCCGGGAACCTGCACACCTACAACCAGGGCTCGCATTCCGAGGAGACGATCTATGACGCCTACGTCAGCGGCCCGATCATCAAGGACAAGCTGTTCTTCTTCCTGGGCGCCGAGGAAGACAACGTCGGCGGAACCACGTTCGACGCGCTCGGCTCGGGGCAGACCCCGACCGGCGTAGGCTCGGTCGAAGATCCCTACGACACCGACTATCACACCGACGCGCCGAAGTATTACGGCAAGCTCAACTGGAACATCAACCACAGCAATCTGCTCACCCTGACCTGGCTGCAGAGCGCGTTCAAGGAGTGGCAGACCAGCTACAACTTCGACTACGACACCCTGCAATCCGGGGCCTTCAACGGCCGCGATCCGACGACCAAAGACAGCTTCAGGATGTGGGTGGCGAACTACACCTCCTATCTCACCGACAATCTCCGCCTGGACGCGATGTTCGGCCAGATCCACGGCGACTACGACACCCAGCAGCCGGTCTATCCCGGCTACGATCCGACCCTGCCTAACATCAGCAGCCCGTCCACGCAGGACCCGCGGTTCTCCCCGCCGGGTGGCATCGTCAACTCGAACTTCAACACGACGCAGGACATCCCCACACATCACACCAACGTCACGTCCTACCGCGTGGGCCTCGACTACAAATGGCGGACCCACGACATCAGCGTCGGCATAGACAACATCAACTCCTGGGACATCGACGACGGATTCCAGATGACCGGACCGGGCTATTCGTGGATTTACGGCTATACCGATCCCGGCCTGCCGGTTTTCGGCACCGACCCCAATGTCCCGCCGTACGTCGCCCCGTCGAATCAGTGCACGGTCGGCTACGATGGTCTCCCGCATTGCTACTATGTGGAGAAGTACGTCAACCAATCATCGGCATCGGTGAAGGTCCAGCAGCAGGCGCAGTACATCGAAGACAACTGGCAGGCCACCGACACGCTCCTGCTGTCGATGGGGCTGCGCAACGACCAGTTCACCAACTACGATTCGTTCGGCGTCCCCTACATCAAGCTGACCAGCCCCCAATGGGCGCCGCGCTTCGGTTTCAGCTGGGACGTGAAAGGGGATTCCACCTTCAAGGTATTCGGCAACGCCGGCCGCTATTACCTGGCGCTGCCGCTGACCACCGCGACTTCGATCGCCGCGCCCGTGATCGATGCCGGCCAGTACGGTACCTACACCGGCATCAACCCGGTGACCGGCGCCCCGACCGGCTTCACGCCCCTGCCGCAGACTCCGTCGACGGGCGTATCGATCGACAGCGAATATGGACAGCCGAAGGACCCGCGGATATCGACGGCCCAGAACATCAAGGCCGAGTATTCGGACAACTTCGTGCTCGGCCTGCAGCACCAGTTCGACCTGCTGCAGCAGAAGTGGGTGGGCGGACTGACGGGCACGTATCAGAAGATGCCGCGGATCATCGACGATTTCGACGACGAGCAGCGCGAGTGCGCCGCCGGATTCGCGCAGGGATATACCTGGATGACGCCGGCCACCTGCAATGCCTGGGCGCAGAGCCTCGTCCTGATCAACCCGGGCGTGACCCAGCACCTGCTGATGAAATCGCCGACCGGGAGCCTCGTTCCGGTCACGCTGACACCTCAGGATCAGGGCTTCCCGCGGGGAGTCATCCGCCAGTACTACTCGCTCGACTTCTCGCTGGCGCGCGTGTGGGACGGCAAGTGGTCGGCCAAGGTCGACTACGTGTACTCCAAGACGTGGGGCAACACGGAAGGACCGGTCAGCACCTTCTCGCAACAGAGCGGCTCGTACGAATCGATCACGACCGCGTGGGATTTCCCCGAGAGAATGCAGAACTCCTACGGCATACTGCCGAACGACCGCACGCACCAGTTCAAGGCCTACGGCGCTTACGCCATCACCCAGGACTGGACCGTGGGCGTCAACCTGTACGCCGCCTCCGGCACCCCGAAGATGTGCCGCGGTCCGTACGGACCGCAGGAGCTGCCCCTGCACGGCTCCCATACCTACTACTGGTGCGGCGGGCAGCCGGTGCCGCCGGGCTCGCTGGGCCGCATGCCGTGGACCAGCCGCCTGGACCTCAACCTGGATTACAAGCCGTCGTGGAGTTGGGCCGATCACCGGCTCGACCTCAACGTCGCGGTATTCAACGTGCTCAACAGGCAGACGCCGCTCTTCCTCGACGACTCGTTCGGGACGACGGGCAGTCCCAACGCCGATTACGGCTATGTCGAGAATTACACGCCGCCGCGCAGCGTCCGCTTCCAGATCGCCTATGACTTTTAGCGACCCGGGCGTAGCATGGAAAAATGACACAGTCCGCGCAGGGCGTCTCGCGCCGGCCGCTCTCATCGGTGGCCGCCCGCATGTTGGCGAGGGCCCGCAGGGAATGGGAGCAGCAGCAGTTCGAGGCCGCGGAACAGTCGCTGACCAACGTGCTGCGATTGGCCCCGGACGAGCCTGACGCCGTCCGGCTGCTGGGGATGGTGGTGCAGCGCCTCGGCAGGCACGCGCAGGCCATCGAGTGCTTCCGGCGCGTGCTGGCGGTGTGCCCCGAGGATTCCGATCTGCGCATGGGGCTCGGCATCTCCCTGTTCGAGCAGGGCGAGGCCGATGAAGCGCTGACGCAGTTTCGAGAGGCCTGCACGCTGGAGCCTGCTTCCGCCTCCGCCTGGTTCAATCTCGGCGAGGCACTCGGGCGCCACGCGCTCACCGAGGAAGCCGTCACCGCGCTGCGGCGCGCGCTCGAGCTCGACCCCGCACACGTGTCCGCCCGGCTCTCACTGGCCCGGGTGCAGGCGAATCTCGGCGAGGTTGCCGGCGCGGTGGCCGGGTTCCGCGAGGTGCTGCGGCACGATCCGGCCAACGCCGAAGGCTGGTTCGGATTGTCGAACCTCAACGTAGTCCGCTTCGATGCCGCGGATGCCGCTTCTCTTGCAGGCGCTTTGCGGCGGCAGGACCTGTCGCAGCGCGATCGCGAGCTGCTCGGTTTCAGTCACGCCAAGGCGCTCGAGAGCCTGGGTGACTACGCCCAGGCCTTCGAGGCCTTCCGCGCCGCCAATGCTTCGCGGCGGCGCCGGGTGCGGTGGGATGCGGCGGGAGAGCACAGACGTGTCGAGGCGATCGAGCGCGTGTTTGCGCACGCGACTCCGGCGCCGATCGATGCGCGGCTCGGGAGTGAAGTCATCCTGATCGTCAGCATTCCGCGCTCCGGCTCGACGCTGGTCGAACAGATCCTGGCCTCGCATCCGGAGGTGGAGGGCGCGAATGAGATCAAGGACATGAAGCAGGTCATCGATGCGGAGACCGTGCGGCGCAATTCGGCGTTCCCGCTGTGGGTGCCCGACGCCACCGGCGAGGACTGGCAACGCCTCGGCCGGGAATATCTGGCACGAACCGCGCGCTGGCGGCGGGCCAGGCCGCGCTTCACCGACAAGAGCCTGGTCACCTGGTATCTGGTGGGCGCGGCGCTCGCGATGTTGCCGGCGGCGCGCGTGGTGGTCGTCCGGCGTGATCCGGTGGAGACCTGCCTGGGGTGCTTTCGCCAGTGCTTCAGCGAGGCCAGCGGCTTCGCCTGCGACCTCGATGAGATGGCCGACTACTGCAGCGACTTCCTGCGCCTGACCCGCTTCTGGCTGCAGAGGTATCCGCAGCAGGTATTCGACCTCGAGTACGAGGCGCTGGTGGCGGAGCCGGAACCGGTCATCCGTCGCCTGCTGGATTTCTGCAATCTCCCGTTCGTGCCTGCCTGCCTGGAGTCTCACAAGACCGCGCGAACGGTGCAGAGCCTGCCGAGCGCTGCCCTGGTGCGGCAGCCGCTGCGCGGCGGCACCGCCCGCAGCGCGCTCTTCGGCGACAAGCTGGACCGCTTGCGCCGGCGCCTGCGGGACTCGGGCGTGGACGTGACACGCGTCCACCCCGAATAATGAAGCGGCCCGAGCGAGTGGCTGGCACACGGACGTGCCCCGCCACCGCAGGTGGCGGGCGTTGGGCGAGGCGGGATGCCTCGATCCAGCGCTTCATGCTAGCGCTTGGCCAGCATTCCCTGGGCGAGTTGCCGCACCAGCTGGAGGAAGCGCTTCTGCACCCGATCCAGCGGGCTGTCGGGTCGATGCATCGCATACAACACGACTTCGAGGAACGGCTTCAGCGGGCGCATCTGCACGCTGTTCGCATCGCCGCAGCGAGCCGTGAAGGGATCGACCAGCGCCACTCCCTCGCCCTTGGCGACGAGTGAGCGGGCCAACTGATACGTCTGCACGGCGACCACGGGTTTCGGGGCCGGATCGACCTTGGCCAGGTGGCTCTGCAGGAGGCTCCCCAGGGCATCGCGAACGGTGATGCCGATCATCGACTGGTTGGCCAGGGCGGTGATCGGCAGGGGCTGCGCCAATTCGGCCGCCGGCCACCAGTCCGGCGGCGCGATGACCATGACCTGTCCGCGGCAGAGCACCCGCTGGCGCAGGCTCTGATGGCCGGTGTCCTGCAGCGTGAGGCCGATGTCCGTTTCGCGGAGCGTCAGGGAGTCGCACATCGCCGCCGAGTGCTCCGTGGACAGCTCGACCGTCACATCCGGGAAGGCCTTGCGCAGCAACACGGTCGCGGAGGGAAGCAGCGCCTGCGCCAGTGTCGGCGTACAGGTCACCCGCAACGGGCAGCTGCCCGGCTGGCCCATGTTGGCGGTCAGGCGCTCCAGGTCCTGCACCTCCTGGATGATGTTCTCGATGCGCTCTCGCAACAGCTGCGCCTGCTGGGTCGGCTGAACGCGCCCGCGCACGCGGCTGAACAGAGCGAAGCCCAGCTGGTTCTCGGCGTGCTGCAGCGCCTTGCTGGCCGCGGGTTGCGAGATGTCCAGCAGCTTCGCCGCCCCGGTGATGCTGCCCGAGGTCAGGATGGCGTGAAACAGTTCGATATACCGCAGCCGCATGTCGGCGATCCGCCCCTCATCAATTGGTTACAAGTTCAGCACAATCGGCCACCGCCGGGCAAACCGCAGCGCCCCACAACCCACAGTTATGCCACCCGTCCCTCTTTTCATTGGTGGCCGGCACCGCCCATGGCTATGCTTCTCCGGCCCTTTCACGCCGAACGGATGCAGTTGGAGCGCGGAATTTCATGTTCAAGAACGGCGATGCAGCCGGCCATGGCCAGTGGGGCCCGCCCTTCCTGCTGTATCTGGGTCGGGCGGCGGATGACCTCGCGATCAAGACCGCCCGGGGACTCGCCTACTGGCGGCCCGATTGGTGCATCGGACAGTACCGCAATCCCGACTGTCGCGTGACGCTCGGCCTGCCGGATATGGAGCCGGCGCAGGCCGCGGCCGCGGGCGCAAACACGATGGTAATCGGCACGGCCAGCGCGGGCGGCGTGATGCCGCGCGAGACCGTTGCGGACATCATTACCGCGCTGGATGCCAATCTGAACGTGATCTCCGGGTTGCACGAGAAGCTGCACGCGAATGCGGACATCGTGGCTGCCGCCGGACGCGCCGGCCGATCGCTGTTCGATGCGCGCGAATGCACTCGCAGGATCCCGGTCGGCACCGGCCGCAAACGCTCCGGGCTGCGCCTGCTGACCGTCGGCACCGACTGCTCGGTGGGCAAGATGTACACCACGCTCGCGATCGAGCGCAGCATGCTGAAACGCGGCCTGAAGGCGGATTTCCGCGCCACCGGACAGACCGGTATCTTCATCGCGGGCGCCGGCATACCCGTGGATGCGGTGATTGCGGATTTCATCTCCGGCGCGGCCGAATCGATCTCGCCGGCGCGCGAGGACGGCGGCTGGGATCTCATCGAAGGCCAGGGATCGCTGTTCCATCCCTCCTACGCCGGCGTCTCGTTGGGCCTGCTCCACGGCTCCCAGCCGGACGCCCTGGTGTTGTGCCACGAGCTGACGCGGCAGCACATGCGCGGACTCCCCGGCTGCCCGCTGCCGGAGCTGGCGGCTTGTCTGGAGGCCAACCTCACCGCCGCGCGCCTGACCAACCCGGCCGTCAGGGCGGTGGGCGTCGCGCTCAACACATCGAATGTTTCCGAGCAGGCCGCGCGCGCGGCCTGCCGTGAGATCGGCGGACGATTGGAGCTGCCCTGTGAGGATCCGGTCACCATGGGAGTCGAATCCATCGTGGACAATCTGCTCGCGTGCTGCGCACACTGAACATCCGGCACCGCACGTTGCCGCTGCGGTCGCCCTTTCGCATCTCGCGTGGAGTCAAGGTTGCCGCCGAAGTGGTGACCGTCGAGATCGAGCAGGCCGGTTGCGTCGGACGCGGCGAGTGTGTTCCCTACGGCCGCTACGGCGAATCCGTGTCATCCGTGATGGATGAGATCGAGGCGCTGCATGAGGTCCTGTGCGCGGGCATGGGCAGGGACGAGCTGCAGGCGCGCCTTGCGGCGGGAGCCGCGCGCAATGCAGTGGATGCGGCATTGTGGGACCTGGAATCGCGGCTCGGCCACGTACCCGTATGGAGCCGGTTGGCCCGGTCGCCGCACTCGCCGCTGGAGACCGCGCTGACCCTCGGCATCGAGACGCCGGAGGAGATGGGTCGGGCGGCGTCCCGCATCGCCAATCCCAGGCTGATCAAGATCAAGGTCGATGCCGACGAGCCGGTTGCGCGGATCGAGGCCGTGCGGCGTGCAGCACCGTCGGCCAGACTCATCGTGGACCCCAACGAAAGCTGGACCCTCGACATTCTGCGCGAGGCCCAACCCGCGCTCGAACGTGCGGCGGTGAGCCTTCTCGAGCAACCGCTTCCGGCCGATTCCGACCATGCCCTGGGGGAGTTTTCCAGCCGCATACCGATCTGTGCGGACGAGGCCTGCCACACGGCTTCGAGCCTGCCGTCGTTGCGCGATCGTTATCAGGCCATCAACATCAAGCTCGACAAGACCGGGGGCCTGACCGAGGCCTGGCGCCTGCTGCGCGATGCCAGAGCCCGCGGATTCACCGTCATGGTGGGCTGCATGGTGTGCTCATCGCTCAGCATCGCGCCGGCGTTGGAGATCGCCCGCGAGGCGGACTTCGTCGACCTGGACGGACCGCTCTGGCTGGCCAACGACTACCCGGGTGGCGTCACCCTGCAGGACGGCCTGCTGATGCCTCCGTCACCGGGATTCTGGGGCGGGCGATGAGCGGCGGCCGGTCCCCCGGCCGGTGCCTGATGCGTCGTGCGCGCTGACGGCGTACGTCTGGACGGGGTGGACCTGGAGCTGCTGGCGCAGCGGCTGGGAACGCCTCTGCACGTCTATTCCGCTGCGGCGATCCGGCAACGCGTCTCGGAGCTGCGGACAGCCGTGCAGGGGCTCGATACGCTGATCTGCTACGCGGTCAAGGCCAACAGCAACCTCGCCGTTTTGAGCCTGATGGCCGAGGCGGGACTGGGCGCCGACATCGTGTCGGGCGGTGAATTGCAACGCAGCCTGCGTGCGGGCATCCCAGCGGACCGGATCGTGTTCTCCGGGGTTGCCAAGAGCGCCGAAGAGATCGGCGAGGCGCTGGCGGCGGATATCTGCCGCTTCAACGTCGAATCGAAGGACGAGCTGGAGATGTTGCAGGGCCTAGCTGCGGAGCGGAACGCTATCGCACACGCCTCGGTACGCGTCAATCCTGACGTAGATGCCCTCACCCATGCCAAGATCTCCACCGGAAAATCGGAGAACAAGTTCGGTGTCGATATCGACGAGGCGCGCGAATGGTTCGCGGATCGTACGCGGCTGACACATGTTCGCCTGGATGGCCTGCACGTCCACATCGGCTCGCAGATACTCTCCCTGGATCCGATCCGGCTGGCCCTGCAGCGCGTGGCCGCTTTCTGGCGTGAGCTGGCCTCCGCCGGTCACACGATCGAGAGCATCGATGTCGGCGGCGGCCTCGGGGTGTGCTATCGCGACGGCCGCGAGCGGCCTGTCCCGGTGAAGGACTACGCGCAGGTCATTCGGGGGGCACTGGCCGACTTCGGCGGCCGTATCCTGCTCGAGCCGGGCCGCTGGCTGGTCGCCGAGGCAGGCGTGCTGCTGACACGCGTGCTGCGTATCAAGCAGGGCCGCCAGCGGCGTTTTCTGGTGGTGGACGCGGGCATGACCGAGCTGCTGCGCCCCAGCCTGTATGATGCCTGGCATGAGATCGTGCCGACGTCGCGCCGGGAAGGTCCACTGCAGATCTACGACGTCGTCGGACCGGTCTGCGAGAGCAGTGACACGTTTGCGGTTGATCGCCCGCTGCCGCCGTGCGAGCCGGGCGATCTGCTGATGATCAGGACTACGGGGGCCTACGGCGCCGCCATGGCATCGAACTACAACTCGCGACCCTTGACCGCCGAGGTCCTGTTGGACCGCGGTCGTTACGCGGTCGTGCGGCGGCGCCAGACCTTCGAGGAAATGATCGCGGGCGAGCAGCCGGCCCGGACCTGGGAAAGCCCATGAAACGAACGGGCCGATCCCTGTTGCCGCCCTTGCTGCTGGCCCTGTGCGCAATGAATGCCCGAGCCGCCTCGCCGCAGACCAGCCCGCCATCCGACTACGATCGCCTGGTCGATGCCGTGGTGGCCCAATACCACCTGCCGGGTATTGCCGTCGGCGTCATAGACGACGGCAAGGTGGTCTATACGCGCACGGTGGGAGATGTGGAAGCCGGTAAGGCGATCGACGCCGACACGCTGTTCGAGATCGCGTCCAACAGCAAGGCCATGACCTCGACGCTGCTGGCTCGCCTGGTAGAGGAAGGCAAGCTGCATTGGGACGACCCGGTTACGAAGTACCTGCCCTCGTTCGCCATGTACGACCCCTGGGTCACGGCGAACATGCAGGTCGGCGACCTGCTGGTGCATCACAGCGGCCTGCCGGAAGGCGGCGGCGACCTGATGCTGTGGCCGGACCCCAATGAGTTCACGCCCCAGGATGTCGTGCGGGGCCTTCGCTATCTGAGGCCGGCATACAGCTTCCGCGCGGGCTACGGCTATGACAACACCCTTTACATCGTGGCCGGCCAGGTCGCGGCCGCGGCCGGTGGCGCGCCCTACGCAACGCTCTTGCGCCGTGAGATTTTCCAGCCGCTCGGCATGAGCCGCTGCCAGATCGGCACCTGGAATCGCGACCAGGTGGGCAACGTCGCGCGTCCGCACCTGTGGCAGGACGGCCATTACGTCGAGGCGCCAGTGACCGGGCCCCTGGTGCTTGCTGCCACCGTGGACGCTGCGGGAGGCGTGCGTTGCAGCCTGAGCGACATGCTCACGTGGGCCATGAACTGGCTGGCGCCGACAGCGAAGCAACTCGCCTGGCTGACACCGGAACAGCGCCGGAAGGAATGGACAGCCTATACACCCATGCCGATATCCACTCGCCAACATGCCTGGGATGGCACCCTCTTCTACGGCTATGGTTATGGCTGGCGCATTGCCGACGTGGATGGGCAGATGACGGTATCGCACACCGGCACGCTGTCGGGAATGTACTCGGCCGTCACGCTGCTGCCGTTCCGCCGCAGCGGCTACGTCTTCCTCATCGATGCCGATGCCGAAAACGCACGCGTGGTGCTCAACGAGGTGCTGACCAAGCAGTTCACCGGCCCGCAGAAGGCCCGCAGCGTGGCCAGCTACGCCGATGAGCTGGAGCGCGCGGACCGGCAGCAACAGATCGCGCGCGATCCCGATACGTCTTCACGCAGGCCGGCGACGCCCGCGGATCTCGCGGGACAGCTCGGTGTGTGGCACGATCCGTGGTTCGGCGAGGTTCGGATCTGCGGGCGCGGCGGTTACGTGTTTGTTGCGTCGCAGAAATCTCCCCGGCTGGCCGGTCAGGTCATGCGTGTCGGCGAGCGCTATCTGGTGCACTGGGGCAGCGGCAACTCCGAAGCCTGGCTGCTCTTTCCCCGGGAGGCCGGCGACACGATGCGCATGACGAAGGTCGATCCCGACGCGGACTTCAGCGACGATTACGAGGACCTGGCGTTCAAGCGGGAGCATGCCTGTGACCGGCAGTGAGCGCGGGCCGCCGCGAGTCGGCTACGATGTCCCCGCGCTGCCCGGCATGGACGAGGCGGACATCCAGACGCCCTGCCTGATCCTCGATCTCGATGCGCTGGAGCGCAACGTCAGGAAGATGGGTGAGTACGCGAAGGCGCACGGCATGCGCCACCGCAGCCACGGGAAGATGCACCGGTCGGTCGACGTGCAGAAGCTGCAGGAAAGCCTGGGTGGCGCGGTCGGCGTCTGCTGCCAGAAGGTATCCGAGGCCGAGGCGTTCGCCCGCGGCGGCATCAGGGATATCCTGGTGTCGAACGAGATACGCGATCCGGCCAAGGTCGATCGCCTGGCGCAGCTGCCGAAACATGGCGCGCGAATCATCGTCTGCGTAGATGATGTAGCGAACGTGGCGGAGCTTTCAGCAGCAGCGCAACGGCACGGCACGACCCTGGAGTGCCTCGTGGAAATCGACTGCGGCCAGGGGCGCTGCGGCGTCACCAGCACCCGGACCGCGGTCGAGATTGCCCAGGCGATCGCAGCCGCGCCCGCACTCGAGTTCAGCGGCCTGCAGGCGTATCAGGGATCCGCGCAACACCTGGAGAGCTATCAGGACCGCAAGGCCAGGCTGGACGACGCCATCGTGCTGGTAAAAGCGGTCGTCCAGGCTCTGGAAGCGGTCGGGCTGAAATCGAAACTCGTCTCGGGCGGCGGCACGGGCACGTACTCCTTCGAGTCGGACTCCGGCGTCTTCAACGAAGTGCAATGCGGCAGTTATGCCTTCATGGATGCACACTACGGGCGCATCCGGGACAAGGACGGGAACCGCCTCGACCAGGGCGAATGGGAGAACGCGCTCTTCATCCTGACCTCGGTGATGAGCCGCGCCAAGCCCGATCTGGCGGTCTGCGACGCGGGACTCAAGTCGCAGTCGCTCGACAGCGGCCTGCCGGTCATCCATGGCCGCGACGACGTGAAATACATCCGCGCCGCGGATGAGCACGGCGTGATCGAGGACAAAACCGGCGTTCTACGCATCAACGAGAAGCTGAAGCTCGTCCCGGGGCATTGCGACCCGACCTGCAACCTCCACGACTGGTACGTCGGGGTGCGCAACGGCAAGGTCGAGCTGCTCTGGCCCGTATCCGCCCGCGGCAAGTCCTATTGAGGCACGGTCAGTCGTCGCGGCCCAGTCCTTTGAGGATCCGTGGGACGTTCTTTTCCACACGCGCCGTGCGGGTCGCCGATTGCTTCGCCGCGGCAAAGTACAGCAGATAGCCCTTCTGTCTTCCGGGGGTGAGCGCGCGGAAGGCTTTGGCCAAAGCAGGGTCGTCATCGAGGCGCGCTCGAAACTCTTCGGGCACTTCGAATTGCGCGGCGCTTTTCATCGGTACCTTCGCACCGGACTTCTCGACGGCGATCGCCTCTTTGATGTACGCGGCAATCGCCGCTTTGCGCTTGCTGATGTCCTGGAGCCCGGTGAACCTGATCTGCCTCCCGGCCTGCACGTTCTTCGTCTGCTGGATGAGGATGCCTTGCGGGTCCTTCAGCAGGACTCCCTTGACGAAAAGCAACGCGCAATAGTCCTTGAAGCCATGGATCAGGACCACGTTGCCGCCATCCAGGTCGTAACAGGCCTGTCCCCACTTCAGCTCTTCGTTGAGTCCCGATGCGAGGCATAGCTGCCGCAGCGCGGCAAACTCGGCGCTCCAGCGCTTCTCCTTCCCGTGAACCTTGCTCACCAGCGGATTCATGTCAGCGGCGGCAGCGGTCGACTCAACGATCGGTGCTGCGGCGGCCGCCGCTTCTCCGGCGCTCCGGGTTGCGGCCGGAGCGGCGCGGCAGACCGCTCGAATCCTCCTCGCGGCGCGGGCCGGCGCGCCGGTCGGGATACTTGCGGTAAACACAGGCGCAGGCGGCAGGCGTCGGGCAATCCGCCAGGGGTAGCCGGGGCGCCTGGGAACCGAGATAACGCTGCCCCTTCAACGCCTGGGCCGCCGCGCAACCCGCGCCCGTACACACGACAGACACTGCGCTCCAACGGCCGGCAGGCTTTTTCTCTACCATACTCCGGCAATCTAGCGGTATCCGGCCGGGATGGCAACTTTGGCGGAGAGTTGGTACCCGACGGGCGTTGAGTCAGGTGCCGGCGTTGGATCGGCTCCATCGAAACGCCGCTTTCAGTACGATGTCATCGAAGGTCGACGCCGCCGGCTCCCGTCCGGCGCTGCCCTGACCACGCGCGACCAGGACGCTGCGCATGCCGGCCGCGGCGGCAGCGTCCGTTTCGCCGGGGTGATCGGAAAGGAACACGATCTCGTGGGCCGGCAGGCCGGTCGCGGCGGCGATATCCCGGTAGGAGCGCGCATCGACCTTCGGCCCGGTCGTCGTGTCGAAGTAGCCCGAGAAGAGCGGCGTCAGATCTCCGTGCGCCGTGTGCGAAAAGAGTAGCCGCTGCGCCGCCACCGAGCCGGAGGAGTAGACGTAGAGCCTGATGCCCGCCGCATGCCATTGCCGCAGAGCCTGCACCGCGTCTTCGTACACATGCGCCAGCAGCTGGCCGGATTGGTAGCCGGACTTCCAGATCAGACCCTGCAGCTGCTTGAGCGGCGTGACCTTCCGGTCCTCGTCCATCCATCGCAGCAGCGTGTCGATGACCCCCGCCGTGTCGAGAGCGCCCGCGCCCGCGAGGACTCTGATCTGCGCCTCGATGTCCGCGATTTCCGCCGCATGATCACGCACGTACTGCGGCAGGTGTCGCCGAGCGTAGGGAAACAACTCCTCCTTGACGAATGCCAGGCTGGTGGTCGTTCCCTCGATATCCGTCACCACCGCACGGACGTTGTCGATCCCGATCACGCGGCGACGTTCTCGAACGCCGGGAACCTCTGCGCGATCTTATCGCCCGTGAATCTCGCCACCCAACCGGCAGGGGTGGTGAACAGGCGGATGGCGGTGAAGTACGGCGCGGGCCCCATGTCGAACCAATGGCGGGTGCCGGCGGGGACCCTGAGCAGATCGCCACGCCCGCAGAGCAGCACGTGAACCTTGCCTGCGGCGCGCAGATAAAAGACGCCCGCTCCTTCCACGAAAAAACGGACCTCATCGTCGTCGTGCACGTGCTCGTCGAGGAACTTGCGCCGCATCTCCTGCCGGGCGGGGTTGTCGGGCAGACAGCGCACAACGTCGACGGCCCGATAGCCGCGCTCCGCGCGCAACCGCTCGATGTCCGCCCGATAGGCCTGCATCACGGCCGTGTCGTCCGCATCGGGCGGCAGCGGCTGCGCGGCACGCCATCTCTCGAAGCGCACCCCGATCGTTTGCAACGCCGCAGCGATGCGCTGCTCCTCGGACGTATCGAGATCGCGGGCGGCGGGGTCGCCCTCGGGATAAACCGTCAGGCGCGTCATCGGTTACTTCCTCCCAGACGCGCCGCCTCGAGCTCGCAGAGCAGGAGGTACTCCAGAGCTTCCAACACACGCTCGGCCTCGTCCAGATCCTTCCCCCAGGCGTAGGCGCCATGCGCTCGTATCAGGAAGGCCGGCACCGGGGGCCGGTCCTGCAGCCGGCGCGTAACGCCGGCGGCGAGGGCCGGGATATCCTGGGAATTCTCAAACACCGGGACGCGCACCGCCGTCTCGTGTGTCGAGATACCGGGGAACGCCTTGAGCATCTCGTAACCCCGCAGGACGATGTCCCCGTGCTCCGATAGATGCCGGGTCAGCGACGTGCCGGCGACCGAGTGCACATGTAAAACCGCGTGGACGTGCGGATACTGTTGGTAGAGCAACGTGTGCAGCAGCGTTTCCGCGGAAGGGCGTTGCTCCGCGAGGGCGCGGCCTTCCGCGTCGACGACCATCACGTCCTGCGGCGTCAGACGGCCTTTGTGGCGGCCCGAGACCGTGATCGCGATGCGCCCGTCGGCCAGCCGCGCCGAGTGATTACCCGATGTCGCGGCGGCGAGACCGCGGTCGTCGAGACGCCGCCCCATGGCGATGATCGCCTGAGCCGCCTGATCGAGAGAGGAGTACATGGGCGGATACTGCGGGCGCGATTGCCGCGGCGCAAGCCCACGGCAGGCCGCCGCAGCCCGCGACAGGCCTGCTCGCGCCGAGCCGCTGCGCCGCAACGCAGCCCACGACGCAATATGTCAGTTTTGTTACAGCCGGGCCGCCGTTGGTTCAGTGGGCGGCGCCGCGCTCCAGTCTCGCGGTGATCTCGGCGACGTGCCGCCCCTGGTAGCGCGCCCCCTCGAGCTCTATCGCGCTCGGCTGCCGCGAGCCGTCGGATTTCGCCAACGTCGTGGCGCCGTACGGCGTGCCGCCCGAGATCTCGTCCATCTGCGTCAGGCCGGCGAAGGAGTACGGCAGGCCGACGATGATCATCCCCTGGTGCAGGAGCGTGCAGTGGAAACTCGTGATGGTCGTCTCCTGGCCGCCGTGTTGGGTAGCCGTCGAGGCAAACACGCTGGCGACCTTGCCGACCAGCGCGCCCTTCGCCCACAGGCCGCCGGTCTGATCCAGGAAGTTACGCATCTGCGCCGTCATGTTGCCGAAGCGGGTGGGCGTGCCGAAGATGATCGCGTCGTAATCGGCCAGCTCCTGGACGCCGGCGATCGGCGCCTTTTGATCCAGCTTCATCCCCGCTTTGCGGGCGACATCTTCCGGCACGAGCTCCGGCACGCGCTTGACGGCCACCTCGCACCCCGACACGGACCGGGCGCCCTCAGCCACCGCCTGCGCCATACGCTCCACGTGGCCGTATGCCGAGTGGTACAGAACCAGAATTCTTGCCATGGCATCACCTCCGGGCCGAGCTCGCACGCCGTTCAACGACGCACGAACCACCCCGGTTCCCTCCGGCGAGAACCTCGGTCGGCGACTCAGGTATTCGCGTCGAGGAACGCGTGCAGCTGCGCTCTGCTGAGGCTACCCACGTGAGTCGCGACCGGATGGCCACCCTTGAAGATCATCAGGGTTGGGATGCCGCGAACGGCATAGCGCGTCGGCGTAGCCGGATTCTGGTCAATGTTCAGCTTGGCGATGGTCAGCCGGTCCCCGTACTCGGCCGCGGACTCCTCGACCAGAGGGCCGATCATGCGGCAGGGACCGCACCATTCCGCCCAATAATCCACCAGCACGGGCTTGGCGGAATCGAGGACTTCCGCCTGGAAGGTCTGGTCGGTGACGGTCTTGGCAGCTGGGCTCATGGGCGGAATCTCCGGCGTGTCATGGGGTGCTATGGAAGGTATTAGCTGCAGAACTGTAAATAAAGCGTGCTATTCTGAAATCATTATTCCCATTTCTGAATAATAAATGGACAAGCTGCAGGCCATGGCGCTCTTCGTCCGAGTCGTAGAGACCGGCGGGATCGCCCGCGCCGCGGAGGGCCTGCGCATACCGAAAGCGACGGCGACGACTCTGCTGCAGAAGCTGGAGGCCTCACTCGGCGTGAAGCTGCTGAACCGTACCACGCGCCGGGTCAATGTGACCCCGGACGGCGCCGCCTATTACACGCGCGCCGCCGGCATCCTGGCCGAGGTTCGGGAGGCCGAAGAGGCGCTGTCGCCGCACTCCGTGCCGCGTGGGCGGGTGCGCGTCGACGCTCCCACTCTCATCGCCCGTTCAGTGATCGTGCCCGCGCTGCCGCGGTTCTTCGCCGACTATCCTGACATCGAGCTGGCGCTGGCCGGCAACGAGCGCCATTTCGACCTCGTCGCCGAGGGAATCGACTGCGCGCTCTGGATCGCAGAGGCGGCCGACCCGAGCCTGGTCGCGCGCCGCGTCGGATTCCTCTACCTCGCCACGTGCGCCGCCCCCTCCTACATCGCAACCCACGGGTCGCCGGCTCATCCCCGCGATCTCGTGCGACATCGCTGCATCAATCACTTCTCACCGGCCACGGGCGAGACCGTGGAATGGGCCTTCTCCAAGGATGGCGAGCGCGTGCAGGCCGTGTTTCCGGGCAACCTGGCGCTGGAGGACGAGAACAGCTATGTGAGCGCGGCCGAAGCCGGGCTCGGGATCGCGCAGTTGCCGGCATTCGTGCTCAAGGAGGGCATGGAGCGCGGGACGCTCGACCTGGTGCTCGCCGACTGGCTGGCGGAGCCCTCGCCGCTCTACGTGGTGTATCCGCAGAGCCGGCATCTCTCCCGCCGGGTGCGGGTATTCGTCGACTGGCTGTCGGCTCTGATAGCGGAGCACGACGGCATTCAACTGCGGTCCACATTGCCGAAGCCGGCGCGGACCGGGCCCACCGGCCAGGCTTCAGAGAGCGCTTCCTCTCGGGCATGAGCCTTGCGAATCATCGGCACGCCAAAGCAGCCAACAGGTCCTTCCATATGTCAGCAATCAGATACATCGCTCGCATCAGTTGCCTGATCGGCATGATCGGTCTTTTGGGCGGGTGTGTCATCGCCCCCGACCATGGCGGCTATCACGAGGGCTACTACGACCACGCCCATCATCGCTGGTGGCACAACAACGGGTGGCATGACTGCGGTTACAACGACCCGCACTGCCATTGACAGGGATAGGGATGACGACTGACCGGGCGGCGGCGCCCGGTCAGTCTCTGCCGGAGTGTCCGAAGCCGCCCGCGCCGCGGGCGCTGTCTTCGAAAGAGTCCACCACTTCCAGTGCCACCTGGACGACGGGCACGACGACGAGTTGAGCGATGCGCTCGCCCGGCCTGATGGTGAACGGCTCGCGCGCCCGATTCCAACAGGACACCATGAGCTGGCCCTGGTAGTCGGAATCGATCAGCCCCACCAGATTGCCCAACACCACGCCGTGCTTGTGGCCGAGGCCGGAGCGCGGCAGCACCACCGCCGCCAGGCCGTGGTCCTCCAGATGGATCGCGATGCCGGTCGGGATGAGCTCGGCCTTGCCGGGCTCCAGCGTCAGCGGCGCATCGAGACAGGCGCGCAGATCCAACCCCGCCGAGCCCGCAGTGGCGTAGGCCGGCAGCGGGTATTCCGTGCCGATACGACGGTCGAGGATCCTGACCTTGAGCGGCCGCCGCGCGGCGGCTGGCGCGGACGGCTGCGTCATGCCTGCGCAGAATCGCGTTGAGCCGCGCCCGCGAGCGACGCCGCGTATGACTCCGCGATCAGGCGCACGAGCTCGCGTGCCAACTCGAGCTTGCTGCCGTGCCCGAGGTCGCGGCGCGCGTTGCGCCACAGGACGACCAGGTGGTTGTCCTCGCACTCGAATACCTTGTTGTCGCCCACCTCATTGGCCGCGATCATGTCGAGATTCTTCCTGAGGAGCTTGGCGCGCGCGTTCTGCTCGACCGCTTCCGTCTCCGCGGCGAACCCCACTACGAACGGCCGGCCGGGGCGCGCGGCGACGGTGGCCAACACGTCGGGCGTGCGCTCCATGTTGAGATCGAGCGTGTTGGCGGTCTTCTTGATCTTCTGGCCGTGCGGATTGGCGGGCCGGTAGTCGGCCACCGCGGCGGTCGAAATGAAAATGTCGGCCGACGCAACTTCCCCCAGCACCGCGGCCAGCATGCCTTCCGCGTTCTCGACATCCACCCGTCGCACGCCGGAGGGTGTCGGCACGCTGACCGGGCCGGCGACCAGGACGACCTCGGCCCCGGCCTCGCGCGCGGCCTGGGCGACCGCGAAGCCCATCTTCCCGGAGCTGCGGTTGCTGATGAAGCGCACCGGGTCGATCCGCTCGCGCGTCGGCCCCGCGGTGATCAGGACCCGCCGCCCCTGGAGCGGTCCGGCGCGCGGCAGCAGCATGTCGACCCGGTCGGCGATCTCGACCGGCTCCAGCATCCGGCCCTCGCCGATTTCCCCGCAGGCCTGATCGCCCTCGGCGGGGCCGAGTATCTTCACCCCCCGTTGGCGGAGAGTGGCGACGTTCGCCGCCGTCGCGGCATTGGCCCACATGATGCGATTCATGGCCGGCGCGGCCGCGATCGGGGCCTGCGTCGCCAGACACAGGGTCGCCAGCAGATCATTTGCGTGGCCGCCGGCCAGGCGCGCCAGGAAATCGGCGCTGGCGGGCGCGATCAGCACCAGCTCCGCCCAGCGGGCGAGCTCGATGTGCCCCATCGCGGCCTCGGCCGCCGCATCCCACAGCTCCTGCCGCACGGGGCGGCCGGAAAGCGCCTGGAAGGTGAGCGGCCCGATGAATTCGCGGGCCGCCGCAGTCATGACGACCTGCACCTCGGCGCCGCGCTCACGCAGACGCCGCACCAGATCCGCCGCCTTGTAGGCGGCGATTCCCCCGGTCACGCCGAGCAGGATGCGTTTGCCTTGCATGGGCGGATTATCAGACGCCGCCCTCCGCGGGGCAAACCGGTGACGATCGAAATGCGCTGTTTCTCCACAAAGGGCCGTCTTTCAGCCCCTCGCCGCGCAGTGCTGCCCGGGGACATGATGACGCCGGTCTATTGGGCGCAGGAGACCCCCATGGAACGCACATCTGCCGGTACGGGGACCGGGACCGCGAGCGGCAACGGCGGCAATACCATCCGGGAGTGGCCGGAATCCGAGCGCCCGCGCGAGAAACTGCTTGCGCGCGGCCCTCATGCCCTCTCCGACGCGGAGCTCCTGGCCCTGCTCCTCGGATCCGGCATTCCCGGCTGCTCGGCGGTGGCCATGGCCCGCTCCCTGCTCCTGGAATTCGGCTCCCTGCGGGATCTGCTCAACGCGCGCTGCAGCCGCTGGCGGCGCAAAGGTATCGGTAATGCACGCTATGCCGCCATCCAGGCTGCCGTGGAGCTGGCGAAGCGGCATCTGCACGAGCAGATGCGGATCGGCTCCCTGCTCACGACCCCGCAGGCGACTCATCGGTATCTGCTGGCGCGGCTGCGCGATCGCCCGTACGAAGTCTTCTGCTGCCTCTACCTCGACAACCGCCACCGCCTGATCGCCTTCGAGGAGCTCTTCCGCGGCACGGTCGACTGCGCGCACGTCCATCCGCGAGAGGTGCTGCGCCAGGCGCTGCTGCACAACGCGACGTCACTGATCGTCGCCCACAACCACCCTTCGGGCGCCCTCGAGCCGAGCCCGGCGGACGACTTCATCACCCGCCGCCTGAAGGACCTGCTCGCGCTGATGGACGTACGGCTGCTCGACCACGTCATCGTCGGCGACAGCCGGTGCTACTCGTTCGCGGAGCACGGGCTGCTCTAGACTTGTCCCCGGTGGCCCAGGCTGGTATAAAGCTCGGCTCCTGTGGGGCGGCCTGGGCCTCCCCATGTCCAAGTAGCTGAATTTCAAGGTCGATTCATATGTCGCGCGTCTGCGAGATCACCGGCAAGGGCCCGGCCGTCGGAAACCGCGTCTCTCACGCGAACAACAAGAAGCGCCGCCGC
>Ga0335072_10001083_pt1 | contig 46188 bp, 40 predicted proteins | sample Lox_Sample_21_FD_206725 | JGI IMG/M metagenome (GOLD analysis project Ga0335072, IMG submission 206725) | Soil microbial communities from Loxahatchee National Wildlife Refuge, Florida, United States - Lox_Sample_2.1 | ecosystem: Environmental > Terrestrial > Soil > Wetlands | place: USA... | reverse complement strand
AATCGACTCTGAAACCCTCGCCTTCACGACAGGGCCACTGATCCATGTCAGGACGCCAGCAGGCGATGGCTCTACGATGGAGTTCAAGTCCGCCCCTTCGACAAAATTTGAAATACCGTCTCTCGCAGACTAGCCCGTGCTAGATATAGCTGCGTCGAAAATGTGGCATCGAAGCGGAACCGGCCGCTGGTCACGATGAGCCCCCCCCATGTATCCGCGGGTTCCGCTGCACGGTGAAATTGGACTCGGGCTTCCTCGGACCATTCCTTAAGGCGTTCCGATGAAAGGAACTTGTGGCCTGTCGGATCGGCGGCCAGTACCGGGTCGCCCGCATCTATCTCGCGCGCACCTCGCAGGGCAAGATGTTTAAGAACGTCAAGATATGCGGGTTGCTCAACCAGTTTTCGAAGCTGTTCCTCCGTGGCGGCCCAAACGTTTTGAATTGGCTCTTCGCGTAGTTGCGCCAGGCGACGCTTGACTTCCAGCTCGGCGCGGGCCGCATTTCTGCGCGACAGCGCTCTGATTTGCTTCTCCGTCGCCTCTTCCGATCGCCGACGCAACGCAATGCTCTCTTCCTCCGCAGCATTTAGAATGGAAGCGGCGCGGCGTTTTGCTTCTTCGGTGATCTGAACAGCCTTGAGCTGCGCGCGACGGACCACATCGGCGGCAAGGGCTTCCGGATCTCCCAGAACAGTCGTCATTCATGATTCCAAGCGAATTCCCAGAGCTCGCTGAATCCTGGCTTCGAGCGCAACCGAAGGTTTCTCGGAACTGCGGCACGGAATCTCGACAACGAGCGGCCCGGACTCGCGCCTCGATTCGGGCTGCAATTCAGACCAATTTTCCGTAAGCAGAATCAGCGCGACATCCGCATCGGCCATTGCGTTTTGAAGAGCTGTTTTTGCTTCCTCAACGCTCGCCACGGCATGCCCTGCCAGTCCGATCAGGCTCAAACCAAAAACAGCGTCTTCATCGCCGATCACGACAATCTTTCGGTCCTGCATCAGCCCCTCAAGATAATGAATGAAACAATCAACCCGTAGATGACAATTCCTTCCGCCAAGCCCACGAATATCAGCGTTCTGCCCAGCAGTTCCGGCTTCTCCGCAATCGCGCCGATGGCGGCTGCGCCGGAAATACCAACGGCGATGCCCGCTCCGATGGCCGCGAGTCCAACAGCGATTGCGGCCCCGAGGAACCGGTTCTGCGCAATGCTAGTTCCGGCAGCGCCCTGCGCATAGACCGGCTGCGCCAATACGGTGAGCATCAGCAATAAAAAGAGAAGGTTGAAGCCTTCAAGCCCGAGCACCCATCCCCGCATGTCTTCCTCCTGTTCGAAGTGAGAAGGGCGCGAACGGAAGCCCTCTGCCCTCAAAGAATCTTCCGAAAAACTCATAATACTCGAGCCGTATCGCCTGAATGCCCACGATCACTCCTTCAAAACCGACGATGAGTGTCGTGCCCAGAACCATGACCACCCAGCCCCATCGTCCCTTCGAATAGCTCGCAACAAGGTCGGAAAGCCCCTCGTGCGCCACAGCGAATGCACCGAGCCGAATGAAGGAAAGGCTGTTGCTCACATATCCGGTCACGGCTTCGAACAGTTCGAAGAACCCTGTGACAATCGCCTCGCCGAGCGGTGTAGAGCCGCGTCGCCAGATCCACTTGGCCAGCGGCTCGTGAAACCACAAAAGCGCACAAAGCACAGGAATCAGCAGCAGCACGGACTTCGGCAAGACCCCATAGCCGACGCCAAGCCCTCCGCCCAACAGCGCCCAGTACAGGGCAATGCCCGTCAGTCCGTTTTTTTCCAGAAGGAGTCGCGGCCAGTCTTTCGACCGCCAGGCGTTTGCAAAATTCAGCAAGAAGCCGATGTTGAGCAGGACGATGCCGCCCGCTACAGCCGTGATAAGAATCGTCCACATTCCCTCCAGGGGTCGGAGCCACGACGCGCGTAAAGTCGGTTGGCCAAACGCCGTTCCATACAGGAACCCAAAAAACATTCCGCTCGCCCCTGCTGTGGTGACAAGGACTCCAAGGTCGCGGCGCCAGCGTGCCAACAATAGCCCCGCGAGAAGCAACAAAAGGCCGTGCCCCAGGTCACCGAACATCATCCCGTACATTATGAAAAAACTGATGGTGACGATCAGCGTTGGGTCGAGTTCATCGTAGGAGGAAAGCCCGAACGTCGTGACCAGCTCCTCGAAAGGTTTCAACCAGCCCGGGATTCGCACCAGACTCGGTACGCTTTGTCGCTTTGGATCGGCTTTGAGCACCTCCATCGCAACGGGATGGCCCGCCGCGCTCTCCACCGCCTTCTTGACTCGAGAAAGATCGCTCGCCGCGATCCAGCCCGAGATTAGAGACACCTCGCCGTGCTTGGGGAAACGCTGAATCGCTTCTGCAAGGTTCCGGTTCGTCGCCGCCCGGCGCCATAACGCGTTCAGTTCATTCGAAAGCCCCGCAGTCATATTCTGGCGTTCGTGATCAAGAGCACCGAATCGACCTTGTATTTCTCGGGCTTTGCGCCCGAGAGAATCAAGTGCTTGCTCGGGCCGGCCGAGCGCTTCGGAAGGAACTGGGATCGGTTCGAAGAAGGCGCTCTTCAAAGCCCGGTCGAGGACGGCGGCATTCTCAGCCGAACTGGCGCCCAGCAGGAGCGTTTGATCTTTGTGACGTTGCAGAGGAATGAGAACGAACGGAATTTGGAACAGCGCTTCGGCGACTCGTGTGACGTTCTCGCTGGGAATCGTGCCGACCACGACCGTTTGATAACGTAGGTTCCGCAGACTTTCCACCGGCACTTGTAGAGGAAGTAGGACTCTCACTTGTGACTCGCTCAGCTTCAGCCGCTCTATCTCCTTGCCGGCATGCTCCAACTGCTGCTGCAGCGGCTTGGTTCTTTCTTCCAATTCCGCGAGACGCTGTTCGATCATGCGCCAGTCTTCTTTCGGATGGAGGTCACCCTCCGGAGCGCCGCGAATCGCCGGCTTGTAATCGAGCAGATCGAATATTTCCTCGAGGCGCGTGACAAGCCTGGCGTAGCGATTCGCCAAGGCGCTCCATTCTGGGGACGGCGTCCATCCTTCCGGCTGAGCTTCTTCCAACTGGAGCACTTCCATGCGCGCCAGCACCGTCGCAACGACGGCGAGGTCGGGATCCAGCACGAAGAGGTTCACCTCGAGCATTGGTTCCGGCGCAAATAGGCTCATGCCGCCCGGAGCAACCGCCGAGCAATTTCCATTGCGCTCAATCCGGTTGTCTTCCCCTCCACAATAACCGTCAAATCGTGGATTTCGCCTTCAAACAGCCAAAGATACCCCAGGACGCCGCCCAGCCGCGATATTGGCCGATCCATGGCCATGGTCGCGCGCTCAAACCGCTGCCGTTCGCATTGAAATTCAATCTCCGTCAGACCCTGCGCCTCCGGAACATCCGCCCCGAGATGAAAACCGAGTCGTTCGACCTCGACCCTTAGGGGAGAGCCCAGGACGACGCGCCGCAGGGCATCCAGTCCCGCCGCGAATGCACGGTGCAAAGTGTAATTGATGATTTCTTCAGCCGTCATCGCGCCGTAGACCTTGTAACGATAGGCCCAAAGCAGATTCTGAACCGCTATCCAGTGGCCAAGAAACTGCCGCGCGTCATCCTTATCCGCTCCGCTCTGCGCTTCGATGAGACGAACTAGCTGCTGAAAATAAAACAGATCCAGGGCGACCTCCGGGTAAAACAACCGCCCTTCCTGACGATACCTTTCCATGGCGTGCTCAAGAGGCCGCGCGAAAGGCGAATCGCGGATCCTTTCGATCACCGACTCCACAGACTCCGCTTCGAGGAGTTCTTCCCATCGCCAATGAGCGGGACGAATCGGTATGAGAGACGATAAGACACGTGATCGGTCCAATCGGTAGTGGACCGCGCGAAGGACGGTCTTCAGATTTTCGACTGTCAGACGCTCCGTGTACCAGACCACGAGTGCTCGAGATTGACGGGGTAGAAAGCGAGCGACGGAGCGCCCGGCGGCGGCAGATTCGCCTCGAAGATTCTGCACGCGCAGCGACCCATTGGGACCAATGGCAGACGCTGCGCTCGTGCCAGCCAGGACTTCGTCCAATTGCATTAGGGAGTCCGTTTCAAGAAGCTGTGCCCAAGTCCCAGCATCGAGCAGGCGGGAAAGCCTCGCTCGAATGTATCCTTGCGCGGCGGCATAGGATAGTACGCTCAAATCAAGCGCCCCCGCGAGTTATCCAGCTCACAACCCTTTCTACAGCATCGGGGGAATGTTCCTTTGCCGCACGCTGAATTTCCTTGGCCTCCGCGTTGACCTGATCGAGCCGCTTCCTCATTTCCGTGCCGCCTTCGGCCTCGACATCCCTCATTCGGCTCTGAAGAATGCTTTCCAGGTCCCGGCGAGTTGCCTCGATTCGCTCCTTCGCTTGTCCTTGGGCCTCGTCGAGAATTTTCTTCGCGGATTCTTCTGCGGTCTGCAAGATACCTCCTGCCTGGTCCTCGGCCTCAATCAGGCGCTTCAAAGTGCCTTCCATGTTGAATGGTTCGTCCTGCACGATTTCGCTGGCTCCTTCGTCGAATCCGCGCCATCAAGCTGCCAGTGTCGCAACTTGTTGACACGTTATACCTGCTCCCTACTCTTCTATCAGCGAAGAAGCAACCCAATTATGCAATTTGGCGGTCACGTACAATTTCGACCGAGCAAGGAGCATGCCGCGCCACAAATTCGGCAACGCTGCCAAGCAAGAGTCGCTGAATTCCTCCCCGTCCGCGGGAACCAACTACGACCAAGTCTGCGCCCCATTCCTTTGCCGAATCGATGAGCTTCATTCGAATGTCGCCTTGTTCTACGGCGGTTGTCGCCTTGAAACCCGCGTTTCGCAGTGTCTTAGCAGCGCGATCCACCAGTTCCTCGCCTAGGTTTCTTTGTTCTTCCAACTCGGGCGCAAACCGGGAGGACATCTGCGGGGGACTCGAAACGGATATCGGCTGCACCACATGCAGGACTCGAATTTCAGTTGCCTCAGGGCGAAACTGCGACAGGATCATCCTCAGAGCGTTGTCCGAATTTCGCGAATCGTCCACGCCCAATAGAACTCTCATAGTCCCCCTTTCCGCAGCCGCTTTCATGAAGGTACGGACCTGCCACACATTGTGCGACGAAAGGGATTCATCATCGCGTGAGATTGGCTCTAGCAGATCTCCTGCCAAATGCAAAAGTCCCTGCGTCGCCAGCGGGCCCGGGCAATGGCATCCCGAACAGAAATACTGTCATCCGCGCCGCGACCAACGGCGCGCCGCAACCATCTCCGCTTCCCATCATAGGGTCGCTATTCCTGTCTCTCAATACCAGCGCTTGTACCTGCAGATGTCGTAAGGGTCTGTGACGAAAATCACATCGGCGGGTGACACTTCACACTTCGCGCCCTGTGATGTCGCAACTATAAGGAGATTGGAGCAAATGCAAATGGCGCCTGAAACGCGAATGGAAAATTGCCCGTGCGGGGAAGCCGGTCTTACGGCAATGTGTGTTTCCGCTGGGAGCCCTTCGCAGAAAGGTCGAAAGAGATGCTAAGCAAAGAACAATTAAAGCTTCTTTCGCAGATATCCGAACCGGTACTCACGACTTATTTAGACGTGAGGCCCGGCGACCCATCTCGGCACGCGCGTGTTCCACCCTTCATGACCTGGCTCAGAAATGAAGCCGATTCCGCAAGCGCCTCTCTGCCAACCAGTGAGAAAAGTGCTTTCCACGAACAATTGACGCGCGTTGAAAACTTTCTGAGTGACAGGACCGCGCAAGAAAAGGGTCTTGTGATCGTCTCCGGACCAGATGTGTGGGAGACGCTGTCGCTGCAAGTGCCGATTGTAAACGAGCTTCATTGGGGCAAGCCTGCCTTATCGCAATTGCTCTGGCTTTCCGCTGAACACAGGCCCATTTGCGTTGTCGTCGTGGACCACTCCGGCACGCATTTCTTCAGCTACGAATTGGGCAGCATCTCTCCATTGGAGCAAAGGAAGTTCGAGGTCGATGTTTCGCAATGGAAAAGGGAAGACATTGGCCACGTGGCTCGGCCTGGCATCGAGGAGACGTATGGTTCGCAGAGGGACGTATTCGAGCATCGCATGGAGGCGCAATACGAGCGACTGTGCCGTGAAACCGCCGGAGAAATACTTCGCCTGTTTAAGACGGACCGCTTCAAGAAAATCATCTTGGTGGGCCCGCAGCGTCTGATAGATCTCGTCGCTGCTGGTATTCCACCCGAACTTCATCGCCATGTGATGCTGATTAAAAAGGACCTCGCGAAACAGGACTTGAGTAAGCTCCGAGAACACATTGAGCCGGAAATAGCGAGATGGGAGCAGGAATTGGAAGTCGCGACCGTCCGTGAATTGCTCGAAAGCGAGCGTGGAGCGGTATTGGGAATCGACGAAGTGCTCACTCAGCTTCAAAATCGCCGGGTACGGACTCTCACTCTGTGCCGGGACATCGACACGCGCCTGCATCAGTGTGAAACGTGCCATTGGATTGACGCCTCTGCCGATGTCGTTTGCCGTGTCTGCGGCGGCCCACGCTGCGTCGTCACATTGCGCGATGTGTTGCCTGAGTTGGCTGCATCTTCGGAAGCTGAGTTAAAGGTAGTGAGTTCCGGCGCCGCGGAGCGATTGAAAAATGCCGGGGGCATTGGCGGCTGGCTGCGCCAGCCGAAACATCGAGCTGTAGCTCAATCCTCCCGGCACAAGGGCTAGCTTCACGTGTTTTTGGGTGAACTACGATGAGCGCAAAAGCCAGAAGCCGCGGCGTACCGATGTCCGTGATCGACCGGCTTCCGCTTTGGCAACTGGAGATCGCGGAAGTCACCGGGCACAACCTCGAAGCCCGCGGCCGGGATGAAGTCAATCGGCTTCTCAAGTCAGGTTGGAGCCTGTTGCACATCTACACGCTGAGATACGAAGAAGACGGCGTCTGGCGCGAACGTCCGATGGCCATTCTCGGAAGGCCAAGAAATGCCGGCAACAAAATCTCGAATGGAAATGCGAACTCGACGCAATCCATCGGCGCCTAGACGAGTTGAAAGCAGTCGGCGCACGCGTCGCGCCGGCAAAAGGGGTTCAAGACATGATAGACAAGGTTGAGCAGCAACAGCACACAGAACGCGATGTTTCGTTGGACGTTGGCGGAATAAAATTGGGGGGCACGCTGGACATACCCAAAACCGCGAGGGGTGTTGTTCTTTTTGCTCACGGCAGCGCCAGCAGCCGGCACAGTCCGCGAAACCGGTTTGTAGCCAAGGCTCTGCAGTCGCATAGCATCGGAACTCTGCTCTTTGACCTTTTGACTCCCCGGGAAGAATCGGTCGACCAGTTTACCGGTGAATTGCGCTTTGATATTCCCTTCCTGGCAGAACGGCTCATTGGTGCCACGAATTGGGTTTTGCGCCATCCGCAAACAAGAGATTTGAAAATAGGTTACTTCGGAGCGAGCACCGGCGCGGGCGCTGCGCTCGTTGCAGCAGCGCATTCGCCAGAGAGAATTGCGGCCGTCGTTTCACGTGGGGGAAGACCGGATCTTGCGGGAGAGGCCTTGAGGTCGGTTCAAGCACCAACATTATTGATAGTTGGCGGAAGCGATAAGCCCGTAATTGGAATGAATCGGGAAGCGATGGCAAAGCTTGGGTGCAAGGAAAAGAAACTCGTCATCATTCCTGGCGCGACCCATCTGTTTGAAGAACCCGGTGCTTTGGAAGAGGTCGCAAAAGTGGCTGCTGAATGGTTTGAGCGATTCCTTGCCGCCGGCCAGGCCAAAGAGGCAACGGCAGCTTGGTCCAACAATTCCACGGGCCGATTCTAGCCTGCCCGCTGAATGGCGCGGGGGCTGATAAGACCTGCTCGGTCCAATTCCTGATACGCGCGCACCGCGACGCATCTGTGCATCGGCTTTCCAAACAGCAGAGATGCCAGCAGTCACTTGAATATTTCCTTCTCCTGCTTCGAAGCCAAATGGATTCCAAGCTGGAGAGGATTTGATGCATTCTTTCCCATTCGCTCCATCACTCCTGCTTCTTCGATTCATCTACGCGCAGGAAAGTCTTTGCTTCACTTCCTGCGAGCAATCGTTGGCTCCCGTGTTCCACAGAGAGCGGGGCCTCGTAGACATACCGACGACGTGGCTGGCAATTCGAATGTGATCTCGTTCACGACGGGGTGTGACGCGACTCACTGAGCCCGCAGCTCAAACGGCCGAACAATGCCCTTAGTTTGATGATGTGATGCTTGAATTGACAAATGAGCGGAGGTGGCCAAATGATTTTTACTGACCGAGCAGAGGCCGGGCGAAATCTGGCCCAAAAACTGAACGATTACGCCAATCGCGATGACGTGATCGTCCTTGGCGCGCCCCGCGGCGGTGTCCCCATTGCTTTCGAGATCTCTTCAGCCCTAAACGTGCCTCTGGACATCTTCGTGTTGCGCAAACTCGGTGTTCCAGGTCACGAGGAGTTGGCATTTGGCGCGATTGCGAGTGGAGGCGTCCGGATTCTCGATTCGGATATCGTCGACGCCTGCGGATTAACCAGTCAGGACATCGAACGTGTCACGCGCGATGAAACGCGCGAGCTGGAACGCCGGGAGCGCGCCTATCGGCGAGGGCGGTTGCCCCTAAACGTTGAAGGAATGACCGTGATTCTGACGGATGACGGAATTGCGACAGGGTCTAGCATGCGTGCGGCAATCCGCGCGCTGAGGCAAATGAAGCCTTCCGCTCTCGTCATCGCGACGCCCGTCGCTCCGCATTCGACCTGCGAGCGCCTTAGACCACTGGTGGACGAGTTGGTGTGCCTCAACATGCCCGAACCATTCTTCGGAGTCGGGCAGTTCTATCATGATTTCTCCGAAGTTACCGACGATGAAGTCAATGAACTCCTTGACCGCGCCTGGCATCGGCCAAACGAACGCCAACATGAGCAAGTTGGATCAGCCCAGGGACGATTGCGACCGTGATTGCCGCTGAACTCTGAGATCTTGCCGGACTCCGAAACTCAACGGGTTCTGGCAGACGGATAGGAGCCGCAAAGTGCAAGCACAAAATAACCAAGACGTCGTAAGGGCCATCCGGCAAGCTGCTCACCCGCTCACGGGAGAACCCGCTGACTTTGATCCTCTGCTTAAATTGGTCGGTGACTCTCGTTTCGTGCTCATCGGAGAGGCCAGCCACGGAACTCACGAGTTCTATCGAATCCGCGCGCAGATCACCAAGCGTTTGATCGCCGAAAAGGGTTTCGACGCGGTTGCGGTCGAGGCGGACTGGCCCGATGCATACCGCGTCAACCGATTCGTCCGCTTCGAGAGCGACGACGAAGATGCCATCGATGCATTAGGCGGCTTCCAGAGATTTCCCGCATGGATGTGGCGCAATGCGGATGTCCTGGATTTCGTCGGCTGGCTTCGTAACTACAATGAGCGTCGCTGCGAAAATCGTGCTGGCTTCTACGGACTCGATCTCTATAGCCTGCACGCTTCCATTCGGGCTGTTTTGGATTTCCTGGACAAAGTTGACCCCGAAGCAGCGCGCCGGGCCCGATACCGCTATTCTTGCTTTGAAAATTTTGGCGAGGACACCCAGGCGTATGGTTATGCGGCCGGATTTGGCCTGGCCAAGAGTTGCGAGGATGAAGCGATCGGCCAGTGGGTGGAAATGCGGCGCCGTGCCGAAGAGCTGGCCAGGCGCGATGGCCGGGCTGCTCGCGATGCATTTTTCTTTGCGGAGCAAAATGCCCGGCTCGTAAAGAATGCCGAGGAATATTACCGTGCGATGTTCCATGAGCGTACTTCCTCCTGGAACCTCCGGGACACGCACATGGCAGAAACACTCAGGGCGTTGACCCATCACCTTGGCGCCAAATCGAAAATCGTCGTCTGGGCCCACAACTCTCATCTGGGCGATGCTCGGGCCACCGAAATGGGGCAGCGCGGAGAGCTCAATCTGGGACAGTTGGTGCGCCAGGACTACGGCAGAGAAGCATTCCTCGTTGGATTCAGTACTTACACAGGAACAGTGACGGCAGCTTCGGGATGGGACGGTCCCGCTGAGCGAAAGCATGTTCGTCCTGCCCTAGCCGGCAGCTACGAAAGCCTTTTCCATCAGACCGGTATTGGTAATTTTCTTCTTCAGCTTCATGGGAAGGAAAGGGCTGTCGCCCTGTTGCAAGAGCCTCGTCTGGAGCGGGCGATCGGCGTCATCTATTTGTCTCAATCAGAACGTCTAAGTCACTATTTTCACGCCCAACTCCCGGATCAATTCGATGTTGTCCTGCATTTCGACGAGACACGTGCGGTTGAGCCCCTAGAGCGAACAGCAGCCTGGGAGGCAGGCGAGGTCCCCGAGACCTATCCTTCGATGTTGTAGAGGCTTGAGGGAAACCCGAGCTTGACTGTCATGTGGGCTTGCTTTCGAGGCATCGTTCAACGTCTCTGCTGCCCACACTGGATTCTATTATGCAACCGGATTTACAGCTGTGATTTAGGTCACAGACGAGAATCCGTGTTAGCTATAAACACGCCCCACAAGGTGAGTCCGGGTATGGTGGATTTCTGCCGGTTTCGTTAGGCACCGATTCCGGAAATAACCGCAGGAAACCCGGCCACGTAACAAAGCGCTTCCCACTCTCTACTTAACCGATGTCGTCGTCCACTTTTGCTTCCAGGGAGGATCGCAATGCAGAAGCTCGAGTTCCAGCACGCCGCTGCTCTAATAATCCTCTGTCTGGGGGCACTCGCTGTCACGCAGGCTGTCCGAGCGCAGAGTGTCAAAGTGCAATATCCTGAACACAGCGCCAAAATCAACGCGGAATGCCTGGCCTGTCACAGCACGACAACGGCCTACGTCGTTTCCGAGTGGCAACGCTCGAAGCACTACGAAAATGGCATAGGTTGTTACGACTGCCATGGCAGCGACTCGTCCAATCCCGCGGCCTACGAACATAATGGCCAAATTATCTCAGCACTGGTGAGCCCGAAGCAGTGCGCCCGCTGTCACGCCGACGTGGTCAAGGAATATGAAGGATCGATCCACGCAAAATCCGGGCTGATCGCCCAAGCAGGAACCTCTTTGGGAGGCGGCTCTTATTGGAACATTGCGGCCTCAGTGCTGGGGTGGATTCCTTGGGATTTTGACCATGGGATGCTGAAAAAGCCTGGGGAAGTCGTTACCCTGGGCGACCAGCCGATCACCTATGAGGGCAAGCCGGTCGAAGATAAATACTGGCCCGATCTAAAGAATAATCCCGCCCTGGAATGGGGTAGCTATCCGACCGGCCTCGACAAGCCCGACAAGTCAGTGAAGGACTCCATCCAGGTATTCGCGGATTGGGGTTGCCTCTGGTGCCACGGCTCGACCGTAAGGATCAAAGACAAAACCAAAACTTCGGTCACGTTCGTTTCGGAGACTTATCCCACCAACGGCGCCGGACGCGTCAATCCCGATGGCTCGCTTGGGAGCTGCGCCGCTTGCCATACCGCGCACAGCACGGATTTGTCGGTCGCGCGCAGCCCAAACACTTGCGGCCGCTGCCACGAGTCGGAAGATCATCCGAATTTCGAGGCCTATCTCAGGTCGATGCACGGCGGCATCTATTTCTCGACCCAGTTCAAGGCTGACTACGCCAAGAGCGCTGCGGTGCCAGGCCAGGACTACTTTGGTCCGACCTGCGCCACGTGCCACATGGGCGCCATCTATGATGGCGGCAGGATGATCTATCCGCCGACCCACGATCCATCTTCCATTTGCATGTGGAAGTTCGGTTCCTGGCGCACCACGTTCATTCGCAAGAAGGGCATGCTGCACCCAGATGTGGGTGAAGTGTGGATCAAGGTTGATCCCAATAAAGGAGTGAGCTTGGTCGACAAGAACACCGAGGGCGCAACGAAAATCGTGATCTCCTATCCGAGCGATGGGTTTGAAAATCGCAAGCGCGCCATGGCGGAATGCAATCAGTGTCATTCCAAGCAGTGGACCGGCAACTTCTTTGCCGTAGCCGACAGTTCCATTTACATGCTCGACCACATCCGGGCCATGACCTTCGATATCGAGAAGGCGCTCCAGCAAGCCGGCGTCTATACGCCCCAGGACACCATCATGATTCGCAACATTGGCGCAATGGGCGTGCGTCCGACACAGATCATGATGTACCACACGGCTCCGGGGGAGATCTGGTGGGATGGGCTGATGCGTGTAAGCCAGGAATTTGTCGACTATGTTGACACCAGCGTCACGCCGCGCCTCGGCCCCGAGAAGACCAAACAGTGGGTGTCTTGGATTCCTGCCTATGAAAAGAGGCTGCAGGACCTGCAGACCAGTAGGCAGCCGAAGTGAAGCGAAATTCAGATTGGGCTTAAAAAGCACGGGCAAACAGACCTGCCCGCGTGGAAGTCCACGAAGGATTCGGAAGCCGTCGACGCTGCAACTTTACGGCCCTAACCACTTTCGGTGGCCGATCTCGTCCAGTGGGCGCCCTTTTATGCAGCGGTCTTCGCCGCGGCAGTTACCCTGCTGTGTGGAGCGGCCTTATCCAACTCTATGTCAAGTATGTGCCCTGCACGCTTCACCTTGAGAGAAGAAGGCTCCACTTCATCTGCAAGAGTCAGAACGCGGACTGCGGGCTCGCCCCTGTCTTTTTCGCTGCTCGCTTTGTTCCAGCCCAGCAGGATCAGGCGGTGAGGCTCGGCCGAAATGTCGATTTCTTTTGTCCCCACACTTAAACTGTTCAGCGTCACCCGGCGTACCCCGCCTTCTCTATCCACAAGACCACACATGAGTGGTTTTTCCACCTGGTTTTCGGCCAACTCCCACGGATCCACGTTCTTATCCCATGCGTCTCCGCTCCGCCGATTAATCTCTTCCGCACGATGTGCAACCACCTCTGCAAGAGCTTCCCAGCCTTCCGGCATGCTCATGATTCTGATTTTCGGCTCCTCCTCATGGAGGATTATGTCCTTCCTTTCGGTTGCCATTTTGCACCTCCGACATCTCCAAGCTCCTTTTATAGCTACGATGGCCGGCGCTAACCATGAGGTTTGTCACATTCTCGAGTGATCGACGTCACAAATCATCTTGCGGAGCAATTCCGGAGTAAGAGTTGAGGAATCATTTGCGGAAAGAGCTTCTGTCTTAATGGTTCAATTCTCCTTTTCTGGCGAAGGCCGGGAATGCAGCACGCGTTCTTCTTGCATCGGAGTCACTCCAACCGTAACCGGCTCTGTCGCTCGCGAGGTCGCGTTCCGGTTGCCCTGGATGACGTTGAAACGCCAAGTAGAGATACTCCGAGGCCTCAGCGGCTCATGCTGACCCTCTCGCCGCGACACATTCCTCCTTGCGTGCCAGAAGGATCACGCTGGAGCGCGATTCCAAATGGTAGCCCCCCGAATGGTCCACAGCCACTTCCTCCTCTTCGGCAAACAAGTCTTGCGGCGCCATGCCAGACGTGTCGACCGCCAGATGCCATCGCAACCCTTGAGGCGGCGCCGGCAAACGAAAGTCGGTTGCATCCGTCCCAGCGTTGAACATCAGGAAAAGTGCGCCTGGTCCGTTTTCATGGATCAAGCAGGCAAATCGTTTTTCTTTCGGGTCGGTCCAGCGGGGCAATCCTCCTTGCGGGCCAAACCAGTGAATCTCGGTGTCTGTGTAGAATCGCTCCTGGCTCAGAATGGGATGGGCTCGGCGAAAGGCGATCATACCTCGGGCAAACCGATGGATTTCCTGATGCCGTTCAAGATCTCTCCAGTCAGACCAACTGATCTCATTGTCTTGGCAGTAGGCATTGTTATTGCCGAGTTGAGTGCGCCGAAATTCATCCCCGCCGAGCAACATCGGAACGCCGCGCGAGACCAGCAGGGTCACCAGGAAGTTCTTGATCTGGCGTTTGCGGATTGCCTCGATTCCGTTATCCGTCGTCTCCCCTTCCGAGCCATAGTTCTCGCTGAAGTTGGCATCGGCCCCGTCATGGTTGTTTTCTCCGTTTGCTTCGTTGTGCTTTGAGCGATAGCTCACCAGGTCGTTCAGAGTGAAGCCGTCATGACAGGTGATGTAATTGATGCTCCCCTCGGGTCCTTTGCCGGACTTGGTATAGATGTCGGCGCTGCCGCAGATGCGGCTGGCAAACAAGCCGAGCATCCCATCGTCTCCCCGCCAGAAGCGCCGCACGTCGTCTCGGTATCGGCCGTTCCACTCTGCCCAACGCCGTTCGGAGAAGCTCCCGACCTCATACGCGCCAGCGTCCCACGCCTCCGCGATGATCTTCACGTCCCTCAGGATCGCATCCTCTGCGATCCGCTCGAGAAGCGGCGGATTGAACAGCAAGTTGCCCGCGCGGCCCCGGCCGAGTACGGCCGCGAGGTCAAAGCGAAATCCATCCACGTGCATCTCCACCACCCAATGGCGCAGCGCGGACAAGATGTGATCCCGCACCACGGGATGGTTGGCGTTGACGGTATTGCCTGCGCCCGTGTAGTCCTTGTAATAGCGTTTGTCATCCGCCAACGTGTAGAAGATGGCGTTATCGATCCCGCGAAAACAGAGCGTCGGACCGAGTTCGTTTGCCTCCGCCGTGTGATTGAAGACCACATCCAGAATGACTTCGATACCGGCTTTATGAAAGGCCCGAACCATTTCCTTGAACTCCAGCTTCTGCTGGCCCAAGCCTCCTGAGCTGCTGTAGGAACCTTTGGGCGCAACGAAGACCACGGGGTCATAGCCCCAGTAGTTCCTGAGCGGTTCACCGGTCTGCGGGTTTTCACGTATAGCGGAGGTTCCGTCGAACTCCTGCACGGGCAGCAGTTCCACGGCGGTGACACCCAGTGTCGTGAGATAAGGGATCTTATCTATCAGGCCCCGGTAGGTTCCGGGATGGTCCACGCCAGACGTGGGATGAATCGTAAAGCCGCGAACATGCATTTCGTAGATGACCGTCTTCGACCATGGATGGCGCGGTGGCTGGTCCCTATCCCACTCGAACGGCTCGTTGACAAACACGCATTTCGGCATCGACCGGGAATTATCTAGCTTTGACATAACCAAGTCCCGCTCTGGCGCCGATGGGTCGTATCCGCGTGCCGATGCAAAATCCCAAGGGGGCGCCTGCGAAATCGCAGCGGCGAACGGATCGAGTAAAAGCCGGTTGAAGTTGAAACGATGTCCTTCGCTGGGCCTGTAAGGCCCGTCCACGCGATATGCATAGAGTTGACCAGGACTGATCCCCGCCACCCAAACGTGCCATACGTCCCCCGTGTGGTTGCGCGCTGAATCCAGATCGATTACGCGCGCGGGCGCTGCGTCCTCGGGATGGTCGAACAACTCCAGTCGAACACGGCTGGCGTAACGGCTGAAAATGGCGAAATTAACGCCTCCTCCCGTTTCCTGGGTCCCTAAAGGGAGCGGAGAGCCCGCTCGAACTTCAGCGCGGTCGCAGACCTCCGAGAGGTAGCTTCGCAACTCGCGTACCAATGTTTTCCTCACCGTTGCCATAGGATTTGAGCAGCTTCCATCGGAACCGCCACTCCGGACCGTTGAGCTATCATTCGCGCCGTGTAGTCGTTCGCCGGACGTGTCGCGGGCACTCTTGTTTCAAACACGTACTGGTGCGATCCGTCAGCCTGCCGCCTCATGCACTTCATTTCCACGCGTACAGGAACCCCGCCGTTGATTCCTTCCGCATAAAGCTCCACGCGCACTGCCTGGGGGTCCAAGCCATTGAGAGCGACCCCAACCTCAAACACGTGCTGCTCATCGCGAGTCTCAATCTTCACTTCCCCGAAGTGCAGAGTCGCCCATTTCTGTTCCAGACTGTGCCGCCAATCGACGATTTGATTGGCGAGTGCGCCCTCGTGGGCGGCCCGCCAATGATAGGCGGCACAAGCGGGGATGTAGTGTCGCTCGGTATACTCGCGCACCGTGCGGTGGGCGGAGAAACGCGGCGTCAATCGGGCGATGCTTTCCCGCATCCGTTTCACCCATGCGGCGGGAATGCCGCTCTCGTCCCGGGCATAGAACTCGGGGATCACCTCTCGCTCAAGCAGGCCGTAGAGCGTGTCGGCTTCGACGGCATCCCAGGCGGGATCGTCGCCATGTTCCTGGCCATCACCTAGTGCCCACCCCACGGCAGGCGTGTATGCTTCCGCCCACCAACCGTCTAACTCCGACAGATTGATGCCGCCATTGACGAGTACTTTCATACCGCTCGTTCCGCAAGCCTCCCAAGGCCGGCGCGGCGTGTTGATCCAGACATCCACGCCCGCCACCAATTGCTCGGTCAACTGCATGTCGTAGTCGCTGAGAAAAATTATGTAGGGGCGTGTCTCGGGTCGCCGGATGAAATGAATCCATTCTTGGATCAGGGCCTGGCCGGCCTGATCCGCAGGATGCGCTTTTCCGGCGATGATGAGTTGCACGGGGCGCTGAGAATCGCACAACAGACGAAGCAGTCGCGCAGAGTCGTGGAGCAGCAGGTTCGGTCTCTTGTACGTCGCGAAGCGCCGCGCAAAGCCCAGCGTCAACACGTTTTCGTCCAGCACGTGTTTGGCTCCGTCAATCTCCTCGGATGGCGCGCCCGAAGCTGCCAGTTGTCCGGACAATCGCTCGCGAGCATATGCAACAAGGGATTTCCTTGCGCCTGTGCGAAATTGCCAAAGCTTGGCATCGCTGAGGCCGCCAATGCCCTGCTCCAGTCTTTCCATCGAGCCCAGCCACCGGCCCTTTCCGCAGGCCTCCGTCCAGAGATCGTCCGCTGCCGCCGAATCCCAAGTCGGCATGTGGACCCCGTTAGTTATGTGTCCGACGGGAACTTCGTCCTCCGGCCAGCGGGGGAAAAGCGACTCAAAAAGGTGTCTGCTCACCTTTCCATGCAAGCGGCTTACGCCATTGACCGCGCCGCTCCCCCGGATTGCCAGATAGGCCATGTTAAAACTCTCCGTGGAGTCGTGCGGATTTTGGCGCCCCAGGGCCAGCAAATCGCGGAGCGCTATGCCGAGTTTCTTTTCCGCGTACACTCCGAGGTATTGTTCGATGAGCGCCGGGCTGAAGCGATCAAATCCGGCAGCCACTGCCGTGTGAGTGGTGAAGAGGTTCCCCGCTCGCGTAGCGGTCAACGCGACTTCGAAGGGCTGCCCGGTTTCTTCCATGAAATCCCGGGCACGCTCCAGCGTAGCGAAGGCCGCATGCCCTTCATTCAAGTGGCAGACTTCCGGCTTGATGCCAAGAGCGTGGAGCAACCGCCAGCCGCCGATCCCGAGTAGCAGTTCTTGCACGAGGCGCAACTCCGGCCCGCCCCCGTATAGCTGGCTGGTGATCCCTCGATGAGCTGGGAAATTAGCTGCGTCATTGCTATCCAGCAGATAGAGCTTCACTCGGCCGGCCTCGACCTGCCAGGCGCGCAGCCAGACGGAGTACCCAGGCAAGGCGATCTCCAAGCGCAACCATTCGCCGTTCGGCTGGCGCAACGGTGTGATCGGCAACTGTCCAGGGTCGTTATACGGGTAAAGAGCCTGTTGCGCTCCATCCTTGTCAATCACCTGACGAAAATAGCCCTGTTGGTACAGCAGCCCCACTCCGGCGACCGGCACGCCCAAATCGCTGGCAGCTTTGAGCTGATCGCCAGCCACATTGCCAAGCCCTCCCGAATAGATGGGGAGCGCTTCGCTTAACATGAATTCCATGCTGAAATACGCAACGCAGGTCAAGGAAGCCTTCGAATGCGCTTGCTGAAACCACGCAGGCGTCTCTGCCCGCTGACGCTTCGCTCGCAGATGGTCCTCAATGTTTTTCCGGAAAGCCGGATCGCCCAGCACGCGCTCGAGTTGGTCCCGCGAAACCGTCTGCAGGACAACCCAAGGATTTTGCGTTAATTTCCATAGCACGGGATCGAGCGTGCGCCACACTCCGTCCGTGGCATGATTCCACGACCAGCGCATGTCCAGGGCAAGCTCCGCCAGGGAATCGAATCCGTCGACTTCCGTTGGGAGAACGCCGTATACAGGATGGCTGACGCGTGTCGGTTTGCTCATGATTTCCGCCCCTCTTTGGTTGCGAGCCGAATTTTCGAACGCATCCGCTTGTTCCCGCGTTACGCCCCGTATTCTTCGCCCCGTTCAGGTGCCGTCTCCAAAGCGTCGTTTACAATCGACTGCGCTTCCTCCAGGATTCTCCGCAAGTGATCCTCTCCCCGGAAACTTTCCGCATAAATCTTGTAGATATTCTCGGTGCCGGACGGACGCGCCGCAAACCATCCGCTTTCAGCTACCGCCTTCAACCCGCCGATCGGGACACCGTTGCCCGGCGCCACCGTCAGGACCGTCTGGATTTTTTCGCCTGCCAGCTCGGTGAATTTGACCTGCTGAGGTTTGAGTTTCTCCAGCCGTTCCTTTTGATCCGGAGTGGCTGGCGCCTCCACGCGGTCATAGACCGGCTCACCGCATTCGCGCGTAAGTTCGTGGTAGATTTCACCGGGATCGCGCCCCATCCGCGCTGTGATTTCCGCCGCCAACAAAGCCGGGATAATTCCATCTTTGTCCGTCGTCCAAACGGCGCCATCAAGACGAGCAAAGGAGGCTCCTGCGCTTTCTTCTCCGCCGAAACCGAGCGAACCATCGAGCAAGCCCTCGACGAACCACTTGAAACCCACCGGCACCTCGTAAAGCTTCCGCCCAAGCTTTGCGGTGACGCGGTCGATCATCTGGCTGCTCACGACGGTCTTTCCGACCGCGGCTTCCTTCCGCCACTTCGGCCTGTGTTGGAAAAGGTAGAAAATAGCGACGGAAAGATAGTGGTTGGGCGGCAACAATCCTTCGCGCCTGGTGACGATGCCGTGCCGGTCATAGTCGGTGTCGCACGCAAAGGACAGATCAAAGCGGTCCTTCATTCCTATCAATCGCTGCATCGCGTAGGGCGACGACGGGTCCATACGGATCTGGCCGTCCCAATCCACGGTCATGAAACGAAAGGTCGGATCGACGACCTCGTTTACGACTGTCAGGTTCAATCCGTACCGTTCCCCAATCGGCCCCCAGTAGTGAACGCCTGCGCCGCCCAGGGGATCAACACCCATGCGCAGATTCGCTCCCCGAATCGAGTCCATGTCGAGCACGCTGGCCAAATCAGAAATATATTGATTGCGATAGTCGTGCCGGTGTGTTGTGGAGGCGTGAAGAGCTTTCTCCAAAGCAATCCGTTTCACGCCCTGCAGCTTGGCTTCCAGAAGTTCATTTGCTCTCCCCTGAATCCAATCGGTGACGACCTCCTCCGCGGGCCCGCCGTGTGCCGGGTTGTATTTGAACCCGCCGTCATGTGGCGGATTGTGCGACGGCGTGATCACGATGCCGTCGGCGAGTCCGGCCTTGCGCCCGTGGTTGTAGGCGAGAATCGCGTGAGAAATGGCGGGCGTCGGGGTATATTCGTCGTCGGCCGCGATCATGACGTCCACGCCGTTGGCCGCCAGCACCTCCAGCGCGCTCGCAAGCGCCGGCACCGATAGCGCGTGCGTGTCCATGCCGAGAAAGAGAGGGCCATCAATTCGATGCTGCTTTCGGTACAGGCAAATTGCCTGACTGATGGCGAGGATGTGCCATTCATTGAAGGTCTTGTCGAACGAGGAACCACGATGTCCGGAAGTGCCGAAGGCGACTCTTTGTTCCGGCACGGAAGGGTCCGGCACCTCCGTGTAATAGGCCGTGACGAGTCTCGGCACGTTCACCAGCATCGATGCTTCAGCAGGCTTTCCCGCAAAAGGGCTTAGTTTCATAGTGCTCTCGTCAAATGTCCCCTCGAGGCTTTCCCCACGTGGAGAAGGCCAGGTCTTCGCATAACGTCCCGTTCCCCAGGTGCGGTGTGAACATTGCACCGTCGGCCAATGGCGCGTTGGCACCGAATCAGCGACACGGGAAACACGTTTGCTGTAGCCATTATCTATCAGCTCTGGCGGCTTCCTGTTTCGGTTGTTCGTCCGGGCAGCCTATGTGGATTGCTTGTTATTCTGCTCTGGGCCAAGTGCGCGTTCTGCTTGAAGCAAATCCTGTACCTCGTCACCTGGCGCCCCGTTCCGTGAAACATAGATTTCGTATGCCTGCTGGCGAATCTGTTCGGTCATCTGCTGGGGTTGCAAAGTCTGTTTGGGCAATTCCATCTTGGATGCGGTTTTGACACCAGTTGCTTGATCGGTGCAACGCGACCCCGCGTCAATTACTTCATGAACAAATTCAGAAAACTCGGTTTCATCCAGTACGGCGGTTCGCTGCGAGTGCTTCAGATCAATACATCTCCTCTAAGCGTCGTTCTCCAGGGCTAGCGCTTCGACCGGCGACGATTTCTGATTACATCTTAATGGCGCAGAGAAAACTCTAGGCCCCTGAGATATCCCCTTGGACGGATTGCCGGCAAAGTATCGGCGGCCGGAAATGAACGAATTTTCATCCATCGCGCAATCCCTCGTTTCCTCAACCTCGTCAAAAAAACCCGTCTCTGCTACAGGGACCTCCGCCATTGATTCCTCCTCTTAACCCCAAGCGAAAGGCTCCCTTCGCCCGCCCGGCCACTCCATTACCGGAGACAATAAGCCATCGACAAGGGGGCGTCCTCCCGCCATAAGACCGAAACCGAATATGCAGTCAGTCAGCTCCTCAATTCGACGGCATCCATGCCACGGAGGCCTTCCCTTTATACTCTGGAACGATTCGCCCAGACACAGGAAGGTCCTCCGGTCGCCGCCTTGCTTGAATTCCCAACCTCTATTCTCCTCCGGGGATAAAATGGCATCTCCAAACGATTCGCTAGAATGCTGGCGGCACTATCATGACACCACGACTGGAAGGCCAAACGAAACAAAGACAGCAAACGAAATACGTCGCCGGACCGAAGTTGTGAAGTCGCTTTGGTCTACAGGGCCGACTTTGGTAGCGTCGAAAATGGCGAGAATTCTCTGATGCGCGTTTCATCACCAGGCATAGCCTCTACCGACAGAGGCCATCGGCACACGATAAGTCTGAATCTTCGCGACATGGGCCAACTCTTTAATTCGATGGATCCTTCGCCATTCATTGAAAAGGAACTCGACTCCGACGCGGAAGAATTCATCGTGAGCTTGGCTCACGAATTTCCGCCCAAAGCTCAAATCAGACTGCGCATCTACTTGAACCAGTGGCCGGGGGAAGACCCCAAAGAACTGATTGCAACGGCCGTCCACAATCACTTTGCCCACCGCGCCAAAATTACGGACTTGGAGTTTAAGCGGCTCCTGCGGCAAGGCCGCACCAGTCTTTTCATCGGCCTGCTGTTCCTGGCTGCATGTCTGCTTCTCACCAAGCTGTTGTTGGGTGGTGAGGCGGGCACCTGGGCTGCCGTCGCAAGGGAGAGCCTTACGATTGCGGGATGGGTTGCCATGTGGCGGCCCATGCAAATCTATCTTTACGACTGGTGGCCCCTGTTGCGACGGGGCCGGATCTACTCCAAGCTGAGCCATATGCCCGTGGAAGTTTTGCAAAAAAAGTAAAAGCTGACCGCAATCAAAGAGAATTAGAAAATTGGGCTGATGAACGAGAAATGCCGCGACCATCATTGGTACCCGATCTCACGCGGTGCGCGCTGGAGACAGCCTTGCCCAGGTGACCTCACCCAGATTCGCCGGGAACAGAATCAGCATGTCCCACCGTCGGCAGAGGATTACGCCAACGTAATGCGACATCGACCATTTCCCCGCGACCTTGGCACGCACGAGTTCCCATCCTGTTTTCGTTGAAGTTTTCCCAGCCCTTGACGATTCATGAGTTAGGGAATTGTCGGCTGATCGCGTGGGGGTTGCACTCCTCCTGGCGTACCGGCTCATTCCGCCGGGAGCTTGCGAATTACCTGCAATGGGAATCGAAGGATGACGCTAAGGACGAAGTTTCGACTTATGATCGGCCTGGCTGGGTGCATGCTTCTGGTCGTTTCTCTCACCTGGGTTTTCAGCGAGCGCTCGAAACTTCTGACGGAAAAGCAGGAAAAGGTCAGGAATCTTGTGGACCTCGCATACTCTGTCGTCCTTCATTATTCGCAGATGGAAAAGGACGGCACTCTCAGCGTCGAAGAGGCCCAGAGGCGTTCTTTGGATGCCATTCGGGCAATGCGCTACGCCGACGGGAACTACCTCTGGATAAATGACATGCATCCTACGATGATTATGCATCCACTTCGGCCCGACCTTGATGGCAAGGACCTTTCCGATTACAGAGATCCCACGGGAAAAGCGCTATTTGTCCAAATGGTAGCAACAGTCAAGAGCCGCGGTTCTGGTTACGTAAATTATATGTGGCCGAAGCCTGGCAAAGGCAATGCCCCCGTCCCGAAGACCTCCTATGTCCGGGCTTTCGATCCCTGGGGATGGGTTATCGGGACGGGCATCTATGTCGACGATGTTGACGCCGACTGGCGCGCGAACGCCTTAGAGGCGGGGCTCATCACTTTGTTTTCGATGGCCATTCTGTTCCTAGTGAGTGGAATCGTTTCAAGGTCGATCTTTCGGCGCTTAGCGGAAATCACGCACCGCATCGACGACGTTACTCGCGGCGAGGGGGACCTGACCCAGCGAATCAGAGTCTCATCGACAGATGAGGTCGCGGAAGTGGCTAGAGGTTTCAATGCATTCGTTGAAAAAATCGAAGGAACTATCGCACGGGTGGCCGAAAATGCACAGCAAGTTGCCGCCGCCAGCGAAGAGTTCTCCGCAACCAGCCAGCAGATCACTGCTAATTCCGAGGAGACAACCGCGCAGGCCAACACTGTTTCCGCTGCGACCGAGGAGGTGAGCCGCAGCCTCCAAACTGTCGCAACCGGTGCCGAGGAAATGAGCGCCACCATCAAGGACATCGCCAAAAACGCCTCTGAATCGGCCCGGGTGGCCGCGGATGCTGTTAAGACCGCGCAGACCACCAACGCCATCGTCTCTAAATTGGGTGACTCCAGCGCCGAGATCGGCCAAGTCGTCAAGGTCATCACTTCCATCGCCCAACAAACCAACCTCCTCGCCCTGAACGCCACGATCGAGGCCGCACGGGCCGGAGAGGCAGGAAAGGGCTTTGCCGTCGTCGCCAATGAGGTCAAGGAACTGTCAAAGCAAACGGCGAAGGCGACCGAGGACATCAGCCGGAAGATCACTGCCATTCAGGAAGACACCAAGAGCGCCGTAGAAGCCATCTCCGCCATCAGCGGCGTCATCGACAAGATCAGCGACATCTCCAGCACAATCGCCGCGGCTGTCGAAGAGCAAAGCGCGACGACGAATGAGATGACTCGCAACGTAACGGAAGCCGCCAAGGGATCGGGTGCCATCTCCGAGACTATAAGCGGGGTGGCGCAGGCGGCGCAGAGCACGTCGTCGAGTGCTCACCAGACGCAGAAAGCAGCGGCGGACCTGTCGCAGATGTCGACGCACCTCCGCCGACTCGTTGATCAGTTCAAGGTCCAGGCGAACGGTCACCGGCAGGGCGGCTCTCCCGATGCTCAGCCGGCGGGATGATGGAGCGAAACCCAGAAAACGGAAATGCGGCCAGCAGAACTTTTGGCAATGAGCTGTTCGGCGTTTCCAGTCGCGCGCGTCGCAGTCACGAACCTAAGCCGCCGAGCCCCGGGATGGAGTTCGACATACAACGAGTCCATCAAGCGATTCCCGAACTGCCTTCTGGTCTGCTCTCGGAGACGGCACGCATCGGCATTCTCCTCACAAACAAATTGGGCAGAGTTATCGACGTAAATACCCATGCCCTCGAAATGTTTGGATATACGCGAGCCGAGCTAGTCGGCAGAGCCGTCGAAACACTGCTTCCTGAACACCTTCGGCATTCTCATGAAAAACACCGGTCGGCCTGTGCGAGCCAACCGCATGCGCGTCACCTTGGATTGGGAATGGAATTGATTGCGCGCCGGAAGGACGGGAGTCAATTCCCGGTGGAAATCGGTCTCGAACCTCTCGTCGCAAATAACGAGGTCCTGATATCCTGCACGGTCATCGATATCACCGGACGCAAGAAGATTGAGAGGCAGCGCGAACAGTCCCAGCGTCTGGAGGCGATCGGCCAACTTGCGGGAGGTGTCGCGCACGATTTCAACAATTTGCTGGCGGTAATCCTTGGCTCTGCCGACATGGCGTTTGAGTCGCTTCCACCCGACCATCCGGCGGGCCAGAAAGTCGCGCTAATCAGGCAGGCGGCCATGTCAGCTGCGGATTTGACACGGCAGCTATTGGCGTTCAGTCGTCAACAATTGATTCAACCGCGAGTTCTCGATCTCAACGAAGTAATAAGCCGAACCCGAGATTTACTCGACCGCCTAATCGGCAAAAATATTCAGATTGCCGTCATATTGGAACCGTCTTTGGGAACCGTGAAGGCCGACCCGGGACAAATCGAGCAGGTGATTTTGAACCTCGCGCTGAACGCGCGCGATTCCATGACTCAGGGCGGCCATTTGAGGATAGAGACCCGCAATATCGAGCTCGACGAATCGTACGTGGCTAGTCATGAATTCGTGGCGCCCGGGCAATACGTAATGATCTTCGTCCAAGATACAGGCTGTGGGATGGATCGCGAGACTCAATCGCGAATTTTTGAACCGTTTTTTACGACGAAGGAACTCGGCAAAGGCACCGGTCTAGGTTTGGCAGTCGATTATGGAATTGTGAGACAGAGTAGAGGATATGTGGCATTGTTGAGATCCTCGGGAAACACCTACTGCCAGATGTCGGCCGTTCCGGCGCCGAGATTCCTCGTCGTCGCAAAGACGCTCGATTTTCGCGCAGACCCGAGACGTAGGCGCGAAAATCGGGCCGCTCCTCCTCGGAATGACAATTGCGGGGGGGGGAAGACGAGGGATGTCAACAGAGCCAGGATATGTCTGGGTTTACAGCGAGACAGGCAAAGGCTCGACCTTCAAGATCTACCTCCCGCGCGTCGCCGAAGCGTCCGAGCCCCGTCAAGAAACCGAGACAGGTTCATCGAGCCTGACTGGCAGCCAGACGATCTTGCTCGTCGAAGACTCCCAATCACTCCGCGAGATGACATGCGAGTATCTCGAAAGCCTTGGCTACAAGGTTCTTCCAGCGGCCACGGGCAAAGAAGGCTTACAAAAAGCAGCCGGTTTCGACGGACCTATCCATCTATTGCTGACGGATATTGTGATGCCAGGGATGAGCGGGACCGAGCTGGCTCGCGAGTTAGTACCACTCCGCCCCGAAACAAAAGTGATGCTGGTTTCCGGTTTCACAGACGAGGTTGTTGCGGGGGATGGCATTGTTGGTTCGAGTGTGGTCTTCCTTCAGAAGCCCTATCGTCCTCGAGAGTTGGCCTTGAAGATTCGCCAAGTTCTTGGGGAGTCCGTGATTAAAGATCAATCGAAGAACAACCGGTGCGCGTGTCGCGCGGTGAGATCGTCGGTAACACCGACGTAATAACGTCCAGAAGCCCGGCTGCGAAGGATGTAAAGATGCATTGCAAGAAAGTGGTGAGCCGCGCAGGACTTGAACCTGCAACCCGCTGATTAAGAGTCAGCTGCTCTACCAATTGAGCTAGCGGCCCACAGAGGAATTTCTGATTATACCATGCAGAGAATTTCTGCCAAACGCCGCCGCGCGCGCTCCATCTCATCTCGCGCCGCCGTGCGCGTCGCTTAGAACCGCCTCATTTTTCCTTCCGCAGTTGCGTCGCGATCTCTTTTGCCACCTGCCGCGCTTTCACCAGATCGCCGGGGCCAAACGAAATCGCCGCCACGCGCGCGTGCCCGCCGCCGCCGTATTTTTCGCACAGCGACGCCAAATTCACCTCCGCGTTCACTTCCTTCCACGGATTCGTCCCCACGGACACTTTGGCGCGCGTCGGCGAAGCGCTGACTCCGACCGAATACAGCGCATCCGGATAGAGATAATACGGAATGAATTTGTTGTAGCCTTCGAGGTCCAGGTCGCTCACGTCGAAATAGATCACTCCGCCGCGCGAATCCGCCCGCTCCCGCAGAATATCCATCGACTTCCGGTGCCGTTCGAGCAGCGGCCCCAAGTGTTTTTTCACCGCCGGCAGCTCGACCATTTCTTTCAGTGAAATGTACGCAAGCTGAGGGATCAGTTTCGGCACCAGGTTCGCTTCCGGCGCCGCTTCGATCACCAGAGCAAGTTGCGTCGCCGGCTCCGTCAATCCCACGGCCACTTCCGGCGAAGCGAACTGCGCGCCGTCGATGATGTCGCCCCAGTGAATCAGCTCCGCCAGCGGCCGCGCGTCAAATCCAAACTTCTCCGACGCAATCGTCGCCAGAAATTTCGTGCAGGATTTGTAGGTGGGATCATAGAACTTCTTGCCGGAGTGATCTTCCTTGAAGTGTCTGGCGTCTTCGGGGGTCAGGAACGCGCTCTGGTGGTGGTCGAACCACCAGGTCAGCTGCGGCGAGCTTGAGTACTTGAAATCCACGATGGCGTTTTCGTCGCCGTCGAACAATCCGTCCTCGAACGGCTGCGACGCCTTGTGCGTCATCCCCGTGTAGAGAAATTCCGTCTCCGGATTCATCCGCTCGCGATAAAACCGCGAAAATATCGCGGCCGACGACGCGCCGTCGAAGCATCTGTCGTGGAAGCAAACCCGAACCTTCAATTCTCGCTCCTGCCTTGTCCTTACAGGCTCCAACGCCACCCTGAGGAAAGTAAAAAAGAATGGCTGGACGCAACCCTATTGTCAAGGGGCAAGCCGGATGGATGTTTGCGCGAAAAAAGACATCCGCGGGCAAGCCGCCTCGCCCACGGCCAACATCGCTCGAAACGGAAGTTCAGACTTTCCCGAAAATTTTCTCGGAGAGATCCGCCGCCAGCGGCACGCGGAACCGTTCGCCCTGGTACGCCTTGACCATGCAAACGATCCAGAGCACGAGACCGAGGATTTTCAGCAGCCAGAAAAGCAGTGCCGCCAGTCCCCATCCGCCTATAATAAGACTCAGTCCGACCGCAGGCATCACGACGATCCAGATCAGCGAAAGCCCGCCAAAAATCACGATCGACTGCCGCGCGTGAAACTGCACGTTCGGCCGCTTGTCGACCACAAAAAATATCAAGCCCGTGATCCACCCGAGCGCGTAGCTCAGCGTTGCCGCGACATTGTCTGCCAGTCCCGCCTGCGCCGGTGCCACCGCCGCCGGCACTGCACCCACTGGCGCCGCACCACCTGCTGGGACCCCGGCCGCCTGTGGCGTGCCGCACGACGTACAGAATGCCGCGTTCTCCGCGACGGCAGCACCGCACTTTGTGCAATGTGGCATCTCAAACCTCCTCTGGGACACTTGTAGGCTGGAAGCTCTCTTTGGTCGCGAAATCTATCAAATGCAGTTGCGACCAGCAAGCTGTATCGCGGCGAAACAGTGGAAATCGCCGCGACCACTCGGTCCTCCTGGCGCGCTGGGAAATGATAAGATAAGAACTCTCGTCGCTTGCAGCCCGTGCGGAAGTGGCGGAACTGGCAGACGCGCAAGACTTAGGATCTTGTGGCCGAAAGGCCGTGGGGGTTCAACTCCCTCCTTCCGCACCAGGTATTTCAACGCCTCTGAGTGACCAGGCACCGCCCCAATTCGAGATGGATTGCATCGAAAGGATTAAGCGCCATGATGAGAACCTACGAATTCGATGACGCTGTCCTCTCGCCGGAAAGGTTTCGATTTCACGTACTCCGTGTCCTGTCTGTAAGAAAGCATCTTCCAGCTCTACTCGAGAGACAGGAGCGCGTTTGTCTTCTCTGCAACGGCAGGAGAGGGCCGCACAATGTCAAAGCGCATGTCGATCACATCAAGTCAGTAAAGTCGTTTGCCTACGACCTCCAGATCCCATTGATGGAAGCGTATGAAGAGTGTCATGCGCCCGAGAATCTGCGAGCAGTTCATCAGAAGTGCAATAGTGACCGGAATCGCAAACGCAAGAATTCAAAATAGAATGCCGCTCGCCTTCTCGCCCAGTTGACGCCGCCCGCATCATTTCTTTATACTGTTCTTTCATGAGCAGTGCAGCCGGCCCGCACTTCTCTGCCCTCCTCCTTCTCGGATTCCGAACAGGTGATCGGCAGACAGACTTGCAAGGCGTCGCCTGCTTTGCCGACCGAAAAATATGACTGAAGCGACATGCAAGCGCGAACTCGAGCTGGAAATTCCGGCCGAGAATGTGCAAAAAGCCTCTGAAAAAATCGCCCGCGACATCGCTCGCGTCGCCCGCATTCCCGGTTTTCGTCCCGGTAAAGCGCCCGTGCCGCTCATCCGCCGCCGCTTCGCCGAAGACATTCAGGGAGAAGTCCTGCAGTCTCTCGTCCCTGAATATCTCGAAAAAGCTCTCGATGAAAAGAATCTGATTCCCGTCGGCCGCCCGGAAGTCGACCAGGTCCACTTCCACGATGGCGAGCCGCTCAAATTCCGCGCCGTCTTCGAGGTCCTTCCCGAATTCGAGCTCGCCGATTACAAAAATCTCGATGTGCAGATCGACGCCGTCGAGACCGGCGACGCGCAGGTCGACAAAGCCATCGAAGAGCTTCGCGATCGCGCCGCCACCTACGTGCCCATCGAAGGCCGTCCCGCAAAAGACGGCGATTTCGTCCTGATGAAACTCACCGGAACGCCCGTCGGCGGCGGCGATCCCGTCCATGCGGACAATATCCTCTGCCACATCGGCGCCGAAGAGACTCTCGAAAGCTTCACGGAAAATCTTCGCGGTGCTTCGCCGGGCGAAACCAAGCAGTTCCGCACCGTCTATCTCGAAAATTTCCCGGACACGAAGCTCGCCGGCAAGACCTACGACTACGCCGCCGAAGTCCAAGGCGTCAAAGAGAAGAAGCTGCCCGAGCTAAATGACGAATTTGCCAAGGATGCTGCCGGTCAATCCGGTGGCGTCGAAACACTCGCTCAGCTTCGTGAGAAAATTCGCGAGAATCTCGTCGCCGCCAAGGACCGCGAGCAGACCGCGCAGGCGCGCGAGAAAATTCTCGAGGCGCTCGTCAAGCGCCACGATTTCCCGGTCCCGGAAGCGCTCGTCGAGCATCAAATGGATGTGCGCCTCGAACGACTGGTGCGAACGTTCGCGGCCCAGGGTGTTGACCCGCGAGCCGTGAATGTCGATTGGGTCTCGCTTCGCGCCCGCCAGCGCGACCGCGCCGTCGACGACGTGAAGGCTGAAATCCTTCTCGACCGCATCGCCACGGCGGAAAAGATCGAAGCCACCGACGAAGATCTGAAAAAAGAGATTGCCGCGATGGCGGAACAGAGTGGTGAGTCCGCAACGGTAGTTCGGGCTCGCTTGACAAAGCAGGGGGCGCTCGATAGGATGAAATCGAAGTTGCGAAGCGACAAAACGCTTGACCAGCTCTACCGTTCGGCCCGAATCGAGACGACAACCACCCGTGAAAAGTAACGTCCCCTTCGGGTTCCTCTGCGCGCAAAAAGATTCCAAATGAGAAAAATAGACGACGAAATGCCTCGTGCCACGACTCTGGTGCCCATGGTGGTCGAACAGACCAACCGGGGCGAGCGGGCCTACGACATCTATTCCCGGCTCCTTAAGGACCACATCATTTTCATCGGTACGCCGATTGACGACCATGTCGCCAATCTCGTCACCGCCCAGCTCCTTTTCCTTGCCTCCGAAGATCCGGAAAAGGACATTTCGGTCTACATCAATTCGCCGGGTGGCTCCATATCCGCCGGCATGGCGATTTACGACACGATGCAGTTCGTCAAGCCCGACGTCGTCACCTATTGCATCGGCCAGTCCGCTTCCATTGCGGCCGTGCTGCTCGCTTCCGGCACGCCCAAGAAACGCTACGCGCTGCCCAATTCGCGCGTCCTGATTCACCAGCCCTGGATGTCCGGTCTTTCCGGCCAGGCCACCGATATCGATATTCACGCGAAGGAAATCATTCGCACGCGCGAGGCGCTCAATAAGCTTCTGGCCGGCCACACGGGCCAGCCACTCGAAAAAATCGAACGCGATGTCGAGCGCGATTTCATCATGACTGCGGAGCAAGCCAAGGCCTATGGGATCGTCGATGAGATCATCACCAAACATCGCTAGGCGTGTTCCAAAGGGTTAGTATCCAAACCGATGATTCTCCTTCACCGTCTCGACTTCCGATTTACAATGGGTGATACTGCTGTTCGGGGTGACGCTTCCGCTTTCCGAAAGGGGCATATTCAGTGAAACGGTTCACACCAGAAGAGCCGTTGCGCTGTTCCTTCTGCCATAAGACGCAGGAGCAGGTGGAGAAGCTGATCAGCTCTCCTTCCGAATATCCGCGCTCCTACATCTGCAACGAATGCGTGGGCGTGTGCCAGCAGATCCTCGAGGACGAGAAGCGCGAACAGGCCAGCCCGGTCAATCGCCGCCTCCCGCGCCCTCCCGAGATTAAATCGTTTCTCGATGGCTATGTCATCGGGCAGGACAAAACGAAAAAGAAATTGGCCGTCGCCGTCTACAACCATTACAAGCGCATTTTCCTCAACCGCCAGCCGGGCGATGTCGAGCTCACCAAGTCCAATATCATGCTCATCGGCCCCACTGGCACGGGAAAAACGCTTCTTGCGCAGACTCTGTCGCGCATGTTGGACGTTCCATTCGCCATCGTCGACGCCACCACGCTCACCGAAGCGGGCTACGTTGGCGAAGACGTCGAAAATATCATCTTGAAGCTCTTGCAGGCCGCCGATGGCGATGTCCAGCGCGCGCAGCAGGGCATCATCTATATCGACGAAATCGACAAGATTTCGAAGAAGGACGAAAATCCTTCCATCACGCGCGATGTCTCCGGCGAGGGGGTGCAACAGGCCCTTCTGAAGATTCTCGAAGGCACTGTCGCCAATGTTCCTCCCCAGGGCGGTCGCAAGCATCCGCACCAGGAATTTACGCCCGTCGACACCACGAACATCCTATTCATCTGCGGCGGCGCGTTCGTCGGCCTGGAAAAAATCATCGAGCGGCGCGTCGGCCAGAAATCTCTTGGCTTCAACGCCGATACCCAGCCGAGCACCGCCACCCGGCGCAATATCGAGGTCCTCGAGCAAGTCCAGCCCACTGACCTGATTCGCTACGGCCTGATTCCCGAATTTGTCGGCCGTTTGCCGGTCGTCGGCGTCCTCAGCGATCTCGACAAGGGCGCTCTGGTCCGCATTCTGACGGAACCCAAGAACGCTCTCGTCCGTCAGTATCAGCGGCTCTTTGAATTTGAAAACGTGCGCTTGCGCTTCACCGACGACGCTCTCGAAACCGTCGCCGAACTCGCACTGCAGCGCAAAGTCGGCGCGCGCGGCCTGCGCATGATTCTCGAAGATCTCATGCTGGAAATGATGTACCACCTCCCCGCCCAGCGGAAACTCCGCGACTTTGTCGTCACCGCTGACATGGTCAAAGGGCGCGAAATCAACTGGAGCTTGCTTGAAAAAGCCGGCTGAGGACCCAACGGACCCTATGTTCAATCGCGAAAAACTGGAAACGCGCCGCGTGCCCATGATGCCGGTGCGCGAGATGGTCATCTTCCCCGAGATGATGCACCCCTTCATCGTCGGGCGCGAAGCTTCCGTCCGCGCTCTCGAAGAGGCGCTCGCCGGAGACAAGAAGATTTTCCTGGTTACGCAGCACGATGCTTCGATCGATGACCCCAAGCCCGAAGAAATCTATCAGGTCGGCACGCTCGCCAATATCGTTCAGAGCGTCAAGCTGCCCGACGGCAATATCAAAGTCCTCGTCGAAGGCACCGAGCGCGCCCGCATCGTTTCCGTTTCCACCGAAGAAGGCTTCTTCCGCGCCACCATCAAAGTCGTCATCGCCAAGATCGAAGTCGGGCCTCCGGTCACCGAAGCCCAGACGCGCGTCACCGGCCTCTTCGAGCAGTACGTCAAGCTCTCGCAGAGTCTCAATTACGACACGATGATTGCCGCCGTGCGCGTCGAGGATCCGAGCAAGCTCAGCGACGCCATCGCCGCCAACCTCCAGATTCCGGTCGAGGAAAAGCAGGAGCTGCTCGAAATTTTCGACCCGCTCGAACGCCTCCATCGCGTCGCGGACATCCTCGAAGTCGAAATCGAGAAGCTCAATGTCGACCGCTCCATTAATTCCCGCGTCAAGCGCCAGATGGAACGCGCCCAAAAGGAGTATTACCTCAACGAAAAATTGAAGGCGATTCAGAAAGAGCTCGGGCGCGGCGAAGCCAACGAAATCGAGCAGCTTAAGAAAAAGATCGAAACCTGCGGCATGCCCGAAGGCCCCATGGAAAAGGCGATGCAGGAGCTCAAGCGCCTCGAAATGATGCCGCCCATGTCCGCCGAGTCCACCGTCTCGCGGAACTATCTCGACTGGCTGCTTGCCGTGCCGTGGAAGAAGAAGTCCAAAGAGCTGCGCGACATCAAGCGCGCCGAACAGATTCTCTCCGAAGACCACTACGGCCTGGACAAAGTCAAAGAACGCATCCTCGAATATCTCGCCGTCCGCCAACTCGTGAAGAATCCCAAGGGCTCGATTCTCTGCTTCCTCGGGCCTCCGGGCGTCGGCAAGACCTCCTTGGCCATGTCCATCGGCCGCGCCACCGGACGCAAATTCGTCCGCGTCTCTCTAGGCGGCGTGCGCGATGAAGCTGAAATTCGAGGCCATCGCCGCACCTATATCGGCGCGCTGCCCGGCCAGATCATTCAAATGATGCGCAAGGCCGGCACCACGAATCCCGTCTTCGTCCTCGATGAAGTCGACAAGATGTCCATGGATTTCCGCGGTGATCCGTCCGCCGCGCTCATGGAAGTCCTCGACCCCGAGCTCAATCACGCTTTCACCGATCACTATCTCGATGTTGAATACGACCTCTCGAAGGTCATGTTCATCTGCACCGCCAACGTGCTGCACACCATTCCGCAGCCCCTGCAGGACCGCATGGAGGTGCTGCGCATTCCCGGCTACACCGAGCAGGAAAAGCATCAGATTGCTTCGCGTTTTCTGGTTCGCAAACAGCTGGAAGCCACCGGCTTGACCAAGGACAACGTCCAGTTTACCGACCTCGCCCTTTCGCACATCATCCGCCACTACACCCGCGAGGCCGGCGTCCGCAATTTGAGCCGCGAGCTCGCCAACGTCTGCCGCAAGGTCGCTCGCAAGGTCGTCGAGGACGGCAACAAATCCTTCGTCGAATTGACTCCGGAAAACGTCAAAGACTATCTCGGCATCCTCAAATTCCGCGATTTCTTCGCCGAAAAGAAAAACGAAGTGGGCTTGGCCGTCGGCCTCGCCTGGACCGAAGTCGGTGGCGAAGTTCTCTCCACCGAAGCCACTCTCATGCAGGGCAAAGGCCGCCTGACGCTCACCGGCAAGCTCGGCGACGTCATGCAGGAATCCGCGCAGGCCGGTATGAGCTACGTCCGCTCCCGCGCCTATCTTTTCAGCCTGCCCAAGGATTTCTATCGCCACCTTGATATTCACGTTCATGTTCCCGAGGGCGCCATCCCTAAGGACGGCCCCTCCGCCGGCATCACAATCTGCACCTCCCTTGTCAGCGCGCTCACGAACATCCCCATCCGCTGCGACGTGGCGATGACCGGCGAAATCACCTTGCGTGGAAAGGTCCTCCCGATTGGCGGCGTTAAAGAGAAGCTTCTCGCCGCGCATCGCCTGGGCCTTCGCACCGTGATTCTGCCCAAAGACAATGAAAAGGATCTGGCGGACATCCCGCCCGAAATCCAGGCGCAAATGACGATTCATTTCGTCGAATCCATGGACGATGTCCTGCAGATTGCCCTGGAAAGACCTCTTCCCGTTCCCGGACATCCCCCCGTGGACGGTGTCGAACCGAAGTTCGCCGCGGATGTCGCACAGGACGAATTGACCAATTGATTTCCTCCGGCCGTTTCACGCTCGGCTTTGCCGCGCTGTACCCCCGCCGGAGAACTCTGGTGTTTCGACCCTGACTGATTTCGATCCCTGGACGCAGTGGCTGGTTCTGCTGTACCCGCCCGGAGTCCACAGTGCAAACATTCCAACATGCGCCTGATTTTTCAGGCTTGAGAAGGAAACAATTCTATGAGCGTTAGCCTTGCAGAACTAAAAGACAAGAACATCACCGATCTCTCCAAGATCGCCAAGGAGCTGAATATCCCCGGCTTCTCGGGCATGCGCAAGCAGGAGCTGATCTTCCAGATTCTCCGCGCGCAGACCGAAAAGAATGGGCTCATCTTCTCCGAAGGCGTCCTCGAATGTCTCCCCGACGGCTTCGGTTTCCTCCGCGCGCCTGAGTACAACTATCTCCCCGGTCCGGACGACATCTACGTCTCTCCGTCTCAGATTCGCAAATTCGATCTCCGCACCGGCGACACGGTCTCGGGCCAGGTCCGTCCTCCGAAAGACGGCGAGCGCTACTTCGCACTCATCAAAGTCGAAGCCATCAACTTCGAAGATCCTGAAGTCGCGCGCAACAAAATCTTTTTCGACAATCTCACCCCGCTCTACCCGCAGGAGCGCATTCGCCTCGAGACCACCAAGGAAAATCTCACTGGCCGGGTCCTCGACATGCTCTGCCCCATCGGCAAGGGCCAGCGCGGCCTCATCGTCGCTCCTCCCCGCACCGGCAAGACGATGATGCTGCAGTCGGTCGCCAATTCCATCACCGCGAATCATCCGGAAGTTTCGCTCATCGTCCTGCTCATCGACGAGCGCCCCGAAGAAGTCACGGACATGCAGCGCACCGTCAAGGGTGAAGTCATCAGCTCCACCTTCGACGAGCCGCCTCAGCGCCACATTCAGGTCGCCGAAATGGTTCTCGAAAAAGCAAAGCGCCTGGTCGAGCACAAGCGCGACGTCGTCATTCTTCTCGACTCGCTCACGCGTCTCGGCCGTGCCTATAACGCCGTCACCCCGCCCTCCGGCAAAGTCCTCTCCGGCGGTATCGACGCCAACGCTCTCCAGCGCCCGCGCCGCTTTTTCGCCGCCGCACGCAACGTCGAGGAAGGCGGCTCGCTCACCATCATCGCCACCGCTCTTGTCGACACCGGCAGCCGCATGGACGACGTCATCTTCGAAGAATTCAAGGGCACCGGTAACATGGAAATCAATCTCGACCGCCGCCTCGTCGACAAGCGCGTCTTCCCGACCATCGACATCAACCGCTCCGGCACCCGTAAAGACGAGCTCCTGCTTCCGCCCGACGAGCTCAACCGCATCTGGGTCCTGCGCAAGGTCTTGAGCCCGCTCTCGACTGTCGAAGCCATGGAGCTCCTGCTCGGCCGCCTCTCCAAAACCAAAAACAACGCCGAGTTCCTCGCTTCCATGTCCAGCCCGGCCTAGAGGCCATATTGCAAGCGCGGTTTGATGGCCCAAGAATCCTTGTAGGTCGCGGTTTTAACCGCGACAAAAGCCCTGCAAAATTGACACGGCTTTAGCCACTGAAGTCCGGGTTTCCGAGCTACCACCCGCCCCGGATTGGCAGCCTGCGTGCCCCCTCTCCCTTATCGCTCTTTGCCTGAACACCGGCGCCCAACCGCGCCATTCACTTGCGGGGATTGACGGCGCGTTCCCCCTTCCATTTCATCCCGCACGTGACCCATTTCGGGACGGAGGCTCTTCTTTGGAGAAATTTCTCGCCCGCCAGCCCATCTTCAACACTCAGCGCATCGTCTACGGCTACGAGCTCCTGTTCCGTTCCGGGCCGGAAAATTCCTATCATTCCTCTCAGCCCGATTTCGCCGCTGCCTCCTCCACCGACAGCCTTCTTCTCTTCGGCATCGAGCGTTTCACCGACGGTCGCCGCGCCTTCATCAATTGCACCCGCGAATTCCTGATTCGCGACTATCCCCTCCTCCTCCCCCGCGACCGCATCGTCGTCGAGGTTCTCGAAACCGTGCGCATCGACGACGAAGTCATCGCCGCCTGCCGCCGCCTCAAGGAGGCCGGCTATCTCATCGCTCTCGACGATTTCGTCGATCGCCCCGACTGGCGCCCCATGATTCCCTTCGCCGATTTTCTCAAGGTTGATCTCTCCATCACCTCCCCGGAAGAGCAGCGCCGCCTGGTCGAGTTCTACCACCGCTCCGGCATCGCCCTTCTCGCCGAGCGCGTCGAGACCTATGACGATTTCCAGCGCACTCTCGACTGGGGCTACACCTTCTTCCAGGGATTTTTCTTCAGCCGCCCGCAGATGCTCAGCCGCCACGACATTCCCTCCTACAAGCTCCAATATCTCCGCGTCCTCCAGGCCGCCAACCAGCCGCAGATGAACATCCACCACATCGCCGAACGCATCAAAGCCGAGTCCTCGCTCAGCTACCGCCTTCTCCGCTATCTCAATTCGTCCGCGTTCCCTCTGCTCATCGAGATCCGCTCCATTCCTCACGCTCTGTCGCTTCTCGGCGAACGCGGCATCCGCCGCTGGGTCTCGCTCGTCGCCGTTGCCTGCATGGGCGAAGGCAAACCTGTCGAGCTCGTCATGCTCCCGCTCATTCGCGCCCGCTTCCTCGAGCTGCTCGCCTCTCCCGCCGGTATGGACTCCTCCGCCAACGATCTCTTTCTCCTCGGCTTGCTCTCCGTCCTCGACGCCGTCCTCGACGCCATCCTCGACATGAAAATGTCCGAGGTTCTCCGCGAAGTCAGCGTTGGCGACGAAATCCGCCTCGCCCTCCTCGGCGAACCCAACCGTTTCCGTCAATTGTTTGAGATTGTCTTGCTGTACGAAAGAGGCGAATGGGAAGGCGTTCACGCCGCCGCCGTGCGCCTCGCGATTCCCGGCGCCCTCGTCCCCGACCTCTTCATTCAATCCGTCGAATGGGCCCGCGGCGTCCTCACCGGCCAGCCCGCCGTGGCGAGCCAGCCAACCGCCGACCCCGCCCCCGCGCAGTAATGAAGGCCTGGCCCGCAGGCCGTAGCAGCCCTGTCCGGATCGGTCCGGCGCGCCTCCCGCTTGGCTGTCCTTGGTTATTGGTTATTGGTTATTGGTTCTTGGTTTTAGGTCTTAAGTATTGGAGTTTGGGGTTTCAAGTGTAGGGTCTCGGGTCTTCTTGGGTCTTGGGTGGAAGCGCGGGGCTTCCTTGCCCTCACGAAGGAAGGGAGCCCCGCGAAAAACTCAGCCCCAAAAACAGGGCTTTAGCCCTGAGCTCTTTACACCTTCGCTTTTTCCCCCGCAGCTTCCCGCTCCCGCGCCAGCATCGTCACCAGCCGCGCCACTTCCTCCGCATCCATCGCCGTACTGTCCACCACCACCGCGTCCGGAGCCCGCACCAGCGGCGAAGTCGTCCGCTCGCGGTCCCGCCTGTCGCGCTCGTGAATCTCGTCGAGCGTCTGCTCGAATCCCAGCGCCTCGCCCTTCAACTGATGCTCCCGCCAGCGCCGCGCCGCTCTCGCCTCCGGCGACGCCGTCAAAAAAATCTTCAGCTCCGCATCGGGAAACACCACCGTTCCGATGTCGCGCCCCTCCATCACCACGCCGCCGCGATGCCCCGCCCGCCTCTGCTCCGCCACCAGCACGTGCCTCACTCCCGGCAGCACCGCGATCTTCGACGCCGATTGCGACACCTCCGCCGTGCGGATCGCTCCCGTCACGTCCTCGCCGTCGAGCAGCACCTGCTGCGTCCCATCGAGCGCCCGCAAATCGATCTTCGTATCCGCCGCCAGCGCGTCCAGCGCATCACCCGCATCCAACGCAACCCCACGCCGCAGCGCCTTTAGCGCCAGCGCCCGGTACATCGCTCCGGTGTCGATGTACACGTACCCCAGCAGCGCCGCCACGCGCCTCGCCAGCGTGCTCTTCCCCGACCCCACCGGCCCGTCAATCGCAATAATCAGTTTTCGCAAATTGGATTTTCGTAGCGCCGGCGTCTCGCCGGCTCCTTTGATTTGTCCCGCCAAGCTTCGATCTGCTGAAGCTTAGCTCCCAGGCCGCTCATTTCCCTGCTGAGACTCGCGCCACGTTGCGGCGAGCCTTATATGGAGTGCTGCGGCTTGACGCCGCTTTCTTGACCCCACCCCGCCTCCACATTTCGATAATGTTCCTGAGAGAGCAACCTTCCAATACTGGATGGGTTTGTATCTTCACCGCGCTCGTCCCGCTCGCGAGCCTTCAGATTCTCTTGAACGCCCTCGCAATCTCCCGCACCGAATACCGCAGCACCACCGGCCTCCCGTGCGGGCAGCTCATCGGATACTCCGTTTTCGACAGCTCTGCGAGCAGCCATTCCATCTTCGTCGCATCGAGCGGCGTATTCACCTTGATCGCCGCATGGCATGCGGTCGAGGCCGCAATCTTCGCTTGCAGCGTTTCGATCGAAATCGCCGCATTCTCCCGCGCAATCCCGTCCAAAATCTCAAACAGCAGCTTCTCCGCATCACCCGCCGAAATTCCCGCCGGCGCCGCCTGAATCGCCACGCTCCGCCCGCCCATCAGCTCCGCTTCAAATCCGTTCGCGCGCAGCTCTTCGCCAATCAGCTCGAATGTCACCAATTGCCGCGGCGACAGCTCCACCATCAGCGGCGTCAGCAATCTCTGCCCGCCGATTTCCCCTTCGCGCCGCGCCCGCAGGTGCTGCTCGAACAGAACTCGCTCGTGCGCCACGTGCTGATCCACGATCCACAATCCTTCGCCGTTCACCGCCACGATAAAGCTGCTGCTCACCTGGCCCAGCGGCTTCAAATCCGCAATCGCTTCCGGTCCCGGCAACGCTCCCGGCGACGTCCCCGCCGCCATCGCCGCCTCTGAAATCGCCCGAACGGCAGCTTCTCCTGCCTGCCCCATCGGAATATCCAGGCCCGTCCCGCCATCGAATTGCAGCCGCTGCGGCAAGGGCCTGTCCGGCGCCCCGCTCAACTCAAATCCCTCTGCTCCTCCCGCCACCAGTGCCGGACTCGCCAAAAACGCCGTAGGAATTTCCGCCCGCGGCGGCCCGATATATTCGCTCCCGCTCGTCGCTGCCGCCGCAGCAGCCGCTACACCGGGCGCTCCCATGCTTCCGCCCATCGGCGCCTGCGCCGCCATCGCGCGCGCCGCGGGAAATCCCGGTATCGGCCGCGCGTTCGCCAGTGCCTGCTTCAGCGCATCGCGCGTAAAGTCGTGGACGAATTGCGGGTGCCGGAACCGCACTTCGATCTTCGCCGGATGGACGTTCACATCCACTTCTTGCGCCGGCAAATCCAAAAACAACAGCACCACCGGATACACGCCCGGCGGCATGATGTTCCGGTACGCTTCCCCGATTGCATGCAGCAGCAAGCGGTCGCGCACCAGCCTGCGGTTCACGAATGCATAAATCCCGTTGCGGTTCGTCCGCTGCACTTCTGGCCGCGACGCAAATCCCGTCACGCGCAGCGTCGCCGCCTGTTCGTCCGCTTCAATCGCAGGCTCGGTGATCGCGCTCCGCACAGGCGCTTCCACCGCCGGAATCTCCATCAGCTCTTCGAGCGCCTGCCGCCCGAAAATCTGATACACGCGGTCCGCCATCCGTTCCACCGGCGCGCAGTTCAAAATCTCCTGCGTCGGCGTCTTCAGCAGAAATTGTTTGTCGGGATTGGCCAGCGCGTAGTGCGTCGCGAGCGACGCGATGTGCCCCAGTTCCGTCGTCTCGGATTTCAGGAATTTTCGCCGCGCCGGCACGCAGTAAAACAGATCCGCCACGTTGATCGACGTTCCCGCCGGCAGCCCTGCCGGTTTCACGCTAATCAGCTTCCCACCCGCGAATTCCACCCGCGTTCCCTGCTCGTTTTCGTTTGCCGGCTCCGCCGCGCGTGTCTCCAGCACCAATCGCGACACCGCCGCAATCGAAGGCAGCGCCTCGCCGCGAAATCCCAGCGTCGCGATGGACAGTAGATCATCCGCTGTGCGCAGCTTCGACGTCGCATGACGCTCGAACGCCAGCAGCGCGTCGTCGTGATTCATCCCGACGCCATCGTCGGTCACGCGGATCAGCCGCTTCCCGCCCGACTCCGCTTCGATCCGCACCGACCGTGCTCCCGCATCCAGCGCGTTTTCGAGCAGCTCCTTCACCACCGAGGCAGGCCTCTCCACCACCTCGCCCGCCGCAATCTTGTTCGCTACATCTTCCGCCAGTATCCGTATCCGGCTCATAGCTTTTTAGGGGGTCGGAGCTTTAGCTCCGACATTACCCGCCTGCTCTTTAAGGGGCTTTAGCCCCTGAGGCAAGATTTTTCAATCGCTCCGGCAGAGCGTCCAATTTCGATCGATCTACAGCCGATCCATGAGGCCAATCCTCCGGCCTTTCCGCAAGGCGAGCGCGAACGGGATTCATCCGAATGTAGTCCACCTTTTGCTGGTAATCGCTCAGATCCCGGATGCTCTCCTCATGGAAGCCCGATTGCCAAATCTGAATTTTGTTTTCGCGCAGTTGATGAATCTGATGCGAGCTCTTCCGCCTTTAATGAATTGCATCGCCCTTTCGAGCGAAGTGTCATCGCCCGGAGTCAGAATCAAGTGCAGATGGTCCGGCATAACGACAAATTCGTGCAGCAGATAAGCTCCCTGCTCTCTGTATCGCATCATGTACTCGATGAGAATTCGTGCGTTTTCTGGAACCTGGAAGATCGCGTGGCTATCCCATGTCTTCGTCGTGACGAAGTAGGTCAAGCCTGGAGCCGTTCGATGCGTCAGGCGTCCCATCCTACCTCAAAGGCTAAAGCCCTACCCCTCCAGCATTGAATATCGGAGCTAAAGCTCCGACCCCTAAACTACGAAAGATGCAGTTTCAGTCTTGCCCTCATTATCGGTGTGCTCTGCTTTGTACCAACCCAAGCCGGGTGGGAGATAAACCGCAAACTTTGTCTTCGGACATAGTATGTAAGGCTCGCGCCCATGTGTACTGATCGACTCGGCCCACACCCTAACGGTCCCGCCACAACGGCAATTTAACGAGTAACTCGGCTGAATCACATTAATGCTCAACTCCCAGAGCTGACCTGGGTCGACACCCGACGGCGAATCGGCCATCAAATCCTGCGCCGCTGTCGTTTTCGGAAACGCAATCACCTCGCGAATCGACTTCTCCCCCGCCAGGAGCATCGTCACCCGGTCGAGCCCCAGCGCAATCCCGCCGTGCGGCGGCGTTCCATACGTCAGCGCATCCAGGAAAAATCCAAACCGCTTCCTCGCGGTCTCTTCATCCAGCCCCAGCGCCTTGAACATCCGCGCTTGAATATCCTGCCGGTGAATTCGAATGCTGCCTGACCCCAGCTCCACGCCGTTCAGCACCAGGTCATACCCCTTCGACCGGCACTCCCACGGCGCGGTCTCGAGCTTGTCCAAATCCTCTTCGACGATTCCCGTAAACGGATGTTGCGCGCTCACCCACCGTTTTTCATGCGCGCTCCACTCGAACAGCGCAAAGCCAGTAATCCACGCGAACTCCCATTTCGTGCGATCAATCAACCCGAGCTTGTCTCCGAGGAACAATCGTATCTGCCCCGCCACTCCGAGCGATGTGTCGCTGTGCTCGATCTGCTCCTTTGCCGCCGCCGCGACAATCAAATCCCCGGCCTTCGCGCCCACCGCCGCCGCCAGTTTGTTCAATCCCTCCGCGCCAAACGTCTTCTCAAGCCCAGACGAAATTCCCTCCGCTGTCACCTTCGCCGTGTACACGCCCCTCGCGCCCGCCGACTTCGCAAATTCCGCCAGCTCATCGAGCTGCCTCCTCGACCACGCAGCAGCGCCCGGAGCCGCAACAGCTTGCACGTTCCCTGCAAACCCGAATGTAGCTCGCGCCGCCTCGAAATGCTCGGTCACGTCGTGCAGCTCCATCCCAAATCGCAAATCCGGCTTGTCCGACCCGAACCGCCGCAGCGCTTCTTTGTAATCCAAATGCCGGAACGGCCGCTCCGCCTTCACGCCCACCACTTCGAGCGCCCGCACCATCACCCGCTCGATTACCTCGAAAATATCCTGCTGCCGCGGAAACGACATCTCCAAATCCAGCTGCGTGAATTCCGGCTGCCGGTCCGCGCGCAAATCCTCGTCGCGAAAACATTTCACGATCTGGAAATACCGGTCCATTCCCGAAATCATCAGGATCTGCTTGAAAATCTGCGGCGATTGCGGCAGCGCATAAAACTGCCCGTGATGCACGCGGCTCGGCACCAGGTAATCCCGCGCGCCTTCCGGCGTCGACCGCGTCAGCATCGGCGTCTCAATCTCGAAAAATCCCAGCTCGTCGAGCGTCTTCCTCATCTCGAACAAAATCTTGTGCCGCAGCTCGATATTCGCGTGCGGCTTCCTCCGCCGCAAATCCAGATAGCGATACCGCAACCGCGTCTCTTCCGCTGCATTTACTTCGTCTTCCACTTGAAATGGCGGAGTCTTCGCATTGTTCAGGATATGTACCCGCGCGGCGATCACTTCCACTTCGCCTGTCGCAATCTCCGGATTCGCCTTCTGCCGCCGCACCACTTTTCCCTCGACCGCCACCACATACTCCGACCGCAGCTCTTCCGCCTTCTTGTGCGCCTCTGGATCCAGCTCCTTGTTGAACACAATCTGCGCAATCCCCGCGCGATCCCGCAGGTCGATGAAAATCAGTTGGCCCAAATCGCGCCGCCGCTGCACCCAGCCCATCAACACCACTTCCTTGTCCGCGTCCGCCGCCCGCAGCGCTCCGCAATATCCCGTCCTCTTCAAATTTCCCAGTGTGTCAAGCACGCGTCCCTCTTCTCTCCGACTCCAAATACTCCAGCAATTCCGCCTCGCGCAGCTTCATTTGCTCCGCATCCGCCAGCCGCTTCAGCGTGTACGTCTTCGACGCCACTTCATCCTCGCCCAAAATCAGTGCATACCGCGCCCCCAGCTTGTCCGCTAGCCCCAGCGACTTCTTGAATTTCATCTCTTCCGCCGGCAGCTCCACGCTCACTCCCGCTTCGCGCAATTTCCGCGCTATCCCGATCGCCGCCGGATAAGCCGCCTGCCCCATCCACGCCACGTACACTCCCGACCCCGGCAGTTTCGGCGCGCTCCCTGCTTCCTGAATCGACAAAATTGCCCGGTCCGTTCCAATCGCGAATCCAATTCCCTTCGTCGGCGGCCCGCCCAGCAATTCCACCAGCCCGTCGTAACGCCCGCCGCCGCACACCGCGTTCTGCGACCCCAGCCCCTCCGCCGTCACCTCAAACGTCGTCCGCGTGTAGTAATCCAGCCCGCGCACCAGCCGCCAATTTTCTTCGTACTGAATCCCTCGCAGCGCGAGCTCTCTTTTCAATTGTGAAAAATGCTCCCGGCACGCATCGCACAAATGCTCGGAAATCCGCGGCAGCGTCGCAATAATCTCCTGCTCTTCCGGCACCTTCGAATCCAACACGCGCAGCGGATTTGTCTCGATCCGCCGCTGCGAATCCGCTCCCAATCGGTCCTTCACCTGCCGCAATTTCTCGCGCAGCAGTTCCACATACGCAGGCCTGCAATTCTTGTCTCCAATCGAATTCACATGCAGCTTCGTTTTCTTCAATCCAACTCGCCGGAAGAATTCCATCAGCATCTCGATCACTTCCGCGTCGATCCCCGGCGCGTCCGACTGCCCCAGCACCTCCACATCCACCTGATAAAATTGCCGATATCGCCCCTTCTGCGGCCTTTCCCTCCGGAACATTGGCCCGATGTTGTACAGCTTCACGTTCCCCGGCCGTGTGTGCATCCCATTCTCGATATAAGCCCGGCATACGCTCGCCGTCGCCTCTGGCCGCAATGCCACCTGCTCGCCCAAATCGAGATGTCGAATTAGGTGTCGGACGCTCTGAACGTTCGCATTGAACCGGTCCTCCAGTAAATCAGCGTGGTCCTTTTTTGCCTCGAACTCTTTCTGGTCACGAATCAACGCTTGTCCAAGCGGTTCGAGTTTCTCGGCGGCCTCGACGGACTCCGGCGTCCGCGCTAAGTCACCTCGCTGCATCATGTCTCTTAACTCACCCGCGAACACTCGAATCAGCCAATCCAATGTTGATCCTGCCTGCGGGTTGTGAAACCACGCTTCTCTTTCAAACAATTCGACTCTTATCGCGGAGAGGAGCGAGGACCCATGTAGTTCGAATCTGTACATCTCCTTGGAGACAATATCCGTTTCTTGGCCCACCGACCGTGCAAAAAGCCTCGTCTCCTCAAAAATCGGCGTCCGAATCTCGCCAAAATTGTAGCTCTCGAACACTTCCCGCGCCGTCCGCTCAAACCAATCCCACACCGCCGAATCCGGCGGCAAAATATCCCGCGTCCCCTTGATCGCCCTAAATTGCTTCGTCTCCGCCATTCCTCTCCTAATCGCTCCTCGCCAAACGATGGTTCTTCACGAGTCACAAGTCACGAATCACAAGTCACGCTTTTCCTAGCCACTAGCCACTTTCTTCCGCCTTATACGTCTCCTTGTATTCCACATACCTCGCCGCATACGCGTCAATCGCCGCCTGATCCTCCGCCGTCAGCGCCCTCCGAAATTTTCCCGGATGCCCCATGTACAAGCTTCCCGGCGGCACTTCCATCCCTTCCGGCACCAGCGTCCCCGCGGCGACAATCGACCCTGTCCCAATCTTCGCGCCGTTCAAAATGATGCTGCCCATCCCAATCAGGCAGCGCGACTCGATCGTGCACCCATGCAGCACCACGCCGTGACCCACCGTCACGTTATCGCCCAAAATCAGCGGATGCGTTTCGCGCATCACGTGCAGCACGCTGCCGTCCTGCACGTTCGTCCGCGCGCCGATGCGGATGTAATGTATGTCGCCACGTATCACCACGCACGGCCACACGCTCGCGTGCTCCCCAATCGTCACGTCGCCGATCACCACCGCCGACGCGTCCACATACGCCGTCGCCGCCACCTGCGGCCTCTTTCCGCGATAACTCCGTATCAAAGTTCCTTCTCCACAGTCGGACCTCCTGATACACAATGCCAACCCGCGCTGAGTTCAAATGGACGCAACTTGGCCCTGGCAAGCCTTGGCTTTTCCGATGATATCTTTCCTCTGCGTCTTTGTGACTCTGTGGCCAACCACCCTACAAAATCTGCACCACCGGCGCCGCCGCCTGCAAATTCACCACCGACAATCTCGCCGCCACATTCCGCGCCATCGCGAACATGCTTTTCGCTCCCGGCGCATCCTCGCCCAGCGACGCCACCGGCTTCCCCGAGTCCCCGCCAATCCGTATCTGCGGATCGATCTCGATCTCTCCCAAAAACGGCACGCTGAACATCCTTGCCATCCGTTCGCCCTCGCCGTGCCCAAACACATCGATCCTTCCATTGCAGTGCGGGCACGCAAAATAGCTCATGTTCTCGACAATCCCCAGAATCTCCACATTCACCTGCCGGAACATCTCCACCGCTTTCCTCACATCTGCCAGCGCCACCACCGACGGCGTCGTCACCACCACCGCTCCACTCACCGCCACGCTCTGTATCAGCGACAGTTGCACGTCTCCCGTTCCCGGCGGCAAATCCACCAGCAAATAATCGAGATCTCCCCATCGCACGCTGCGCAAAAATTGCTGAATCACGCTGTGCAGCATCGGCCCTCTCCACACCAGCGGCTTGTCTCCCGGATTCAGCAATCCCATCGAAATCAACTTCACGCCGTACGCTTCAATCGGAATAATCGTCTTTTCATCGAGCGCCCGCGGCTGCTCCGTCGTCCCAAACATTAGCGGCACGTTCGGCCCGTACACATCGCCATCCAGCAATCCCACTTTCGCGCCCATCGCCGTCAGCGCCAGCGCCAGGTTCACCGCCACCGTCGTTTTCCCCACTCCGCCTTTGCCGCTCGCCACCGCCACCAGGTTTTTTACGCCCGCAATCGGAGCTTTGTCCTGCAACCTTCTTCCCTCCGGCACCGACGCGTCGAATTTCAGCTCCACGCTCTCCACTCCGGCTACCTTCGCGAGCGCTCCGCGTACATCCTTCTCAATCGTTTCCTTCAGCGGGCACGCCGGCGTCGTCAATTGCACCAGCAGCGACACCGCTCCGCTTCGGATCTCCACCTTTTTCACCATTCCCAGCGTCACAATGTCTTTGTGCAGCTCCGGGTCCATCACCCCGCGCAGCGCCTGCAAAATCTCCGCTTCTGTTGCCCCGCTTCCCATGGTTCCCTCTTTCTCGCTTCACTCAGTCGGTCAAACTCTCTTCGCGTATCTTTCCATCATAGACTGCCCTCCGCACCCCTTCAAGCGCGCCTC
>Ga0335072_10001082_pt1 | contig 46226 bp, 51 predicted proteins | sample Lox_Sample_21_FD_206725 | JGI IMG/M metagenome (GOLD analysis project Ga0335072, IMG submission 206725) | Soil microbial communities from Loxahatchee National Wildlife Refuge, Florida, United States - Lox_Sample_2.1 | ecosystem: Environmental > Terrestrial > Soil > Wetlands | place: USA... | reverse complement strand
CTCCCGCTTCGCTCACGCCCGCAAGACGCCTCAACTTCAATCGCGTCTTCTTTACTCATTCGCTCCTTGAGAGCCATCGGCTCTCAGCCAAGCACTCCTGCTTAAGGCGGATAGCTGAAAGCTTGCCTATTGCGTCAAAATCACCGGTCCTTCTTTCGTCACGGCCACACAGTGCTCAAAATGAGCGCTGAAGCTGCCGTCGACCGTGACCGCGGTCCATTTGTCGCCGAGGACCTTCGCGTCCGGCTTACCGGAATTCACCATCGGCTCGATCGCGATCACCATGCCTTCGCGCAGCCGCGCGCCGTGGCCGCGATTGCCGAAGTTTGGAACCTGCGGCTCTTCATGCAAACGCGTCCCAATGCCGTGGCCGACAAACTCGCGTACGACGCTAAACCCGGCGGCCTCCACATGCTGCTGTACCGCGGCGCCGACGTCGCCCACCGAATTTCCGATCCTCGCAGCCTCAATGCCGCGGTATAGCGAAGCTTCCGTCACTTCCAAAAGCTTTTTCAATTCCGGCTTAATCCCATCTCCAACCGGAACCGTGACCGCCGCATCGCCGTAGTAGCCCTCGAGCACAACTCCGCAGTCGATGGAAACGATATCGCCTTCCTTCAGCACCCGCTTTTCTGACGGGATGCCGTGAACAATCTCCTCGTTCACCGACGTGCACAGAACGCAAGGATAATCGTAATATCCCTTGAACGCGGGCTTGGCGCCGAGTTCTTTAATCTTCTTTTCCGCGGCGCGTTCCAAGTCCATCGTCGTGACGCCCGGCTTGACCAGGGAGCGCAGATGATCGAGCACCTCGCGCACGATGTGGCCGCTTTGCCGCATCTTTTCGATTTCCGCCGCCGATTTACAGACAATTGCCATCGCTTCTGTCTAACCCGTTACGCGTGATGATCTTCGATGATCCGGAAGATCTGCTCGGTCACAAGATCGACCGGCTGATCGCCGTTGACCGAAATCAAACGACCGGTGCGCCGGTAATAGTCCACCACGGGACGAGTCTGCTCCCGATACGCCGCCAAGCGGGGCTGGATCACCTCCAACCGGTCGTCGTTGCGGCTCACAAGCTTCGTCCCGTCAATATCGCAGATTTCATCTACGCGGGGCGGCTGGAAGTGGACGTTGTAGATCTTTCCGCAGGTGGGACAAGTACGCCGTCCAGTAATCCGGAGCAGTAATTGATTATAGTCGACATCGAGTTGGATCACAATTGGCCAAGCTCGTGTGGGACGTGAATTGTCAAAGAGCTCATGGTCAAGCAGCGCATCGAGCCACCCGGCCTGGGCCGCGGTCCTCGGAAACCCGTCGAGAATGTATCCGCGCTTCGTGTCAGGCTGCAACAAGCGCTGTCGCACCATATTGCAAACCAGATCGTCGCAAACCAACTCGCCCCGGGCCATGACGGCCTTGGCGGCAAGCCCAAGATCCGTTCCCAGCGCGACGTTCTCCCGCAAAAGATCGCCGGTCGAAATTTGGGGAATGCCGTAGTGCTCCATGGTGCGTTTGGCCTGAGTGCCTTTCCCTGCACCCGGCGGCCCGAGGAGCACAATGGGGCCAACTGCACGCGAGGTTTCCTGCGTCATCGTTTGGCCAAAAGCCTCCCGATCTCAATATCCCCGGCGTCCCAGGACTGCCACCGGAGGTGCAGCAACCCCCACAAAAATCTCTGTCATTCCGGGCGAGACGATCTTTCCGTCTCGCGAAGGACATGCACGCGCTGCGCGATCCGTCTCGCGAAATGCGAGCCTCGCGCGGCGCGGCCCTCGCCCGCGCACCTTAGGGTTCCCTACCAGATTCTCCGTCCGCGCACACGTCCGCTGCGCGGTGAGAACCCGTCGTAGTGGCGCATGATCAACTGCGCCTCGATCTGGGTGACCGTATCCATCGCCACGCCGACCACGATCAGCAGCGAGGTTCCGCCAAAATAAAAGTTCACACCTAACCCATTCGTGACCCAGGTCGGCAAGCCCTCGAAGAATCTTCCGATCGGGCCATACAAGTGATTGAGGTGAATCCCGGCAATCATCCATTCGGGAATAAACGAGATGATGATCAGATACAGCGCTCCGACGAGCGTGACGCGGGTAAGCACTTCGTTGATGTAATCCGCGGTGCGCTTGCCCGGACGAATGCCGGGGATGAATCCGCCGTACTTGCGCATGTTGTCGGCGACTTCGCTTGGATTGAACACGATCGATACGTAAAAATATGCGAAGAAGATGATTCCAACGGCGTAGAGCAACGTGTAAAGCGGCTCGCCCCATCCCAGCCAGCGGATCATGTCGCCGAAATAGCGGTTGTTGCGCAGCCCGTAGCCGATGGTCTGCGGCAAAGTGAGAATGGAAGAAGCAAAGATCACAGGCATAACGCCGCCGGCATTGACGCGCAGAGGCAGATGCGTCGACTGGCCACCCATGACTTTGCGTCCGACGACACGCTTCGCGTATTGCACCGGTATACGCCGTTCGCTGCGCTCGACATACACGATGAACGCCACAACCGCGAGCATGAAGATGACCAGCAAGACCATCAGGGGGAAGGTCATCGCGCCCCAGGTCGCGTTTTTGGCCTTTTCGATGAGATCTTCGACGCCCCGCGGCAAGCCAACAACAATGCCAGCAAAGATCAGCAGTGACATGCCGTTGCCGACACCGCGATCCGTGATCTGTTCGCCCAGCCACATGATGAACACGGCGCCGGTAGTAAGCGTCAGCATCGCCATCAGGATGAAACCCGGGCCGGGATCGCTGACGAAATCACCGCCAGACTTCATCAGCCCGATGGCGATACCGAAGGACTGAATGGCGCTGAGAATCACCGTAATATAGCGCGTCCACTGCGTGATCTTCTTGCGCCCCAGTTCGCCTTCTTTCTGCAGCTTGGCCAGCGGCTCATACACAACCGTCAGCAATTGCAGGATGATCGACGCCGTAATGTAGGGCATGATGCCCAGGGCGAAGATCGTCATGCGGCGCAACTGGCCGCCGGAAAACAAGTCGACAAATCCCAGGAAAGATCCACGCTGGGTATCAAAGAAATGTTCCAGCTGCTCCCACCTAACGCCCGGCGTGGGCAGGTGGCCGCCCAGGCGATACACGAAGAGCAATGCCAGCGTAAAGATGATCCGCTTGCGCAGATCGGGAATACGAAAAATATTTGCCAGCTTTTCAAACATTACTGCAGAACCTCGACTTTACCGCCCGCCTTGGTGATCTTTTCCTGAGCCGACTTCGAGAACTTATGCGCGCTCACAGTCAGGGCGACGTTCAATTCGCCATCCCCAAGGATTTTGACGGGAAGCTTTGTCTTAATAATACCTGCTTTGCGCAACACATCGGGAGTAACAGTGGATTCGCCGAGCGCCGCCAGTCGCTCCAGGCTGACGATCGCGTATTCCTTGCGGAAAACGTTGGTGAATCCCCGCTTTGGCATGCGGCGATGGAGCGGCATCTGGCCGCCTTCAAATCCACGGATCATGCGCGAACCACTGCGCGAGCGCTGCCCTTTGTGGCCGCGCGTCGAAGTCTTGCCCATGCCCGAGCCCATGCCACGGCCGACGCGCTTGCGGCTTTCGGTCGCCTTCTTTGGTGCGTGAATGTTGGATAAATTCATAGCAAATCCAGTTTCAAAGTCTCAGGGTTTCAAGGTTTCAACGCGATCAGTTACGAAACGTGAAATCTTAAAACCTGCGGTTACTTTACGATCTCGATCATGTGTGGGACTTTGGCTACCATGCCTCGGATCGCTTCTGTGTTCGGGCGTTCGATGACCTGATTGAGCCGCGTGAATCCGAGTCCCTTGATCACGAGTTTTTGTTTCGTCGGCGCACAAATCGCGGAGCGCACCCACTTCAACTGGATGGTCCCGCCGGCCGAATTCGATTTCTTCGTTGCCATTCCAAAACCCTCAGGGGCTAAAGCCCCAATCTCACATTCAGCTCTTTCGGCACGAGTGAACTTGTGCCCTTCCCGATTGCTCCCTGTCATTCCAAGCGAGGCGAGGGAATCCCGGTTTTGCTCGGTACTCGCAACTCGGCACTCGCTAGAGCTCCTCTACAACTTTGCCGCGCAAGCTCGCGACGCTCTCTCTATTCTTCAGCTGCTTAAGCGCGTCGAAGGTCGCTTTGATGACGTTATGCGGGTTGGTCGTGCCAATCGATTTGGTCAGCACATTCTGCACTCCCGCCGAAGTCATCACGGCGCGCACGGCGCCTCCGGCGATCACGCCAGTTCCTTCCGGAGCCGGTTTCAGCAGCACTTTGCCCGATCCGTAGCGGCCCAGCACTAAGTGCGGAATGCTGGTTTGGGTCAAATTGACTTTCACCAGATTCTTCTTCGCCGATTCGATTCCTTTGCGAATGGCCTGCGGCACTTCTTTGGCCTTGCCGGAACCGTAGCCGACAACAGCGGCCGCGGGATCTCCGACAACCACCAGCGCAGCGAAAGAAAGATTCTTGCCGCCCTTGACGACCTTGGTCACGCGATTGATCGCGACCACCTGGTCTTTCAGTTGATACGAACCTGCATCGAGTCTCTTGGTAACTGTTGGCATCTAAACCCAGCCTTTAGCAATCAGCTCTTGGCTCTTAGCTTGCGATTTTGGTTTTGGCTAACGGCCAAAAGCCAAAAGCTAAGAGCGCATCTTAGAATTGCAATCCCGCTTCCCGAGCCGCGTCGGCCAGAGCCTTAACGCGTCCGTGATAAATGTATCCGCCCCGGTCAAACACAACTTTGGTCACACCCTTCGCCTTCGCCCGCTCGGCGATGGCCTTGCCGACTTCTTTGGCAGCCGCCACATTGCCGCCGGTTCGGCGAGATTCCTTCTTGCCTTCGGCGGTCGAGGCCGACACCAGCGTCTTGCCGGACATGTCATCGATGACCTGCACGTAAATATGATTCAGCGAGCGATAGACATTGAGCCGCGGACGCTCCGCCGTGCCTTGCAGTTTTTTGCGGATGCGCTCGTGCACGTAACCGCGCTTTTCGTTTTTGCCAATTTTCGTAAGCATTGAGATCCTTCGCTGCGCTCAGGATGATCGCGGCGGCTCAGACGCCCGCCAAACGCGATCACTTCGCTCCCGTCTTTCCCACCTTCTTCTTCAGGCGCTCGCCGACATAGCGCACGCCCTTGTTTTTGTACGGATCGGGCGGACGCAGCGCGCGCATTTCCGCGGCGACTTGTCCGACCTTCTGTCGGTCAATTCCCGTCAAGGTGATTCGCGTCTGCTTGGGATCGACCGCTGCATCGACTCCGGTGGGCAGCGGATACTCGATCGGGTGCGAATATCCGAGGCTGAACACGACAAGAGCCTTGCCTTTCATCTCGGCGCGATATCCGATGCCGACGATTTCCAGTTCGCGCGTCCAGCCCTTGGTCACGCCTTCGACTGCGTTGTTGACAAGCGCGCGCGCCAATCCGTGCAGCGCAGACTGCGAATCGTTCTCGCGAATCGCGACGATGTGTCCGTCGCGCTGCTCGACCTTGATACCTTGCGGAAGCGGGGTGTCGAGCTTCCCTTTCGGTCCCTGCACCGCGACCGTGTTGCCTTCAATTTTGACCGTGACTCCCTTGGGAATCGCGATCGGCTTTTTTCCAATTCGTGACATAAGCTTTTCCAGCCGTCAGCTATGAGCCGTGAGCTACGAGCAAAAGCCTTCAGGCTTTCCTCGGGGTTCGCGACCCACGCCTCGGGACTCTCCTACCAAATCTGGCACAGCAACTCGCCGCCCACGCCTTCTTTGCGGGCTTGGCGGCCGGTCATCACGCCACGCGGCGTGGTCAGAATGTTGATCCCCATCCCGCCCAGCACGCGCGGAATCTCGGTGCGGCGTACGTAAACCCGGCACCCGGGGCGCGAGACACGCTCGGCCTTCGAGATGGCGGCTTCGTTATTGGCGCCATACTTGAGGTAAATCCGGATAATCTTGTGCCCCTCTTCTTCGGTGGGCTTGTAGTTGGAGATGTAGCCTTCTTCTTTCAAAATACGGGCGATCTCCACCTTCAGCTTCGAAGCCGGGATATCAACTTTCTGGTGCCTGGCTTGGAGCGCGTTGCGCACCCGCGTCAGCATGTCTGCGACCGGATCGGTCAACCTCATCGTTTTGCTTCTCCTTCAGCCACCCGTTCGCTCCGCGTCATGTCCAGCAACCCGCGGAGAACCTGCGGCGGTTTGTCCCACTTTGTCGTCCTGAGCGAGACGCTCTTTGTCTCGGCCTCGCGAAGGACCTGGGTGCGCTGGGCGAACATTCTCGCGCGGCTCTTATAGAGGAAGCCGCGAGAATGCTAAATCGAGCGTTCAGCGCACATCCCTACCACGACGACTTCGAAACTCCAGGAATCTCTCCGCGCAAGGCCAATTGCCGGAAGCATAACCGGCAGATGCCGAACTTGCGCAGATATCCGCGCGGACGCCCGCAAATACGGCAGCGGTTATGCTTACGCGTCGAGAACTTGGGCTTCTTTATTTTGTGTTGGTGTAACCCAACGCCGTCTTTTACTCGTTTTGCTGTTGTTCCCACTTAGCGATTAGCTCCTAACTCGTAGCGCCGGCTTCCTCACCGGCTGTCCCGCGGACGACTCGCCCGCGAATGTTCTTTCCTAAGCCCGGAAAGGCATTCCCAAATGCTTCAGCAATGACCGCGCCTGATTGTCGTTCGCGGCGGTAGTCACAATTGTGACGTTCATTCCTTTCAGCTTGTCGACCTTCGCGTAATCGATCTCCGGGAAAATCAACTGATCGTGCAATCCCAAAGTGTAGTTGCCGCGTCCATCAAACGATTTCGTCGAAACTCCGCGGAAGTCGCGCACCCGCGGTAGAACGATATTGACCAGGCGATCGAAGAATTCATACATGCGATCGCCGCGCAGCGTGACCATAGCACCGATGGACTGCCCGGCACGAACTTTGAACGCCGCGATGGATTTCTTAGCCTTGGTGACCACCGGCTTCTGGCCCGTAATCAGTCCGAGTTCGTTCACCGCCGGATCAAGTACTTTCGCATTCTGCGTCGCTTCGCCCACACCCACATTGACGACGATTTTGTGCAGCCGCGGAACCGCCATCGGATTCTTCAGTTCGAGTTCTTTCAGCAGCGTCGGAGCGACTTCTTTTTCGAACCGCGACCGCAGCCGCGGGCGCTCTTTCGCGCTATGCCGCGCCTGTTCGGGAGCCTTCTGCTCCTGGGCCGCTTCTTTTTGACCTTTTTTGTCTTTTGCCATTTTCGTTTCAACTTCCTCTCACGGTTTCGGGGTGATTACCGGTTCGTGAGGCTATCAATTCTTGATCGCCAGATCCCCCGCTGTGCTCGCGATGAGGCCAGCGCGGCTCAGACGCATCGCCCAACAGCGTCATTTGTCTAGCGTAGTGCCGCACTTCTTGCACACGCGAACTTTTCTATCACCGCGCACTTCGTGTCCGATCCGCACCGGTCCGCAGCTCCCACACACCAGTTGCACGTTCGAAATCGCAATGCGGCTCTCCTGCTCCGCGATCCCGCCCTTGATGTTGGCCTGCGGGTTGGGGCGCACGTGCTTTTTCACCATCATGACGTGCTCGACCAGAATCTTGGCGTCATTGGGAAACACGCGGAGCACGCGTCCTTCCTTGCCCTTGTCCCGTCCGGTGATCACTCTCACAGTGTCGTTCCGCCGGATATCTACTCGTTTGTGTGCTGTCGTTGCAGTTTCCATATCAAAAACCCGGGTTTCAAAGTTTCAAGGCTTCACGCTTCACGATTACTGGATTCAAAGTCCGTAAGCTCAAGGCACCTTGAAACCTTGAACTCTGAAAACTTGAAACCTGCCTAGATCACTTCCGGCGCCAAACTCACAATTTTCAAAAATCTCTTCTCGCGCAACTCACGCGCGACGGGGCCGAAGACGCGCGTTCCGACAGGTTCGCCGGCATCGTTGATCAGCACGGCCGCATTCTGATCGAAGCGGATGTACGTGCCGTCGCGCCGCCGGTGCTCTTTGCGCGTGCGAACGATCACCGCTTTCACGACTTTGCCCTTCTGCACCTGACCGTCAGGCGCCGATTCCTTGACCGCAGCCGTGATCACGTCGCCTAGTCCGGCATTCAATCCCGTCGAACCGCCCAGCGGCAGAATCATCTGCAGCTTGCGCGCGCCGGAATTGTCGGCGACCTCCAGCATCGTTCTCATCATCACAGCCATGGCATTTCTCCCTGATAACTTCGTCGTGCGCGCGCCTCACGCGCTTGTCATCCTGAGGCGCCCGCCTGAGGCGCCCGCTTTTGGCGCCGAAGGATCTGGGCGCGCTGCGCGAATCGCCGCGTTCCTTGCGGCGCATGAATCGCGCGTGCAGCGCGCTTCCCTGTCAACTCGCCGCGGCGTCCACTCCCGCTTCCGGCAGTAGCGCGGCCTTGCGGATAATGTCCTTCAGTTTCCAGCGCTTCAGCTTCGACAGCGGACGCGTCTCTTCGATCCGCACAAAATCGCCGATGTGCGCTTGGTTCTTCTCATCGTGCGCATAGAACTTCTTTTGCCGCGCGATCACCCGTCCGTAAAACGGATGCGACTTCTTCCGCGTGACTTGCACGACGATGGTTTTGTGCATGCGGTTGGAAACCACTTCTCCGACCACTTCCTTGCGGCGGCCCTGCACTTTCTGTGTTGCGGTTGTTTCCGCCATTATCGTTTCTCCGTTGCAGCCGCTCGCTCGCGCTCGCCCAGAATCGTCTTCACGCGCGCAATATCTTTGCGCAGCCCGCGAATTTTCTTCAGGCTCTCGGTCTGCCCCATGTTCAGCTGAAATTTCAGCTTAAAGAGCTGATCCGCGAGATCGCGTTCCTGGTGCCGCAATTCCTCGTCTGTAAGATTTCTAACTTTTTCTGCCTTCATAAATCAGTTCTCAGTTGCCAGCACCCAGTTGCCAGTCAAGGCGAAACCTCAGTGCGCTCCTTCGCGCTGCACCATGGTCGTGCGCAGCGGAAGTTTGTGCGACGCCAGACGCAACGCTTCGTTCGCGTCCTGCTGCGTGACGCCTTCCATCTCAAACAAAATCTTCCCTGGCTTCACGACCGCGACCCAATGGTCGGGCGCGCCCTTGCCCTTACCCATACGGGTTTCAGCCGGCTTCTTCGTCACGGGCTTGTCCGGGAACAGACGAATCCAGATCTTGCCTCCGCGCTTGACAAAGCGAGTCATAGCCACGCGGCTGGCCTCGATCTGACGGTCGGTGATCCAGCCTGGTTCGAGGACCTTCAATCCGTAGTCGCCGAAAGCCAGCTCGGACCCGCGCCAGGCCTTGCCGGTCATGCGTCCGCGCTGTTGCTTGCGGTACTTCACTTTTTTTGGCATCAACATAAAGCACTTCCCAGTTTCGGTTCTCAGTTGCCAGCTAGAAAGCTGCGGTGCCGGCCGTTTGGCTTTCGCGCTTTTTCTGCTGCAGGATTTCGCCTTTGTACACCCAGCACTTCACTCCAATCACGCCGTACGTCGTCCGCGCCTCGCTGAATCCGTAATCGATGTCGGCGCGCAGCGTGTGCAGCGGCAAGCGTCCCTGCAGATACCACTCGGAACGCGCGATTTCGTTTCCATTCAGCCGTCCGCTTACGCGGACTTTGATTCCCTTGCATCCGAAGCGCAGCGCCGAATCGACCGCCTTGCGCATCGCCCGGCGGAAGCCGACGCGCTTCTCGAGTTGCAGCGCGATCGATTCCGATACCAGTTGCGCGTCGAGCTCGGGCTTGTGCACTTCCTGGATATCGACGAACACTTCGCGCGATGTCCGCTTCTGCAGTTCGGCTTTGAGCTTGTCGATTTCCGCGCCCTTGCGTCCGATGATGATCCCCGGCCGAGCCGTCTTAATGATGATGCGCAGCTTGTTGCCCGGGCGCTCGATTTCGATCGAGCTGACGCCCGCCGACTTGAGCTTGTCTTTCAGCTCACTCTTCAGCTTGACGTCTTCATGCAGCAGCTTGTCGTAATCGCGCTCGACAAACCACCGCGACTTCCACGGCTTGGTATAGCCGAGCCGAAATCCGTAAGGATGTACCTTCTGTCCCATCTCGTCTCCGTTGCGATCCTTCGCTTTCGCTCAGGATGACCGCAGCGTGCTCTCGTTTCACTCACGCCCGCTAAGCGCGGTCACTTTTTGTCCCCTTGCTTCTCCTAAATCTCAACCAAGCTTTGGCATTCCGAACACGCGCTCATCGCGCGAGGGAGGAACCTGCTTTATTTTGCCGCCACCTTTTTCTTTCCGGCCGATTTCTTCGCGACCGGGGCTCTCCGCTTTGCCTTGGCCGGAGCCGGAGCAGCTGCTTCGCCCACAACCTGCCCGACCGCTTCGCCATTCTTTCCACGTTCGGCCAGCACCAGCTCGATATGCGAAATGCGGCGCTGATACCGGTACGCACGTCCCTGTGGCGCGGGACGAATCCGTTTCATGCGCGGGCCGTCGTTCGCCACTGCCCGTTTTACATAGAGATTGTCGATCTCGACATCGAGACCCTTCTCGGTCGCGAGAAAGTTCGCGTTGTCGAGAGCCGACTGCAGCAGCTTGCCGATATGCGACGCCACGCGCTTCTTGGTGAACAGCAGCGTGTTTCGCGCTTCTTCGACGTGCCGCCCTTTAATGAGGTCCAGGACCAGCCGCGCCTTTTGCGGCGAGACGCGCAGGAAACGGGTTTCCGCTCGAAATTCCATAGTCGTATCTCAACTCGTCGGGCGCCCCATATCTCGCGGCTTTTGCAAGACGTGGGACATCCGCTATGCTTTCGGTGCCGCCGGAGCCGCGCCGCCCGCGGGCGTCGCAGGAGCCGGAGCTCCCGGACCACCCGGAATGCCCGCCGGCTTGGCCGCTACTTCGGTCGCCGCTTTCATGGAGTGGCCCTTGAACTGGCGCGTAAAGCTGAACTCGCCCAGCTTGTGCCCGACCATGTTTTCGGTAACGTACACCGGGATGAACTTCTTGCCGTTATGCACCGCGATCGTGTGTCCCACCATCTCAGGGATCACGGTCGAACGCCGCGACCAGGTGCGCAGCACTTTTTTCTCGTTGCGCGAATTCATTTGCTCGACCCGCGTCAGCAGGTAGCCATCGACGAACGCGCCTTTTTTGGTTGAACGTGCCATAAAGTCAGCTCTTAGCTGTCAGCTCCTAGCTCTTGGCTAAACCGAAAACCTTTGTCATTCCAAGCGCAGCAAGAAATCTCGGTTTCAGATCCTTCGCAAAAAGCGCTCAGGATGACCGCAGCGGGCTCAAACGCCCGCGAAACGCGGTCACTTACTTCTTCGGCTCACGATGAACTTATCCGTGCGCTTGTTATTCCGCGTCTTGTAGCCGCGTGTGGGCTGTCCCCACGGAGTCACCGGATGCCGTCCACCGGAAGTTTTGCCTTCACCGCCGCCGTGGGGATGATCCACCGGATTCATCGAAACGCCGCGGTTCACCGGACGCCGTCCCAGCCAGCGCGTCTTTCCTGCCTTGCCGATGGTGATGTTTTCGTGATCGAGATTGCCGACCTGCCCGATTGTCGCCATGCAATCCTGAGAAATTTTGCGCGTCTCTCCGGAAGGCAGCTTCACCAGCGCGTACTCCGCTTCTTTCGCGACCAACTGCGCCGAACCGCCTGCAGACCGCACCATCTGTCCACCCTTGCCGGGCTTCAATTCGAGGTTATGAATCACCGTACCGGGCGGAATATTCCGCAGCGGCAGAGCATTCCCGACCAGAATGTCGGCTTCCGGGCCGCTGACAACTTTTTGTCCAACCTTCAATCCTTCCGGCTGCAGGATGTAACGCTTCTCGCCATCGGCATACGCGAGCAGAGCAATGCGCGCCGAACGATTCGGATCGTACTCGATGGTTGCGACGGTTGCTGGAATTCCAGTCTTGTCGCGCTTGAAATCGAGGACGCGCAGCTTGCGCTTGTGTCCACCACCGCGATGCCAAATCGTGATGTCGCCCGAGTTGCGGCGTCCGCCGGAGCGCTGCTTCGGCTCCAGCAACGGCTTGTACGGCTGGTTCGTCGTGATGTCGTCATTGACGAGTGTGGTACGAAAACGCAGCGTCTGCGTCGTCGGTCTGTATGTCTTAATCGCCATAAAATCAGCCTTTAGCTCTTACCATCAGCTCTTAGCTTCCTCATTCGCCGGCGGGCTGAATGCTGAGTGCTGATGCCTTCCATCTTTCCCAAGCGATTCGGCCGATCACGCGCCGAATCGCGCTGCTGAAAGGCCTTCCTGTTGCCAGTTCGTACACTGCCCTTCAGCGGTTTCCCTAACTAAAGATTCTGCGCGTACTCCGGCATCTTCTCGCCGGAACGCAAGCGCACATATGCCTTTTTCCAATCGGGACGGTAGCCGGCAAACTTTCCGCGCCGCCGCTCCTTGCCCGGATACGTTGCGGTCCGCACCGAGTGCACTTTCACTTTGAAAATCGTCTGCACCGCTTCTTTTATTTCCGTCTTCGTCGCCTTGGGCGCCACCTGGAAGACCAGCGTGTTCTGGTTCTCCTTAATCGCCAGGCCCTTCTCGGTGATAACCGGTCGGCGAATGATCTGATATGCGGATTTCATGTTTATTCGGCTTACGCCACCTCCGCCGCTTTCTCGTGCTTGGTCCGCCGCCGCGGCGCAACTGAAGCCTTCTTCGGCTGCTCGTCTTTCTCCGTACTCGAGCCCGGTTTCCGCTGCTTCTTCGAGACCGAATTCTTGAGCGAAACCTGCAGCTTCTCAATCGCCGGATGGGAAAAGATCACGCGATCGTGCCGCAGCAGATGATAGGGATGCACCTCGTGTCCCAGAACCAACTCAAGACCGTCAAGGTTGCGCGCGCTCAACTCCAGGTTGCGATTCTCCGTTCCTTCGACGATCAGAACCGAGGAATCGACCTTCAACGCATCCAGCGCCTTGCGAAACTCTTTCGTCTTCGGTTCTTTCAGATCGAACCCATTCACCACCATCAGCTTGCCGTCGGCAAACTTCGCGGCCAGCGCCGAACGCAACGCGCCCAGCAGCTTCTTGCGCGGGAACGTGTAATCGTAGGAACGAGGTTGCGGACCATGCACCGTGCCGCCATGCCGCCACAACGGAGACCGAATCGATCCAATGCGCGCCCGGCCCGTGCCCTTCTGCTTCCACAATTTCTTGCCCGATCCGGAAACTTCCCAGCGAGCCTTCGTCTTGTGCGTTCCGGCGCGCTGCGACGCGCGATAATGCTTTATCGCTTCCCAGAGCAGGTCTTCGTTGACCGCGCTGAAGATCTCGTCTGCGAGATCGAGCGTTCCAACTTTCTCGCCGCTCAAATTGTAAATATCAATCGTTGCCATATTCCTAGTCCTGAGTTCCGAGTCCCGCGTCCTGAGCCTCGACTCAGGACTAGCGGCTCGTGCCTCGCTACGCTTTCTTCGCCGCTCGCTTCGCCGCCTTCAAGGGATCGACCGTCGCCGCGCCGGCAAATCCACGCCGCTCTCTGGGCGGCTTCTTCGCCTTGGTGATCACGATGTATCCCCCCTGCGGCCCGGGCACGCTGCCTTCGACCACCAGCAGATTTTCTTCTTTATCGACTCCAAGCACGCGCAGATTGCGAACCGTTACCTGCTGATGTCCCATGTGTCCCGACATGCGCATGCCTTTGAACACGCGCGAAGGGAATGCCGATGATCCGATCGATCCAGTGATCTGAAACATCGATCCGTGCGACTTCGGACCACCGCCGAAATGATGCCGCTTCACCACACCCTGAAATCCGCGTCCCTTGCTGACGCCGACGATATCGACGAATTTTTCATCATCGAAAATCTCGACCAGCACGCGATCGCCAACTTTTACCGCCCCGTCGCCATCTTTGGCTGCCGCGGCATCGATTTCCAGCGGAACTTCGCGCAGGAACTTCACTGGCGGCAGATTGTTCTTCGCCAGATGTCCGCGCTCGCCTTTCGTGAGCCGCGATTCCTTCACAAATTCGACCAGGCCAATCTGGGCCGCTCCGTATCCATCCTTCACAGCTGTCTTATGCTGCGTTACGACGCAAGGGCCGGCCTGCAACACTGTGACCGGACGAACGTCGCCCTTCGAGTCAAACAGTTGCGTCATGCCGACTTTCTTGCCCAGAATTCCTGCTACCTTGGTTGCCATTTTCCAATCTCCATCCAGCGTGGCTTCTCAGCTATTGGCTGGGAATCAGATCCTTCGCTCCGCTCAGGATAGCGGCGCGAGGCTCAGACGCCTCGCAAACGCCGCTACTTGTGTTCTTTCCCGAACGCCTTAATCTCCACATCCACGCCGGCCGGCAGATCAAGCTTCATCAGTGCATCAACTGTCTGCTGCGTCGGCTCAAGAATGTCGAGCAACCGCTTGTGGGTGCGGATCTCGAATTGCTCCCGCGATTTTTTATCTACGTGCGGCGAACGCAGTACCGTGTATTTGTTTTTCATCGTGGGCAGCGGGATCGGCCCGGCGATCTGCGCACCCGTGCGCCGCGCCGTGTCCACAATCTCGCCCGTCGACTGATCGAGCACGCGATAGTCGTACGCTTTCAACCGGATTCGAATTCTCTCTTTACCGTTCACCGTTGTTTCCTAACCCCTCCCGGCATCTCCGGAAGGAAAGATCTTGCGGCAGGCTGCAAGCCGCTTGGTTTTTTGTGGCGCGGGCACTCTTGCCTGCGTCCGGCGTCATCTCTGTTGCATGCAGCACGGGCAGGAGTGTCCGCGCCACACATCTCTTACTGAATAATCTCCGCGATCGTGCCGGCGCCCACCGTGTGTCCGCCTTCGCGGATCGCGAAACGCAAACCTTTTTCCATCGCCACCGGCGTGATCAGCTCGATCACCAGGCTCACGTTGTCCCCCGGCATCACCATCTCCGTGCCCGCCGGTAACTCCGCCACTCCCGTCACATCCGTCGTGCGCAGATAAAACTGCGGACGATATCCTTTGAAGAACGGCGTATGCCGCCCGCCTTCTTCTTTCGTCAGAATGTAGACCTCGGCCTTGAACTTCGTATGTGGAGTAATCGATCCCGGCTTCGCCAGCACCATGCCGCGCTCCACATCATCCTTGCCAATGCCGCGCAACAAGAGCCCGGCGTTGTCGCCTGCCTGGCCTTCGTCCAACTGCTTTTTGAACATCTCCACGCCGGTCACCACCGTCTTGCGCGTCTCGCGGAAGCCGACAATCTCCACTTCCTCGCCAACCTTGACTCGCCCGCGCTCGATTCGTCCCGTCACCACCGTGCCCCGGCCCGAGATCGAGAAGATATCTTCGATCGGCATCAGGAACGGCTTATCCAGCTCACGCTGCGGCTGCGGCACATACTTGTCGACCGCCGCCATTAACTCGTCAATCTGCTTCTCCCACTTGGCTTCCCCGTTCAGAGCGCCCAGAGCCGAAACCCGCACCACCGGAACATCGTCGCCCGGGAACTTGTACGACTTCAGCAGTTCGCGCACTTCAAGCTCGACCAGATCGAGCAGTTCGGGATCGTCCACCGCATCTACCTTGTTCAGCGCCACCACGATGTAGGGCACTCCCACCTGACGCGCCAAAAGCACGTGCTCGCGCGTCTGCGGCATGGGACCGTCGGTCGCCGCCACCACCAGGATCGCGCCATCCATCTGCGCCGCACCCGTAATCATGTTCTTGATGTAGTCGGCGTGCCCCGGGCAGTCGACGTGTGCGTAGTGCCGCTTGTCGGTCTCGTACTCGACGTGCGCCGTCGCAATCGTGATCCCGCGCGCCTTCTCTTCCGGCGCGTTATCGATCGAATCGAACGACCGGAACACAATCTTGGGATTGTGCTTCTGCAACACCTTCGTGATCGCCGCCGTCAACGTGGTCTTGCCATGATCGATATGACCGATCGTCCCCACATTGCAGTGCGGCTTATTCCGTTCAAATTTTTCCTTTGCCATTTCCTTAGCCTCTAGTTCCTAGCTCTCCGCATCCAGCTCAAAACCGAAATCGTCGTCGGACTCATAGTAGGCGCCAACAAATTCCTGTTTCTCAATCAGTTCGCCGATAACGTCTCGATCGAACTCGGCGAGATCTTCCGAGAACCGTTCTCGAAAAATCTCGAAAGCGCGATGCCCGCTCCAGAAATCTCGAACTCGATATCGCCCTTCGTTGACCGACCCACAATCCACTTCGGTCGTGCGATATCCCTGAGCCTTCCTCAAGAAACGAGCCCAAACCCCGTCGGGTCCAAAAATTTCTCCAAACTCAACCCGTTTGCCTTCCCGGACCCAGAACCTGCGGTCGACGACGAACCGCGGCGCTGGCAGTCACTTCGTTGTGCCCTGCACCTTCGCGATGATTTCCTCCGCGACCGATCGCGGAGCCTCCTCATAGCGCGCAAAGTGCATCGAGTATTCGGCGCGGCCCTGCGTCGACGAACGCATATGGGTCGCGTAGCCAAACATTTCCGCCAGTGGCACGATCGCCTTGATGACCTGCGATCCGGCGCGATGCTCCATGCCTTCAATGCGTCCACGGCGCGAGCTCAAATCGCCCATAATCGTTCCGGCGTAATCTTCCGGCGTGACAACTTCGACCGCCATCACCGGCTCGAGCAGAACCGGCGAAGCCCTGCGGGCCGCCTCTTTGAACGCCATCGATCCGGCAATCTTGAATGCCATTTCATTCGAATCAACGTCGTGATAGCTGCCGTCATAGAGCGTCGCCTTCACATCGACCATCGGATACCCAGCGAGCACTCCGCCTTCGAGCGCTTCCTGAATACCTTGATCGATCGGCTTGATGAATTCCTTCGGCACTGAACCGCCCACGATCTCGTTGACGAATTCGTACCCAGTCCCCGGTGGTTGCGGATCGAGATAAATCTTCGCGTGCCCGTACTGGCCCCGCCCGCCGGTCTGCCGGATGTACTTGCCTTCGGCTTCGGCGTGCTTGCGAATCGTCTCGCGATATGCCACCTGCGGCTTGCCGACATTGGCTTCGACTTTGTACTCGCGCATCATGCGGTCGACGATGATTTCCAGATGCAACTCACCCATACCGCTGATGATCGTCTGCCCGCTGTCAGGATCCGTGTGAACCTTGAAAGTGGGGTCTTCCTGCGCCAGCTTGCCCAGCGCCATGCCCATTTTTTCCTGATCGGCTTTGGTCTTGGGTTCAACCGCAACGGAAATTACCGGGGCGGCAAACACAATCGATTCAAGCGCGATAGGATGATCTTCGTTGCAGATGGTGTCACCGGTCGAAACATTCCTCAGACCGACAGCAGCGCAAATGTCACCAGCGAGAATCTCACTGATCTCTTCACGCTTATTGGCGTGCATCTTCATCAGACGGCCAATGCGCTCGGTCTTGCCTGTGCGCACGTTCAGCACGGAATCGCCGGTCTTGAGGTGTCCGGAGTAAACCCGAATGAAGGTCAGCTGGCCGACAAAAGGATCAGCCATGATTTTGAACGCCAACGCCGAGAAGGGCTCTTTGTCGTCCGGTTTGCGCGTGATTTCCTTGCCAGTATTGGGATCTTTGCCGTGCGTTTCGCCGACATCAAGCGGCGAGGGCAAGTAATCGACCACCGCATCCAGCAGCGGCTGCACACCTTTGTTTTTGAACGCAGTGCCAACCACTACCGGGAACAATTTCAACTCAATTGTCGACTTTCGCAGCGATTGCTTCAGCTCGTCGGCGGTAATTTCTTCGCCCTCGAGAAACTTATGCAGAATCTCGTCATCGTTCTCGGCGATCGTCTCGACCAACTGCGCGTGGAAGGCTTCGGCCTTCTTTTTCAGTTCGTCGGGAATCTCTTCCGTGTCGTACTCGGCGCCCATCGTCTCGTCCTTCCAGATGATCCCCTTCATGGCGATCAGATCGACGACGCCTTTGAACTTGTCTTCTTGTCCGATGGGAATCTGAATCGCGATGGGCTTGGCACTGAGGCGCTTGCGGATGGTATCGACGGCGTGCTCGAAATCGGCACCCATCTTGTCAATCTTGTTAATGAAGCAAATACGCGGAACGCCGTATTTATCGGCCTGACGCCACACTTTTTCCGACTGCGGCTGCACGCCATGAACGGCGTCAAAAACCGCGACCGCGCCGTCCAGCACGCGCAGCGAGCGCTCGACCTCGGCCGTGAAATCGACGTGACCGGGCGTATCGATGATGTTGATGCGAATGTCGCGCCAGGTGCACGTCGTAGCCGCGGACGTAATCGTGATGCCCCGCTCCTGCTCCTGCTCCATCCAATCCATGGTCGCAGTGCCTTCATGGACCTCTCCGATGCGGTGCGTCCGTCCGGTATAAAACAGGATGCGCTCCGTCGTCGTGGTCTTACCGGCATCGATGTGCGCCATGATGCCGATGTTCCTGCAACGCTCTAATGGGACTGTTCTTGGCACGACTTAATTCTCTTTCCGGGCTCCAAATCTGAAATTCATGTCATCCTGAGCGAGACCCTTTTGTCCCGCGAAGGACCTGGGCGCGCTGTGTGATCAATCTCGCGATGCTCTTATCAAGAAAGTCGCGAGATTGCCAAATCGCGCGCTTAGCGCGCTTGCCTGATTACCACCGATAATGCGCGAACGCCTTGTTCGCTTCCGCCATGCGATGCACGTCTTCTTTCTTCTTTATGGCGGCGCCGCGGCTATTGGCTGCGTCCAGCAACTCGTTGCTCAACTTGTCGATCATCCCTTTTTCGCCACGGGCCCGGGCGTAAGCAATCAGCCAGCGGATCGCCAGTGAAGTTCTGCGGTCGGCGTTCACCTCGACCGGAACCTGATAGTTCGCGCCGCCTACGCGCCGCGTCTTGACTTCCAGCAGCGGCTTGCAGTTCTCGACCGCCTTGGTAAACAGCTTCAGGGCTCCGTCGCCACCGCCCTTGGACTCGAGCCTGGTCAGCGATTCGTAAAAGATATTCTCCGCAGTGGAGCGTTTGCCCTGCCACATCATCGAATTGATGAACTTCGTCACCAGATCCGAGCCATACACCGCGTCAGCTGGGACGGTTCGTTTTGCGATATGTCCTTTTCTTGGCATCAGCTTCTAAGCTCCATGCGCTCTTGCCCAGGTTTCAAGGTTCCATGTTTCAAAGTTTCAAGATTTTCCGGCGACTTGGAGTTTCGAAACCTTGAAACGTGAAACTTTGAAACCTGCTGTTATCCCTTTTTCGCTCTCTTCGCACCGTACTTCGAGCGGCCCTGCTGGCGGTTGGCCACGCCGACGGCGTCGAGCGTTCCGCGAATCACGTGGTAGCGCACGCCTGGCAAATCCTTCACGCGGCCGCCGCGGATCAGCACAATCGAGTGCTCCTGCAGATTGTGGCCGACGCCGGGAATGTACGTGGTCACCTCGATGCCATTCGTCAGCCGGACGCGAGCGACCTTGCGCAGCGCGGAATTCGGCTTCTTCGGCGTTTGCGTATACACGCGCGTGCAAACGCCACGTTTCTGCGGACATCCTTGCAGCGCCGGACTTGCCGTCTTATACCGCGGGCGCTTCCGACCCTTCGCGACGAGTTGATTAAATGTAGGCACTCTATGCTGCTCCTTAGACCGTGCAGCCAACCCAGACTTGCGCTGCGCGCACTTAGCTGAACCCTTTCATGCGCAACCGCAGGCATGACCGGCCCAAAACCGATCATTACTTCTCACCGCGCACGCCAATGCCGGAGAGAGATTATGGAATCCGATTCAGACTTTCGCTGCCGACGGTGGCACCCGGCCAAATTTGCGGGGGCGCTCCGTTTCGTCAGCTTGCTCTGCATATCCCTCCGTATCAGGACGGAAGGCACCGCAGGCACGTTTCAGCGAGGAAGTCTCCGAAACACAACGCAACCCGGAGACGCGTTTCTCAAAAGCTCCAGCGTGAGAATCGGCGCTCAACCAAATCGTTCTCACACATACAGCAAGCCTGGATGAACTCGCGGAACCTTTTTAATATAGCAAGTGCTTTCACACATCGTCAACCCGTGATTTTGCATCACAGCCTCACGGGCAAGACATTGGCAGGCGTTGCGCGGAACAATCGTCTCTTCTACACTACAGGTTTTCCAAATCATCTGGAGCGGCTTGCGTTTCTGGATCGTGGAGCGCAGCTAGCGCGGCTGAAAGAGGGTGCATGGGAAGGTTGCGTCGTAGCGAGTACGGACTAGCGGTGGCAGTTCTTTTCTTATTCGGCATCGGCGGATGTGGTGGCCACAAACCGGCGGGAACCTCGCCCTACCCGGCTAGCATCACGCTCACTCCATCCACCACAACATCGGTCCAACTCGGCGGCACGATCCCATTCATCGCTTCGGCGCGGAACGGTAATAACAATACGGTTGCGACGACGTTCACCTATATTTCCAGCAACACTACAGTTTTCAATATCTCACCCACTGGCGTAGGCTGTGCCGGCCAGTGGAACGTGACCTACACGGTTTGCACTCCCGGCAACATCGGAGCCGTCTATGTCACGGCTTCCGCAGATGGCCAGGTAAGCCGGCCCACGCTGGTTTTTGTGCATCAGCCCATCGATCAAATCGTGGTCAGCGGATTTCTGCCTTTGAATTCCTACGTTCAGGAACCCTGCATGTCACAGGGACAGACCATGCCCGTGCAGGCTCTGGCTTTCAGCCAAGGGACAGACATCACAAGCACAGTGGGACCGTTCACTTGGTCTGCCAACAACAGCAGCGTGGTAACACTGGCTCCCATCGTCTCGAATTTCACTTACAACGTCCCGACGAATCAGGCTATAGCGACCGCGGCCGCGCCGGGAATCACGCAGATCTACGCGTCTGCCAGCGGTGTGACAAGCACCTCATTCCAGCAGCCGCAATACACGAACTCGACCGGCACGCTTTCCCCCATTTTGGACTTCTTTGAAAGCTGCCCAATCTCGAGCATCATGTTGGAAGTCGGATCAGGTTCTCAGCTCACAGGGCAGACGAGCTTTGTGGCAACCAAGGGAACAGGGGAAACCCTCACGGCGATCGTGACGGACGTGATGGGAAATACTTCGCTGGTCGGATCAGATAGTCCGGTCATTCTGAGCAGGACTCCGTTGACGTGGGTTTCGTCGCAGCCTGCCGTCGTAACGGCACCGAGCGGATGCTTCTTGTCTTGTTCCCTCACGACTCCTCTCACGGGAGCAGCTTCGATTATGGCGTCGTGTTCTCCCCCCACGTGCAACGTGGGATACCCCTATATTCCGCCATCGCTGGCGACGCCGAGCGCGCTGGCCGCGTGCGCCAACTTCTTCGGACTTCCGGCGAGCAACCCCAGCTGCCAGCAGTTCATCCCGGTTCCGGTTTATGCTTCTCCCTACTGCGCGACAGCGCTTAGTGGGACTGCGTGCACGCCTTCAACGCCTCCAGCAGCACCATCGATCTCCGGTCTCGTCACCGGGGCCACGACCACGGCTAGCGTGCTGGCATCAAGCACGGGATGCGCGAACGTGAACCCGATCGATTGCCAGACCTCCGTCTATAACATTTCAACCGCCAAGCAAGTCGCTGGGAATCAGAATCCACTCCCATCTTCGCCCACATCGCTGATGTTTGATCTTGCCGGCGATAATGCATACATGGGCAGCGAAATCCAAGCGGTCTTGTTAAATCCGGCCAGTCTCGGGTCCTCGAGCAGCGCCTTCTCAAGTTTTGGGACCGTCACCGGAAAAATCATCGCTATTTCATATGATGGAAAGAGCGCCATTTTCTCGGACACGACCCTGAACCCCAATCAAGTTTTCGTCGTCAATACGACTACTGCCAGTGCGCCGACTGTAACTGCATTTCCCATTCAGGCCTCAACCGCAGCGGGGTTTTCGCCGGATGGACTCAAAGCGTTTATTTACGGCCAAGACGCGAACGGCAACCCAAATTTGTATGTGTATTCCATCTTGCAGGGACTGCAGATCCTTCCCCTCGCGGCGGGAACGAACGTAGACTCCATTAACTTCTCGAGCAATGGAGCGTTCGCTTATGTGGTCGAGACATCGGACCCAAGCCTGCCTGGAAGCGGCCCCGGATTCAGGGTGTACAACACCTGCCAGTTTACGCCGGCAGTTGCGACCACGGCACCACCCAGTCTGGGTGGCCCGGGAACTCCCATACCGCAGATCATTCCTCTGTCGGCAGCTCCGGTCTCCTTCAAAGCACTGCCGGACGGGGTTCATTTCATCGCCATGGAGAACGGAGGCGTTTTCGACTACATCACCGCGACCGTGACCGGACTTCCGCCCGCCACCATCGCGGTTCCCGCGGCCTCGCTATGTCCGAGTTATGTGAGCAATACTGTGCAGAACTTCAATCTAGGCCAGGGTTCCATTCAGCCGCTCGATTTCTTCATGTCGCCCGACGAGAGCCAGATGTACGTCCTTGCTGACGGCCGCGCCGATGTGCTGGTTTACTATTTCCCGACTGGATCGACGACGGGCATTCCCCTGGCCAATAATGCAATTCCGGTACAGGTCGGGATGTCGGCCGATGCCGGCACGATCGTGGTGGCCGGCAGCGACGGCAACGTGCACGTGGTTTCGACCTTGCTCGGGGGCACCGATCTTTATGAGATTCCCATCCCGAATCTGCCGAACTACTACAATCCGTACTGCACGTTCACGCCGTCCAACGGCCCGTGCCCCTTCAATCTGATGGCAGTGCGACCGTAGAGCTCATCGAGTAATCCGAGCGACGTCGTTCCGAACGCCCGGGTTTTGACCAGTGGGCGGAGAGCCTGCCCTGAGCAAGCGACCAGAGCGAGCGCGTCGAATGGGAATCTCGCGAGCAGAGCGACTAGGCCAGCGACCACGAACGGGCGAGAATTATGCGCTGCGTTCTAACTCTTTCCCCACGCTGTCGAGCACGCCGTTCACGAATTGCACCGACTCCGGGCTGGAAAACTTGCGGGCAATTTCCAGCGCTTCGTTGATGACGACCGCGCGGGGTGTATCCGGATAAACCAGCATTTCGGCAACTGCGACGCGCAGCAGGTTGCGATCGACCGCGGCCATACGTTCCATGCGCCAGTGCTCGGCGTGGCGCTCGATGAGCTTGTCGATCTCGTCTCCGCGATCCTTGGCGGCGCGGAAAAGATCATCGGCGAAGCCGCGCACTTCGCCGCTCGTCTTTCCCTGCTCGGCCCAGAATGTACGGCGGACGTGGTCGGCATCCTGCTTGCCCATATCCGACTGGAAGAGCATCTGCAGAGCTAGTTCCCGCGATTTGCGCCGTGTGCCCATCAAAGAATTGGGAAGGGCACGGCTTCAGCCGTGCCGCAAAACCAGTTTACTGTAGGAGAGCGACACGCAGGATTATTTGCGTGTCTTTGGCGTTCGTTTCGTCTTGTCATTCCGAGCGAAGCGAGGAATCCGCTTCTTGCTGATAGTTGCCGGCTGAGAGCTGACAGAGGCCTTGCTGGCCCCTGATCCCTGGCCTCTGATCCCTTCAGTGAGCGACGCCATTTCCACCGCGGCCAGCGCGGCTTCGAATCCCTTGTTGCCCATCTTCAGTCCGGCGCGATCGATGGCCTGTTCGAGCGTGTCGCAGGTGAGAACGCCAAACGCATGTGGGACACCTGTTTCCTGCGCCGACTGCCCAATGCCGCGCGTGACCTCGTTGGCAATCACGTCGTAGTGCGCGGTATCCCCCCGCAGCAGACATCCAAGGCAGATGATCGCGTCGTACTTTTTCGCGAGAGCGAGCGTGCGTGCTGCGGAAGGAATCTCAAACGAGCCCGGGACGCGGATAACATCGATATCCTTTTTCTGCGCACCGGTTTTAAGCAAACCATCGCAAGCGCTGGCGAGCAGTCGTTCTGTGATGAATGCATTGAATCGGGAAACGACAATGGCGAAGCGCTTGCCGGAGGCGTCGAGCTTGCCTTCCAGCGCAGCAAACTCTGCCGCAGGCACGGGCTCGATCTTCAATTTGCTTTTCTCTGCGATCTCTGTGTCCTCTGTGGTTATTTTTCTCGCTGAGCAGCAGAGCCGTGTCATCCCGAGGCGGGTTTCGCGCCGAAGGACCTACGCATTCTGACGACGGAGGCAAACTACATAGGTCCTTCGCGGCGAACACCGCCGCTCAGGATGACCATCGTAAATGGAAATCCGCGAAAATGCCTGTGTATCCGTGGCAAGGAAGTCATTTGCCCTTGAACTGCGCTGGACGCTTTTCCAGAAATGCGGTCGTCCCTTCGGTCTTATCTTCCGTCGCGCAGCAAACTCCAAACAAAGTCGCTTCGAGATAGAGGCCTTCGGCCAGTGTCATCTCCATGCCCTTGTTGACCGCTTCCATGGCGTACTGGACGGCGAGCGGAGCATTGGCGATGATCTTCGCCGCAATTGCCTCCGCTCGTGGGATCAGTTCAGCAGGCCCAGTCACTTCGTTCACCAGCCCAATGCGATGCGCCTCTTGCGCGGTGATCATCTCACCTGCAAGCACCATCTGCATGGCGATTCCTTTGCCGACCAGGCGGGGTAGACGCTGCGTTCCGCCATAGCCGGGAATGATGCCGAGTTTCACTTCTGGCTGACCGAGCTTTGCGTTCTCGCTCGCGAGACGCATGGTACAGGCCATGGCGATTTCGCATCCGCCGCCGAGGGCGAAACCGTTGATGCAGGCGATCACAGGCTTGCCGAGGTTCTCAATCAGATTCAGCACCGACTGCCCGCGATGCGTGTACTCCTTGCCGTTGATGGCATCGTGCTTCGCTAATTCGCTGATGTCGGCTCCGGCAATGAAAGCCTTCTCGCCCGCGCCGGTCAAAATCACAACGCGCATGCTTTTGTCGCTCTTGATGTCGTGGAACGCCGCGCGCAGTTCTTCCATGGTGGCCATACTCAGCGCATTGAGCACCTTCGGCCGGTTCACGGTGACGTACGCGATGGCATTTTTCTTTTCGAGGAGAATGTTCTCGAAGTTCATTGCGGAGTCAAAGCCAGCCTTTCGATTGTAGGTAACGCCGGAACCTTGTCTGAGTCTTCTCGGGGGCCTGAATTATGTAGTTGCGAGCATTCGCTTGGCAGATCGATGGGAGGCTTCTCAGATACGCGAAAGCATCGGATTCTTCAAAGCTGCGACCACGTTTTTTCGTGTAGTTACTGTCAAGATCGGTCCAGATCGCAGCGTCGAATTGCGTCTGGTCCAGCCACGCTTGGACGATAGGCAGCACTTCAGGGTGCTTCTCGGACGAATTATGTGACCGATCCTTACCGCATTTTCCAACGTTGTTGTCGGTTGTCTTCTCGCGAATCCTCAAATCACAAACCGCGTCGTCGAGTTTCTTCCTCGCGCTCTCAGCGTAGTGTGTCTCCACCGCCGTGCCTTGCGGATCAATGACCAGCGTGAGACGTCCATCGCTCGATATTCTGGAAAACTCGATCTTGAGCACGGGGCCACCCGGTTGCCATTTTCCGTTGAGAGGCAAGTCTTCAGGCTTGGGAACCAGGGAGCCCCATCCGAGCACCGCGATTTTCATTTGTCTCTCCCGATCTACCTCCGGCACTCGGGTATGTCCTGGCTCGCCAGTTTCTTGGTTGACATGCACCAATGTCCAGTGGCCGTGTCTAGAACGATTCCCGATCCCGGCTCGCTCGAAACGAATCGCCCCGTTTGTGGTCGGAAAACAGCGTAAGTCTGCACGATCAAAATCGCCCCAAGCAAGAACTGGATGACTCTCATGTCAATTCCTTTCGCCAGTCTTCTCCGTGATTGCGTGGCGGCTGCTCAGAAGTTTCCTGGCCTCGGACTGTTCGGGTCCGAATAATCATAAAACCCACGGCCCGTTTTGCGCCCGTACCATCCTGCCATGACCAGCCGCTTCAGCAATGGAGGCGACGCGAACCGCCGCTCCTTGAATTCGTCGTACATAACGTGCGTGATGTAGTAGGTCGTGTCGAGCCCGACGAAATCGAGCAGCGTGAACGGCCCCATGGGATATCCGCAGCCCAGCTTCATCGCGTTGTCGATGTCTTCAATCGAGCCCACGCCTTCTTCGTACGCGCGGATGGCATCGAGCAGATACGGTACCAGCAGCCGGTTCACGATGAATCCCGTCTTGTCGGACGTGCGAACGGGAACCTTGCCCAGCTTCTTTGCGAACGCATAGGCGCTCTCGTAAACCTCATCAGCCGTAGCGATCGTACGCACGACTTCGACCAGCTTCATCAGCGGCACGGGATTGAAAAAGTGCAGCCCTATGAACCGCTCCGGGCGCTTGGTCGCGGTCATCAGCTCGGTAATCGAGATGGAAGATGTGTTCGAGGCGAAGACGGCGTCTTTCTTCACAATCCCATCGATCGACGCGTACGTCTTTTTCTTCTCTTCGACGTTTTCGATGATGGCTTCGATGACAATGTCGCAATCGGCGAGATCGGATTTGTTCGTCGTGCCCTTCAGCCGCGCGCGAATCGCGTTCTTCTGCTCGGCCGTTATGCCGCCTTTTTCCGGAGGCCGCTCGGCAAACTTCGCCAGCGATCTCTCGATCCCGGAGAATCCTTTGTCGAGAAACTTCTGCTCGACTTCGAGCACGGTGACGTCGAATCCGGCCATCGCGCAGACTTGAGCAATTCCGGAGCCCATCAGCCCGCAACCGAGAACGCCGACTTTCCTGATTTCCATGATTTCCTTCAATTTCCAAGCCCTGTCATTCTGAGCGAGGCGAAGAATCTATGCAATTCGCCGGTGCCAGAAGACTGCATAGGTCCTTCGCGGCTAAAAGCGCCGCTCAGGATGACAAGCGACTTGAGTCCCGTGTGAATCCGCGTCCATCCGCGGCAAAGAAGTTCAATTCATGCTCTCCACCACCATCGCAATCCCCTGGCCGCCACCGATACACGCTGTCGCCAGGCCGTACTTCTTTTTCCGCCGATGCAGCTCATAGAGCAGCGTGATCACCAGCCGCGTTCCGGTTGCGCCCAGCGGATGTCCAAGGGCGATCGCGCCGCCGTTGACGTTGACTTTCTCGCGATCCAGACCTAACTCTTTCTCGACCGCGAGATACTGCGCCGCGAATGCTTCGTTCACTTCGATCAGATCGATGTAATCGAGCGAGAGGCCCGCCTTCTGCAACGCGATCTTCGATGCCGGCACCGGACCGCGTCCCATGAGCTTCGGCTCGACTCCGGCGATGCCCCAGCCGCAAATGCGTCCCCACGGCTTCAGATTGCGCTTCAGCGCATTCTCAAGGGACATGACCACAACCGCCGCGCCGCCATCGACGATGCCGCTTGCGTTTCCCGCGGTCACAGTTCCGTTCTTGCCAAATGCGGGCTTTAGCTTCGCGAGACCTTCCATCGTGGTCTGCGGACGACGATGGTCATCTTCGGTCAGCGATTCGCCGGTGGGCTCGCCTTTGTGATTCTTTAGCGGCACGGGAACCAGCTCTTCCTGAAGGCGTCCGGCTTTGTAGGCATCGTCCGCGCACTTCTGCGAGCGCAGCGCAAACTCATCCTGCATCTCGCGCGTGATGCCTTGTTGCGCACCATAGAGTTCGGCCGTGTTCGCCATATACGATCCGCAGTAGGAGTCGAGCAATGCGACCATCAGCGAGTCTTCCAGCTTGCCTCCGGGCGAAAGCGTAAAACCATCGCGTCCGCGAATGACGAAGGGGGCTTGCGACATCGCCTCCATTCCACCGACGAGGACGATCTTGGCTTCATCGGTCTGAACCATTTGCGCGGCGCTGACGATTGCCTGCATGCCAGAACCGCAGAGCCGATTCACGGTCAGAGCTGGCGTTTCGATCGGAATGCCGGCTCGCAATCCTACATGGCGCGCGCCATAGAGAGCGTCGCCCGAGGTCTGCTGCGCGTTGCCGAAGACCACATGATCGAACTCCTTCGCGTCAATTCCGGCGCGTTCCATTGCGCCCTTCGCGGCAATAGCACCGAGTTCCTGAGCGCTGAAATCCTTTAGCTTGCCGCAATAGCGACCGAAGGGGGTTCGAGCACCGCTGACGATGGCAATATCTCCGGGCTTGAGCATTGAGTTTCTCGCGGAACTCCGACGCTTTAGAGTCGTTTTGCCAAACTTTTTAGTCTAGCAGCGACAGGGGAAGGTTTACCACTTACGAGCGGTCTCTAAATTCACTCACCGCGAAGGACACGAACGGGCGCGAAGGAATCAAACGCTTTCACCCGCGGAGACATGTTGCTCCGCGGTTGATGAGTCGATTTCCGAATCTGGGCTGTGCGAAGATTTATTTTCTGTGGATTTCTCTCAGGTCTTCTAGTTTCCAAAGTCAACGTACCACCTTGTTGCGCGGGAGATCCTTCGCTCCGCCTGAAAAGCGGCTACGCTCAGGATGACATCATCAAGAAGCCGTCAGCACTCACCTAAGGTAAGGGTGAAGTACGGCCCTGGTCGGACGCAGCACGGAAATTCCAACTGCTCCAAAAGAAAACCAGCGCCTGGACTGCGATTCCGGCAGAGGTATCGAGCACGACGTCTTGCCAGCGTCCGGTACGCGAGGGAATGAAGGTTTGATGCCACTCGTCGAGGCTGGCGACAATCGCAGTCCCGAGAACGGCGATGGCTGACCAGCGAAAGGTCCATCCAAGACTCTTTCCAAGTTGTGTTAGGCGGGGCAAGGTCTCGCGCCAGGCGCGGAACAGCAGGAAACTCAAGAAGCCGTAGCCGACTACATGTCCGAGCTTGCGGAGAAGGTGGTTCCATGGTTCGAAATTCTCGCGGCTGATTCCGAACAGTAAATGAAAAATCGGATAGAGAATGCGGCCGGTGTTTTTGGAGGAGAGCCAATCGGTGGATTCGATCGCGATGACGATGAGCCACAGGATGGCGGCGATCCAGGCTTTGAGAACGTGGTGAGGATCGCGAGCGTGGTGAGCCAACGGGCTTTGTGGTTTCGACGCCAGCGCCGATTGCGAATTCCTGTCCGGGTTCATCGGCTCTGGATGTAAGGTAGGGATCCTTCGGCTCCGCAAGTGATTCGCTTCGCGGACCACGTGCTCCGCTCAGGATGACATGCAAGATAACAGCCGTTATTCGATGGCATAGTTGGGCGCCTCGCGCGTGATCATGACATCGTGCACATGGCTCTCGCGCAGACCCGCGCCGCTGATGCGGACGAATCGCGTTTTCTGCAGGAGTTCGGGGATGGTGGAGCATCCGCAATATCCCATGCCGGATTTCAGGCCGCCGACCATTTGGTAGACGATCATGGCGACTGATCCGCGGTAGGGCACGCGGCCTTCGATGCCTTCAGGAACGAGTTTGTCGAGGCGGTTGGATTCGCCATCGGTGTTCGATGCCGAGGAATCGCCGTCAGTGTTCTGGAAGTAACGTTCGCTGGAACCTTGCGCCATGGCGCCGAGCGATCCCATGCCGCGATAGGACTTGAATGAGCGGCCTTGGTAAAGAATCAGTTCGCCGGGGCTTTCGTCCGTTCCGGCGAAAAGGGAGCCGATCATGACGGCGCCGGCGCCGGCGGCCAGGGCTTTGGTGATGTCGCCGGAATACTTGATGCCGCCATCGGCGATGATGGGCACGCGGGCATCTTTGGTGGCGCGGTAAGCTTCGGCGATCGCGGTGATCTGTGGAACTCCGGCGCCGGTCACGACGCGCGTGGTGCAGATCGATCCCGGGCCGATTCCGACTTTGAGTCCATCGGCGCCGGCGCGGGTGAGCTCGCAGGCGCCGTCGAATGTCGCAACGTTGCCGGCGAGCAGCTCGACATGCGGCAACTTCGATTTCACCTGCTGCACGGCTTCTAAAACTTTTGAAGAATGCCCGTGCGCGCTGTCGATGGCGAGAACATCGACCTTGGCCTCGGCTAGTTCCTGCGCACGCTCGAGAAAATCGCCGGTCGCACCGATGGCTGCGCCGACGCGCAAGCGCCCCTGAGAGTCTTTCGCGGCATTGGGATATTTCAGCTTCTTCTGAATGTCTTTAACCGTAATCAAACCCTTCAGGTTGTACTTGTCATCGACGACGAGCAATTTCTCTACGCGGTGCTCATGAAGGATCTTTTCGGCTTCGTCGAGAGTCGTGCCCACCGGGACAGTGATCAGATTTTTTTTGGTCATCACGCTGTCGATGGGAATATCGAAGCGTGTTTCAAAACGCAGGTCGCGGTTAGTGAGAATGCCGACCAGTTTTCCGTCTTCGGTGATCGGAACGCCGGAAATTTTGTACTTGCGCATGACTTCGAGCGCATCGCTGACGCGATCGGTGGGATGCATGGTGACTGGATCGACGATCATGCCGCTTTCCGAGCGCTTGACTTTATCGACTTCGTTAGCCTGATCCTCGATGCTCAAGTTGCGATGGATGATCCCCAAGCCGCCCTGTTGCGCGAGCGCGATGGCCATGTGCGATTCGGTGACGGTGTCCATGGCGGCGCTGACGATAGGAATGTTCAGCGTGATATTGCGCGTGAGATGTGTCTGCGTGCTGGCCTGCGCCGGTATTACGTCAGAGCGCGCAGGCAAGAGCAATACGTCGTCGAAAGTAAGAGCTTCGGGAACCGGAAAATGAATCATAGTTTGTTCGGGATCCACCCAGCCTGTGAGTGAGATTTCATTGTAGAGAGCGCGGAAAGATCAGGCAAATGGAAGTACTGGCAGAGCCGAGTGATAAAGGAACCGCGAAGTCACTGGCCGTAAAGGGCAGACGTGTTCAGGGCTTAACGCGGCCCTGAAGGGCCGATCTTCCATAGCGTCGCAAATTCGTGGTATCCCGTTCCGTGCCGTCTTTCATGTGCCGCGGCACGGCTATCACGGCTGCGGCTATATAGTCACACAAACCAGGGACTTCATTTTCCGTGCCCGTGGTGTTCTGCTGCTCCGGGCCTGCGAGTCGGCTTGAGACGGCTGTCATCCGAATGCCCGAGACCGTGCTTTTCCACTTCGGCGGATATGCCCGTGTAGCGGTAATATTCGCGCATGGCGGGAGTGATTTTCATCCCCAGCGTTCGCAGCAGATTCGCGCGCCTGAGGTCCACGACCCCAATTTTGTCCTCAGAACCCTTCTTCATAATTAAATTCTACGCCGAATCGGAGTTGCCGGAACGAACGGAGCCGGCTGTGTCGCGCGTAGAATGACCCTATGTACCTGCAGGACAAATTCAACAACGCCAGAGGAATCATTTACACGATCGGCCTCGCTGTTCTGGCCATCCTTCTGGCATGGAAGTTCATCGTCAGATGAATGGCTTAGAGTTACCGCTCTGCCTGATTTCGGGAATGTTTCCGCTCTAGGGGAGACGGCTATCCTAGTCAGTCCGATCGTAGCGAACCAACGCTGATTTTCTACAAGAAATTTCTGGAAATTTCGGTCGAGAAATCGAAGCCGCCTGCTTCCTGAAGAGTTGGGGACTTGTTTTCAGTCGCCGCTGGCAGGATTCTGCGACGCCACCAGAACCAACTGCCGACGGGCTGGTTCGGGCTGCCGAGCATGTCCAAAGGTCGCGAAGATTGCGAGGACTACCGCGTAAGCGGCGAGAATTCCGAAGCTGACTGAGGCGAACACCGTGAAGCAGAGAACCAGAGGCATAAAGATCGAATTCACAGGTAAAACCAACCTTGTAGATTCAGCCTTACTTGACCTTTCGACGCGACCGGCACGGCTCTAATCAGATGCAGGATTTCAAAATCGGTACACCTGTTCTTTAACCAGTAGCACGCCAAGTGCCGCAGTATCAATTTATCTGCGTTGACGCTCCGCGCTAGTAACGACTAAGATACGGAGTAAAGCTGTGTTCCTCTACTGTCAAGCATTTCTGGTCATCTGTCGACATTACGGAAGGTTCATCCCCCCGGCACGATAATGGCGATTACGAAGATTTCCGTCCGGGGCGCCCGGCAGCACAATCTGAAAAATATTGACGTCGAGATTCCTCGTAACACTCTGACGGTGGTTACTGGCCTGAGCGGATCGGGCAAGTCTTCGCTTGCGTTTGACACGATTTATGCCGAAGGCCAGCGCCGGTATGTTGAGACTTTGTCGGCGTATGCGCGGCAGTTTCTCGATCAGATGGAACGGCCGGATGTCGATGCAATTGATGGACTTAGCCCGTCGATTTCGATCGAACAGAAGACTACCAGCCGCAGTCCGCGGTCGACCGTAGGAACGATTACGGAGATCTACGACTATCTTCGCTTGCTGTTCGCTTCGATTGGCGTGCCGCATTGCCCGAAGTGCGGGCGCGCGATCAGCCGGCAGTCCGCCGATCAGATCGTGCAACGGGTCACGGCGCTGACGCCCGAAGATCGGGTCATGGTGATGGCGCCAATCGTCCGCGGGCGCAAGGGTGAATTCAAAAAAGAGATGGAAACGCTCGTCCAGCACGGCTACACGCGGGCGCGGATCGATGGTGAGCTGGTCAACCTGGAAGACGAGATCAATCTTGACAAGCGAAAAAATCATACGATCGAAGTGGTGGTCGATCGGCTGCTGGTCAAGCCTGGGATTGAACATCGGCTGGAAATGTCGGTCGGCTTGGCGATGAAGCTGGCGGGCGGGCTGGTGCAGGTCGCCGTGGTGGGCGGCGAGGAGCAGCTTTATTCCGAGAAACTGGCGTGTCCGGACTGCGGCATCAACGTGCCGCAGCTCGAGCCGCGGTCGTTTTCGTTCAACAGCATGTATGGCGCTTGCCCGGAGTGCCATGGGCTCGGCAGCAAATACGATTTCGATCCGGCCAAGGTGATTGCCGATTGGTCGAAGCCGCTGCTCGATGGCGGACTTGGTCCCGGGTCGGCATCGCAGAACCTGATTCATCAGTTGCAGGTTGTATCGCATGCGTATGGCATCGACCTGGGCACTCCGTTTGAGAAGCTTCCCGAGAAAGTTCAGGATTTCCTGCTCAATGGCGAACAGGGACGCGGCGGGCGCACCGGATTTCACGGCATCTTTGGATATCTGCGGCAAAATCTGGAGGAATCGACGTCGGAGGGCTATCGCGACTGGCTGATGGATCATATGTCGGCGACGGAGTGTCCGGTGTGCCATGGCAAGCGGCTACGTCCGGAGTCTTTGGCGGTGAAAGTCAATGCGATGTCGATCGCCGATTTCACCGCGATGCCGGTTTCGCGAGCGCTCGAAGTTGCATCGGGAATCAAACTCGCCGGGCGAGAGGCTCAGATCGCCGGACGGATCATGCATGAAATTGTCGAGCGTCTGCAGTTCCTGAATGCGGTTGGATTGGGATACATCTCGCTGGATCGGTCAGCAGCGACGTTGTCGGGCGGAGAAGGACAGCGGATTCGGCTGGCTACGCAGATTGGATCGCGGCTGCGTGGCGTGCTTTATGTTCTCGATGAGCCTTCGATTGGATTGCATCATCGCGATAACGGCAGGCTCTTGAATGCGCTCGAGAATTTGCGTGATCTCGGCAACACGGTGCTGGTCGTGGAGCACGATGAAGAAACGATTCGGCGAGCGGATTATGTGGTCGATCTCGGGCCTGGCGCGGGACGGCATGGCGGTGATCTTGTCGCTCGTGGAATGCCGGAAGAAATCATGCAGGAACCAGAATCGCTGACCGGGGCCTACATTTCCGGACGAGCGCGGATTGAAATGCGCCCGGAGCGGCGACGAGCGAATGGTGCCGCGCTGGCGATTCTGGGGGCGAAGGAAAACAATCTCAAGAATCTGGATGTGACATTCCCGCTCGGCGTGATGACGGTTGTAACGGGCGTGTCCGGATCGGGCAAGTCGACGCTGGTCAACGACATTCTTTATCGGGCGCTGTCGCGGCAGCTTTATCGATCGCGCGAAAAAGCAGGCGAGCACAAGGCGATTTCCGGGGCGGAGAACATCGATAAAGTCATTCGCATCGATCAGTCGCCGATCGGGCGCACGCCGCGATCGAATCCCGCCACCTATACGGGAGTGTTTACCGCCATCCGCGATCTCTATGCCATGCTGCCGGAATCGCGGGAGCGGGGATACAAAGCAGGACGATTCTCATTCAACGTTTCCGGCGGACGCTGCGAAGCTTGCCAGGGCGAAGGGCAGCGGCGGATCGAGATGAATTTCCTGCCGGATGTGTATGTTTTGTGCGAAGTCTGCGGCGGGCGGCGCTACAACCATGAAACGCTGGCAGTGAAGTACAACGGATACTCGATTGCCGATCTGCTGGAAATGCCGGTTTCCGACGCGTTGCCGATTCTGGAAAACATTCCGCAGGTGAAGCAGAAGCTGCAAACCCTGGTGGATGTCGGGTTGGGATACATTCATCCTGGGCAATCGGCAGTGACGCTCTCCGGCGGCGAAGCACAGCGCATTAAGCTGGCGCGAGAGTTGAGCAAGCGGCAGACCGGCAAAACGCTTTACCTGCTCGATGAGCCGACGACCGGCCTGCACTTCGACGACGTGAAAAAATTGCTCGACGTTCTGCACCGGCTGACGGATCTGGGCAATTCGATCATCATCATCGAACATAATCTGGATGTGATTCGCAACGCGGATTGGATCATCGACCTGGGTCCTGAAGGCGGCGAAGAGGGCGGACGCATCGTGGCGCAGGGCACGCCGGAGCAGGTGGCGCGAGTGAAGAAGTCGTATACGGGGCAGGCGCTGGCGGAGTATTTTGGAAGAGTGTCGAATAATGCTGAGTACCCGGTTGCCTCTGCGCAGTAGCCAGTTTTACTTTTGTTCGACGTTGTCATCCTGAGCCGCGCCTTTTGCGGCGAAGGACCTGTGCAACTGGCCGCAGAATGCATAGATCCTTCGTCCCGCACAGAACGCGGGCCTCAGGATGACAAACAAGAGCTGGCCAAACGGATCAGAAATTCGTTGCCGAGATCGGGATATCGATCATCGAATGGATAGCAGCGTGAAAAGGGGCGTCTTCTCTGGCATCTCGGGACAATTCGCAATTTGACCCACAATCGGATGGGGCACAGCCGCGAAGTGTGAACGGCGGAGCTGAAAGTGTTCCCACCGAAAACGCACCGCAGGTGGATGGGCCGATGGAGCCTTCCATCGTCAGCGGTCCGGAAATGCCGCCGTCGATTGCGCCGGTTCCGCAGCGCGATCCTGTATGGACTGGCTGGGACGTTCTGCTCATCGCGGCTCTCACATTGTTGACGATTCCAATTCTTGGACTGTTTGTGGCTCTCGGCGCGCGCATCATCTGGCCGCATGCCAACTTGGAGAAGATCGCACCTGAAATCGTGATTGCAGCGCAGTTTGTGGCCTACGTCATTGTCTTCCTTCTGATTGTCATGCTGATCGAAGGCAAGTACCACGTGCGCTTCTGGCAGGCGATCCACTGGAATTGGCCGCGTTGGGGATGGGCGATGTTTGGCGTCGGAGTTCTGCTGCTGCTGTCGATCAACCTGATCGCGCACTTTTTGCCGATGCCGAAGAGCACGCCGTTCGATCAGTTTTTCGCCAGCCCGCGCGATGCTTATTTCATGTCCATTTTCGCGGTCACATTCGGACCCTTCATGGAAGAACTGTTCTTTCGGGGCTTGCTGTATCCGGTGCTGGCGCGGCGGCTGGGCGTGTTCTGGGGAGTGATCCTGACCGCAGCACCGTTCGCCATGATGCACATGTTTCAGTACGGGTACGCCTGGGGCGTGGTGCTGCTGATTTTCATCATGGGGATTGTGGTCACGATCGTGCGCGCGCAGACGGGTTCAGTCGCGGCGAGTTTTCTGGTGCACGTCGGATACAACGCGATGGAGATGTTTGCGCTGCTGCTTGCCACCGACGGCTTCCGACACATGGAGAAAGCAGCGCTGGGATAAAAATCAGGGGTCCGGTGAGACTGCACGCTAGTTTTCTGGTCCTGGACCTCTGGTCCCTGATCGCTAAGTCAACTCCGGCTGTATTGATTCTTCTTCTTATCCGCGTGCCGCTCAAGACCCAGTTGAATGAGTCGATCGATCAAGTCTGCGTACGCCAAACCTGATGCCGCCCAGAGCTTGGGATACATGCTGATGGAAGTGAATCCGGGCATAGTGTTGATCTCGTTCAGATAGATCTTGCGCGTGGTTGGGTCCATCAGAAAATCGACGCGCGCCAGTCCTGAGCAATCGACCGCTTTAAACGCCCGCACGGCGAGTTCCTGCACTTTCTTTATTTCTGTTTTCGTGAGCTTCGCTGGAATGAGCAGCTGCGAACCTTCGTCGAGATATTTCGCGTTGTAATCATAGAATTCTGTGCTGGGAACGATTTCGCCGGGAATCGAGGCGACGGCATCGTCGTTGCCCAGCACCGAGCATTCGATCTCGCGAGCTTTCTTCTTCTTTCCTCCCACGCCCTGCTCGATGACGATCTTGCGATCGAATTTCGCGGCTTCCTCAATCGCTGGTCCGAGTTCTTTGCGATTGTGCGCTTTGCTGATCCCAACCGACGATCCCAGGTTCGCGGGCTTGACGAACACGGGATATTTCAGCTTGCTCTCGACCAGTTTGTGAACTTTCTTCGGCTCTTTTTCCCACGCGCTGCGCAGAATTGTGACGTGCTTCACGATGGGAATGCCGGCCGCGATGAACAAAGACTTCATGATGTCTTTGTCCATGCCGGCAGCCGATCCGAGAACGCCCGCGCCGACGTAGGCGATGTCGGCCAGTTCGAGCAAGCCTTGAATCGTGCCGTCTTCGCCGAAGGTGCCATGCAGCACGGGAAAGATCACGTCGACGTTGATGGCGCGATCGGAACTGCGCCGCATCTGCGTGGCATCGGTTTGAAACGGAACGAGTCCGCCGTCGCGATGCACAGGTTCGGGAGGCACAACAACCGACTCACCTTGTGCGAGCACGGCCGCCCCGGGAGTGGTTTCAGGATCGCCCGCGCGTAGTGGGCGAGGATCGGGAATTGGCTTGCCCTCCAGCAGATTTTCGGCATGCTCGGCCGTCAGCCAACGGCCTTCTTTCGTGATGCCGATAGGAACGACTTCGTATTTTTCTTTATCGATGGCGTTGAGAACCGACGCGGCCGAGAGCAGCGAAACTTCGTGCTCTCCGCTGCGTCCGCCGAATAGGATGCCGACGCGAAGCTTTCTCATGACCTTTCAGTGTGGACGGGAGAGCGGCGGGCCGTCAATCACAGGAATGGTACGGGGTTCACCGCCGAGGTCGCGAAGCACGCCGGAAGAATGCCGAAGCCTCAAAAAGACCTCCTCCGCGTTCTCTGCGGACGGCACGAGGCTCTTCACAGAATCTTTTTTCCGAACGCCGACAACGCCAGTTCGACCGCCAGATTCGCGGTGCGATTGTGCTCGTCGATCACTGGATTGACTTCAACAATTTCCATACTCAGCATACGGCTGTGATCGGCGATGATTTCCATGGCCAGGTGCGCCTCGCGATAAGTCGCGCCGCCGCGAACCGGAGTGCCCACGCCGGGCGCGTCTTCGGGATCGACCCAGTCCATGTCGAGCGAGATGTGATAGCCGGCGGTGCCGCGTCCGGCAAGGCGCAGGGCCTCTTCCATGACGGTGCGCATGCCGCGCTCGTCAATGTCTCGCATAGTGAAGACGCCGATGCCAGCGCGACGAACGTTTTCTTTTTCCACGGCGTCGATGTCGCGGACGCCGACGAGCACGCAATTCTCCGGACTCACCTTGGGAGAAAAACCGTAAATATTTCCAAGGTCGGAGGGCCAGAGGCCGAGCAAAGCGGCCAGCGGCATGCCATGTACGTTGCCGCTCGGCGAAGTTTCGGGTGTGTTGATGTCAGTGTGGGCGTCGATCCAGATGAGGCCGATGCGCTGTTGCTGTTTGCGATAGAACTCCGCCACCCCTGAAACGGTGCCGGCGGCCATGGAATGATCTCCGCCAAGACAGAGCGGAACTTTACCGGCCTCCAGGGTCTTGAGCACCAGATCGGCGAGTTTGGTGCAGGTTGCAGTAATTTCCTTCAAGTACTTGGCGTGCGCATCACCTTCTTTTTTCTGCTCCGGGATCGGAACCGCAACGTTGCCGCCTTCTTCCACTTGATGCCCGAGTTCTTCGAGGCGAGCCTCGAGTCCAGCGACGCGAACGGCGGATGGCCCCATGTCCACGCCGCGGCGCGACTGACCGAGATCGAGGGGAACGCCGATGACGCGAATTTTGCGAGGAGAAACGGAGGAAATGGTTGCCGTGGTCATCATGGACCTGAAATAGATTTTGTGATTTTGTAGTCGGGTAAATTGGTAATTGAAGATGATCTTTTTCTAATTACAAAATTACCCGATTACCCAATTGCAAAATCCCTACGGATAGAGCCGGTACAACATCCTGGGGAACGGAATGGTTTCACGCACGTGCTCGAGGCCGCAGACCCAGGCCACGGCGCGTTCGATGCCCATCCCGAATCCGCTGTGCGGGACGCTGCCAAATTTGCGCAGATCCAGATACCACTTAAATGCTTCTTCCGGCAAGTTATGCTCGTGGATCCGCTTCACGAGCAATTCGTAGGATGCGGTACGTTGCGAGCCGCCAATGATTTCGCCGTAGCCTTCAGGCGCGAGGACATCAACGCACAAGGCCAGTTCCGGACGCTGCGGGTCCGGCTCCATGTAAAACGCTTTCACCTTCGCCGGATAGCGATGCACCATAACCGGCTTTTCGAACTGTGAAGAAAGATAGGTCTCGTCAGGCGAGCCGAGATCGCCGCCACACTCGAATTTGGTTTCCAGCATACCGTTCGCGAAGCCTTCCTGCAGCATTTTCACGGCTTCGTCGTAGGTCAGGCGCGGGAAAGGTGCCGCGATTTTTTCGAGCTTCGCGATGTCGCGGCCGATGGTTTGCAGATCGTTGCGCCGGCGATCGAGGCAGCGCTTCACGATGAAGCTGATGAAGGCTTCGGCGAGATCCATCAGATCGTCGAGTGTGGCGTAGGCGACTTCTGGTTCGACCATCCAGAATTCGGTGAGATGTCGGCGCGTCTTCGACTTTTCTGCGCGAAACGTCGGGCCGAATGAATAGACCTTGCCCAGCGCCATGGCGGTCGCTTCGATGTAGAGCTGGCCAGACTGCGTGAGGTAAGCCTGATCGTCGAAATAGTCGACGGGGAAGAGGGTGGTCGTGCCTTCGCAAGCCGCCGGGGTGATGATCGGCGGATCGGTCAGCGTGAACCCGCGCTCGTCGAGAAAATCCCGTGCGGCCTTGATGATCTCCGCGCGCACGCGCAGAATCGCCGCCTGCCGCTGGGAACGCACCCAGAGATGGCGATGCTCCATGAGGAAGTCGGTGCCATGCTCTTTGGGAGTGATCGGATACGGGTCGGACTCCGGCACGCGCTGCAGAATCTGCATGTTCGAGACGTCAAGTTCATAACCGCCGGGAGCGCGCTTGTCGGCGCGGACTTTGCCTTCGACCATCACGCTGGATTCCTGCGTGAGGGTTTTCACTGCTTCGAAAACTTCGGGCGTGACGGCATTTTTTGGAACGACGCCTTGAATGATCCCCGAGCCGTCGCGAAATTGCGGGAATAGGAGTTTGCCGCTTTCGCGCAGGTTATAAAGCCACCCCCGGATGGTGACGGCTTGGCCTTCATGCTTGCCGATTTCTGCGATTGTCGTAATCGTCGCCATAGTTCGGAAATCATCTACCGCCGAAAGAGCAGAGAAAAATAATTAAAGATGTTTAGAGACTGCCTGACCCGCGCACATTTTCAGAACAGCAGACATGGCTCTTGAAGAAGAAGTCGGCGAGTTCGGCAGTGAAAGAGGTTACGCCCCTTCCAGCTTTTCGAACGTGCCCGGCAACTTCTCCAGCGGATTCACCTTCTCCTCGCTCTCGAGTTCCAGCAAGAGTGGCGGAGTCTGCGGAGCGGAGCGCAGCAGTTCCATCGCCTGCTTCCAATCGATCGTTCCCTGCCCCGGCCACAAGTGCGCATCTTTGTCTCTTGCGTTGTCGTGCACGTGCGAAGATTTGATGTGGTTCCGCAGAATTTCAAATGCCTGAGGTACCGAACTCATGATGTGCGCATGACCGAAATCAAAACACACGCCGACGTCATCGAAGTGCGCCTGTTGAATCAAATCGACCAGTTTGTCAGGCGTGGAAAGTTCGTTGGGGATATTTTCCAGCAGAATGCGCACGCCCAGCGGCTTGGCGAAGGCGCGCAGGTGTTCGATCGAAGTCATCGCGGCCTCAAATTTTTTGTCGTCGAAAATTTCGTTCGGCGTGCCCAGGTGCTGCACGAGAAAACGGAACGGGATCTGCTCGGCGATTTCGAGGGCGCGCTTGATCTCGTCCATGGCCTCGATGCGATGAGCGCGGTCAGTTGAGGTGATATTGATGGGCGGCGCGCCGGCGCGTCCCCATTCGTAGTCGGCATAAAGCGGCGAGTGGACCGAGTTCAGCGGAATGCCACTGCCGCGAAACCATTCCGCAATCTCTTTGACGTGGGCTTTGCGATTGGCGTAGTCGAGGTGCTGGCGAGCTGCGAAAATTTCAATCGCCTGCACGCCGCTGCGAGACAGTCCGTCGAGAATTCCCGGATGCAGGCGCTCTTTTACAAATAAATAGGTTGAAACGGCTTTCAGCATGTGTGTTCTAGAACGATTTGGAGATTCGCTATGTCTTAGGGGCTAAAGCCCCTGTCTGTCGCGGCCCTGAACGGCGCGACTGAAGCCGCGCCCCTTCAAACCTATCTTCACCAATTCACAAGCCATCCCTGGCTGACACCGGGCCCTAATATCCTACCGCTTTGCCGTGATTTCTGCCGTCGCTGGCGCCTAGCCGCGTACCTGTTTTCCCATCAATGGCGATGCACTCCGCGTCGCTCCAATACGGCTCTACATCCGCTCCTTCATGCAATCCGAATTGCACTTTATAGCCCATCTGCTGCAACAGATTCACGGTGTCGGGCGAGAACCACTTCTCGACCATAATGACATCGGGCATCCATTGATGATGAAATCGCGGTGCGTTCACCGCTTCCTGAATGTTCATGCCGTAGTCGACGACGCCCATCAGAACGTTCGCAACCGTGGTAATGATTTTCGAACTGCCCGGGGAACCCAGCACCATCACGGTCTTTCCGTTATGCGCAACGATCGTCGGAGTCATCGAAGATAACGGGCGCTTGCCGGGACCGATCGCATTCGCTGAGCCTTGAATGAGTCCATCGGAGTTAGGAACACCGGGCTTAGCCGAAAAGTCGTCCATTTCATCGTTGAGCAGAAATCCAAGGCCGTCCGCCGTAACACGCGAGCCAAACCAGTCGTTGATAGTCGTGGTCACGGCGACAGCATTTCCGTCTGCATCGACGACGGAATAATGCGTCGTATGATTTGACTCGTGCAGCGCGGCTGCCGGCGGATGCAGCGCAGCGTACTGCTCGAGTTCGCTAAAAATCGCGGGCCGCTTCAGTTCCTTGCTCGGAGTTGCACGCTCGGGATCGATGCTCTCACGCCAGGCCGCAGCGTAGCGTTTGTCAATCAACTGCGCGACCGGGATCTGCGCAAAATCCGGATCGCCCAGAAATTCGGCGCGATCGAAAAACGCCCGTCGGAAAGCCTCGACCGTGAAATGGATGGACTCGGCCGACCGGTTCTGCATCACCGCCAAATTGTAGCCTTCGAGAATGTTCAGCAATTCAATCAAGACCGTTCCGCCGGAAGAGGGTGGAGGAGCGCTAATGACTTCATATCCACGATAGGTCCCTCGCACCGGCTCGCGCTCTTTCACTTCGTAGTGAGCGAGATCGGCGGCCGTGATCAGGCCTCCGCCCTTTTGCATAGCTGCAGCCAGTTCGAGGGCGAGCGAGCCGTGATAGAAATCGCCGGGACGTTCAGAAATGCGTTCGAGCGTGCGCGCCAGATCAGGCTGCTTGAAGATTTCTCCAGGCTTGTAAAAATTGCCATCGCGCTGAAAGACCCGCCGCGATTCCGGAAATTGCGCCAGATAATGGTCATGGAAATCCTGCGCCTCGCCCCAGGTTAGAGTGTATCCGTCGCGGGCGAGCTTGATTGCGGGAGCCATCACCTGCTTGAGCGAAAGCCTGCCCCAGTGCTGCTCGGCATAAGTGAGGCCGGCAACCGAACCGGGAACTCCGATGGATTTGTATCCAATTTCGCTCGCGCCCTCAATCACATTGCCGTGCGAGTCCAGATACATGTCGCGCGTGGCTGCGGCTGGAGCTTTCTCGCGGTAATCGAGAAAATGCGTCTGCCCACCGGCCATGCGAATGAGCATAAATCCTCCGCCGCCGATGTTGCCCGCGGGAGGGTGAACAACCGCGAGGGTGAATCCGGCAGCGACCGCCGCATCGATAGCGTTGCCGCCTCGCTGCATGATGTCTACACCGACCTGCGAGGCCAATTCATTCACGCTGACCACTATCGCGTGCTCGGCCGGGACTGGCTGCGTAGCGGCGGCAGCCTTCGTGATGGCGAAGGGAATGACAGTCGCAAGGATCAGACAAAAAACGGGTTGGTGTCGAAGGCGCATGCCGTTAAGAATTTGAAGTTGGAGAGACTCTTGAGGCTAGCCGACGGCAGCAAGTCGAGTCAAATGATCTGCTGGTCCCGAGCCATGAGCCCTGAGTCCCCAGACACCGCCCCGAGTCGTGAGTCCGGCGAGTCCCGAGACGTGGGCTCGGGGGGCCTCAGGACAGCCCTCCGCCTTCGGACGGATTCACCGCGAAATCGCCCGCTTTCCGCCACGCGAGCGGCCGGCCTTGGCGCGCTTGCGCGAGACTACGGCTTTCTTTCGCTGCGGAGCTTTCGCCTTCACCAGTTCGTACGATTGGCGAATCAGTTCGCGCAGTTCATGGTCTCTGACAGCGTCCAGGTGTTCAAGCTTCACCCACTTGTGGCGCCCAAGGTATGGTGAGGGGTGAATATCTTCCCGCTCTATGAGTTCGGCAAAGGCTTCGGGCGTGCATTTGAAAGACAGGCGAGGATTGTCCAGGCCCAGGACAGCGAACATTTTGCCGCCGATCTTGAAGCAAAGGGCGTCTTCCCACTGTAGTTTCTCAGTGACATCGGACAAAGACAGGCAGAATTTCCGGACCTTGTCTGATCTCATCGGAGAACGGCCCTGAGAGCCGGTGAGTTTGGATCCAGCAACTTCATCAGCCTTTGTTTCGCGGCGGGCCACTCCGCCGCGATGATCGAAAATCGCGCCGAGTCGCGCGGGATGAAGTCGGCGGCCATGCGATGCGAACGAAGAATTCCTTCGAACTGTCCGCCGATCCGCAGGATCGCAGCTCGGGAGCGCTCGTTGCGTGCGTCTGTATGCAAGCAGACACGCAGAACCTTCCAGACCTCGAAGGCATGGGTCAGCATGAGCAGCTTAGCTTCGGTATTGGCGGCGGTGCGAATCGCCGATTGGGTCAACCAGGTATATCCGATTTCGCAGGCATCGGGCGTGGTGCGGCCATGGAGGGCATGGCCTGCCGGCCATTCCCAAAATTCGAAGTTGTAGAGCCGAGTCGAGCCGATCACCACGCCATCTTGGGCGCGTACAGTGACGAAGGGCACGGCGGCGCCGGCAGCGCGCGCGGCCAATGCGGTTTCGACGTAGCGCGTCGTTTGTTCGATTCCTTGCGGGACGGGACTCCAGCGATAGAGTTCAGGATCGCCGGCAGAGGCCGCGGTCAACGATTCGACGTGGCAGCGCTCGAGCGGTTCCAGACGGATGTGGCGGCCTTGCAGTGTGACGTCAACGATCATGGGTTCTCTGGGGATCTACAGTCGACAGCCCAATGTTGCGGCCAGCGCGCAGAAAACGACCGGAGATCAGGTCACTTTAAAGGGCCGCCGCGGACCTTATACAAGAAATATCCTATGAAGCAAAGACCACCGATGTAATATATTGCGACTCCCCACCAAAAGTCAGTCGGTGCCTTGGCGCGGGAGACCACACCAAGATACCGTCCATACGTCTTTCCGGTAAGCGTCGACACCACAGCCGCCAACAACAAGATAGCGCCAACGACTAAGTAGTAATACGGCATTCGGGCGTGCCACCAATCCATAAATAGCCGTTGCCCCTTTGCGACAGAATTCTAGCTGTCGCTCCAGTGCTAAAAACGAAGAAATAATACGGCGAATTTATCTGTGAATGCCAACTAGGCATGAATGCGTCCAAATTCCCGTTCATGTCAAAGAACTCCGGTCCGTCGCTGCAGCGCCACTAACCGGGCAGCTTGGCGAGCGTTGGCTGGTAGAGATAGGCCACGCAGAAGGAGCATGGTGTCCGCGCCACGCGTCAATAGAACAGATACTTCCGCCACTTGTCGTCGGAGCGGCCCATCAGGCGCATGATGTGGCGGCTGGTGTGGAGATTGAAGGCGCGGGGCTCGCGCATCAGCTTCATCGCGGCCTCGCCGGGAAACTGATTTCCCTTGCGGCGATTACAGGGATGGCAGCAGGCGACGAGATTCTCCCACGTCGACGAGCCTCCGCGAGAGCGTGGAATGACGTGGTCAAGAGTCAACTCGCTCGATGGCAACACGGTTCCGCAATACTGGCAGGTGTTACGGTCGCGCAACAAAATATTCTTGCGCGAAAGTGCGCGGCTTTGATGGGGAATACGCCGATATTCCAGCAGCCGGATCACCGAAGGCAGACGCATGGCGACTCGAGCCGAATGCAGGAAGTGTCCGTTTTCCTCTTCCGTCATGGCCACACCTTTGAGCACGAGTACGAGGGCGCGCCGCGCCGCGCAAACGTTGATCGGCTCATACGAAGCATTCAAAACTAGAACTGGCGCAAGCAGAGCGTGGCCATCGCTCGCACGGTGCGGAGCCACGGGCGAATACAGATTCCCCGTGTGCCGGGCGTTTGCGTCGTGTTCGGATCGGTGCGCCATAAAAATCGAGTTTCAAGGGTTCACGTTGCGAGCGCTCGTCGACTCGAAACCTTGAAACTTTGCCCTTTAGCTTCCCACGGCAGTTTCCGCTGCTGTCTCTTCCGCCTCGTCTCGAGCGATCTCAGCGTACTTAGATGCCAACTTGAGAGTGCGCGCGACCGTGGCCACCCAGACCTGAGCCGCTCCCGCGCGGCGCAGCACCTTCGCGCATTCGGTCACGGTGGTTCCAGTGGTATAGACATCATCCACTAGAAGAATTGCGCGGCCAGTGACTTCTTCGGCACGCGCAACCGCAAAAGCGCCGCGTAGATTTTCGCGCCGCTGATGGCTGGTTAAGCCGATCTGCGAATGGGTATCGCGCGTGCGTGCCAGAATATCGATTCTAAGTTGGAGCGGGCTAGCGTCCAAATTGTCAAGCGCGCAGCAAGCGATTAACTCCGCCTGATTGAATCCACGCTGATGCCGTTTGCCCTTGTAGAGGGGAACCGGAATCAGCAGCACAGGATTGTGTGTAAAGGCAGGTTGTAAGGTCGCGATCGCCGCAGCCAGCATGCGTCCTAAGACAGCCGCTGCCGGTCGGATGCTGTCGTACTTACACAGATGCACCAGCGCACGCAGCGCACCGTCGTAGCTGCCATACGCTACGGCTCGGGAAAAAGGACGGCGCAGGCGGCGGCAAACCGGACAACGCACCAGCTCATCCTCATCCGCTTCGGTATAGCTCGAGAGCACACATTCACCGCAAATCGAACAAACCTTACCGCGGATCGGGTGGATCGTCGCCAGGCACTTCGGACATACCGGCAAGCGGGAAACATTCAGCAATGGCTCGGCGCAGATGTGACAGTCGGAAGGAAATAGAACTGAGAAGAGACTGTCGGTAACTTTGCGGGCAAAGGCGATCCGTTTTTTAGGACGGACCCCGCGCAGCGGGCTTCGCAACAACGATTGTTTTAGAACAATAGGCCGCTCTGCCACTGCAACACTGGCCACGCTAGCCCGGATTCGGTCCTCGCTACTGCTGAAGACAGCCTCCTCGCACTCTCGCGGACAAATACCGCATCCAGAACTCCTTAAGTATAGCGGCGGCAACCGGCGCTAGGCAACGTTGCTTTGGGACGCGCCACCTTGTTTGGCTGGCGGCATCTTCGCCGGCTCCGGCATCCGATCACGCACGGGAGTGAAAATCAGCCGGTAGTCGCGACGGAAGCATTCCCCACAGCGGACCGGCTTCAGAAGTAGTAGTGGAAGAAGATAGCGTTCGGCGAAATTTCGGCGCCGGGAGCGGAACCCGAGTTCGCTACCGCAATCCCGACAAAGATACGGTGGCACCAGGGGAGAGTCACTCATTACAACACCTCAGATAGACAAACTCAAACCCACGGAATTTTCGAAGCGGTGAGTGTGTGATTGATCAGATTCAAGTCTACATCGAGCGGGCAAAGACTGATTGGATAAGAGCGAAGGCTCGATTGAACCCGGTAGTCTTGGTTTGAGGACAAAGACGCTGGGAAGAAAGGAGCCTTCGCAGATGATGATTATAGGATGTGATTTCCATCCCAGCTGGCAACA
>Ga0335072_10001081_pt1 | contig 46240 bp, 40 predicted proteins | sample Lox_Sample_21_FD_206725 | JGI IMG/M metagenome (GOLD analysis project Ga0335072, IMG submission 206725) | Soil microbial communities from Loxahatchee National Wildlife Refuge, Florida, United States - Lox_Sample_2.1 | ecosystem: Environmental > Terrestrial > Soil > Wetlands | place: USA... | reverse complement strand
GTGAAATTCTGGAGGATGTAGGCGAGCACCAGGCCTTCGGTTGAGAACGAGAGGACCGGCTGCGTCAACGACGAGGTAGGGCTGCCATAGTAGGAATTGAATGCCCACGTCCCCGGCGACGTCAGCAATGCGCCAACGATGATGTTACCGACCAGATAACCCCCTGCCTGGGAGTAGTAACCCATCGACAGGTAGCGGATTGCGCCATTGGCGATCACGGTGAGATTTGGATCAATCGACATGATCGGGAATGTCGTGAGGACGGTCGATGCGCCCACCGCATCGGGCGCGGTCCGAACGATCTCGGAAATAGTCGCCGTCATGCCCTTGAAGTTGAACAGCTTCGGATGGGACTCGATATATATCTCGACGGTGGCTCCATCCGGAGTAATTAAGGAGACCGAGCCATAGCGGCTGCCGACCTGGAATGCCTGGGTCACCAGCACATCGGTATAGACCGCGTTTCCGCTTGCGTCGATTTCCAGACCTTCGATCGTCTCCAGTGAGCCGGTGAGGAGACAGACGACAACGTAGCAGTGGCCGTTCGACAATGCGACAATGTCGTAGTCGGAGCCGATGAGACCGTTTGTAGAGAGTGTAAAGGGGCCGGAAAGCGTGCTGGTGGTCGTATTCCACTCGTACTTGACAAGCTGAACACCGGCCTCAACCTGCACCTGGCCGATAAAGTGAAGGTTATTGCTCGCGTCGATGGTAACGGCAGGATCGAAGGCGACCGTGGCCGAGGACACATTCGGGAAGGTCGTGACCTCGGTGAAGCTGATTCCCTCGTTGGTTGAATTGTAGATGGCCCCGCCGCCCGAGGTTGATTGTCCGACTACCCAGATCGTTCCATTTGAATCGACCACGAACTGGGAGTTGCCGGTGAATGCGGTATCGGGAGACCATTGGCCGATGAACGGAGAACTAGCCATCAAGCGGTCCTTTCGAGGAGGAAGGGGCGCTTTTGCTGGCGACGATAGTCCATCAAAGCCTTCATCACAACGACAAACTCGTCATGTGTGAACCACTTGTTCTTCATTCGATTGCAGTCCACGCAACACACCACGGCATTGTCTTTTGAGTAACCGAGTGTGTTGTCTTTGCGATCTAAATTCGTAGCGGCACCTTCGGTTAATCCGTGTGGGTTCCACCTTACAGCGAGACCGCAATATGTGCATTCGTGAATCGTTGTAAATTCCACGAACTCTTCATAGGATAGAGTGACCGGATACCCCCGCAACTTCGCGAAGTGCTTCATGCGGTTATATAACGCCTCGTATGGGCGCTTACGCTTCCAGGGCTTCACCGATTTACGGCTACAGCCACATGATGTGGTGTTGCCAAAACGTAGATTGTACGCGTAGCGGACCGGAATCTCCTTTCCGCAGTCACAGAGGCAATTCCAGATAGAGAGACCATCCACATTAGAGACAGATAGGACACGAAGTTTACCGTAGCGCTTACCCACTATTTGCGGGTCGCGACTTTTCCTCATCGCACACGAGCGACACGGAGAGTCAACCTTCATAGCCCTTTTAAGATCATCTCGACGCTTATATGTGATTGTCCCCCCACATTCCGGACATTCGCGCTCGAAATACTTCGGATCTTGACGTATATTTGTCGTCATCCTATGTTCTGGCGAGTCAGTACGAAAAGAGAGAACTTCGGGTCCGGTACAAGACATCTTCACATCCCCTCCCCCGAGCCCTCAATTTGATCCGTATTCAAATCCTGCTCTTTGAGCGTCATACCCTGAGATAGACGGTTAACAATATCGGTGCGATCAATGATACTCTGCGCAACCGCGCCGTAGACATTCGAGAGAAGTTCATTGAACTTAGAGTCGTTTACAGTAAACAAATCGTCCTCAAGCTGACGTTTTACCGTTTCCGGATCGATTCCTAAGAAGTCCAAAACCGTTGAAACTGGAAGACTTCCTTTGGCATAAAGATTAAATAACATTTCGTATACATCCCCACTATCACGCAATGCGAGGCGTGAGAAGGTGACCTTGGGGTATATCCAGCGGGGACGCCCGTAATTGTCTACTTCGTAGAACCCCTTCAACATCGAAATTGGCTTGAAAATCTTGTTCTCGATGATATTGGTGAGCGACTCACGGAACTGCGTATAGGTGGTCTGCAAAAGTTCAAGGGCGATCCGGTTACCCCCGTACATGCCTTCGCCGATCAGAATCTCCGGCGTGAAGCCCATGCCGATCGCAAGATCAGAATTCAGGTGTGCGTACTCATCGCCAAGCGCAAGTAACCTGCCCTGCGATGAAATCTCGTTCCAGGTGAGATCGTAGTTGGTGACGATCGTGTAGTCCGGATCAGCCTTCGCCTCGTCGGCATGAGCGCGAAGCTCGGCCACCTGGACCTCACTGACGCCCGGCGCGGTGATAACAGTCTTCGGAGTCATGTTGCGCGATGCCAGAGTGGTCTGCACCTGGCGCAACTTCTCCCGGTAGATGATCGTGCGCATACAGCGCTGCAGGATCGAACGTCCATGAAGCTCGTACATCGCCTTCTTTCGCGCGAAGTGTATGACGTACGGCCCCTTGAATGGGTCCTGGTTGAGCGGCATCTTCTTGTCGGTTTCGAGCATCTCGCGTGTTTCTTGGTCGAGATTCTGGTTTTCGAGCAGCCCCTTTAACTCCTCTTCGGTGGGCTTGTAGAAAATCTGGGGCTCTGCCCCTCCGATCGCATTCGGAGCAAGCTCGATCTTCTCCGGAGGCAGCATTTGAATGCGATCGAAGCCCTCGTACTCGCCATTGGTAACGTGACTGAATATCTCCCTCTGCTGTTGGCGCTTCTCCGTCACATCCTTAAGCTCTTCGAGAAGCTCCTTTTTACGCTCCAGTAAGTGAAGATACCGCTTGAGATCATTCAGCTTCTGCGCACGCTCGGCGTCCTCGGCTGTAGCCAGCGCATGAGCTTCCCCGTCGATATGCTCCTCGGGAACTGAACCGCCGCCTCCAAAACCGCCGCCCCCGCCGACCGGCCCCATATCCATCGCGGGATCGCCGCCGCCTTCGAGATCGGCACCTCCGGCAGCATTCTCCATTCCGTCGATAGCGTCGTCGATGGCTGCATCCTCGGCAGGAGCGTCCGGGGCGGCACCGCCGTCCGGAGGAGCGTCCGTATCACCCGGCTCAGCCGTCTTCTTGAGGGCCGCCATCTTGGGTAGTGCACCCAATTTGACGAGCTTGGAGATTTTGGCTTTACTCTTCGTGATGAGACGCTGAACGTCATCCAGATCATCGTGGTCGGAGTACTCGATACCTTCTTCCGCAAACTTCTCAAAAAGGCCTTCCGCCGCCGCCTTCAGAAATAACTTCGAGGATCTTTTTGAAAGCGCGATCCAGTCCTCGTTAGTCATGCGGTGTAGGCGGCCTATCGGTGTCCCTGCGAATGGGTCAGGGGATTCCGCAGCAATCTTGGAAGAGCGCTTATGGGCCTTGGCCTGCAACCAATCCTCGGTGATCTCTCGTTCCTGACCGACGACCGGAGCGTTTTCAGCCTCGCTCATCGGAGATATTCCAGCCTCGTATCCGCGTCCTCGCGACAGGGACTTCTTCAAAACGTCGGAGATTTCAAGATCGAGAAACCCTTGAGGCTGAATTACATATAGAAACGTCTCGCCGATCGTATGGTGCTCACGAGTGGCTTCAATGATGGTAGAAAAGAATCCTGTGTCATTCACGAGCCGCTGAAAATAGTCGAAAACGTAGTCCGCAAACGGCTCGACCGAGCATTTCGACTTCTCCAGTTGCATCTTGGAGAGGGGAAGCTCGGTATGTAAATCAATCGCGCGGCCCACGATCGGATCGCGATCATAAGCCAAGCGGTAGAAACGCAACTCCTCGGGCCGCGACTGCGGCATTTCGAGAGAGTCAACCGGAAACTCATAGGAGTAGTAGCCGATGTTGTCCGAATCCGCGATGTTGGCCGGACCCAGTGAACCATCGTTGAATAGACCCGCCGTCTTGATCCGCTGCGATGCCTCGGATTGGCGCTTGAGGCTCTTGGCACGCAGGGCCATCATGCGCTCACGTAAGATGAAGTCGCCATCGACCGAGCCGTCTGCGGTTGTAACGGTATATCGGCCTGCCGAGAAGAACTTTGGTTCGGAGGCCGTCGCCTTGGCCGTATTCGTTGCTGCGCGGCGGGCGGCGCGATTATTTCTGGTCCCTGACTTCGCCATCAAATACCTTCCCTAATCAGGGCTTCGTATGCTGTTTTTTGGGTTTGGCCTGCTTCGCACCTGGAAAATGTTTCGGATCAAGAGTGAGAGCCTTTGTGGCTTCGCCTAGAAGAGTGGGGTCCAGATGAACAGTGGGTGAGCCGTCCTCTTCGTTCTGGTCAAGCCGTAGATGGGATTTCTTCTTTTTCTTTCCTGTTATTTTCTTTTGGCTCTGGCGGTGTTGACGGAGAAGCTCCCGCTCCAGGTCACCCTCAAGCTCGACAGCGTCTTTGATACGCTGGGCTCGATCGGCTTGTACGGACTTCAATAGGGTGTCGAGCCCCTGGAGACGCTTACCTTGTTCCTGGACTAGACGGCGCAACTCGCCATTTGAATCATGGACCAGCTTGCTATCGAGAAATCCCTCATCGACTTCCAACGCGTTCCGCAGGAATTGGATGGCGGCCTGGATGGCATTGGAAGCTCGGGTCAGACTGTCGATGACCTCATATATCCGGTTTCCGGCAAATCGGCGCAACATCTTCTTGTTGTCGCTCGAAACTTTGTGCTTCCCTTCCCAGGCGAATCGTTGCAGAATGCTCGAATTTGCTGCCGGGTCCTTCGCGATTGCGCCAAGACGCACTTCCCGCTTTGGTCCCTTCAGTCCTTTGTCAATGGCCGGGTGAATAACCGCATTCGCCCGGGTTGTCTGGCGCTCACGCATCAACTACCTCCGGTTCCAGGAACTCAGCCGGGATCTCACGTTCCATACACGGACTGAAGACAACTCGCTCACCTTGGTAAACGCAGGCGATCTTATACGTACCCATGCCATAACCGATTGCGGTCAGGAATGCCGCCCCGTTATAAATAGACCGCAGGACCGGAAGACCCTTATGGTTGATTGGCTCGGCTTTCGTAGTCTCCGTCTTGCGTGTGAAAGGCTCGGGCTCCGCGCGGAGAGGCTCCGGCTCCCGGACCCTCACTTTAGGGGCCGGTAGCTCTTTACCTAGAAGCTCGTCGAGCAGGTCATCTGATGCCATTTCGGACGCATCCAATTGTTTGCTGGACGCGGTGGGAGCTACAGCGACCTGGTTGGCCTGGCGAAGTAGTTCTCCCGTGTCCGGCACCACAGCCGAAGACACCATCACGGTCCCGCTGGCCATCGATGATTCTAGCTGCGCGGTGGCAAACAAGGGCATGGCTTCATTTGCCGCTCGCTCTTCCGCCCCCGGAACTACCAGTGGTTCCAGCACGGGACGCACAGTCCCCTCAAGAGGCATTGTGCCGAGGTAGCCCCCTTCCGGCATGAAACCCCTGTTGGCCGGAGTGAACCCGCGCCGCTGTTCATATTCGACCAGCGTTTCGAGAGTATGTGAGTCATCATCAGGGGTCGTATCTACCATCCAGTACTCATGAAGCTGGAGAGCGGCAATAACCTGTCGCTGGATTACAGCGGCATCGGTCTGCGGAAATTTCTCCTTCTTTTTGTTCTTGAACCACATCGCGTGCCAAAACGCCGCGTACGCACGCTCGTGGAGGCTCTCCTTCGCCCACGCATCCGCCCGCTGGCGAGCCGCTTCCTTGCCGGAGTGGATCGCGCGAGTCAGGTTGTCCACGGTTGCCAGATCGAACTCGGCGGGGAGATACTCTTCGAGCCCCTTAACATCGGTCCAGGCTGAGGGCGCTTTTCCCGAGTCGCCGGTCAGGTGGTAGGTCACGTCCCACGAAAATCCGTACTCGGTGTCGCATTCGATCCCCACCTTCCACTTACGAAGTGCGTGGAGCTTCCGCAACTTCATCAACCGCGTAATACGCGGCACGACGAAGGGTAGGTATTCGTTCTTGACCGTGTAGTCGATCTCGTCGTGTACCGAGCCGTGGAGCCGGAATACAGACTGAACGTAGAACTCTTCCTCGGTCGCCCACTTGCGGATTCGGTTGAGCGCCATCCGCATAAAGTCGCCAGCCAGGCCCTGCAACGGAACGTTGACGGCCACACGCTGGATCTTCGACATGAAGCGGTTGTAATCCGAACAGTTACGGACGCCGCTCTTGGGATCTTTCCAGAAGCGGTCCATCACTTCCTTGAGAGAAGCCGCCTCTTCGATCAGTTGCTGCGCTTCCGCCTCCCTCTGGCGCTTGCGCACCTTGATGTATGCCCAGTACTGATCCCATTCGTCCGGGGTAGGTACGCGGATGCCTTCAGCCAACATGGCGGTGTCGAATTTGATCACGCGGCCTGTGCCGGTTTCGCACCGCATCTCTTCGCGGGCGATACGTTGCTTCTCTTCGCAGTAAGCCTTGAATACCGGGACGGAAGCCCAGTAATCATTCACCATTTTCTCGGTATCTTTCATGGTGATTGACGGCTTCTTTTTCTGCATGTTACTGAAAATAGTGTACTTAGTCCCACCGTAGAGTAAGGCGAAATTGATGATTTTGGCCAGATCCCTGTAGGTCTTCTTGACATTGTCCGGCGTGTTCGGATCGGTAAATTCGGGGAAGACGCTCGCGGCGGTGAGTGAGTGGAAGTCGCCTTCGCCTTCGAGAAATTCCTTGATGAAGCGCGGCTCGCCAGACTCATTTGCCGCGACGCGCATTTCGATATTGCTGTAGTCGCTGGACAAAAAGGTCCAGCCTTCTTCGGCAACGAAGAGAGCACGCAGGTTGAGTACCTGGTTCGCGTCGAGCCGACCTTTTTCGATCAGGATGCCGAATTTCTTAGCGCAGGTCTTGCAGGACGGTACAAGGCAGATCGCATATCCGAGGAAGTTCGCGATATGGTTGTTGATGATCCCCGGAGCCTGCCGTTTGACGGTACGACGCTCGGTGACCGGTGTCCTGTGCCGTTCCGGTGCATCGTCAGCATACTTAGGCACTATGACGACATCACCCGAGGGATCGGCCCGCTCGACCGTAGCGGTGATGTCGTCTGGAAACTGAGTCGTGAACAGTTCGTACTTCGAGTCTTCGAAGTTATTCGTGCTCCCACCGACCGGCTGCCTCCAGCCGACGATGACATCCTCTTCAGCCTCCTTGAAGCAGGACGGGTGAAGCTCATCCTCGGTATGGGGCTCCACATCTTCCGGCTCTACCTTGTCCGGATCAAGAATGCGGCCCTTGACGAACCAGTTCTTCGAGGTGTCCACTTTCTTGATGGCCTGAACATTCAGGCCGAAGCCGCCATCGCGATCGAATTTTCCGCCCGAGGCAGCCAGACGGCCACCTGCGACCACGCTCTGCTTGAGGTAAATACGAGCGGACATGTCCTTGGGGTCAAAGCGCAGGTTCTCCGGATGGAGGGCCACGTATTTCTTGTAAGCATCAAGCGCCGTCAGGAATTCGTGTTTTGGGTATCGCTTGAGAAGTTCGGCCATGGCCTCCTTGTCCGTCGAAGGTGCGCCCTTCTCGGTAGTCTTGACCACTTCGAGGCGGAGGGTTCCGAAAAGAAACTTTGGTAGATGCTTCTTATCGACGTTGAATTTGGTGTCTTCGATGAGGTTGCCGTTGTCGTCGCTCAACTCCTGCCAGCCCATGCGGATAGCAATCTGGCGTAAATGTTCGCGACGCTCTTCCATCTGACGGATATGCCAGTTCTTCATGCGCCGGTGTGGATCTTCGGCGATGCGGAAGCGCTGGCGCTCGATCCATGTAAGCGTGTCGATCTGCTCCCCGTCGATCTTATGCACACGGACACGCGACTGCGCCTCGTCCTTCATCTGGAACCAAAGCAGCCACGTGCAGATCGCGTCAGCGGCGGCGTACCACAGAGCAATGTCGGTTGGTATCCATGTGAAGGGTACGTACTGCATTCGCGTGCCGTGCTTAACCTGGCGGCGCTCCTCCTCAGAGCAGCTACAGTAAGGGGTCTGGGAAACGGGACACCAGTCGGCCTGTACTTTACCAATGTGGCCTAAATCAATCTGGTCGATTTTCAGCTTCTCTTGGGAGAGAGCTTTGAGGCCACCAGCGTCTCCCGAGAATTCGTCGCCCTCCTCTTTCGCTTTTGGATCATTATTGAAATGCAATGCCTGAACGTCTTCGAAATGCGGGTATGGCCGGAATACGATCGCCAGCGTATGCCGCATGACTTCGCGGTCAAATTTCGCGTTATAAAATATCAGGTGGCTGACGTCGAAGAGGCGCTGCAAGTGGTAATGCGCAGCGGCACGACTGACGTTCTTTGCGTTCTCGTGGTTGATGGGGATGTAGACACCGGAGATGCCATCAACCGACAGGCAGACGCCCGCGATCTCGATCTTGACCTCGTAGGTCGCTTCCCATACGATGTTGCCGTATTTGTCGCGCTTCCGGCTGCCGTCCGGATTTTTCGCTTCCTGAATATCGATGAGAATGCGCGTGTCGAGGCCGATGGTCTCGGTGTCAACGGCGACACACGGAACGGGCTCCGCACCTGCATAAGGAGCGACCCAACGCGAAGGGTCGGCAAGGATCGCGTCCACCCATTCCTTAAGCTCTTCGTCTGTTTCCAGGTTGCGGAAGCTTTTGCTCGCCATCCACGGGCGCTTGAGAGTGGCGAGATCGAGCGTGGCCAGTTTCTCGCGGAACAGGGTACGCAGGCTTCTATCTCTGCGTTTGCGTACCTTCGGCTTCGCGGCCTGAAGGGCCACCTCGCTTATGTTGTGCTGCTTGACCTTGCGTTTACGCTTCTTTGTTGTAGTCTGGGTGACCTCTGTGACGACGGTCTCCGTAGGCAAGGTCTCAACTTTGACAATGAATGTGTCCTGATCGGTGATGGTCTCATCGACCGTCTCGAAAAGTTCTCCCATGCGGGAGTTGAGAACATCATCGACATTGTCAAACAGACCGGCCACGCGCTACTTCCCCCTCTTTTTTCTGTCGAGGATGTAATTGATAACGGTCGGCCCCACTACGCGAGCAAGGGGCATCGGGTCTCCGGCGTCGGGATCGGCGTTCTCCTCGGTGCGGGACGGCCAGCAGTCGAACAGGATTTCGAGATACTCGTGGGCCAGGTCCACGTCCTTGGCCGTCTGAATATCTTTTCTTGCGTGCTCCACATAAGGAGGTAACAAGTCGCGAAACTTGATTTCGACGAGCCCGGTGTCCTGCTCTTCTTCGAGGTCCTCCCGATCGATGTCGGCGATCGGCGGCAGATGGAACTGCTTCTCCAGCCACTGAAGTGCACCGATCTTGGAGACGCCGAGCTTCTTCGCCGTAAAGATGATGGCGTCGTAAAATTGCTCTCCAGGCGGGCAGCCGAAACACCAGGCATCGTTGCCGCGCCTGTAAATTTGGAAGGAGGGATTGGAATCGCGACCGTGGAATGGGCACGAGATTTTCATCGAGGTTTGGCCCGTGAGCATCTGGACCACATCCTCCATGCGGATTTCCTCGGAGATCCTCATCCAGCGATGCGGATGCACCTCCATGAATCCGGATTTGTAGAGGGTATGCGCGTGCGCCCGGTCAAACGTTAGTTCGTCGGCTACAATTTCCGTCTCGGGATCGGTAAGTTCCAGTTGGTCCGGCTCGGTATGATTCTCCACAATGGTTAATACCGAGCCGGAAGAACAACCGGATTTATGCTCAGGCACAATTTGTGCACGCACCCCGGCATTGTTTCTTGCACTTCCGCCGATCAATCACCCGGATCGACGTCTGCTCTGCGGCGTCGGTAAGCACCTGGCGCATCCAGCCTTCGTATTCGGACCCGAACTCTTCTCCGGCCTTCCGCGCCATCGCTTCGATGTCTACCAGATCGCGCTCCCGCATCCTGCCTACGAGCGCCTGGGTGAGGATGCGACGCCCCTTCTCCGTGCTAAGGGCGTCGCCCACAATCTCTGCATATGCCATACCCCGTTCTCCTTCCCGCACGCTATGCGTGCCGTTTCTGTGCAGACACGATCGTGGGTGTCCTCTTCGAGGCCCGGGGACGATAGATTTTGCGCTGGCGCGGCGGCGTCGTTCCCTCTCCGTAGCACTCCATCAGACGGCGCAGGCGGTTGCGGGCGCGGGTGAATAGCTGCTCACTCATGCCGAGCAGTCGCTGGGCATCCACGAACGATCCGCAGGAACTGATCGCTTTGAAGACCGGCATCAAATCCGGATTGTGTGCGCTAATGAACGCGCATACCTCGTCGTACATAATCGAATCCTCCATGACCCAGCACGCGTACATCGTCTGTACAAAGCAGTCCGGGATCAACTTGTGGAGGTAATCGTCATCGACGTAAACCCGTTCGCCTTCCCCGCTGACCTGAGTGTGAAAGTAGGGAAGATTGGTGACACGCTCAATCGGATTGGACCCCTGTTTTTTCATCAAAGAAATGAAGGCATTCAGCAACATATAGTTGATAAATGCCAGGAACCGGGGCTTCGATGCGCCATGCGCATTGTCTGGATGGAACACCTGTATGCGATCGGTGCAGCCATTAGGTAAACCGTTGTAGCCGGGCTCGCGGAATTTCGATACTGGCGGTAGTGAGAGGAGAAAAATCTGTAGCTCGCTGGTGCGATCCTCGCGGTCGGCGACCGAGTGCCACATCATGTGCCTATCGACAAAGCTTCGGACGTGGTTGGGAAACCGTTGGAAAAATTCGTGGGCATTGCGGGGCACATTAAAGCCATCGGCTCCAATGAAATGGCCGTCCTCGGCGATGGTGTAAACCTCGTCGATCGATGGGAATGCTTCGGGGGCGTCGTCATTATGGTCGTCGGCGCTCGAAGCGTCAGTTACGGATGATGTGAAAGGGGCTTCGAAGGAGTTATCGGAAGGATTGGTGAGAAGGGTTGAGGCAACTGAATCGGCGATGATAGTAGACGTCTGTTCGAGTAGCATCTAAGTCTCCGGTTTTCTTGTGGTTAGGCTCCGGAGCCTTACAGACACACTTCGAGCGTTTGATTGAGCGCATGTGTTTTTTCGACACAAAAGCCCTCAACCCGAAAGACACACGAAGAGCGGTAGGAATCGGAGCCGGGTTTAGCTCGACCTAGTGAGGCACCTAAGGGCGCATTCGCACAAAGGAACTCAAAAGGTGATTACTGAGCGGCTGGTAGAAACCTAAAATTCGCTACAATTTTTTTCGTGTGTCTTTTCAGGATGAGGACGATCGCCCCCGCATGGCTGTATAACCAGCGGGGGCGATCGGGGAGGCCGAGCACGGCGGCCCACAGTCCGAGGCCGTGCCTATGCTCGCAACACGTAGATGCAGGGGATTTGATGGGTGATTGAAGAACGACGGCTGTGACGGACGGGACACCTCGATATGCGAAGCATCTCTCGATCCGTAGCCGGACACGGGAAGCACCAAAGCACTAAGGTTACACATAGAAAGTTGTTTGACCCCGATTACCGTTTGCCCCGCAGCCGCGATCCGTGCCGACGACTGTCTGGGTTACTTGCTGCCTATCGGTAACCTGATATCACCATACCCCTAAATGTACGGATTAGGACACACACTTCGTGTTTTTTTGCCTGTGGATTTTTCCCGGAATCCGGTGTCTACATATATTTACACTGAACAACTTACAGAGGTGTTTAGATGTATACAGATGGTTACATGGGCGCAACCTTAGTTGTAGCTGAAATCTGCTCGGTTGTACGTTAATCTGCGTCTTTGGTAACCTTCACGACCGGAGTGCTGAGCAGTCGGAGGTCCGCTTCCAGGCGCTCAAAGCGCCGGTTATCACTGATCCATTGGCGCTCGTGTTCCGGACGAGGCACTACGGAGCCTTTTAACTCCTCCATGATGGCCGCCATGGTGTCCACTTTATCCAGCTTTGACATCTGACCTATGATCGTGTCGATCAGCGTGGACATGCGCGTGGCGTCGGTCCGAAGGGAGCCGACCGTAGGCTCCAGGCGGCCTACTCTGTCCTGGGCGTCAGTAGCGATCGCTCGCGTTTGCATGTGATTGTTCTGGAGATCCTCGAACTTCGGTATGATGTCGTTCACCTTGTTCTCCGTATCCCTATGCGACTGCGAGAGGGACTTGAGGTGGCCCCCCAGCCGCAAAAAGTATGTCACGGCTCCAGACGACAGTAGGAGACCAAAGAGAGAGAGCGAAACTCCAACCACAGTTAGTTGGTCACCACCCGCAGGAGCAATCATCAAAGAACCTCGGAATAAAGTATGAAGCTTTATGCAGCGCTCCGGCGCGAATACCGTCGCCTCGGTACACCGTCACAATAGAGCCTCATAGTCCGTGTATTACGATCACTTCAGAATTGCCGGGGCCTGCGTCCGTAAGGATGGCGGCCATAATTAGTCAACAGCCGCGCCTGGGTCGCACCGCCCTGGATGTTTCGCATACGCTCCAGCACCTGGAGATCGCGGAGGCTCACGCCGTTGATGTCGATAATCGGCTGGTTTGGAAGCGAGAACGGATTGACCTGCAACGATTTGCCGGTTGGGTCGAGATCCAGGTGGCCCTCCTCGTCCAGCCATTCCTGAGCCAGGAGCGCCACCAGGGCGGTGGCGTCGGCCATGTCGTCGTGTGCACCTTTTTCCTTCGGAGCCTCGACCCTGAGGACATACTTATTGCGAAACGTGGCCTCAAGCTGTTTGAACTCGGATTCAAACTTTGGTACGTCAGGAAACCGGGCCGCCCCATGGTTAATAAATCCCGCGAGCGCAAAGTACATCTGGGAGTTGATCTGCTCATTAAGGTGCTTCAGTTCCATTTCGGTAATGCCGTTGATCTGAAGCAATTGCTTGAAATGCGACCCGGCGTGCTGGTCCGTTAATCCCCGATAACATGGCAGGATCTGGTGCATGTGAAAGAGCCACAACAGGACATCAGTCAAATCAAGCTCTTTCAAGTCCTTTACACGTGCCCCATTTATCACCCCCGGCCCCGTGAAAGGTTCACCCACCATCATGCGGTCGATGTAATCGAAGATCAGTTCAATTCCTTTCCCCTCGGTGACCTCCAGGTGGCCGATCGCGAGGCCCGTTCCGTCCCCCTTCATGGCAAGATCGAGCCCCCAGAAGTATTTGCGGCCCACAGCGTCAGGGTGGAAGCGGACGCGGTTCTCCCGCTGCCGGTCGATGCAGATGACAAATTTCTCCTCCGGCACGTAGGAGCCCTTGCCGTCGAGGAATTCGCCACCTACTTCGGCCTTGAATGTATCGGGATTCTGTTTAAGCTCGCGAAGCAGCCATGCGCGGGGGATGCGCGGGTTCAATTCAACCGTGGAGAGGCGAATCGTAAAGATGCCCGACGCCGCCCCCTCAGCTAGAGCCGTGCTATGCAGGTCGAACATCTTACCGACCCTATTCGCTGGTGAGGAGATCACCAGTACCTTCGAGTCGGGTCTGTCGGGATCATTTTTAGGTGCGAACTGCGCCGTTGACGGAGTAGCGGCCTTATACATGTCCGACGAATTGGTTTCCTTTGACGATCGAAAGAACTGGAACTCGTCGAGCGCGACGAAGTAGTTGGATGGACCACGGGCAGACTGCGTGGTGCAGGGGTAGGAGGCCACCCGGATCGACGGCAATATATCGCGGTTTGCCCAGTCGGATTCGGTGACGAAGCGCATCTCGTCCTGATTGTTGACCCGGATATAGTGGCCGTAGAACGGAGACTCATTGATCCTCTGGCGCAGCTTGGTATAAATTCGCTGTGCGCCGGTATCATCCGTGCCCATGAAGCTGAAGTCGATCTCGGAGCCCGCCGCCAGGCCGTAGTACTGCTGCGGGTTCGCTATCTGGAGCAGGTTGCGGAGCATCGCTCCGCTGATAGCTGCCACGATCTCGGACTTTCCACCGCGACGACCGGCAAAAGCGACGATGGTGTCAAACCCCTTCTCCGGAATATCGCGCCAATCGCGAATGTTGCATTTACCCTGATCGTAGAAATAGGCGAGGGCCTGCGCCTCGGTGAGTTCATAAAGGAGGTTCTCTTTCATGGTGTCCCAGATGGGGACCATAACGGGTTTGTAGTCGAAGGGGATGCCGAAGGTGGCCTTTACCAGGACACGCTGCATCGGGTAGAGTGTGAGGCCTAGACCTTGCGGGGACTCAATGAAGTCAATCTCGTAGCCAAGATCACTGCGAGTGATCTCTTCACCACTCTGCATGACCTCGTCAAAGATCCGACCAAGACCGCTTTCCTGCGCTCGCCTTGAGAACTTAGCTGCCTTCCCGGCCATGCACCCTCACGCCAAGGGATCGGAAAGTCAGGCCGCCCACGATCACAAAAAAACCCGAGCGAAAGACGACTGGAGTCGCTCTCGCTCGGGATGTGTAACCAAGCCCTATGGGCTTCATCGTTGACAGTTTCAGATAGAAACTGCAACTTCTCGCAGCCCCCTATAGTGGAGATACACTCGGAGTAGGGCTACCTTAATATTAGGATGAGTTTGATTTTACCTACGTTGCCCGCAAGTGCGGCTCGAATCGCCGGTAATGCATTCCAGCACCGGAAGTCACTACAACTTCCGTATTATAGCGAATTTGTGAGCGATCCACCATGTAAAAATCCGTGATATTTGCCGCAGATGATCGACCCGGCCCCAGCCCGGCAGGTTACCCCGGCCTTATCGACATGGATGTTCGGTGGCGTTCCGTGGCGCACCCAGCAGCGATGCATTCGATCCTCTTTTAAAGTGCAGTTGGAGGCGCGGGAATCGATGCACCAGGGGCCGCCCGGCGTGATGACGTACAATGGGGGCTCGAACTGGTTGTCCCAGTCCCATCCCCACAGCTTACGGCCCTGGGCGTCCAGTGGCCGCTCCGAACACTCCCAGTCGGCGTAGTACATCGCACCCACACCGAAATCGTCGGGCCGGTCTCGCGTTTCGCCGGTATCGGCCCGACGCCAGATTGAATGCATCCCGGTGCTCGTAGTTGCCTGTATGCCACCATCCTCTCCGCAGTAATTGCATACGGCATGGAAGGGCGTCCAGACCAGATCCTTATCCTCATAGCGCTCCCGCGCCTGCCGCGCAGGTCCCTCAAAGCGGATAATCTGGGCACGATGTTCCGGCTTTCCATATGCGGCCCATGGGTCCTTAGGGCAAGTACCCCATGTGGTTGATGCCGTGACGCGCCGGACGTCAGTCTGTTCTATGAGGAAGCACTTCATTCCGTATCGGCCTTCGGCAGCATCCCGGGCCAATCAGGGAGCCGCAGGATACGGCCCGAAAACTGATGGTAGGAGCCGGACAAGTACCGAATAGCGCCTTCGGTAATCTCAAAATGGCAGCGTTGCGCGGGGTCATCCCCTCTGAAAATAATGGCGGGACTGAATGTCGGCAGGTCCATGCTTCCATTCCATTCCCAGCTACGGCCCGGACTACCTCCAACCGGAATATAGTGGGCGCACTTGCATCCGGGACAGAAGAAAAGAAGGTTGCGATCGTCGAGCCACGCGAGCTTGTCCATAGGACACCCCCTAATAAAAGGGGGCAAAGTCGTACTCTATTTCCATCAGAGGTCTTCGCCGTCCCGTCCGCCCCACAGACCTTGCCATTCGGGCAGTTCAACGGTCTGGTTACGCAACAGATGGGTGCAATCAGAGAGGAACTGAATGCGTCCCTCGCGCACATAGCTGTGGCAACGCTCATTCGTGCGCCAGGTGAGGATGGAGGGCGTGAGGGTTGGTCGATCAAGGCTCAGATTCCAGCCCCACGCGCCCCCGGCCTGATCTCCACGATCGTTGACTCGAACGAAGTGAGGGCGGCCACATCCGGGGCATGTGAACGCGGCCTGATCGGGACTTATGCGGGTAAGCTTCGACATCACGGTCCTCTATAAGAGAGGACCGAAGTCAAAAGGAAACCCGGCTCCCTGGAGAACCGGGGGCCACCGAGGCGAGTCCTCGCGTGGGGATGAACGTTAGAGTCCTTTTGTTCCGATCACGAAGCTGTAGCGGAGGATCAGTGTATCCTGGTCCAGACTTTCCGGACGAACGAAGACCTCGTACACATAACCACCCTGTTCGGAATCGTTATAAACGTCGGCCTTAGACCACGCCGCATTGATCGCGTCCTGAATGTCGGAGTCGTTGAGCTTGTCCACCAGGTGGCGCACGCGCGATGCAACGTTCTGGATGTTGTACGGCGCACCGAGGGACGATTGTTCGACGTTCTGAAGCTGGACCTCACCGGTGCCGGGAACCTCATTCATCATGGGGCGATTCGTGACTTTAAATGCCGCGATGAAGGTAGCTGCCACCTCACCCACCACCTTCTTGAGGAAGTCGGCGAACTGGTCACGGTACTCGGAGACATCAGCCTTCTTCTTGACGCGAGAAGCAACGGAAGCCGCTCGCAGGCCGCTGGGCTCGATACCCTGGTATTGCTGATAGAACTCCTGGTCGAACATCGGTCCGCGAATCTCATCGACTTTACGGAGGGGAGCACCGTCGAGGACCTGCGGCTTGCCATCCGCGCCGATCCCCAATGCACCAGCCGGATCGGTAGTGACGTAAGGACCGACCGGAGGCGGCCCGACATCGGTGATCAAGGGGTTATAGTCGGCCTCCGGGAAATCGACGATATCGTGGAGCACCTCGGGGGCGAACTCCTGGGCGACCTGGCCCGGGATGAACATATCGTAGGCGGCGACCTTGTCCGTTTCACGCTGGAGCCCACGCGCCACCTGAAGCACGGCCTGCTGCTCGCCCGGGGTCATATCCGGAAACTCCATATTGTCCGGAATCTGGCCTTTCTGGACCAATATCTTGATCGCCTGCTGGATTAGCTCGTAATTGGCCGTACGACGCTGCTTCAGCACCTCGGGATAGAAGGCGGCCAGCACCTGGCGCACCACCAGCTTGTCGGCGGTGGCACGGCGCAGAGCCTTCTGGCAGGCGGCGTGGAGGAACACATCGGGAGCCACTTCACTGCCGGTCTTGTCGGTCACCACGTAGGAGCAGTTGGCGCATTTGCCGATGCCGCGCCGCTGTTCGAGCTTCTCCATCCGGCTGCTGGCCGTCTTGGACTTCTCGTCGCCGTCCTTCTTCTCCCAGGGCTTCTCCCACTCCTTCTTTTCACCCTCCGACTTGGCGGATTCTTCGCTCTTGGTCTCCGCCGTTCCGTCATTGGTGCCCTCACTGGTCAGTTCGACCACGGGTGCCGGACCCATATCGTCCATCTTGCCGTCCCAGATGTCCTCGATCGTCTGAGGCACCTCGGCCTGCTTCAGGAGGTTCGCGACGCGCGGCAAACGGATGGTCTTTTCGGCTGCCGACTTGAACGCGTGCGGGAACTGGTTCGGACGCGTCCACTTGATGCGGATGCCGTTAACACGGAGTTTCTCCTTGTAGCCGGAAGCCGCGTGCGCGAAGAGCGTCGAGCCGACACGTAGAAGCTTCGCGCCGCCCAGAGCGAGCAGCACCGAAGCGGCCTTCTGCTGCACCTGGGCCTGGGCCGGATTACCCAGAATACGCTCAGCATCTTTCCGGGTGACGTAGAGATATTTGTAGTGGTCCGGGCGCTCCGTGGAGACGTAGTCGTTATCCACACTGACGAAGAGCACATCCGGAATATCGCCGCCGTGTTGGTCCACATACTGCTTGAGCAAGGTCTTGAGTGGGTTCACGGGGCCGCCGCAGCAAGGGCAGGTCTGCTTGGCGACTGCTTTCTTGAGCAACTCTTCCTTGTTCGGGCACTTGCAGCCCTGGGCGTCCTTGCCGCATTGCGGGCAGTACTCGGACGCCAGGCACTCAGCTTTCTTCGGTGCTTCCTTTCGAAAAGAGCCTTTACCATGGTCTCCACGGAGGATAGCATCCAACGTGGTATCGTCAATCTGGAAGTGGTTCTTGATATGCTCGCGGCCATGACCCGAGGTATATAGATGGCGAACGCGGGCAACTGTTTCCGGCGACGGTGCGGCGGTCTTGTTGCTGACGCGGTTGAAACGCTGCTCGAAGTTCTTCGCGTACCCGGTTTCCTTGTGGCAATCCGGGCAGGTGCAGGCTGAGTCGTAACCGCCTCCGCAGCATTGCGCCGGGTCTACGTGATCGCAACGCTCGCGCTCGGGACGCTCGCAGTTCTCGATCGTGTCGCCGTCGAGCGAGCCCTTCTTGGACTGCTCCTCGGTTTTCTCCTCGGCTATGGCCGCCGTCTTGCTTTCCGACCGCTCCACGCGCGTCATGTTCACGGCGTCGTCCAGCCGCGTGATCTCGCCATTGTCCCAATTGATCTGACCTTCGGCGACGGTCCCTTCGACCGGTGCCACCTGGTGGGCCTGGTCGCGGTACTTCACGCGCTCGCCGGGCTTGAGCGGATTCTTCTCCCCATCCTTGAAGCCGAGGGCGACCTTGGCGGCAGCCTGCTTCTTGGCCGGGTCATATCCACAGTTGGTGCATTTCCCGTCGTGGGTCATGTGTTTCGGTTCGCAAGTGCGGCCCTTACCGTTCAGGTGAGCGTGATCCCGATGATCCATGTACTGACTGGCGTTCTTGTCCGAGCCGATCTTCGCTTCAAGCTCCTCCCCAAGCTGGTTCATGACAGCCTGCTCGCCGGGCTCCAGGATCTCACCGGACTCCGGAAGCTCCTGGTTGACCTCGCGCAGGGTGTCTTTGGCCAGGACGATCTTCCGCTTCGGCTTCGAAGCCCGCTTGTCGCCAGGCTGGAGCACGGGGTATTGCTTGAGCAGCCCTTCGGCAAGGAAGGGGAAGTTGAGCTTCGGTGTGATGTCCGTGACGTCCAGGTTCGATGAAGTGGTCTCGCTCGTCATGCGGTCGAAGGCACTCGAAAGCGCCGGGTCGAAATAGGCCGCGAATACCACATGACGGATGAGCATGGTCAACTGCTCTTCGTCCTTGACGTACTTGAAGGTCACATAGTCGCGGGGTGCGCCCCAGGTCGGGACGAACATGATGATCGAACGGTATTTGCCGTCCGTATCCCGGAACAGAAGATCCTTGATGGCGGCCATGTCCTTCTTGGAGTACTTGTCGAATTCGCCCTCGCCCAGCTTGAAGCTGTAGGCGTCGGAGATCGTCTCGGGCGTGGCCATACTTACCATCGCGCCGTAAAGGAGGGCGGAAGGAAAGTCCTCGATCGAGTCGGCCACGGCGGCGGGAATCACCATCACCCGTCCCAACACCAGGTCGGAGCGGAGCCCGTGGTAGAAGACCTCAAAGCTGCGAATCTGGCCGGAGCGCCGTGCCAGGCTCTCACCTTGCTTGACCGCTTCGACGACTTTTTTGAGCAAGCCATCGCTTACGGAAAAGGACGAGTATGATTTCACCACCGAGTTGCCTGTCGTCATAAAATTACCTTCCGATTTCGATTTTGTTGAGTTCTCGCCGGATGCTTTCGTCGTTTTCCTTGATCATGTCGCCGAAGGCGAGCATCACCTGTTTCGCGAGCGCATCGTCGATGTTGGCGTCCTTCATCGACTTCCGGAAGAACTCTAAGAGCTTCGTATAGATGTACTTAAACTTGGGACCGTCCAGGTTCAGTACATCTTTCTTCGACAGTGAGTCGGCCTCCGTCAACGTACGCTGCAACTCCCGCAGAGCTTTCACATGATCGTTCAGGTCCTTGAATGACCGGTTGTGCCGCCGCGCCGGATCATGCTCGTTCATCATCGCAATAATGGACGCGATCTCCAGTGCGATGAGCCTGCTGATGTCAGCCATAGGAGAATCGGGATCGTTGACCAGGCCGACAATCTTGTTCATCCTGGCGTTCGGGTCCGTTTCGTCGAGGAGTTCAGAATCGTCCACCCTCACCGGCGACACAGTGACCGCCGCCGATGCAGGTGCCAGCGTGAGGCCGCCCTCGTCCTTAAATACGATTTCTGCATCGATGTCTGGGATCACAGGTCCACCTTGCTGGTGCTGGTCAACTCGACTTCTAACTGTCCGGCAGATGCGATGTGAATATCGGGAGCCTTGTTCGACGTGGTCATCTCGAATTCCCGCATCATCGCGTGACCGTCCTTCGGAGCGCCGGAGGCGACGCGGTGGTTTGGCTTGACCTTGTCCATACCCGGGAACGCGAGTAATGTCCCACCGGTGAGGCCGCAGTGCATACCTCTCCGGTAAACGCACGAGGCGCATTTCTTTTCGCCAACGATGCCGTTCGAGGTTGCGAGCTTCCCTTTAAGCAGCGAGCAGTCAATCTGCGTGAGAGCAACCTTCGTTTTGGTTCCCTTCAGACCGGCAATGAACTTCCGGAGGGTAGCCTTAGCCTCGGCGGCTCCAACGGTCTGCGATGCCTGCTTATAGATCGTCTGCACGCTTTGTCCGGCTTCATGCATCCGAAGCGCGTCCTGGGTCGTGAAGGACGAGGCCGTCTTGACCCTCTCCTTCGTCGAACTGGTACGGATTGCGACGTCGGCGGTGTTGCGGGTGTAGGCCGCTTCCTTACTGGCCTTCTTGACACCGACGACCGGGCGCTCGGCTTCGCGGTTGTGTTGTGCTACCAACGCAGCCTTCTTCGCCTTCGCCCCATTGATGCCAGGCGTGAGATTGTTGATGATTGGCAGCAGATCGGACTGGGTCGCCACGATCGGCAGCCGGTAGAGGTTGCAGCGCTTTGCACCCGCTGTCTGCTTGAAGTGCTGGCATCCCGTGCAGGCAGCAATCTGCTTCACGCTCTTGGCCCGGATGCCACCAAGTTTCTGCTGCATCCGCTCATAAGTAGGCGGGCACGCTTCCATGAAAGCGTTGGGCTCGATGAAGGTATAGCCAACCAGACCGGCCTCGTCGCGCAGCTTGTCGGTCGCGAACTGGCGGTTGAAGCCCTGGAGTTCGGCGAGCTTCTTGAGCTTCAGATCAACTTCGTTCGGTGTGTGCCCTTCATGCAGGAGTTTGTTGATATACTCCGCGATCTCCTTGTCGCTCATCTGGCGCTCGGCCAGAATTTCCTCAGTCGAGGCCGTCTTCGCCTTCTTCGAGGCCAGGTTCGTAAACAGCGTCAGATCGGCGCGAACCTGCTTTGCCCAGGCAGGAACAATCTCAGGGTTGGCGTAGTCGGCGAGCTTGGTTGCACCGTCCTGTGTCATTTGTGCCGGGGTCTTGGCTGCCAGGCGCATCAGGCGCTTGCCTGCGGCATGTATCGCGGCGCTGGCAGTCTTTGAATCCTGGCCGCCCGTCCCTTTGTAAACCTCGATGGCCGCTTCGATCGAGAGTGCCTTCCTCTTTGTGGTGCTGGCGACCTTCAAGGCGGCTTCGGCCAGGGAGTCTTCCCCGCCAGCAACCTTGGCGGAACCGGTCCGCGCGTACTGCACCGTGCGCCCCGAGTCAAGCAACGTATCGGCGGCAAGGGTGCTGGCCGTCTTCGTGCCCTGGCGCGGTTCGTTCAGAATGTTGTCGAGGATGTTCGCGTATGCCATGCCAGCCGTCCTTAAAAGGTGATGTCGTCCAGTACGTGGTTCAGGAACCCGCTAGGATTGTGGCGGGACGCTCCCGGAAGTGTATCTCCATCATCGACCTCCGTTTTCGTGAGACGAACAATTTTTCCGTTCTTCACTGCCCAGTAATCCTTCTTCGCAGGGCAGACAAATATGTTTCCGGCAACCCGGCGCAGACCCCGCGAAGCAATCTTCCGCTGCAGTTCACCCGACATCGACGCCTGCTTGAAGTGATTAGCGGACGGAGCGACGGCGCGATCACCTTCCGTCAGGCCTATTGTGTGTCCGGTCATGTGATGCGTCCGCTTCATTGAGCAAACCTCCGAGGTGTCTCCTGACTGCCAGACCCATAAGTGAGGGCAGTCTCTTCTATAGAGATTCCAAAGTCGGAAAGGTGCATATTATGCAAACCGCAACAAACACCGCTTTCGCAGCGCAGAGTATTACCGGCTACCAGACGGCAAGCGCCACTATATATGGTGCGTGGCAAGACATCTCGCAGTTCACCCACTGGTCGCTGCACATCATGAATCTCGAAGCGGACGGCAAGATCCAGATTTTTCTCTCTAACGAGCCGATACAGCCCGGAGCAAACTACCCGGCAGGTGCCAATCCCGCCAATCCGGACCCGGTCGCCGTGCAGTTTGGTTCCGACGTCACAACCACTTCCGACAATGCAAACACCATGGTCCAGAGCGGCGGCGCGGTCGCCCACTGGCTTCAGATCGTCAAGGTGAATGGGGAAACCCCGGCCACTACCGTGGTGAGCATCTTCGGGCAGATAGAGCACTAATAGATCCGGGGCTCTATTAGCGATTCGCCTTGGAAACGAAAACCTGCGAGAAGCAGGGATGCTGGACGTCCACCCGGAACTGGCCGAGTATCTCGGAGTCCTGAAGATACAAATTTCCTTGTTTGGCCATTTTCCGTTTTGAGAAACCCTGGCCGGAGGCACTCGCCTTATCGATCAGGTCGAAGATGTAGGCTCCCAATGCCCGGCTGCGCGTATCCTTACTCTCACTCAAGACCTTGGATGCCTTGCTCATGACTCGTCGAATTTCTGGCCGGTGCAGGCTCAGTACCTCGGCAACGCGCTGAAACGATCGCGTGCGGGCATAGAGTTCGACAACCTCCGACAACGGCTTGGGGAGTGAGTCCTCCAAACCATACTGCACGAATGCCTCGCGAAGCACGGCGGCGGTCGGTGGTCCCATCATCAAAAACGTACCCATCTTCTGCATCGCGCGACGGATACGGCTGGAGCAAATAGTCTGAGTCGAGCGGTGCAGGACGGCTAGTGTCTCCTGGGTCTTCGAGAGGACATAATAGCTGAGTAGAAGTTCCTGATCTTCTTTCGAGAGGTAGCGAAGATTCTTCAGGAAGTCCCCGAAATGGTCTTCGATGTAGGTGAGGACATCCGCCTCGGCCATGTCAGTCTGTGTTTCGAGGGAAAGTGTGACCTCTCCTTCAAGCGCGGTCTCCGCATCGAGCAATAAGGAACGCTGTGCAACCACAGCGTCGAAAAATAATGAATTCTCAGCCAAACGAATGCCTCCCGACTAATAGCTCCTGAAAGGAAATACTTAGATTTACAATGGAAACGGAAATCACATGAAAAAAGAGGCGACGGAGGTCGCCTCTTTTTAGCCGTCGAGCTTACGCGGCGGGATCGTCGATGGAGGTCTCGGCGGGTGCCGCATCTACCGGTTCTTCGATCGGCGCGGCGTCGGCATCAACATCAGCCTTTACCTCTTCGCCCAACTCATCGGTTGCATCTCCGAGAGGCAGTCCGAAGCGCTCGGACATCGCCTCGATGCCGCTCACGGCCTCATCGAGATCGCGGTAAATCTCATTGAGCGCTGCACCAAGTTCCTCCGGCGTCTCGTTGGCGACCTGGCGCAGCGTCTTCGCGTAGTTGCGCCGTGCCTGAACACGCATACGAATCGACGCCGTCTTGCCCGGCTCCGCGAGATCGAGGTTTTCTTTGAGAGCCGAGGCGTCCCCGGCCAGTCCTTTGAAGACCTCGGAGATGTCGGAGAACAGGCGGCTCAATTCGTCAAGCGCTTTTCCCACCTGGTGAGGTTCTTCGGCTGCGATCCGGCGCAGGTTGGCTGTCTTGTTGTTCAGACGGTTTCGGCTCGCCTTGATGTAGGCATTCAGCCGCTGTTTGGCTGCTGCACGCTTGTCCTGATGTTCGGTTGCCATAGATGCGTCCTCTTAAACGTGGTTCACACCCGGGATCTCCGGGGGAATTGTGGGTTTTTTCTGCGGTTGTTGTGTGTCATCCTCACCCTGATCCTGCTGTGTAATCTGGGGCGGAATATCCTGTTGCTGGACTGGCCCCGGAGGCAGTGGCTGCTTTTTGTCGGCCAGGGACTCGGTTTGCTGCTCGACATTGGGGTTCTGAGGCTTCTGATCGACGATCTGCACAGTCGGCGTGTTGTGCGAGTACGGAAGCTGAGGCAGTGTGCCGGTATCGCCGGTAAGCGCCGTCTTCGATGCCGCCGCCTTTGGCATCCAAGACGGACTGAGAGCAGATTCCACCTGGCGCTGAGGATTGAAGGCGGCCCAGTAATCTGCCCGATCCGGATCGGATACACTGTTGCGGATCACCGCGCCGTCATATCCGGCCTTTTTCAGTTCCATCCGGAACCTCTGGCATCGCGCGGCGAGCGTCGGACCGAACCGGCCTTGTACCGCGCCCTTGAACTCATTGAGGTCGTGGAACTCCTTGGGCTTGGTGATCGCCAGGTACACCGGAATTACATTGGGGCGGTGATGTGGCTTGTCACCCTGGGTATAGTGCTCGATCGACTGCGGCCTCGCATCAAACCAATCCCCGAACTGACCGTAGCCCTTATTGCTGCGGGTGAACTCTTTTGACTCGGCGGAAGTGCCGTGGAAGCACACCATCGGGTTGCCGTCCACATCGACTACCTTCGATCCGGCGAAAAACTCCTTGAATTCCGGAGTCTCGGTCACCGCACGTTCGACCGGTGTATAGGACTCGCGTTCTTCATCACCGATGGCCTCAAACCATGGGACGAACGAAGGAGAGGGCGTGACCGGCTGCGTTGCGGCAGTCTTCTCATCGGCGGCCAGTACCAGCCCCGAGGTGACGACGCTCTGGCGGCGCTCCTTGTTCTCCTTGCGCTTTTGCTGGATCTCTTGCTGCTTCTCGTTGTAGGCCTTCGACGAGGTCTGAATGGCGTCGAGCAGTCCGTGCCCTTCAAACGGGTTGTCGGGGGACGCGGCGAACTGCTGTAAGAGCTTGGTCCAGTTCACCATCACAACCTTGAAGGTGTCGTTCGTATAGGGCTGGCCGTCGCGCCCACGAAACTGCGACGCGACCAACTCATCGCGAATTTCCTCCCGGGTGTAACCGTCCGCGATCAGGTTGGTGATGAAGGCAAGAACTTTCACGGTATTTTCGCGAAGGCCCTTATCCCGAACCCAATTCATAAAGGCTGCCAGGAACTCGCGTACCTCGTTCTCGTCGAGTCGAGCATTTTCCTCATCATGAGGACTTTCCACTTCGCTCAGTAGATCGCGATCGTAGGTGTCGCCTTCGGGAGTGCCGTCCTCCTCACTGTTCCGGTACAGGCTCTCGGCGGGGGCGCGGCCAAGTTCGCCGAGGGCTCCGATTCCGAGTGCTTTCTTGACATAATCGACTGCCTCGGACACCAGGTGTGTGAAGATCATGGTCAAGAAAGCCGAAACCTGCTTGTCGAGGGGCTTATCTTTGAGGCTCGGATGGTCTTTCTCAAAATGAGCGAACGGCGAATCCTTGTCGAGCAGCCGTAGCTCATAAAGCTGGTGGATCACCACTTCGCGGACGGCGTCGTCGATCAGACTCTCATCTTTAGTGAATTTGCGGAGGGTAGGCCCGTACTTGGCCGTCAGCCACCGGCCCCAGTTCATGCTGGGGTCCTTGGGGAGCCCGGCCTGCTCGATCGCGGCGTCCACGTAGGAGGACAGCGAACTATCGAACGCGAGAATCCGGTGTACCAGGGCCGCTACACGGCGGGCGGAGGGTGAGAGGGGCTTTAGAGCGGCCAACTGGCTGCCGGTGACCCACTGGCCACCACCTCCTCGCGCAATCCGCAGCCGAGTGCCGGTGGGAGATGCCATCTTACTCAGTACGCGATAGATCGGGCCACTCGCGGTATAGATGAGGGCTCCGGGCGTAGCCGTCCGCAGCAGCGTCGAGGCGAATTTCGACGCCGCTCGTTTAGGTACGGACCTCTGGAAGAGACTGGCCGTGAGTTTCAGCATTTTTTCCATACTCTCTAAGAGAAACAAAAAGTCGAGTTGTTTCGTTTGGTAAGAGTTGCGGCTCGCTTGGCGAGCATGACGGCCTTCTTTTCTTCGGAGAGTTTCTTCCCTTTATTATGCGGAGTCACACCTTTTTGCGACGGGGGTACTCGCCTACGGCCCTCGGCGATGGCTCTTATAGCGCTTTCGCGCATCTTAAGACGGGACTGCTCCGAGTGTTGCTTACCGTGAAAGTGATTCTTTTCGCCCGTGGTACTCTGTCGTTGCTTGTCCCTAGAGTCTTGACTTCGCCGGAGTCCAGTATGAGATGTCTGTAATTTTGTAATAGTCTCTTGAGATGCCTTCGTTCCTTTGCGTCTTTTTAATGCGGTGATGACGTTCGGAGATACGGAGTGTCCCTGCCTTTTACAGCGGAAATTTTCTCGTGTGCCCGGGCGCTCCCACATTTGTCGGGAAGCTTCGGCGATTTTGTCTCTGGACGCTTGAGAGTGTTTACCGGTGAATCCTTCCCCGCCGTGACAAATGTTGTAGCCGATTTCGGGGTCGCGGGTCCCAAGCAGTTTGATCAGTACACATTCCCACGCACACAGTGCTTCATTAGTCTCACAGTCCGTAATCAACGGGCAGATGTGGAAATGCTCTCTACCATACTTACGGATAGCGGCATATAAGTGAGACGAGGAATTCGAGGAAGATGGACGGTAAGCAACATAGAACTTCTTTTGAAGGTACTGCTGCAACTTACTTGATGTTGTCTTTCCAACGTAAATCTTCCCGTTCACGTCGTTTGTAATCAAATAGACGAACATAAGCGGCCCTCATTAGAGGGACCGCTAGTCCGATCTTTTCACTTGGTTAATCCAAAATCGGGTCGTTAGGGTCCCAGGATTGTCCCTTGTCTTCCTTCAGGACCGAGTCCACCAGTTCGAGATACTCCTTGTGATCCTCGAATGCCTGCGGGTCCTCAGCACCGGCGACCTTCACGCCCACGCGCGAGGCCTCGTGCTTGAAGAGATGGTTCATCGCGGCGGCGTCCACTTTTGCGAGTTTGCTCATCATGTGCTCCTTGGCTAGTCCCTTTTGTGCGGGCAGCCCCTAACTAGAAGGCTGATAGCCGGTTTATTGAAATCGGTGAAATTAGGTAATTGTAACGGGGATAGACGTGTACACCAGGGTGTGTCCATCCGCATCGTAGCCATCGATCGTGAATGAATAATCCCCCGACGATTCAAACGGGGGTGCGTAAACCACTCCGACTGCTTCGGCAGCCGACAACATACCGGAGGAATACCCGTTGGTGCCGCTGATCTCGAATGTGGCTACGCCGATCGCATTCCAAAAGAAGGCCGTGGTCTGCCCAACCTGACTCCCTTGCGGCACCGCAAGCCCTACCTGGGGAACCACCGCGTCACCAGTCGTTACAACCGATGCAATCAGCGCCAGGCCGGGAAGGATTTGCGGAGTCGCCATGGATTACCGATCGCCCTTTTTGAAGATCGCGACGAAGTCCGACATGCTTCCGGAACCACGGTTGATGAGGTAAGGAGCATTGACAAACGCGACCAGGGCACAGACGATGGCTGGGAACGAGGTGAGCCAAAGGCCAAGCTGGCCCGGGTCTGTGATCCGGCAGATGTGGTGGACGATCACGCACAGCAGCACCGAACACACCGCAGCGAGCGTGAAAGTCAGAACCCGTGAAGACGAGGGCTCCCCGCTATCGGAAAACACCCGCTGGAGAAACACTTTCCAGGGAATGGACGACACTAAGGATACCGGTGTCGGCGCGGGGGTTGAGTTATTCTGAGTCGATTCCATCGCATAACCTCTCAAGAGGTGATGCGATAGTCTGAAACCCGTAAAATGACTATGCGATCCGGGATTTATTTGAAGCTCATCACCACCGCGCCCCACTTCGCGCTCCCGGCTTGACCCACATTGGCGGTAGCTTCGATCGACGACTGGGCTGCTGGTGTTGTCGTACCTTCGCACATGGTCGCCCCGCTGGAAAGTCCGGCTCCAAACGCCGCAGCGTAGGGGCCTATGAATCCAGGCTGAAAGGTTCCAGCGCCCCCGAGGAAATCCGGACAAACCACAATCAAACCCTTAGCCGTGGTCGAAAAGGAAGTACTCGTGAAGTTCCCGCTGGCCGTGCTCTGGTTGGCGGTTCCGGTGTAGTCAACCGATGTCAGGAAGCCCGCATTGAAGATTTCGGCGGTCACGCCCACATATGTGGAGGCGGCCCCCAAAGTGCAGGTGATGGTGTCAGTTCCAGCCGTTGTCACAAATCCGTAGAATCCGACAGTAAATCCCGCCCCGTTAATATTTAAAGGCATTGTCGTGAGCGTATTCCCCCGGGAATCCGTCACCGTCACCGAAGTCTCGGTGTCGTCCGCTCCTCGGCACGCCCCCACAATCAGTTGCCCACTGGTGACACTAAGGGAAGTGTTTCCGCCTGTGGCACTCACCACGGTACTGAGTGACTCCGACGAAACACTGCTGGAACTGCTAAAACTCGACCCCTCTTGCGAGAGCGTGGGCCAGTTTGTCTGAGCGCTATATTTCGGTGCAGTACCCACCAGCCAGTCGCCCATCGTGTTGAGAACGACGCCCCACTGTACGTCGCTGAACGTCACATAGTACTCGGTGTTGCCAAACGAGAATAATTGCGCGTGAGGCGCGTTTCTTCCGCCAGCAGGTATCGGAGCCGACATATAACCAAGCAATGTAAAAGCAGAGATGTTGCGTATTTCCGAATACCTACTTTCCGTGCCGCTGATTCCGCTGTCTATTTCATAAAGAGAGGTTCCTCCTGATCCGGTTGCTGTGCGTAAGAAGCGTTCGCCCTCATAAAGGGCGGCTGTACCAGAAGCTATAGCTGTCCATGAATCAGCGGATGGATCAGAGGTCGTGTACTGCAAGGTAGGTGCGTAGCCACTGCTGTAGGCGGACGAGATCCAGCGCGAACAAGTGCTGGATGAATAGTTCCAGGCCGAGCACACAAAGTGTGCGTCCCAGCAGGAACCGGTGGAGGGGCAGTTCGACCAGGTCATCTGGGTCGCGGCAGTAACTGCGAAATCGCCACCGGAAAGGATGTTTGCGCTGGAAGTGCTCCATGAGCCGTACCAAGTTGCAGGCGATGAGGAAGTTCCCCACCCGCCCACCATATATCGATAGATGCCGTTCGCCGGATCGAATACCAGATCACTGGCAACATCTGGCACTACAGCACTGCCTCGGATGTTCATGATGACCCCGATCTGAGTTAAAACTGAGGAAGAGACATCAAAAGTGAACACAGCATCGTCGCAGGAGTCACTAGGATCACAACTCGATGCTGTGAAATAAGCCACGGAGCCCTGCATGTAAGGACGGCCATCGGGGTAGGTCACGAGTGAAATATCTCTTACCCCGATGCCGCCGAATGTTCCCGTTATAAAGTCTGAGGTTTCCCAAGGGGTCGAAGAACTCGATACCACGCGGATTGCGCTCTCAAAACCAGAAAGGTGACCAGAGGTCTCAAAGTTGTAATAGCTGGCCGCGCTGGCACATCCCTCGTTTAGCCAACCGCTCCCGCTGTTCAACCAAAAGCAGGCATCGTTACCCACCAACGAAAGGCCCATTTCCCAAGGCGCGGACGGTAAGGAACAAGAAGCTATATTCAAATTCATATAAGACCCGCCAGTGTAAACCACTAAATTGCACTCCGAGGCATGATACATGTCAGCCATTAAGTAAGTCGATCCACTGGCGTTTGATAGCGCAAGCCCAAACTCTGAAGTGGACGCACCATTCGAGGTAACTTCCACCTGGACGAACACCGAAGGGATAGAAAAAGAAGTGGCCGGGTCTCCCAGCAAGTACACAGTGTTCGCTGTCGAAGTGATCGTACCCACGTTCGACGCCACCGAGAATGAGGTACTCGGGCTCGTCTGTTCAAGGACGCTAAAATTTGATGTTGAGGTGAATGTGTTGTCGCTCTGGACGAGAGAGGGGGGCTGCAATTGGGAAGTAACGGCGGTGGTATGCCCCGGCTGACTGTTGTATGGTGCAACAGCCGTGAGAGGACCGAAACTGTACTGGAGAGGAGTCTTCTCGGCATACCGGCGCGAGGCAATAGTCGCAGCTTGCGGCCACGCAAACGCGGCAGTCAGCAAGATCAAGAACGCTGTAATCCCTGCTTTCATTGTGTATCTCCGAACACCTGCCACACGTTCGTGGCAATTTGCCTGATGCCAAAAGTTGAGTTCTGCGCCCTGGCACACAAACTTGTGGGTGTATTCAGAGTCACGCCGGACGCAGCCGCTATACAAGTCTGACCCACACCCAACTGGATAAAGTCAATCTCATCCGGTATCGGGAATGCTACACTTGAGTTGGCGGGAACCGTGATTGTGTTGGTGGCGGCATTGTTCATCGTGACGGTACCGATACACGCCACGCTTGATACGGTACCGTCCGTCAGGACGAGCGAGTATGAGGTTCCTGTCTGCGTGTCAACGGAGGAGCATAAGCCCCCTCCGCCGCCTCCCGAAGGCGTATCAAATACCCACGTCGTACCATTCCAGTGAGGATAGCCTGGCGCTAATGTGGGAAGCGCATGACCGAGAAGTCCGATCACGGTTTGAGAAGTATTACTGCCTGAAAGATCACCTCCAGCCGTAAAGCTGGCACCGGAGCCCGGCAAAAAGAACAATGTGCGGTCGTCCGTGACTGTGGAGATGGTGCTGGAGCCCGTAACCACCGTTGCGATAGGAATCACGGAAGCTGTAAACCCGGAGGTGTTTGAAGTCGGGGTGCAACTCGATGACGGGTCGAGGTAAACGTAATTCGTGGCGCTGGCGGTCATTGTCAACGTACCACTTGTAGGCCCGTAAGTCTTGATCGTTCCTCCGCAGTTGACGGTGCCGGGCGCGATATTCAAGGTAAGGCCGCTACCAGCCGTAGGCCAGTAACCGATCCCAACCCCCTGAACGTACTTCACGTTTTCGCCCATCAGGAGGTTGCTTTGCGTCTGGGGCTGCTGTCCCGACGCGACCGCACAGGTTATGAACAATGCGACGATTGCGGCAATTCTCTTGAACATCCGATTCCCCCGAGGATTAGTTAGTGCGCGACGATTGCGACGGCGGTTGCGCCCGACGCTTCGGCGACTAGATAGAGATTGGTAGCGTCCCACATCGTCCCTTGCCACCAGATTGGAGTCCCGTCCGCCGAGGTAATATTCAGGAACGCAAACTTCGGCGCGACGCCCAAGCCATGTGGTTCACTGAAGTTCCCCGATGCTGACGCCGTGATGCTGAGTTGCGTGATAGTCAGCCCCGATCCCGCAGCAGAACTGATGACTCCACTTGAGATCGTGATAGTCGAGCCGTCCGGCTTCACCGCGCCAAAAGCCGAGCCAGTCGCGACAGGTAGATCGTCAGGCACAAGGGCGCGAAGAGTGGCTTCGCCGCTCGCGCCATCAGGAGTCGCAAGCACCCGGTTTGCCGCCCCGCTAGGGATCGATGGGCCTACAGTGATCCAGGCCGAGCCAGTGTCGTAGTAAATGAGGCCGGTATCGGTGGTCAGGTAGATGCGACCCGCAGTCCCGGCAGCAGGCTTACTTGCATCCGCGCCTTCGAGAATGGTGCTCCCACCGGTTTCCAGTTGCTCCCAGCCGGAAGCCGTGTACACCCGGAAACATGCGCCCGCAACATCCCATATGAGCCAGCCCTGATTCGGAGCCCAGAACTCCCAGCCGGGCACCTTGGTGTTGGTGCCAACCGTTGTGATCTCTGTGGACCACACCGCGACAGTATTCGCGTTTCCTTGCCACACCCCGGTGGGAGCGCCGAGGAGCAGGTATGCATCGCCATTATTAGGTGTTGTCGGCGGCGCGGTCGTCGTTGAGTTGATGACATTACCTAGCAACATCGAATCGATGAAGCGCAGGAAGGGTCTGAACTGATCGACATAAGTCTCACCCTCGTCGGAATTGATCAGTAAACCTAGCTTGGGTCCAAGAGTTACGGCCATGTGTTAGCTCCCAAATGAAGTTCCGAAGGCCGTACCAAAGCCAAGGCTTGCGGAGACGGTTCCGGTAAACGGTGGTGAAGGCATATGGTGGACGACCTGGATGATTCCTTCCATGTCGATATTGGTCTCGGTGAAGAGCAGGTAGCGGTTGTTGTTCAGATCGAAGCTCCACGACTGTAACTTCTGCGGGATGCCATCAACGAAGATCAGCAGGTCGCGGTTCGGGTCGAATGCGCCGAGCGTAGCCGATGTCAGCGGACCGTTCAGGCCTTCGAGGTAAAAAGCGATGCGGGTTGGATACTGGGTGCTGACCTGGATGTACATAGATCACCTCCGGTATCCGGGATTGTTTTTAAGCCGCTGCTGAGTCTCCCGCTGGCGGCGCTTCATCTCTTCCTTCTGCATCCGACGCATCATGTCGCGATCCTGAGGAGTAAAACGCGGTAAATGCTTCGGGGCGCTCGGCGTGGGTGGAAGCTTCTTCTCCTTCGAAGGAGGCAGCGGCGCGACAGCGGGAGAGGCCTCATTAGGCGTCTCCTGAGGCGGCGCAACAGCGGAGGAGGGTTTACTTGGGGTCAACTGAGGCGGCGGTGGGGCGGGTGTCACTCCGCTCGTCGGGGCCTCAATCACATCCTCGTCGAGGACAGGAATCTTCTTACGTTCCTTCGGAGTTGCGGGCGTGTCGCGCTTGACGACGTTAGGCTCCGGCGCAGGGGTGGGCGGCGCTGCAGGAGCCGGGCTCTTCTTCGGTTCAGGCGTTGCCGGTGTAACGGGCTGCTCCTTCGCTTCCTCTCTCTCCTTCTGCCGCTGACGATACTGCTCCACGTTGCGCTTGCGGATGATGTTGGTGATGTTGTGCTGAACGCTCGGTAGAATACGCTCGAAGACCGCCTTGCAGTGCTTGCAGATGAGGAACTTGTTGCGGAGATCCAGCCGCTCGGTGGGCGCGGTCAGGATCGGGCGAGGCTCACCTTCGAGCGCGTCGCGCTGGTGTAGATTCCATTGGGCTCCCCAGTAAAGAAATGCCGGGCAAGAACAGGAGCAGGAAACGTCAAGATTCTTCGCCGTAGCCTCATCCGATACCTTGGATAGGTCGAAGTGAACCTTCACATCGTGGCCTGCCGGGTCCGACTTAGGGAGGAAACACTTGACATTGTAGTGGAGGAAAAGCTCGCGAGGATTGGAGCCGATGAGCTTAGGCTGACACGGAGGGTAGCCCTCGGGCGAACGGTTCTTGGTTGAGAACTGGTTCGTCTGCTGCACAAGCTCAGGCATAGAGATTGCCAGCTTATGGCTGCCTGGTGTGAAGTACTCGCCGAGTTTGAATCTGATGGTGATCTCTGCGGACAAGCGGAACTCCCCTCACTAGGGAGTCCGAGAGTCCGTTTTTTGCATGTCGAAGCGAAAGGCCCGGGCGCTCACCCGGGCCTTTCGCCTTATTCGTTGCTACTCTCTTCCGTTTCAACACTTTCGAGAGGAGCCCCAGTCTTTTCCGCCTGTTTCTTGCGGATCGACGCAATCACCTTTTTGCGGCCAGCGGACGCGGCAAGGGAAATACCGTAGTTCATCCTCGCATACTGGAGCAGATCGGTATAGGGCATCTTTTCGAAGTCGGGCTCGATGACAGGCGGGACGTTCGGCTTGTCCTCGCCATCCGGATCATCGTCGTGCTCCTCTTCAAGGGGCTGTGCCTGCGCAACCACTGCGCGGACACAGGCAAACATACTGTCGTCGGCCTGGTCGGGACCGGTGTAGGGCGCGTCATCGTTCTCAATTTCATCTGTGGCCGGGGCGCTAATCTCGATGACGGTTGCCTCCGGAGAGGGCTCCGCTGTGCCCGCAACCACAACTGCCTCCGCCGCGACATTAGTCTCTTCGGACGAGTGAAGCGATTCTTCATGTTGTTTCACACGCGACGCCAGTGCTTCGCCGATCTTGATGGCGGCGGCTGGAGCAGGCGGCAGCTTCAGCCAACCGGCATTCACGATCGCTTGTACTCCCCCAGGAGTGGCATTCGCGACTTTGGCGATACTTCCATTCCGATAAACCGCCAGGTTACTCTTGTAGGCCGGATCATACACAACAACGTCGCCCTTTTCGACCCAAAAATCATCGGCGAATGTCATGCTGAAGCGGCTCGTCGCCAGGTAGACTTTTTTCATGTGTTACTCCTCAATAGGTAATACCGAGGGGCCGTATAGACCTCGAATTACTAGGAAAAGAAAAAGGGCAGCCGAAGCTGCCCTTTTTCGCTGAGGTCCCCGAGGGGACCACCGAGATTAGTCGGTGGTCGGGCCGGGATATGGAATGAAGTTGCCTTCCGTAGTCGTCGTGCCCACCTGAGTCGTTGGGGCAGCGGTGACCGCACGGGCGACAACGAGACGCTGCACACCGGAAGGGTTGAAGATCGTGAAACCCAGGATCTCGAAGATCGAGAAACCGATCTGACGGAGGTCCGGACGATCCGCGCTCATCACGGTCAGCGGCACACGCTCGGGGATGACGCCGAGGAACTCGCCCTCGGTCAGGATGTAGACGATGCCGAAGTTCACCTTACGGGACTGGAGCAGCGTCGCACCCCACAGGTAGCCCATCACGCCGGTCTTGATCAACTTGCGTTGAGTCTCACGGTCGATATTATCCTGTGTCCACTTACGGAGGTCGGCGTAATCGCGCGGGTTGAAGAAGCAGTACGCGACCGAAAGGTCGTGACGCTCAATCTGCGCGAAGCCGTCCGCCATGGCGTTGACGGTGATCGGGGCAGTGACGCCCATGTCGGGGTTAAGGACATAATCGTCCGGCAGCGCGTTGGCGGCTGCGGCAGCCGTGGCGTCGAGCAGCGAGAAGATCTTCTCGTCCTCGGCGGCACCGACCTCGGCCTTGCCCAGGTTCAGGGCACGCTGGACGATGTCGAACCGGCGCTCCTTGATCTGGGTTATCGGGATCATCGGCAGTTCAGCGATCTCGAAGGTGGGAACCGTGATACGGTTCGGCTTCACGACGCTGACGATGTCCATGCCTTCTTCGCCGACGTAGAACGCCTGCACAAAGCTCTGACCGGACGCATCAAATTCGCGGTCATAGATAGGCAGTGCGCCATCGGGCAGAGTTTCAACCATCAGAGCCTTACGAGCGATGCTCAGATAGTCACGACGCCGACGCAGAGACGGGCCAAGGGAGGCCGCGAGCTTCTGACGTCCGGCTGCGGATTTCAGCAGGGTTCCAAGAACATTGGTCTGGGCCTGCGTGCGAGCGAGATTTGCCATTTCAGTGTCTCTTTTCTTCGTTTCTGGTCCCGTTAGGGCTTACAGAAGCGAGGCAACGCCCAACCAAGGGTCCTGTGCGGTCGGAGCCTGCGTGCAGATTCCAACGGGTTCAACGTAGGGGGTCGTTCCGGTCGCCGCAGCGGACGTGAAGAGACCCTTCTGGGCACCGCCGCCGCAGTACACGTACTCGCCCACCGTGAAGGTGTCGGCAGTGTCATAGGCCTGGGTGTCCACATAGAACTGGGCCAGCGCACGGAGAACCGGAGCCTTACCGGAGCCCGAGGGGCCGATTGCACCGGCGAACTCGCCGGGGCCGTTGAGGAGGAAGCCGAACGGGATGTCACCCGCACTGGCGTCGCATGGGCCGATCACCACACCACGGCCTGCCGTCGAGGACACGTACAGCGTCATGATGACGCCGCCGAGGTATCCCGCATTGGTCAGGGTGATCTGGTCGGTACCCGGATTACCGGTAAGGGCCACATCAGGAACCGTGGAACCATCCGGTTGCGCGTAGTACTTTTGACGCAAACTCATTGTTTTCTCCAAGTTAGCCGTTATATTCACCTTTCCCAGTGCGACCTCTTGGAGTAGAAGCAGCGCACTATAGGTCCGGCAAGACGAGACACCTGTGTGCCTCTACTTGGAAAGGGGAAGTTAGGCCATTCTGGGTAATTGAAGTTATGGGCGTAATAGAAAATACGAGGTCCTCATACGAGGACCTCGTATGGAAATTTATGTGATTACAAATCTAGTTAACGGAAAGAAGTATGTCGGTAAGACGAGACTACCCATCGAGCGTCGATGGCAACATCATCTGTCAAAATGCAAAATGGGATCTAACTACCGCCTCTACCAAGCCATCCGCAAATACGGTATAAATAGCTTCAAAATTGAGTCCGTAGCGACCACCTCATCCGAAGAAACCCTATCTCTACTCGAACGCGAGTGGATCACCAAACTGGATACATATAACTATGAGTTTGGATACAATATGACGACCGGTGGTGACGGATGGAGCGGAAACACCCACACGGAAGAGACGCGCCGTAAGATAGGGCGAAAGTCAGAAGGCCGTCCCAAGACAGAGAAATTCCTTAAGGCAATCAGTGCGGCCCATAAGGACAAACCGAAGTCCGTCACACAGCGTCGCAAGATGGCGGCCTATTGGGACGAGGATCGCCGTGAACGCCAGGCCGAGGTGGCAAGAAGAGTAAACGCGGAACGTGGAGACCAGTTGAAGGACTATACCTGCGACCTATGCAACACAACCTTTCATAAGGTTAGGTCCGGCGTCTTCGGTGGCCACCGGAAGGCATGTAAGAGACGTCATGGTATCGCTCCGAAGCGTCTCGAACCTTTGTTCGACGACTAAAGAAAAACCCCGCCCGAAGGCGGGGTTTCACCGTACGATTACGGTCGGTCTATGCGAAGTCGGCTTCGTCGGGGAAGACCAGAGCAGCCAGGTTGCCACCGGCGATCTTCGCGGCTTGCGCCATCGGATCGAAGTGGGTGGCAAGCTTCGGGAAGTCTTTCCCCGGCTTCGCCGCTTTCTTCCCGGCAACGCGACGCACCTTTTTCGCGCCAGCCTGCTTCGGTTCCTTGAGGTCGTTGGTCGCGTCCTGCTTGTCGCGGGTTTGACCATCGGGCTCGGGCTTCAGCTTCTTCGCCACTTCGGTGAGAATGTCATCCTCGTGGTCGCTGTCGTTGTCGCGGGTGTCGTTGCCGTGGTCGGACTCGAAGTGCCCCTGCATCTCACCCCATTCGACAATACCGTCGCCGGAACCTGCGGTCTTCTCGGAGGCAAAGATTCGGGCCAGGGGGTCGTCCTCGGTGTCCTCGACGATGAACATATCAGCCGGGGAACCGATCGCTTCCTCCTGATCGAGAATGCCTTCGAGTTCCGAAGCATCGGAAGGATCGAAGTAGCCATCCTCCTCGTCGTTCAGCGCCGAAACCTTGTCCGCGAAGTTATCGTCGGAGAAGATGTTCTCGATGTTCAGTTCCTCGGGAACGTCCACCGCGCCTTCACCGCCCTCGGCCAAACCACCTTCGGCTGCACCATCGGCCAGCGCCTCGTCAAAGGCACCGTCGCCTTCAGCCTCTTCGGCCAGGTTGATCTCGTCGGCGTCGCCAAGCTCTTCCTCGATCGCATCGGTGAGGGTGTCGATATCGTCCTTCACGTCCTCGATCGCGTCCTGCAGCGTGGCCTCTTCTTCGTCGAAGACCTCGTCCTCAGCATCTTCGGCACCCTCGGTGTCGCCCGCCTCCGCATCCGCTTCGCCCTCGGCTCCGGCCTCGGCGGCCTCGCCCTCATGCTCATCGGCTGCTGCTTCGGCATCACCCTCGGCAGACTCGACGTCACCAGCGGCGTCAGCATCCGCATCCGGAGGAGGAGGAGGCGCTTCCTCGCCCTCTTCGGCGGTCTTCGCGGCGGCGTCCTTCTTCTTGCCCTTCTCCTTCTTCTCCTCTTCAAGGGCTTCCTTCAGTTCGCGACGGAGACGCTCGACCGGGGTTTCTTTCTTCTTGGCTGCTTCCTTCTTGTGCTCGTGATCGCGCTTGCAGTCGGGATCATCGTTGCAGCCGTCGCCGTTCAACGGGTCCACCGCGTCAGCCGCCTTCTTTTCGGAGGCTTCCTTCTTGCAGCCGTCGCAGCCCTTGCACTCGTCGCCGCAGGCCTTCTTCTTACCGGCTTCCTTGCCGACAGGAACCTTCCCCTCGCCGCCTTCGGTCCAAATCTTCTGCTCGGGCTCATGTACGTCGCTTGCGTCCATGCCAGCGGGCTCGGTACGCTTGCCTTCGTCATAGGTGGAGGGCTGCGGGCCGCAATCGGCGCGATCGTCGGCAACCTTCGCCGAGGCATTCTTCGGATCGCCCTTCAGTTCGCTCTCAACCGCCTTCTTCTCCTTGTTGAGGAGCGACGGGTCTTCGAGCAGATCATTCATATCCACCTTGTGGACGTTCTTGAACTCTTCGGCGACGCGCGTGAAATGAGCGTTCACCGCTGCGGTGCGCAGCATCGCGCCTAGCACCGGGGTGGAGAGGGCCAGGAGGGTTTTTGCCACCTTCACGTGCTGCTCTGCGGAGCCCGTGGGGAGCATGGTCTTGGCCAGCGTGTACGCCGAGGCAACTCGCATCTTCAGTTGCCGGGTCTCTGCCGCCGTCCGCTTTTCAGCCGCGACGCGTCCCGCGAGGGAGGTCCGGTTGGGGTTCTGAGCCGAGTTTGCCATAGGTTAATACCTTTCCGTGTGATTGGTGGGTCCGAAAGCTCCCACTAAAGCTGAATTTGAAAGTTACTTTTCTTGAAACACTTCACATTTCGTGTGATACGCCCTAGAAAATCCTCCGGATATACGCGTCGAGCTTGGCGTCCCCGGTGTTAGGTGCTCCCGGGACGAGTGAGGCGATCTTGTTGGCCGAAGCCGCGTGCGTGAACGGAGTCTTGGGAAGCGAGAGACCATCGCCACCATCAATGAAAGTCCGGAGGGCGGCCCCAGGGAATGCGGGAGTGCCTACCCAGGAGGCCTCGACGAACTTCACCCCACCATTGGGCAATGACTTATGCCCACACAGTTCCGCGATGCGACGGGGAATACCGTCGTCGTCCATCAGAAACTGGCCCTTCATTGAGAGCAGGTGCTGGCAGAACGTGGACTCATCTGTACAACGAGCGCCGCAGTAGCTACAAACCACCAGTTCGGTGGTGCAGCCCATCGACATATATTTGACTTTGTTCTCACGGATGTCGGCGACCAGGGACTCATGCGCTAAGTCGGTAGCGACCAGGATGTCTACGTAATAGACCCACACATCCGGCGCGAGCTTGACCTTGCGCAGAACAGCGTCAAGGATGTGGCCCTTGGCAAGCTTCGCTTTCTGCTTGTGCTCCAGGAAATTGAATGCACCGACGAACGACTTATAGGAGAGCCGCATCACGGTGTTCTCCCAGGCGTCATCGTTATTGTTGACCAAATGGCTGGCCTCGGGCTTGATCAGGAAATCGTAGGGATCTTCTTCGACCATCACTGAGGACATGATTGTGCAATGGGAGAGAAGGACCTTGGATTGGTCGGCGGCAATTTGCTTTACGGCGGCAGTCTTGGCTCCAAAAGCGCGATGCAGGTGCATCTTCTCCCAGGCACCTAACGAGATCAGATCGACGATCTCCGCGTTCGCAACTTTCTCAAAAGCCATACACCCTCGCTAATAAAGAGGTCCTATAGTCAGCTTTCCATCAAACCCCCGCTTCGAGATCGTCCTCGATCTCGTCCTTCACATCCTTGTCCAGGTGGGAGCGCATGTCATTGCGGGGAGGAAGGAACTTCGGATCTTCGTGCATCTCAATCTCGGCTCGCTTGCGGGAGCCGCGAAAGCGAGCCGTACGCCGCGCTCCAGCCTGAGCGCCCTTGACAGCCTCTCCCAGGCCGTCCGCGTAGTCCTCGGCGGCTGATGCCAGTTCACTGCCCTTTGGGGCGACACGGGAGAGTAGATCGAGGGCCTGTATAACCGCATCGGCCAGTTTGATGTAATCGACCTTGACACCCCTGACCGCCGCTGTGCGAAAACCACCCATTTGATAGCGGCGTACCTGGTCGAGCAGGGTCCAGATCATTTGTTTGGTGGTGTTGTCGGGAGAGAAACGCTCGGCCCTCTCCAAATCCTTCTCGACAGTCTGGAGAGCGCGACCAAACTCAAGTGCCCGGCTCACGCGTGGGGGTTCTTTCCGCGCCGAGCCCATATGGGTGGGATCGTACTCGGTTCCCTTCGCCGCGAAGGGACTGTTGTAAGTCTTATCCGCGCCGGGGTAGTCGGTTTCCTGGAGGAGTTCCTCGTTAACCGCGTCCATTCCGCGCTTGCGACGAAGGAGATGGTGGGGCATTTGAACCTCGTATCACATAGAGGTTCAAAAGTCAGTGTTTATGTATTAGGTGGAGAAGGTTGCCTATATACCCATCGCTGGTATCCCGCGTCGTAGAGGCAGCGGGCTCCCGCACGGAACATATTCTGATGCTCGGTCAGGGAGGGATCATAGAGATCGCCGAGCAATTTGGGAAGGTGTTTGTGGCGACAAAGGCGTTTATTGAGGATGCGGTTTTTGTAGAGCCATTGGTAGGATGGGGGAAGGTCTTCCGTTTTCTCAAAACCCAGTATGCCGTACACCGCTCCGTCCGAATACTGATTATTGGAGAAGGTGATAATTCCTCGTGCAGGAAGCAGCGGAAGCGCATTGCGTAACAGTTTCTGTGCTCCGCCGACAACGGTCAAATTACGTTGAAAGGCTAGGCGAGTAAGGTTTAAGTAGCTCTTTTCGTGTTCGCTAAACGTAATGACACCTACGAGAGTGCTCTCCATAGAAAGCCCGAAGCACCACCTAGCGCCTGGGGTGCTTCCCTGAAGATGATTCTCCCGAAGAAAAGCCTGTGCCTGCGAGCGGGTGATAACCTCAAAAGCGGTTTTGCGAGCGTGCACCTTCTCATGGAGACCGATTCGTGAGAGCACGATGGATTTCCATATTTCTTGGCGAGTAGCATCTCTCCACTCGTGCTCATCAATTTGTAAGAGACGGATACCCTTATCCCGGCACGCTTCAAATTTGGCGAGATGGCGCAGTTTGGCTTCGACTGGTTCCGTGCCGTCAAGCGAATGCCAGTAGCCGCCATTAAACTCAATCGCGAGAGAATGTTCTGGAAAGTAGGTATCTAACTCATAGGGCGTAATAATTGATCTGACGTTAGACTTATAAGAAACGCGCAGATCATCCAAAAAGGCCTCAACTTCTTTATGTGGCTTTGAGTACCTACCAGTACAGGAAGGGCAGGCCGCTCCGGCGTTGATGTGGTTGTCCGGACTCTGCTGGAAACTCCCGTGAACCGGACAAATAATCTCGACATACTCGAAGGCCCCGCGCATTTCTACCCGACTATAGTCGTATCGATCCCCGTGAACGGCGGTCGCCTCTGAGACAAAGGTTTCTCGATCCTTCAGAAGCTTCTGCGCAGCCAATCCGCGTCCGCACTTTGGGCAGCCCGAACCGGAAAGATGGTGACTGGCTTTTTGCTGAAAATCCCCGTGAAGTGGGCAGGTGATTGTGATTTTATCGCAATTTCGCGTGTAGATGGTCTTGGTGTAATCATATCCCTTATCGGCATGGACTCGTCTGGCGACATCAATATAGTCCTCGGTGGTTTTACTCCGTGCCTTTGCCGCGCCCTCGCTTCCACATCGCGGACATCCGCGCCCTCGTAAATGATTATAAGGATATTGAGCGAAAATTCCATGTTCCGGGCAGTTTATTTGAATTTTCTGTCGAGGAGAAACGTACCTGGAAGACGAGTAATCATAGCGGATGTTGGGGTGAGCGATTCGAGCCTCGTCAACAAAACGCGCTGTCGTCATTGGGGATCGGACGGTCGCTTCCTGCTCCACAATCACGGAACATCTCCTGGATGGCTGCCGCCCCATATTGTATTCTGGCGGTCGTTTAGAAAAACGGTGAACACCGCGATATCGATGCCTGTATATATTATATTGCCAACGAGAAAACGAGGAGGGCGGCGTGGCCCTCCTAACAATTCGAAGGATTAGACGTTGGCGTTGTTTTCGGAGAAGATCAGCGAAGCGCCGGTAACGTCGCTGGGAGCGTTGCCGGAATCAATGAAGTCGCCGTAGACGGAGCCGGAGATGTCGAACACGTCGGTGACGAGGATGGTGCAGTCTTCGGTGACGGCGGTCTGGTCAATGTTGTAGGTTGTGTTATAAGACTCCATCCAGCAGCCTTCGTATACGGTGGCAACGCAGTAAAGCGGGATGTTGTTGCCGTAGTTGTTCAGGCCACCCTCGGCTGCCACAGAGGCTTGTGTTGCCTCGTCCAGATTCGAGTCCGTGGAAGCAAGCTCGGAGAACACAATCTCGGTCTTAATATCGAACGGCCACTTGTGATGTTTGAGTGAGCGGACAAGGCCCGATACTCCGGCCTTGTAGCCAAACTGCTGCATCAGGTTGCCGAGGTAGAGCGCCGTGCGCGTCACGCTCAGTGACATCGGCTGCGTGACGCCGGGCACAAGCTCGGCGACCTGGTCGCCATAACCGAGACCACGCACCGTATCGATGTTCTTCGACTCGGAGATCCCAAAGGACGAAGTGACGCCCATGCGGGTGAATTTGCCGATATTTACGACCGGCGTATAAATCTTGAAGCGGGTGCTGACGACCGATGAGGTCTGTGCAGTGGTCCCTTGGCGGTACACGTAGCTGTTCGTAGCCATTGATCCTCCGAAATTGCACCCGGTTGATGCGGGGCTCTCATCTGAGAGGTCTGATAGCTCATTTATTTAGGTCCACTGCAAAAACTAAGGCCGCCCTCGCGGACGGCCTTATTCAATCCCAACTTATCGAGGGACTTATTCGGCTGCGGCCAGCATGAGACCGCCCAGTAGACTGGACTTCTTCTTTGGGAGGGCAGCGGCCTGGGCGGCAGCTTCATCCTCTTCCTGCTGTTTCTGCTTGGTCAGCACTTTGATAGCCTGCTGGAACAGGTCCATCGACTGGTAGACCGACTCCACCGCATCCCGCACCGGGCGCGTGCCATTCACGACAGCGACCGGCTTGACTTCGAGGTAGAGCGCTTTCAGCTTATCGGCTGCACTCTCGGCCAGCTTAATCGCCTTCTCGACCGAGATTTCGGCGGCGGTCTTCGCGGAAGCGCCCTTGAAGTACTCGTGATCGCGTAGCGCCTTCTCCGCCTCTTCTTTGGTTTGGTGGGAGTCCAGCACCTTGCCGTCCTTCACATTGCACCAGGGGGCTTCCTTCCCTTCTGAATCCTTGTGGCCCGGACGGTGCTCGATCGTCGCCGTCTTGGCCGCCGCGCCCTTGAAATACTCGTGATCGCGGAGCGCCTTCTCGGCTTCTTCTTTCGAGGCGTGAGAGTCGAGAACCTTTCCGTCCTTCACATTGCACCAGGGGGCTTCCTCGCCCTTTGAGTTTTTGTGACCGGGGCGATGCTCGATCGTGGCGGTCTTGGCCGAAGCCATATGATCGGCGACGGCATCCGGATCTTCCGCGCCGAATTCGTCCTCATCAAAGGTGGTCGGCTCCTCGGCGTGGGGGTCGAGGTTTGCAAGCTCCTCGGCCACGGCCAGAACGAACCACTTCATGTGCTTCACGTTGCCGAAAATCTGGTTTGCATTGGCGGCCACGTCGTAGCAGACTTCATCCTCATCTTCGATCGCCCGCTGGGCGGCTTCAATGTATTTTGGATCGATCTGGGCGGCGAGCTTCGAGGGCAACACCGTCGCAGGACGCTTAATACCGCTGTGATCCTCCACGCCGGTTACGGTCGGATCACAACTCTTGTCGCCTTCGAGCACCTTCCCGGCCTCGGGGTCGATCGCGGGAATGCTTACGCTTCCCCGCTTTCCTGGCGCGAGACTCAATGGAGTCTTGGTTGCAGGCCGCTCGACGCCGGAGTGGTCTTCCATACCGGTCACAGTCGGATCGACACTCCGCTCGCCTTCAAGGACCTTACCTGCGTCCTGGTCGATCGGAGGGAGGTTGGCCAACTTCTCCGGCAGTGTGGTCTCTGGCCTCTTGATGCGGGTGTTGTCTTCGACCTTGTCGCGGCCATCGGGGATCGACTTGTCGCCTTCGAGAACCTTCGAGGTCTCCTGATTGACGGTCGGCACATAAGAGCCACCGGCCCGCTTCTTCGATGCAGCCTTGGGCTCCTCAATCTGTTTCGGGCGGGAGTTCAGTTCATCGGCCATACCGGCTACCGCCTCCTGCGCGGCCTTGTCGTTGGCGAAGTCGCTGATCTTCGAAAGCGCTTCGATGCAGGCACTCAAGGCTTCGGCGGTCCAGTACTTGTACTTGCCTCCAGCGCTGTTGAGCGGAGTCGGCGCAACCGGTGCAACGTCTTCCGGCGCGGGAGCGACCTCCTCGGCGGTCTTGCTTGCGGCCTTGGGGGGCACCTGGTTCAGCACCTGATTCTCGGGCGCACCATCGAACTTCACTTCTTTTCCGAGCAGTAGTTCCTCACCTGCAGCTTCGATCTGATACCGCTCATGCCAGTAAACCCGGCCATCCGGAGCTTCAAGAATCGGAGCAGAGGTCAATGCGCCGATGTCGGCGGGGTCAAGCTGCTGCCAGCCGTTGGTGAGGTGGTCTTCAAGAAGTTCATAGAGCACCGTGTCGTCGCTCCAGATCAGATTGCTCTTGCGGTCGGGATTGGCGAATAGGCCTAGAGCCTCCAATGCGCTCGTCGGAAGATGATGTTCGTTGTCTTCGACGAATTCCGCGATTGCGGCCTGATCTGGAATAAGCTTGAGGCGATTGTTTGTCGTCTGCACGAGCGTGACATAGCGGCCCGCGTCTGTAACGTCCCCAACGGGGACCGGAGACACCGAGGTGGCGTCAGGCATGGGTGCTGGGGGAGGGGTCATCTCGGCGGTCTTCGCCTTAATGGTCGGGGGGCCGCTTTGGGCCTGCCTGTGACGCTCGAACATTCTCGACTTGCTCATGTATTCACTCCGGTTTCACTTCTCTACAGAGAGCTTTGAAATTGATTTGCCGAGCTTTGACTTCAAACCGTCTCGTCGGGCAGCGTCGTAAGCTGTGCCGGTGTCTGCGCACGCAAGGCGGTCATCGCGGCCTGAACCGCAGTTTGGATCGCGGCAGCCCAAACCGTAGCAGCCTCGACGGGATTCGTTGTAAGGCAGTCGAGCGGACCCGGCTGCGGCGGTTGCGGGGGCTGAGCGGCCCATCCGGGATACTGGCAAACCGAAAACTGGCTCGGATACTGCCCCGGCACCGGCTGGGGAACCGCAGGAAGGTTCTGCATAAACCGCGCGGTCACGGCGCTCATCTGCGTCGTGATGCCCACATAGAACTCCTGTGCGGGGAACGTGAAGGTGAATCCCGTGTTGCTCGGGTCGGTGTACGTGCCTCCCAGGTTGACCTTCGGGTCGCCGTAGGCCTGAATCCGCTGACGATCAGTCGCGTCCGTGGCATCGCCAACGAACTCGGCCAGAATCGAGACGTTCACGATTCCGTTCTGCTGCGTAACTTGAGGGTGAACCTTCATTCGGATCTCCGTACAAACGACCGGAGGAGCATATTCGCTCCTCCGGCTTCGAGTTAGCTGTTCTGGCTGATGTTGATGTTCAGGGTGATGTTGATCCAAAGAGCGGACCACAGAACGCCCCAGCTAACATTCACGTCCATCGTGGTCGGATCAACCGCATCCTGCACCACAGTCACCGGACCCGCCGCTTGGATCAGGCTGCCAACATAGCTCTGTAGGAGTGCGTTGCCCGTGATCTCCATAGCACTCGGCAGATTGGCGACGTCCTTGCGACCGACATACTGCTTGAACGATTTGCGGAACGCCTTTGCGATGAAGTCGGCGGTCGTGGTAACGTACGGCTCCGAGGTCAATGGGCTGCTCGGATCGGTCGTCTTGTAGTGCCGAACCTCAAGAGCGCCCGGAACGTTGGTGAGCACCGTAATGCCCGCCACCGCCAGGTTGTTCATTGTGGTCGAATCGTAGTCCTGGAAGGCGCGGCTGAATCCAGTCACGTTCTGGTCGGTCAACGTCGTCGCCACGTCGTTAGCCGGATCGAGCGCGAGGCCAGCCAGCGCCGCCGCCAGGAACTCACCGGTAAAGGCGTTCTCGACAGCGGGAGCCGAGCTTGAGGGCGCGATCATGATGCCCAGCGAGTTCGGCCAAACTGCGATCACACGCTGATTTGCGATCGATTGAGCCGTGGCCTGGGCAACGGTCGGCGTCGTGTAGGCGTCGAACCCGATGAAGCCGATCGCCTCGCCCTTTTGGCGCGGGGTGGCTTGCTTGATCAGGAATTGGCTCAGCGCCTGCTGTACATTTGCCGACGTGGAGAGCGGCACGATGATGCTCGGCTTGCCGTTGCCGCCAGGAAGCGGAGTGGTCAGCGAATTGATCGCGTCGATGAAGCTCTGGTCGGACGCGAAGGCGGTGCCAGTCACAACGGGAACCTGTACGCAGGCGAAGGGACCCGCGCCGTTCTCGGTCAGCAACTGGATCGCCAGCGAGAGGCGGTTGTTCGGGTTGTTCGGCTGTCCGTACGCTGCGTACCCGGCTGCGGCGCTGGTGAAGACCTGGGCTGCATAGTCCGACGCCTGCTTCGCGGTCGTGAAAGTGACGTAGTAGTACTCGCCC
>Ga0335072_10001080_pt1 | contig 46261 bp, 46 predicted proteins | sample Lox_Sample_21_FD_206725 | JGI IMG/M metagenome (GOLD analysis project Ga0335072, IMG submission 206725) | Soil microbial communities from Loxahatchee National Wildlife Refuge, Florida, United States - Lox_Sample_2.1 | ecosystem: Environmental > Terrestrial > Soil > Wetlands | place: USA... | reverse complement strand
CGCCTACAGCGTGTTCTACAACCTCGACCGCCGATGCCGCCGACTCCGCTTCTACGACGTACAGCGGATTAGTCGCGGCAGTCACGAGTACACCCTCGACCTTGACCGAGTTGATGTTATTCGCTTCCGCCGCGTAGAGCGGCTGCGCCTGTACTACCAGGTAGGTGTTCATCGCTCGTCAACTCCTTCTTTTGCGTAGTTGTAGATCGTCCTGGGCGTCACTGACCGCCCGACGCGCTGCGTCCAAATCCTTCGAGCGGTCAAGCAGGCCACGATCCCGCGCTTCGGCAGGCGCGAGATTCTTCACCCTCCCCTGTCTGATCGCGCCTTCTACTCGCTCGCGCCCGTTATCGGTAGTACGCCTCCCGATCGGGCCGAGCCGGTCCTCGGTGCCTCGTCGTCCTATCCCTCCGCGCATGAGCGTCTTGCCTTCCGTTCGCGGTGTGCAGGTGTCGCGCGTCGTGTTCTTCTAACGCACGGCGGTTGCCAGATTCGCCAACCCCGTGCTTTGTGCAGCTCGACCAGTTCGACGGGACAGTGAAGTCTCGTCCGGTCGCGGCTGTGTACGAGTATGACCATCGTGAGTATTCACCATTGCGTCGTTTGGGGAAAGGAGCGCTCCCGGCTTGGAGGCCGGGAGCGCATCGCGCCTTGCCGCCTACGGTTCTGCGTTCAGTCCCGTGCCTTCCACCAGCGCGTAGCCGGTCGGGTAACGCCCGTGAATGATCGCCGCGTATCGCCAAACGCTGATGTTGCACGCCAATTTCCCGTTCACTTCCGTGTCGCGCGCAACCTGAAGGTGCATCTGCGGCTCCTCCAGCACCCAGGAGTCGCCCGACCGCTGGAGCACGATCACATCCTGGTTTGTGCCGGCTCCGAGATTCGTTGGAATGGAAGGCGAAAGGCACACGCCCATCCCTAGAATCTCACCTACGGGCAGCGACGCTTTGCGGCCCGTGCCGTCGCCAAAACGCTGTTCCGCTTCGGCGGGCGTGAACGACTTGACGTTGACAACGGGGAGTTCCTGTTTGTCGGCTGTTTGCAGAATCCACGCCCAACGCCTCGGAGACATCAGGCACAGGTCCGGCGCCTTCTTCCGGGTTTTCCAGATCAACCAGTACGCTTCCGCGACCTTTGTAAGCAAGCCGCTGATAGTTGGGCTGGCCGACGTGTACGTGACTTTGTGCGCGTGCGCCGATTCCGCTTCGATCATGCTGAGCACACCCAACGGCTGCGGAGCCGTGCCCGTGCCCTGGATGGCGAGAAGGTCCGCCGCTTCACAGTAGGCACTCATCACGTCCGGCAGGAAGATCGAGTCAGCCAGCGACGGCAACGCCCGTTCGAGCAGCTGCACCGCAACAGGTTCGAGTTTCCCGTCGAGCGAAATGACCGCGTTTTCGATCAACGCCGACGTGATGCTTTCGGTTTTCTGTTCGGCGAGATCTTTGGTAGCTGCCGAAGTCGCTCCACCCGTGAGGCTGGGGATGTCGATTTTGTTGGCGTGCTCAGGCAGAATCTCCTGATGCAACGTCTCCCAATACGTCCGGTCAGCGCGAGCCTGATCCACCCAAGCCTCCTGCCAGTAGAACGGGGCAACCAGCTCACCACCGGCACCGGCAGTCTCAGCGATGGCACGTGCCTGTGCCTCCGTCTTACCTTCCATCTGCGCATTTCGAGCAATCCGCTCCATAGCGGCGGCCTGCTCGCCCGGCTTCTTGGAGCCATGCACAGCGGCGTCGAGGTCTTGGACGATCGAATAGGGAGCGCCCCGGCCGTAAACGGCAGGCTCGCGGCCCACTCGTATGTCACGCGCAAAAAGCACGTCGTAGGCCGTCTCGGCGGCTCGCCGAGCGCGTGCCGCCTCGGCAAACCTCTCACCAGTAGATTCGACGTTGGCAGCCGTGGGAGATTTCAGCTTCCCAAGGGCTTCAATGTCGCGTCGAGCGGCACTCTTTGTTTGCGTAGCGTGGCCGCGCAACAGCGCGAGGCCACGTTGGATGGCGTCCTGAGCCATTTGATCTAACTCCTTGCTCACGGGGGCTTGCCCCCTAGCACAACCCCTGCTCAACGAGCAGGCGGTCTTTCGCCGGCTTTTGTTCGCCGGCTCAAGCTCTAAATCGGACAGGTAGACCGTCCGAGGAAAACCCCGAACTGCCTACCTGTCCACGTGCCTTCGGGCGGTGGCAACGATCCTGCCGAAGCTTGTGCGCCTGGCCGACCCGCAACCACGATCCCGGCCAGGCGCTGCGCGCCCGTGACACTCCCATGCCCGGCGCGCGATCGACCACGGCACGGGGAAACGCCAGGTCGAAACTATGAAAGAGGAACAGTCAGCCGCTCATGGGAGTGGCGGCGACACGGGCCGCGAGCGGCCCGGCATGAGTGGCGTTGGTCGCCTACCCATCTTCGATGCGGACGTGCAACCCAGCTAGAACATCGTCGCAAAACCTACCATGCGTTTCGTCGGTTTGCAACGGGTTTCGCAACAAATCCCACGTTTCAATCATCCCCCGCAATTTGCGGGATTCGGGGGTCCGCGGCGGCCCGCCATCGTCGCAAAACCTACCACATGATTCACCCATTTGCACGGCGATTCGCATAACGATCCGCGATTCATCATTCCCCCGCAAAATGCGGGATTTGGGGTCCGTGGTGCCGGCCCGTCATGCGGCGATCTGCACACCGTAGTTGCACACGGCCGCCTTCTGTTCGTCAGTGAGTAGTTCCCACGCCCGGCGCTTCTAGTTCGCCAGCGACTTCGCCACGTCGTAGTGATGCATCGTCATCGGCGGATGGAACCATGCCGGCATTTTTATCGCATCTTCATCCGACGATCGTGGGGCGGTCGCGTTCACTCGTGACACCGATTCACTACTCGTTACCCGTTTCCTCAAGCTGTTGACAACGCTTCACCGGAACGTGTAGAAGGACACGACGCGACCGGGGGTTTTGTCGGTCGCGGCTCACACCTCACTCAAAAGGAGAATCAACGATGAGTCATTTTATCGGCTCACGGCGCCGACGCGTACTCGGCGCCGTAGCTGCCACATTTATCGCGGCGACCACGGCGTTCGCGTACTGGTTGCTCACAGATGTGATCGGCCAGGGTGAAGGGTCTAACAAAGTGGCGAAAGGAACGCAGACGATCGAAACCGTCCCACTCAACATATCGTTTGCCGAACTCAAAGGACCGGGACAGCCGACACCGCTAGCGATCTCGGTCGCCGAGGGCTCGTTGAAAGCCCCGATGGAGATCGATCGCGTCATCGTCAGCTTCACGAACTCGCGCGAAAGCGAAGGCTGCGAAAACACGTGGTTCGCGCTCAGCCACCTGAGTAAAGAACCGCTCCGCTACGGCGGCAAAGAAGTGGGCACCGAGGCTGAACTATTCGGTGCCGGCCTCGCCCATCCAATCATCATCAAAACCGGGGAAGACGGTGAATACCAGTTCTCCGGGTCGGGCGCGGAAGTGGAACTGCGAGACGAACCAGAAGTATTTCAGGGAGCGTGCGAAGGGGCGACGCTGTACGTTCACGCGCGGACTGAAGTATGACCGTCATTATCGTGAGCCTCGCGGCGTGGTCGCGTTGTGCCGGGTGGCTTCGTAATCGCCGTTTCGTGCAACGCGCTTTCGCCGCCTGACAAACCGTGACCGCAGGCCGGGCCGTGTGGGGCGGCCCGGCCGTTTCTTTTCCGAACGGAGGCAGGATGGACGACTTCAACGTGCCGGCTGACTTGGCCGTGCAGCTGCGTGGTGCGCTCTACGCGGAAGTGTCGCGGTGGTGCAGTGACCTTGAGACGATGAGCGCGACCACGATCCCCGGCGATGTGGCCCCCGCGGTATCGAATCTGCGCGCCGTTTTTGCGGTGCTCGATGACATCGGTTGGGACAAGACAACATCGGACCCGGATGCGCTCACGATCGACGGCAGGCATTTCGGGATCGTGATCGAAACCTTGGAGCGCGAGCGGGAAGGGCGAGAACACACCGCTGAATCACCGCAACTCGAAGACCTGCCGGGCCGCGAACGCGCGAAGGCGACGGCGGACCTGATCTGGCGATTCGTCAGCGATGAGTTGTGCCGGCACACGGGCGACGAACTGTTGGAGATCCTGTCGCCCGAAGTCGTGATCGAACTTGTCGAAGCCCTGCGCGATGACGGGCGAGCGTTGGCGCCGATTAGGCGCGCGAAAGCGCGCCACGTGCCCAGCGACCGTGCCATGAAAATGCTCCGCGCGCGGCTGATCGATCAACTAACGCTCGAACAGATCGCGGCCCGCCACGGCGTCACGAAAGAGATCGTTCGCCGCGCGCTGGTGGATCACTTCGGGATCAGGGGTCGGCGGCGGTGGTGAGGCCTCCGATGCCCGCATTTGACGGTCCCGACCATCGCAGTACACTCAGATCAGGGAGGTATGTCGTGCGCCGAGTAGTCGTAGCGATCGTGTTGGGGATGCTGGCGTTCGGGGTCGCAGCCATGCCGGCCGGCGCCACGGCGACCGAAGAACAGGTCGGCAAGCTGCCGGTGTCCGGCTTGCCGTTGACGCGCGAAGAACTCGCCGAGGCGTTGGGAACGTCCACGTCGCAACTCGTCGTCGCGTGGTCGGAAGCGCCCGACGCGGACCTTGCCGAACTGGCCGCGATGTTCGACGGCCTACCGGCGTTCATGGCCGCGCTACCCGAAGCCAAGCGCACCGCGCTCGAAAACCAGGCCAACCCTCCGACGATAGAACCACCGCCCACGACGACCACGCACGAAGAAACCCCGCCAGCGAAAACGACGACTCCCGAACCGACGCCTACGGCCACCGCGACCACACCGGCCACCACGACGCCGGTCAACGCACCGGCCGCCACCGTGACCACGACAAAGGTCGTGTGGCGGCCGGCGCGATCGTCGTCGTAGCGGCCATTTGCGGGCGTTCTACGGGCACGGACGGGGCGCGGCCTACGGGATGGGCCGCCACCAAACCCACGCCCCGCGCCTACGGGCGCCGTTTGGTACCCACGGGTGGTACCCACGGCGATCGGCCGTCCCACGGGCACCGCACCGGATACGCGAAAATCCCCGTGGTTGCGGGGGATTTGGCTAGTGCGCCCGGCGGGAATCGAACCCGCGGCCTGCGGCTTGAAAGACCGCTGCTCTTTGGCTCCCCGAAGAGAACCGTTGACCACTGAGCTACGGGCGCGCTGTGTGTTTCGGCGGGACTTCGCGTCCCGCCGAGGAGCCTATTCTAAGCACGCCTGCCCCGGCTTGCCCAGGGGCGGGGGCGAGCGAGGCGAAGCGCGTCTCCCACTGCACGCACGAAGGCGGTCGGGCGCTCGCTCGGCCGGGCTAGGGCGTGAGCACCACCTTCAGCGCTTCGCGGCGGTCGAACACCGCGTAGGCCTCGGGCGCCTGCTCGAGCTTCATGTGGTGGGTGACGAGCGCGCTGGGGTCGAGCACGCCGGCGTGGAGCAGCGCGAGCACGCGGTCGACGTGCGCGATCACGTTGGCCTGGCCGCCGCGCAGCGTGAGCGTCTTCAGCCACAACAGGCCCATGTGGACCTCCGCTCGCTCGGCGTACACGCCGACGCACTGGATCGAGCCGCAGGCGCGCGTGAGGCGGATCGCGCTGTCGAGCGCCTTGGGGTCGCCGACGGCGTCGATGCACACGTCCGCGCCGCGCCCGTCGGTGGCCTCGCGCACGGCGGCTTTGACGTCCTGCTCGGCCAGGTGCAGGGGCGTGGCGCCGAAGGACTCGGCGACGGCGAGGCGCTCGGGCACGCTGTCGATGGCGAACACACTGGCGGCGCCCACCGCGCGGGCGGCCTGCACCGCGCACAGGCCCACCGGCCCGAGGCCGAGCACCGCGGCCACGTCGCCGGGGCGCAGGCCGCTCTCCACCACCGCGTGAAAGCCGGTGCCCATCACGTCGCCGGCGAACAGCGCGACCTCGTCGCTCATGCCCGCCGGCACGCGCCGCAGCACGAGGTTGGCGTGCGGCACCAGCGCCTGCTCGGCCTGCGTGCCCTGCAGCGAGCCCAGCGTGGCGCCGTGGCCGAACGTGCGCGAGCGCTCGCAGCGGTGGTAGAGGCCGCGGCGGCAGAACCAGCAGACGCCGCAGGCGGTCATGAAGCAGCCCAGCACGCGGTCGCCAACGGCGACGCGCGTGACCGCGTCGCCGGCCGCGAGCACGGTGCCGACGTACTCGTGCCCGATCGTGAAGCCGGGCTCGATCTGCACGCGGCCGTGGTAGATGTGCAGGTCCGAGCCGCACACGCCGCTGGCGTCGACGCGCACGATCGCGTCTTCGGCGTCGAGCAGCTCCGGCGCGGGGCGCTCCTCGACGCTGACGACGCCGGGGGACTGGAAGGTGACGGCTCGCATAAGAGACGCACCCTATCGATCGTCGCGCGCGCCGCGGGCGCCGCCGCGGGCGCCAAATCGCGGCGCCGCCGCTCAGGCGCCGCGGTCCAGCTCGCGCAGCGCGCCGCTCTCGGGGTCGAACACGAAGCCGCGGATGCGCTCGCGCGAGACCAGCTCGGGCGCCGCGCGCAGCCGCGCGAGGCCCGCGCGAAGCGCCTCCTGCACGTCGGCGAAGGCGCCCAGCCGCCACTGCGGGGCGGCGCCGTCGGCGGCGAGCGCGCGCGCGAACTCGTCCTCGGAGGCGCCGAGCAGGCCGCAGCCGTGGTGCATCACCACCACGATCTCCTCGGTGCCGAGCAGGCGCTGGGAGATGCTGAGCGAGCGGATCGCGTCGTCGGTGACCAGGCCGCCGGCGTTGCGCACGATGTGCGCGTCGCCGCGGCGCAGGCCGAGCATGGCGTACAGGTCGATGCGCGTGTCCATGCACGCGAGCACCGCCACCTTGCGCGCCGGGCGCGGGCTGAGGCCGGGCGCGGCCAGCTCGGCGGCGTGCTCGCCGGCGAACGCGAGCATCTGCTCGGCGTGCGTGGCGGCGTGGTGGCGCGGCGGCTGCGTCATCGCTCGCGGGCGGGCGCGCGGTCAGGCGGCCCGGCGCGCTCGGCGCGTGCGCACGGGGTCCTCCAGCAGCGGCTCCAGGGCGCGGTAGACGTCGGCGTGCACGGACATGCCGCAGTGGCTCGAGGCGACCTCGTGGGCGCGCGCGTGCGGGTCCACGCAGACGCGCCAGTCGACCACGCCGTCGCTGCGCGAGTACACCGACACGGCGTCCACGTGCGCGGGCAGCGGCGCGCTGAGCTGCTCGTTGAACTCGCTGCAGCACTCACCGTCGCGACAGCCGGTGGAGAGCACCCCGGGGAAGCCGAGGTCGCCGAGCCAGGCCAGCCAGCGCACCGTGCGCAGCACCCGCTCGGAAACCGCCAGGCCGTCGCGCACGGGCGAGCCGAGCATCGCCAGCGCGCACACCAGCTCCGGGCGGCGCACCGCGAGCGCGCGGGAGAAGGTGCCGCCGCGGCTCTGGCCGACGAGCGCGACCGGGCGTCCGCACTCGCCGGCGAAGCGCTCGAGCTGGCGCTCCAGGCGCGCCACGGCGCGCCCGGCGCAGTCGACGTTGGCCACGATCCCGCTCATCGCCACGCGGTGCCCGCGGCGGCGCAGCCAGGCGCGCATCACCAGCAGCGAGGCGTCGCCAGCCATGAAGCCGGGGACCAGCAGCACCGGCCTGGGCTCGCCCACCGCACGCGCGTCGCGCAGGCCGCCGTCCACCAGCAGCCGCGCCAGCTCGGCGCCGTAGCGCAGCTCTCCCCAGGCGGGCGCCACCGGCGCCCCCGCTGCGCTGCCGTGCTCGTCCATGATCTCCAGAGGGTACCGGCGCGGGCGGGCGCGGGACGGGACGGCGCCTGCCGCCGCGGCACGGCCGCGCGGCGGGCCGTGCGCGCTCAGCGCGCGGCGTCGAGGTAGTGGGGATCGTGCGAGCACAGCAGCTGCACCTCCTCGCCGTGCTGCGCGGCGAGCTCGCGCAGGCGCTCGACGTTGCCGCGGCGGGCGGCGCGGTCGACCTCGTCGAAGGCGGCGAACAGCGCGAGGCCCGGCGGGCAGTGCGGCGGCGAGGCGACCTCGCCGCGATGGAAGTAGGAGTCGCCGCAGTGCAGCAGCCAGCGATCGCCGTCGCGGACCGCCACGCCGGTGTGCCCGTGGGTGTGGCCGATCAGCGGGATCAGCAGGATCTCGGCGTCGCTGTGCGCCAGCACGCGCACGCTCTCGAAGCCGAACCAGCGCTCGCCGCCGCCCTCGTGCGTGACCCATCTCGGCCCGTGCGCCCAGTGCGCGGCGACGTAGCGCGGGCGATCGCGCCAGGAGGGCCGCATGGCCGCCTCGAGCTCGCGCGCGAGCAGGTGCACCTCCGCGTCGGGGAAGTCCGGCAGCCCGCCGGAGTGATCGAGGTCGAGATGAGTAGTGATTATGTGGCGTACGTCGTGCGGGTCGAGGCCCAGCTCGCGCACCTGGGCGAGGGCGGTCTCCCGCTCGCTGAGGCGGGGGGCGACGAGCGCGTTGAACGGCCGCCCGAGCTGGCCCGGCGTGCGCACGTCCTCGCTGCCGAAGCCGGTGTCGACGAGCACCAGCCCCTCGGCGCCCTCGACCAGCAGGCAGTGGCAGACCAGCCGCGTGCGCGCGAACAGGCCGCCCTCGCCGGCGATCAGGCGGGCGCCGCGCGGGCACAGCGTGCCGCAGCCGAGGTGGTGGATCGCGCGCGGGGAGCTGTTCATGCGGCTCGCGGCGGCGCTACACCGAGGCCGGCTCGGCGGGCGCCGGCTGCGTGGTCCCTCCGTCGGGCGACCCGGCGGCGCCGGCGAGGCCAGCGGCGCTGGCGCCGGGGTCGGGCTCCAGCAGCGCGCGGCCGTGGCGGATCACGTCGGCGGCGCGCTCGGCCAGCGCGATCACCGGGGCGTTGGTGTTGCCGCGCGGCACCGCCGGCATCACCGAGGCGTCCACCACGCGCAGGCCATCGAGGCCGTTGACGCGCAGCTCGGGGTCGACCACGGCCTCGGCGTCGGCGCCCATGCGGCAGGTGCCGACGGGGTGGTAGACGGAGAAGGTGGTGCGGGCGATGTGCGCGCGCAGCTCCTCCTCGCCGTGGCCGTCGGGGACGATCGAGGGGATCGCGCAGTAGCGCGCGAGCGCCGGCTGGGAGCAGATCTCGAGCATGCTGCGCATGCCGGCGATCATGCGCTGCATGTCGTCGCCGGCGCTGTAGTAGCGGTGGTGCACGATCGGCTTGGCGGTGGGGTCTTTGGAGGCCAGGCGCACGTCGCCGCGGCTGTGCGGCGTGAGCAGGCACGGCGTCACCAGCAGGCCGTGCGCCTCGGGGTCGCTCATGCCCTCGTCGAGCAGCTGCAGGGGGATGCAGTGGAACTGCACGTCGGGCGCGGGCGCGTCGGCGGCCACGCGCACGAAGCCGCCGGACTCGGCGAAGTTGGAGGCGAACGGCCCTGTCTGGGTGGCTTCGTACTCCGCCAGCGCCTCCGGCTCGAGCGAGCGCAGCAGGCTGACCTCCTCGGGGGTGGCCCAAACCGCGTAGGCGGCGGCGTGGTCTGAGAGGTTCTCGCCCACCGCGGGCTGGTCCAGCAGCGCCTCGATCTCGCGCATCGCCAGGTGCTCGGCGGGGCCCACGCCGGAGAGCATCAGCAGCTGCGGCGAGTTGTAGGCGCCGCCGCACAGGATCACCTCGCGCTCGGCGCGCAGCTCCTGCGCCTGTCCCAGCTGGCTGGCCTCCACGCCGAGGGCGCGCGTGCCGTCGAACAGCACGCGGTGCACCAGCATGTACGGCATCACCGTCAGGTTGGGGCGCTCGGCGGCCACCGGGTGCAGGTAGGCGACGGCGGCGCTGGCGCGCATGCCGCCGCGCTGGGTCACCTGGTAGAGGCCCACGCCCTCCTGGCGCTCGCCGTTGAAGTCCTCGTTGCGCTCGAGGCCGGCCTGCACGCCCGCCTCCACGAACGCCGCCGCGATCGGGTTGTGCGAGCGTCCCTCGCCGACCGGCAGCGGCCCGTCGGCGCCGTGCCAGCGCGAGGCGCCGCGCTCGTTGCGCTCGGCCTTGATGAAGTACGGGATCAGGTCCGCCGCCGACCAGCCCGGCACGCCCCATTCGTCGTAGTCGAGGCGGTTGCCGCGGATGTAGACCATCGCGTTGATCGAGGAGGAGCCGCCCAGCACGCGCCCGCGCGGCAGCGGGATGCGCCGGCCGCCGCACTCCTGCTCGGGCGCGGTGCAGTAGTCCCAGTCCACCTCGGTGCGCGCCAGCTGCAGGTAGCCGAGCGGCACGTGGATGTTCTGGTTGACGTCCGGGGGGCCGGCCTCCAGCAGCAGCACCCGCACATCGGGGTCCTCGCTCAGGCGTCTGGCCAGCACGCACCCCGCCGAGCCCGCTCCCACGATCACGTAGTCGTACATGCCCTTCCCCGTTTCCTCGACCGATCGCTCTCCTCGAGGCCACGATACTCCTCCGCGCCCCGCCGCGCCGCCGTCCTGGCTGCGCGGCCAAACACGCGCGGGCTCGCTCCCCGGGGATGGAGCTCCCAGCCTCGGCGTGCGCCCTGTAACGGGGGCGCCGGCCGGCGGACTGAAAGCTGCATTCAAATCCAACCCCGAGGAGCACAGCTATGAAAGCAACAACTCGCCTCGCCGTCGCGGCGCTCGCCGCATGCGCGGCGCTGGCCGGCGCCGTGGGCGCCGCGCCGGCGCTCGCCGACCAGACCAGCCGCGCGGTGTTCGTGCAGACCGACGGACTGGCCGGCAACGAAGTGATCGCCTACGAGCGCACCGGCAACGCGCTCACGCAGGTCGGCGCCTACCCCACCGGCGGGCTCGGCGGGCAGCTCGAAGGCTCGCAGGTCGACCATCTCGCCTCGCAGGGCGCGCTCGCCTACGACCGCGCCGACGGCCTGCTGTACGCGGTCGACGCCGGCAGCGACACGGTCTCGGTGTTCGCCGTGATCGGCGATCAGCTGGCGCTGCACCAGGTGATCTCCTCCGGCGGCAGCTTCCCCGTCAGCGTGGCGGTGCACGGCGGCGTGGTGTACGTGCTCAACGCGCTCGAAGGCGGCGAGCTGCAGGGCTTCACGGTCTCGAACGGGCGCCTCTCGCCGCTGGCCGGCTCGAGCCGCGCGCTCGGCCTGGAAGCGGGCGCCACGCCGCAGTTCACGCACACGCCGGGCCAGGTGGCGTTCACGCCCGGCGGCTCGCAGCTGATCGTCACAACCAAGGCCAACGGCGAAGACGTGGACGTGTTCGCCGTGGAAGCCGGCGGGCTGCTGTCGTCCTCGCCGACCGTGAACCCGCTGCCCGGCACGGTGCCCTTCGCGGTCGACTTCGACCAGCAGGAACACCTGGTGGTGGCCGAGGCGGCCGGCTTCGTGGCCGGCTTCCAGCTGCAGGCCGACGGCGAGATCCAGCAGCTCGACTCGGTGCCAACCGGCCAGGCGGCGACCTGCTGGATCACCGACGCGCGCGGGCGCTTCTACCTCTCCAACGCCGGCAGCGGCTCGCTCAGCGCGTTCCAGACGAGCGCGCACGGGCAGCTGCTGACGGCGCTCGGCGACACGCCCACCGACGCCGGCACGGTCGACGCGGCCGCCAGCGCGAACGGTCGCTACCTGTACGTGCAGACCGGCGGCGAAGGGATCGTGGACGAGTTCGCGGTGGCCTCCAACGGCTCGCTCGGCGAGCTCGGCAAGGTGACCGTGCCGGGAGCGGTCGGCGGTGAGGGAATCGTCGCCGGCTGACGCGAGAACATGCCTTGCGGGTTGCGGCGCCATGGACGGCGCCGTAGCCTGCACGGCTGCGAATGCACGGCATGTGCTGTGAGCGCCACCTCCCACCCCACCCCGGCGCACCGGCGTGAGGCTGATCCCCTCGATCGCCCCGCCCCGGCGCCCGCGCGAGCGGCCGCCCGCGGCCGACGCGGACGGGCCGCTGCTGGCGCGCCTGCGCGCCGGCGAGCAGGACGCGTTCGTGGCGCTGGTGGAGCGTCACCACGCCACCATGACGCGGCTGGCGCGCTCGCTGCTGTCCAACCCCGCGGTGGCCGAGGAGGTCGTGCAGGACACCTGGCTGGCGGCGCTGCGCGGCCTCGACGGCTTCGCCGGGCGCTCGAGCTTCCGCACCTGGCTGTTGAGCATCCTCGTCAACCGCGCGCGGAGCACCGGCGTGCGTGAGCGGCGCAGCGTCCCCGTCGGCGACGCCGGCCCGGTGGTCGACAGCGCGCGCTTCGACGCCTCCGGCGCCTGGATGGCGCCGCCCGAGCACTGGGTCGAGGACAGCGACGAGCGGCTGCTCGCGCAGAGCCTAGCCGGGGACATCCGCGCCGCCCTGCAGGCGCTGCCCGAGCGCCAGCGCGAGGTCGTGATGCTGCGCGACGTGGACGGCCTCAGCGCGCAGGAGGTGTGCGCGGTGCTCGAGCTCAGCGACGCCAACCAGCGCGTGCTGCTGCACCGCGGGCGCAGCCGCCTGCGCCAGGCGCTCGAAGACGAGCTGGGGGGTGCGTGAGTATGTTCTGGCAGCGAGGCGAGCTGGCCTGTCAGGAGATGGTGGAGCTGATCACCGACTACCTCGAAGGCGCGCTGCCGCGCGCCCAGCGCCGGCGCTTCGAGGCGCACATCGCCGGCTGCCCGCACTGCAGCGAGTACCTGCGCCAGATGCGCGCCACGATCGAGCTCACCGGCGAGCTGCGCGCCGAGGACATGACGCCGGCGATGCGCGAGGAGTTCACCGAGCTGTACCGCCGCTGGCGCGCCGAGGAGCAGTGAGCGCTCGCTCGGCCCCCGGCGCAGGCGCCAGAATGTCCATTCGTCCGCCCGCGCCGGATCTTCACCCGGCCGTCGACACGATCGTCGATGATGACGCGCGAGAACACCCGCCGGCACACAAACAGCGAGCCGTGACCGCCAAGCCCAAGACCACAGCCCTCGGCGCCGCCTGCGCGCTGCTCGCGCTCGCCTGCGCGCTCGTGCCCGCAGCAGCGCCCGCCCGCGACGCACGCGCCGGCGCCGCCGCCGTCTCCGCGCGAGAAGCGGCGCAGCTGCGGCGCTACGACCGCGGCGTCTACAGCGCCTTCTGCCCCGCCGGCGAAGAAATCGCCAAGGTCTCCTCGCTGCGCGCAGCGACGGCGCGCGCCGCGGCCTCGGCCGGCGGCGGCGCATCGGCGGCCGCGGCCACCGCGCCCGCCGCCCACGTCGCCCTCGCCAGCCACGCCGGCTGGCCCTCCGACGAATGCCTGAAGATGGACAAGGGCGGCTACGGCGCCGCCCACACGCTCGTGGGGCTCGCCCACGTGCACAACTGGCTGCTCGGCGGCTACGGCGACGACACCCTCTACGCCGGCGAACGCGGCGACGTGCTGTGGGGCGACTACCAGCCGAGCGGCCAGTCCGAAGGCGAGCGCGACTACATCCACGGCGGCGCCGGCAACGACTGGATCTACTCCAGCCACGGCTTCAACGAGATCTGGACCGGGGGCGGCGAGGACCACCTCGCGCTCGTCTACGGCCACGGCGTGATCCACTGCGACGGCCCCGGCGTGAAGACGTTCGTGATGCGCTACCTGCCGGCCAACCGGCCCTGGAAGCTGCTCGGCTGCTCGCACAAAGTGCTCGTGCGCTACCGCGCCTGAGCCTCGGCGATCCGCCGCCGCGCGGCGCTCCGGCGGCACGCGACCCCTCATCGATATAAAAATCGATTCGCAGCGTTGACATTCCGAACGGTACGTGACAAGATACCGACCGGTATGCGAAACGACACGGCCACCCTCCCCCCCGGTCCGCGGATGCCGAGCGCGCTGCAGACCGCCCTCTGGTTCCGCCGCGCGCAGTGGCTGCTCGGCGCCTGCCAGGCGCGCTTCGGCGCCATGTTCACGCTCACCATCGCCAACGAGCACACCTGGGTCGTGACCTCCGACCCCGACGTCATCAAGCAGGTGTTCACCGGCGACCCGCGGCTGCTGCACGCCGGCGAGGCCAACCGCGTGCTGCTGCCGATCCTCGGGCCAAACTCCGTGCTGCTGCTCGACGAGGCCGCGCACATGGGCCAGCGCAAGCTGATGCTGCCCGCCTTCCACGGCGAGCGCATGCAGCGCTACGGCCAGCTGATGGCGCAGGTCGCCGGCGAGGAGATCGAGCGCTGGCCGCTCGGCCGGCCCTACCCGCTGCGCCCGCGCATGCAGGCCGTCACGCTCGAGATCATCCTGCGCGCCGTCTTCGGCGTCTCCGAGGAGCCCGGCGTGGAGCGCCTGCGCTCGGAGCTGCGGCGGCTGCTCGACATCACCACCAGCCCCCGCCACACCGCCGTGCTCGCCGTGCTCGGACCCGAGCGCCTGCCGCGCGTGCCCGCCTTCCGGCGCGACCTCGAACGCCTCGACCGCGCCGTCTACGAGCAGATCTCCGAGCGCCGGCGCGCCGGCGACCTCGCCGAGCGCGACGACATCATGTCGCTGCTGCTGCAGGCCACCCACGAGGACGGCAGCCCCATGAGCGACCGCGAGCTGCGCGACGAGCTGCTCACGCTGCTCATCGCCGGCCACGAGACCACCGCCAACGCCCTGTCGTGGGCGGTCGAGCGCCTCTGCCGCCACCCCGAGAAGCTGGAGCGCCTCACCGAGGAGGCGCGCGGCGGGGCGTCGTCCTCGGGGGAGAGCGCCTACATGCAGGCGGTTATCCAGGAGACGCTGCGGCTGCGCCCCGTGATCTCCATCGTCGCGCGGCGGCTGGTCGAGCCGATGGAGCTCGGCGGACACCTGCTGCCGGCGGGAGCCGCCATCGTGCCCTCCATCTACCTCGTGCACCACCGCGGCGACGTCTACCCGCAGCCCTTCCAGTTCCGCCCCGAGCGCTTCCTCGAGGACGAGGGCGGGCGCCCACCGGGCACCTACACCTGGATCCCCTTCGGCGGCGGCGTGCGCCGCTGCCTCGGCGCCGCCTTCGCCCAGTTCGAGATGGAGGTGGTGCTGCGCGAGCTCGTCCTGCGCCGTACGCTCGCCCCCGGCCGGCCCCGCTCCGAGCGCGTGTACCGCCGCGCCATCACCGAGACCCCCCGCCACGACGCCGAGGTGGTGCTGGGCCCACACGTGGGGGCCGGGCCGGAGCCCGAGCGGGCGCAGGTGGCCGTCCCCGCCGCGCAGCCGGTCGCGGCCGCCGCCGCTGCCGGGCGCGGGCCGTCGGCCGAGGCAGCCGCCGCTTGAGTGCCCCGCCGCGCACGCGCCCCCCGGCGCGCCGCACCCGCGCCGAGCGCCAGGCCGCCACGCGCGCCGCGCTGCTGCGCTCCGCCTCGCGCTCGATCTGCGCCCACGGCATGGACCGCGCCTCCGTCGAGCTGATCGCCGCCGACGCGGGCTACACCAAGGGCGCCTTCTACGCCAACTTCGCCAGCAAGGAGGAGCTGTTCCTGGTGATGCTCGACGCCAAGTTCAGCGAGGTGATCGGGCTCGTCGAAGCGGCGCTCGAGGCTCCCGGCGACCCGCTCGAGCTCTCGCGCCGCGCCGGCGAGGAGTTCCTGCGCTACGTCGAGCGCGACCCCGAGTGGCCGCGCCTGTACCAGGAGTTCGCCGTGCACGCCGCCCGCAACGAGGGCTTCCGCGCCGAGTTCGCCGCGCGCCAGCGCGCGCTGCGCGCGCGCCTGGCCGAGGTGTTCGAGCGCTGGACCGCCGCGCTCGGCATCCAGCCCGCGCTGCCGCACGCCGACGTCGCCGCCATGATCTACGTCATGGCCGACGGCTTCGTGCTCGACCGCATCGTCGACCCCGAGCTCGACGACCGCCTCTACCTCACGATGCGGGAGGTGTTCCTGCGCGGGCTGCAGGCGATGGGCGAGCCGCCGCGCTAGGAAGGCGGGCCCAGCGGCGAGCGACGGACGCGGCCGCGGCTCGCCGCCGCGCGCTCAGGCCGCCAGCGCGGCCGGGCGGCCGTCTGCCTGCGCCGGCGCGGCCGAGCGCGAGAACAGCAGCTCGGGGTCCTCGATCGCGCCGCGGCGCAGGTTCTTCACGTCCTGCGCGTAGCTCATCGCCAGCGACCAGGGAAAGCGCGCGCCCTGGCGCGGGAACTCGTGCACCGAGCGCTGCACGTAGCCGGCGGCGAAGTCCAGCAGCGGCCGCGTCGGCATCGCCGGGTCGCTGCAGTGCGCCACGCACCTGTCGTACCCGCGCTCGTCCATGTAGGCGAGCAGGCGGCACAGGTACTCGCACACCAGGTCCACCTTCAGCGTCCACGACGAGTTGGTGTAGCCGACCGCGAAGGCGAAGTTGGGCACGTCGCCGAGCATCATCGCCTTGAAGGCGAGCTTCTGCGCGAGCGCCACCGGCTCGCCGTCCACGCTCAGCTCCACGCCGCCGAACGCGAGCAGGTTCATGCCGGTTGCGGTCACCACCACGTCGGCCTCGAGCTCGCGCCCGGAGACGAGCCTGATGCCACGCTCGGTGAGGGTCTCGACGCGGTCGGTCACGATCGCCGCGTCGCCGCGCGAGAGCGCCTTGAAGAGGTCGCCGTCGGGCACCACGCACAGGCGCTGGTCCCAGGGGTCGTAGCGGGGGTTGAAGTGCACGTCGACCGCGTACCCCGGCGGCAGCTGGCGCTTGACCCCCGCGCGCAGCAGGCGCCGCACGAGCCGCGGGCGAGCCTGGCTGAGCCGGTAGATGTTGCGCTGCAGCCAGATGTTCTTGCGGCGGGCCAGCGCGTAGGCGCGCGCCGGCGGGAGGTGGCGCATGAGGGCGTTGGCGATCGGGTCGCGCTCGGGCACCGAGATCACGTACGTGGGCGAGCGCTGCAGCATCGTCACGTGCGCGGCCTGCTCAGCCATCGCCGGCACCAGCGTCACCGCGGTGGCGCCGCTGCCGATCACCACCACCCGCTTGCCCTCGTAGTCGAGGTCCTCGGGCCACCGCTGCGGGTGCACGATCCGCCCGCCGAAGCGCTCGCGCCCCTCGAGCTCGGGCACGTAGGGCTCGTCGTAGCGGTAGTAGCCGCCCGCGCTGAAGAGCCAGCCGCAGGTGAAGGCGGCGCTCTCGCCGGTGTCCGTTCGCCGCGCCTGCACCGTCCAGCGCGCCGTCTCGCTGGACCAGCTCGCGCGCACCACCTCGTGGTTGAGGCGAATGTGGCGGTCGATGCCGTTCTCCAGCGCGGTCTCGCGGATGTAGCGCAGGATCGAGGGCCCGTCGGCGATCGCCTTCTCCTCCAGCCACGGCTTGAACTCGTAGGCGTAGGTGTGCAGGTCGGAGTCCGAGCGGATGCCGGGGTAGCGGAACAGGTCCCAGGTTCCACCCGTCGCACCCCGCGCCTCGAGGATCGCGTAGCTCTTGCCCGGCTGCTCGCGCTGCAGGTGGCAGGCGCAGCCGATCCCCGACAGCCCCGCTCCCACGATCAGCACGTCGAAGTGCTCGCTCATGTGCACAGCTTGGCCGCTGCGAGAGGCGATCGCCAGGGCATATCGCACAATATTACGGCGCCGAGGTGCTCGACCTCGCGCGCGACGTCGTGCGCCGCGGGCTCGAGGAGGCGATCCTCGACGTGTACCGCATCGGCCAGAACGTGGCCTGGCGCGCGTGGATGGCGCCCCCCGCCGCGGCGGTGCAAGCTGCGCCCGCATCTGCCAACATCGTCGGGCGGCCGCCACGGGAGGGCGGTCGAGCACCGGGCTCGTGACAGGAGGTCGCATGAGGCAGCGCGCCATCGCCGCAGCAGTGCCCACGCTGGTTGGAGCGTGCGCCGCGGCGCTCACGCTGACGTTCACGGCGGCGCCCGCATTCGCCGGCGCCACAGCAGGCGAAGCGGGCGGCCTGGCGGCCGTGCAGAGCGCCTCGCCGGCGGCGACGCAGGCCTCGCAGGTGGGCGAAACGCCCGGCTCCACGCCGATCGAATTCGACGTCGGGGTACGGCTGCCGGAAGAAGCCGCGGCCGTGCAGCTCGAGCGCGAAGTGAGCGATCCGAGCAGCCCGAGCTACCGCCACTACCTCACCCCCAAGCAGTGGGAGAAGCGCTTCTCGCCGACCCGCGCGAGCGTGCGCGCCGTGCGCTCGTGGCTGGAAGCGCAGGGGATCGCCGTCGAAGGCGTCACCCCCGACCGCATGACGATCGAAGCGAGCGCCACCGCGGCCACCGTCGAGCGGGCGTTCGGGACGAGCCTCGGCGAGTTCCGCCAGGGCCGGCAGACGGTGCGACTGGCGAGCGAACCGCTGAAGGTGCCGAGCTCGGTGGCGTCGCTGATCGCGGGGGTGTCCGGCGTGGACCAGCACTTCGAGCGCCCGCAGGCACTGACCGGGGCGCCGGCGCGCAGCGGGGCGGGCGCGCCCGCGGCCGGCGCGAAGCGGAAAGGAGCGCCGATCCCGCCGCCGCCCGGCTTCCGCGTCGCGCCCCCGTGCTCGGGCTACTACGGCGAAAAGCTCGACACGAGCGACCCGCACTACGGCGACGGCTACCCCTACCCGCTGCCCTACGCCGTGTGCGGCTACACGCCGCCGCAGCTGCAGAGCGCCTACGGCCTGCGCTCGCAGATCGCCGGCGGCGTCGACGGCGCGGGCGTCACGGTGGCGATCGTCGACGCCTACGAGGCGCCCACGCTGTTCGCCGACGCGCACGAGTACAGCGAACGCAACCAGCCCGGGCAGACGCTCGAAGCGAGCCAGTTCAGCGAACTGATCAGCAAGAGGTTCACCGAAGAGGAACCGTGCGAAGCCGAAGAATGGTCCGGCGAGCAGACGCTCGACGTGGAGGCCGTGCACGCCACCGCGCCGGGGGCGCAGATCCTCTACGTGGGCGCCAAGAACTGCGGCACCGGCCTGTACAAGGCGGTGCAGCAGGTGGTGGACGGGCACCTCGCCGAGATCATCACCGACTCCTGGGGCGAAGACGGCGGCGACTTGCTCGAAGGCGAAGGCGCGCGCAGGTCCTTCGACGACGTGCTGCTGATGGCCGGCGCCACCGGCATCGGCGTGCAGTTCGCGGCCGGCGACGAAGGCGACGAATTCTCCACGATCGGCATCGACGTGGGCGGCTACCCGGAGACGAGCCCCTACCAGACCTCCGTCGGCGGCACCAGCCTGGAGGTCGGCCCCTCCGGCGAACGCCTCGGGGAGTACGGCTGGTCCACCTCGGTGAGCGTGCTCTGCAACGCGCTGCAGCTGCTCGAACGCTACCCCGGCTGCAAGCTGCTGAAGCTGCGGCAGTGGCTGCCGCCGGCGCCGGGCGAATACGACTACGGCGGCGGCGGCGCCACCAGCTATGTGTACCCCGAGCCCTGGTACCAGGAAGGGGTGGTGCCGCAGGCGCTGGCCGAACGCAACGCCGCGGACACATATGAGCTCAACCGCGTGGAGCCCGACATCTCGATGGACGCCGACCCCTCCACCGGGATGCTGGTGGGCGAGACCCAGGAGTTCCCCGACGGCGTCTACTACGACCAGTACCGCATTGGCGGCACCAGCCTGTCATCGCCGCTGTTCGCCGGCGTGATGGCCGACGCCGACCAGGCTGCGGGCGAAGCGCTGGGCTTCGTCAACCCGCTGCTCTACCAGCTCGAGAGCTCGCCCGCCACGGCCGCGAGCGCCTTCTACGACGTCGTGCCCGGGGGCAAGCAGGCGCTCGCCAGGAACGACTACGTCAACTCGGTGGGCCCCGAAGAAGGCCTGGTGCGCCAGGTGCGGGTGCTCGAATACGAGGGCGTGGAGGAACACTGCGACGGCGCCGGGCATTGCGAGCAGCAGAACGTGGAGCTCGAAACCGCGCCTGGGTTCGACTCGATGACCGGCGTCGGCACGCCCGGCGACGGTTTCGTGGCGACGCTGGCGGGCAAGCCCTAACGGGCCTGCGGCAGCGTGGCCGGACCCGTGCGCCCGCGCGCGGGCGCGGACGGAGGCGGCACCACCGGGCCGACGTCGCCGTCGGGCGCCTCGTCGAGGTCGACGATCACCGGCGCGTGATCGCTCGGGCCCTTGCCCTTGCGCGCCTTGCGATCGACCCAGGCCGCGCGCACGCGCGCGGCCACCGCGGGCGAGCCGAGCACCAGGTCGATGCGCATGCCGAGGTCCTGGTGGAACATGCCGGCGCGGTAGTCCCAATAGGTGAATACGCGCTCGGCGGGCCAGCGCTCGCGCACCAGGTCGTGCAGGCCGAGCGCCTCGAGCTCCGCCAGCGCGGCCCGCTCGGGCGCCGTCACGTGCGTGTGCCCCTCGTACGCGCGGGGATCGAACACGTCCGCGTCCGCCGGCGCGATGTTCATGTCGCCGCACACGAGCGTGGCCGTCCGCTCGCCCGCGGTCGCCTCCTCCGCCGTCGCCTCGCCGGCGAGCGCCTCGCGCAGCGCCGCAAGCCACGCGAGCTTGTAGCGGTAGTGCTCGGAGTCCGGCTGGCGGCCGTTGGGCACATACACGCAGTGCACGCGCAGCGCGCCGCAGGTGGCGGTGAGCGCGCGCGCCTCGGCGTGCGGGAAGCCCGGCGCGCCGGCGAGCCCCGGCGTCACCCGCTCGAGCCCGGCGCGGGAGAGGATCGCCACGCCGTTCCACTGCACTTCGCCGTTGAGCGCGAACGCGTAGCCGCGGGCCGCGAGCTCGCCGCCGAGCAGCGCGGCGAACGCCTCGTCGGCGAGCTTCGTCTCCTGCAGGCACACCACGTCGGGCCGGCGCTCGTCCAGCCACGGCAGCAGCCGCGGCAGGCGCTGCTTGACCGAGTTGACGTTCCACGTCGCCACCCTCACCGCGCGTACGCTAGCGATGAGGCGTCGCCGGCAGAAGCAGCGCGGGCCCGCGCTGTCTCCCGCCCCTTTTAGAGGCGGTTTACGTGCGGAGGTAGCCTGCGGGCAGGTGAGCGGCGAGACGATCGGCACGGCGAGCGGAGCGGGGGTCGACTGGCGGCGCGCCGAGTTCGTGCTCACGTTGCTCGGCTTCCTCGGCTTCCTCACGCTGCCGATTCGCCTCACCACGATCTACGGCGGCCTGCCTGCGCACCCGCTGTTCGTGCACGTGCCGGTGGTGCTGATCCCGGTCACGGTCGTGGCGGCAGTCGTGTTCGCGCTGCGGGCCGAGTGGATGCGCCGCTACGGGGTCGCGCTGTCGCTGGCGGCGATCGTGGCGATGAGCTCGATCTTCCTGACGATGCAGGCGGGCGCGGCGTTGCGCGCCGCCCTCGGCCTCCAGGGCGAGGCGGCCAAGCTGATCGCAGAACACTCCGAAGCGGCGCACATCCTGGCGTTCGTGTACGTGGCCTTCACCGCCGCGCTGATCCTCACGTTCGCCGCGCAGCGGATCTCCGGCGGCATGCCTACGGGCCTGCAGCTGGTGGATCGGCCGCTGTCGAGCGCAGCGGCGCTGAGCGCGCTGCGCGTAGCGCTGGTGGCGCTCGCGATCGGCGCCGGCTACATGGTCTTCAGGACCGGCGACCTGGGCGCCAAAGCGGTGTGGCAGGGGCGCCTGCAGGCCGCCCACGGCTTCCCCGGCCCCGGCGGCGGCGGGGGCGGGGGCGGCGGGGCCTATCCGGCGCCTCCCGGCGGCCCGGCGCAGCCCTGACGGCGGCGCGCGGTGCACCCCTGACGGCGGCGCGGACAGCGGCAACGGTGTCGTGCGCAGCGGCACGGCGGCGTGCGCGGGCGCCGCGGCCGCGCGTCCCAAGCGCCGGCGAGCAAGTTTGGACCGCTGTCCATATGGCCGCCGGGGTGGGGCGGCGAGCATCGTGGGCGATGGCGCTGAGGGCCCTGTCTGCGCATGAGCTGGCCGAGACCGGCACACTGTTCGACAGCTTCATGGGCCGCGAGGACGGGGACCGCAAGACCGTCGGCGAGCTGCTCGAGATCTATCGCGAGCGCCGTGCCGCGCTGGAGGCCTCGGCGGACCCCGACGAAGACCTGCGCGTCAATCGCTTCATGAGCGATATGTCGAGCGAGCGCTGGCGCGAGGACCTGGTGATGCGGATCGGCGTGTTCGACGGGCAGGTGCGCGTGATCGACGGCACGCACCGCGCGATCGCCTACCTGGGCTGCGTGCAGGAGGGGGTCAGCCCCGAGCGCCTGCCGGCGCTGCACGTGGACTGCTGAGTCGGGCGCTCGCGGGTCGCGCGCATGCGAGCGTGGCGGACACGCTCATAGACGGTGTGGTCAGGCCGCGAGCGGCTCCGCGCGCTCGGATCCCATCGCCACGCGCGCACCCTGGCGGCGCCGTTCCAGCGAGCCCCACAGGTGCGCCACCGCGTAGGCGCGGTAGGGCCGCCAGCGCTGCGATAGTCGCTCGGCGGAGGCGCGGGCGCCGTCGCGGCCGAGCGCTTCCAGCCCTCGCCGCACCCCCAGATCCGAGGCCATGAAGGCGTCCGGGTCGCGCAGCGCGCGCATCGCCACGTACTCCGCCGTCCACGAGCCGATGCCGGGGAGCGCGAGCAGCCCGCGGCGCGCCTCGGTGCGGTCCGCGCCAGCGTCGAGAGAGAGCTCGCCGTGCTCGAGCGCCGTGACGAGGGCGCCGAGGGCGCGCCGGCGCGCGCCGGGCATCGCGAGGCCCCGGCCGGCGCCGTCCGCGAGCGCCTCCGCCGTGGGGAACAGGTGGGTGACGGCGCCGAACGGCCGCTCCAGGCGCTCGCCGTGGCCGGCCACGAGGCGCGCGGCGAGCGTGCTCGCCGCGCCGATCGACACCTGCTGGCCGAGCACGGCGCGCACGGCGAGCTCGGCGCCGTCCACCGTGCCCACCACGCGCCGGCCGGGAGCCTGCCGCACGAGCCGCCCCAGCGCCCGGTCCCGGCTGACGGCGTCGGCGACGCTCTGCGGGTCGGAGTCGAGGTCCAGCAGCGCGCGCGAGCGCTGGATCGCAGCGGCGAGATCGCGCAGGTCATCGAGCCGGTAGCGCGCCTGCACGTGAGTGCCGGACGGACGGAGCTCCACCGTCCCCGCGCCGCACGGCAGCCGCAGGCTGCGCCGGTAGGCGCCCTGCACGGCCTCCTCGACGCCGGGGACCACACGGCGGGCGAGGAACGCGATCGCCGCCTCGCCGTCGAACGGCGCGCGGCAGGGCAGCCGCAGCGAGACCACGCCGCTGTCCTGCGGGCGCCCATCGCTGCGCGCTCGCGCCCGCAACGCGCTCGGCGTCGAGGCGAACACCTCCTGCACGGTCGCGTTGAACTGGCGCACGCTCTGAAAGCCGGCGGCGAAGCAGACCCGCGTGACCGCCAGCGAGGTGGTCTCGAGCAGGATGCGCGCGGTCTGCGCGCGCTGGGCGCGCGCCAGCGCGAGCGGGCCCGCGCCGACCACCGCGACGAGCTGCCGGTGGATGTGGCGCTCGGTGTAGCCAAGTCGGGCGGCGAGCCCGCCGACTCCCTCCCGATCGACCACGCCGTCGGCGATCAACCGCATCGCGCGCCCGACGAGATCGGCGCGCAGGTCCCACTCGGGCGAGCCGGGGGCGGCGTCCGGGCGGCAGCGCTTGCAGGCCCTGAAGCCGGCCGCCTGAGCCGCGGCGGCCGAGGGAAAAAAGCGCACGTTCTCCCGTTTCGGGGTGCGGGCGGGGCAGCTCGGCCGGCAGTAGACGCCGGTGCTGGTGACACCGCAGAACACCCACCCGTCAAAGCGCGGGTCGCACGCTTCGATCGCCCTCCAAAAGCGGTCCGAGTGCACGTCCATGGGATGCACCATGCCAGATCGCCGCGCGCTCCCCCAGCGGAAAACGGACGTGATTGCGCGGCGGGCGCGGGGCGCCAAGAGCGGGGCGCGAGGCGGCTCAGGCGTGCGCGAGCGGCTGAATCTCTTCGAGAGCTGGGCCAAGGCGGTCGCGTTCGACTTCGATGTCGTAGCGGTCCTGGAGGTTCAGCCAGAAGCGCTCGCTGGTCCCGAAGTACCGGGCGAGCCTCAATGCGGTGTCGGTGCTGATGCGCCGTTTGCCGTGGACGATCTCGTTGATTCGTCGCGGTGGAACTCCGATGGCCACCGCCAGGCGATGCTGGGTGATCTCAAGTGGCTGCAGATACTCGAGCATCAGCACCTCGCCGGGGTGGATGGGGGGCATGATCGTGTCGTTGCTCATGGTGTGGTCTTTGCCTGGGTCTCAGTGGGAGTCGATGATCTCAACGTCCTCAGGTCCCGCTGTGGTCCACTTGAAGCAGATGCGCCATTGCTGGTTGATGCGGATGCTGCGGGAGCCCGCCCGGTCGCCCTTGAGCTTCTCGAGCCTGTTCCCCGGGGGGACGCGCAGATCCTCGAGCGTCTCCGCGGCGTCGAGGATAAGCAGCTTGCGCAGCGCGGCGCGTTGAGTGCCCCGGTCGAGCCTGCGCGCCCGCTGTCGCCGCCAGACTCGCTCGGTTTCTTTGTCCGCGAACGATCGCAGCACACGTCCCGTGTATAACGCGCTGCGTTATGAACGGCAAGCGTTATGCGAAGGGCACGACCTTGGGCTTCGCTGGTCGCTTGGATGCTCGCGCGTGCGCCGCTCGATCATGAGCCAAGGACCGATGAGGAGCGCGGCGACGCGCATACGGCCGCTGAGCCAATGCGAACCACTACGCGCTGGTCTCGGCTGGGCTCGTTTCTCTTGCCAGGTGAGTGGCGAACGGCTGGCTTACAGATCTGTTTGGGCTAGGCGCACCAATTCGTCCGGGTTTCGTACTACAATACCCGAGTGGAGATTCATCCGTCGGCGCGAAAGCACGGCATGGCTGACGAGGACATCAAGCACGCAACGAAGAATGCGATGGCGATCGACGATCAAGACGACGACACCCGCCTATACCTCGGGCCGGCGCGGAACGCCGAACTGCTCGAGATCGTCACGATCGTTCGTGACGACGACATGGAGCTGGCGATCCACGCAATAAAGATGCGCGACAAGTACCAAAGGCTTCTTCCGGAAGGCTGACTATGGCGAAGAAGACGTATGGCAAAACCGCAAGCGGTGTACCGATCACCGACGAGCTAGTCGAGCAGCTCGCTGCCAAGGCCAACGCCGGCTACGACGTAGAGCAGACGGTACGACGGCGCGGAGGTAGGCCGGCTCTCGGTTCGGCACCCGCGACTGTCGAGTCTGTGCGGCTTGAGCCGGAGCTGCGCGATGCGCTCCTAAAGCGAGCGGAACGAGATCACGAGACCCCATCCTCCGTGCTCCGCAAGGCGCTGCGCAACTACCTCCAAGTCGGCTGACAGTCAGGATCAATCCCGTATAGCACCGTATCTAACAGCGGTGCGTATTGACTGCGGTTGATGGGACACTTTGCAATTACGTCGTGGAGCCAGATTTGGGGGCTTTGCCCGGAGGTTTGGACGCTTGCACCCGTCCGGATTGGACGCTCTCTATGCGGGTTTGGGATGGGGCCTGGTTGCGGCGTGGCGCGCGGTGTTTTTTCGGGGTGGGGGAGCGAAAGTTCAACGCGCGTAGGCGCTCGATTGGCTCTAGAGGCCGTGGCTCCGGGGTGATCTCGCGCGCCTCGGCAGCGGCGGGTGTGCTACGCGGCGCTTGCATGGTCTTGGCGTGCTTCTTGCTCGCGTTCGCCTGATTCTGCTCGTTTGTCTCGCTTTCACGTTTAAGACCGGGGTGGATGCGCTCCAGAGCGAGCCGGTGGATGCGGGGCCAGCCGCCATGCTTTGGAAGCGTGCCCTTGGAGGGCGGCGTGCGTCCTTGTGCTCGCATCCAGCGCTGGAACCCGGCGTATGTAGAGCGCTCGCTCGCGGGGAGTTGTTCAAGATAGGGGCACACGTCAGTCAAGCAAGCATCCATGTCGGCCCAGACGGTGCGTTGCATCTCTCGCCGAGGGGAGGTACTCATTGCGGACAGGTAAGCGTGCTCGACCTGCTGGAGTCCCGCCAGTTCAAGCGCGGCTTTCCACTGATTCTCGGGGCTGATCGGTCGTTGCTTGCGTTTCACTGGTTTTGTGGCGGCCTTCACGGTCGTTGAGGACTTCTTTTTCGGGTCTTCGCGCCTACGCGCCCGCAGCGGGAAGGCATTTGCTTGTTGACGCAGTTTGCGCTTCATGGCTCGAGCGATCTGTTGCTCGGATGGCATCCGCAGTTCGTCAACCTTGATGCCTTCCTTTCGCATCTTCTTCAGCTCATCCCTGTAAGTGTCTCCACTGAAAGTCTTGGTGCCAAGGCGAATGGATACGGCCGTGAGGGCATCCGTGATCTGACGCTCGCTCAACGAGCGTTGCTTGTCAGCGTCCTGCGTGTCGATCGCTCGTGCGCGATCTGCGTCGGGGGTTTGGGCGAGTGCGAGCACTCCTTTCCAGGTGAGGGCTTTATCACGCCGTCTCGCATTTAGGCTTTCCACGATCCGCTTCGCACGCGGTAGATTCGGGACCGCGCTCTGGGAGCGCTTCTCATCGAAGGCGCGCTGCGTGATCGTGGTTGGTTCTCGGGATCAACCAGCAAGGAGATTTCCCGCACGACACGCAGTTGGAGCTTGAGGTCCATCCTCGCGTATCGACGCGCTCGTGCCGACGCATGAGGCCGGGGATAGGATGGCGCGCCCCGGAGATCGCAGGCCGCCTCAAAGGCTAGGCCAGGCGCTCTTTGACCATGATCCAGGGGCTTGGACATGCGCCGATTCTCAAGGGGTTGACCGCTAGCATTGCCGTATGGCAGACACGCCGCCCGATAGACCAAAGTTCAAGATGCTGGATCATGGCGCGCTACGGTGGTTGTGGAGGCGAGAGCTACGGGTCATTGATTCTATCGCTATAGGAGTGATCGCAGCACTACTCGCTGCCGGAGGGATTTGGGTCATCAGCGTGGCTGCGAGCAACGGCCATGAAGCAGGCGCGCATCATCCTCCGCTTCAGCGAGCCGGCCGGGGAAAGGCCCAGACGTCGCACGTAGAAGGCGAAGCGGGTCTTGCCAGACCAGTGTATGTGGACGATCTTCCCAGGGAGAATGGCTCGCCGATAGAACCAGGTTCAGTGTCGATTGGCGGGCGTAGATACGAACATGGGCTTCGCGCCGCTGTCAACTGGATAGAAAGCGAATGGGAAGCGAGCTATTTGATTCCACATGGCGCACGCACCTTCTCCACCATAATTGGTAATGACGATGAACAGTCGGACTCGCTGTGGACGAGCATGTCCCTTCTTTACGAAGTGCTTGCCGATGGAAAACTAGTCGGCTCTGGGCACGCGAAGGGGTACGCGCACGATGGTCCTATTCATGCTGACGTTGCAGGTCAGATCACACTGACGTTGAGGGTGAAGGCCGTGAGTGGCTTGAACTCAACAAACGCAGACTGGGCGGAACCAGTATTTCGCTAGCTTCGACCGGCGAGCCTGCAGGGTCGACACGGTTCTTGATCACTCTGCGTCCATTGCTCATTGACGGCGCGTCCGGGTCGCGGACGGCTCTCAGGACCAACGAAGATCGAGGGCTTTCTGCACAGCGGGACTTTGAGCGGCTGCCTCGATTTCGAAATCTTTCGATTGCCCGTTCGCGTGGGCGTAGGTTCGACGCGGCTCTTGTTTACGAGCCGTTGACAAGCGCTCACGCGGCCCGCGATCACGGCGGCGACTGCGGGTCGTGAACCCAACCGGCCCCGCGCGCAGCGCGGGCCTGAACACGGAGGTCTGCCTATGCCCGATCCCCAGGGGTCGTTCCCTGACGCTCTGATCCTGGCCGCACTCAAGCGCGCGGAACTTCACGGTGGCTGCGACGAGCTTGGCGCGCATTACTCCAGCGTGGTCGCGCACCTGGGCTTGAAGATGGGGTCGAGCACCGGCCATAAACTCCGCCCGCGCTTCCGCGAGATGGAGGCCGCGGGGCTGATCCGTGGCTTCAAGCGGCACGGAGCGATCGTCCACACGGCGACGCCGAAGGGCGAGCGGGTCTTGAAGGCGGCGGGTGAGGTCGTCCTGCCGGAGTCTCCGCAGCACCGCCGCTGGCGCGAGGCACGTGAGGCTGCGACGGAGCGCATCAGCGGCTTCCACGACGACCTGCGAGCGTTGATAAGCGAGGGTGCGACGCTGCTCGCTGGAGGCGACGGACTCGGAGGCGTGGTTTGGCCTCGGGGAGAAGATCGGGAAGGCGTGCAAGCGGCTCGGCTCCGCGACCTACTGCCTGCGCGAGTCGGTCGAGCCGGACGACGCGACTGCGGACGTCGAGGACAGCCGACGACTCGGACGCCGCAACCCGCGCTCCTGGGACTAAAATATCCCGGTAATTATACAGTCGGAGCTATTTAGTAGAGTTGCCGTCTGCGTCACCGTCGCGGTGTGCTGGGCGGAAGCACTCTGGACAAAGCTTCTCCAACTGATAGGAGCGAGCGTGTTCCGGAAACAATGCTTCGCACTCAATACATACTATGAGGCTGGTCGTGTCGACCGCTGATGGGTCAATAACGTGGGCGTTCATCCCGTTGAGAGAAAGATCGGGCAATGCTTCTTCGGCGGGCTCTGTCACGCCAGCAGCAGTTGCCACCGCTCGCTCCCAGTCGAGCCAAAGCCCGTAATCAACCAGATAGCCACGAAACCGATCTCGCGTCTCGGGTGGCAAATCCTCGCGTGGGAACTCGTGTATTAGCCGCTTCTCCAACAACTCATCCAGAGCATCCTCAAAGCGCCCGAAATCATCTCGAATCACCGCAAAAAACCGGGAGCGCGTAGTGGTAACTACTTCCTTGACAGCTCCAGTGAGCAACGTATTCGCGACAGACTCATACTCGATCTCGTCCTGGCCCTCTATGCTGCTCTCGCGAACTATCTGCATCACGGTCGCTGTCGTCCAGGGGGAGTCAAGTTTGTAGCTAACATAGCGCGCCAACCGCTTGAACATGAGAAGGAAATCACGCGGATTGCCCTCTGCTCCCTTTACAAGTTGCTCAAACGCGCTCCTATCGCGGAACATAGCTAGCAGAAACTCAGGATCTGGCTGGTCCTGCTGATATGGATCAAATACTGCAAGACCACGCTCCACATGCCTCATTCTTCGGAATAGCAGCGTCTCATAAAACGAGGAAAGATCGTCAATTCCGTGTAGCGCGCGATCAAGGTTCGTCGCGACAAATATATCGGCGTCAACCTCAAGCCCCCGATACCTCTCTGACGATCCTCGATTGTTGAGCCTAGTTTGATACCTGTTTGTAGCGATCTTGACTGATACTCTTGGGATGCCAGCGAGCGTTCGCTTCAATAGCTCAGCAAACTCAGGTTGGATAGCGGTCGTGGCGGAGTCATCTAGCACCGACCACTCGTCGATCTGAATATTTACCTGCGCGAAGTCGAGTAGCTCGACGACATCCCCCAGTTTTTGTCGAACCTCACCGTAACGCGGCACAGGCTCGCCTCGTCTGATACGACTACGCTCGCTGTCGGCGCTCGAACCACTCCCACGACCGAAGCCACCCGTGATCCTTCCTCCTAGCCGATTGCTGCCGATGTCTATCCGTGCGTCGATATCACGTCCGCGTCGCTTGTGGCTGTCTTCACTGTCAGTACTTGTCCATTCAACCGAGTCGAATGCACGTACTGGACGCCCATCCTCAGCGAGTTGCAATAGTTCCAGCACCAAGTCTTCCATCCGGGCAACAGCGCGTGCCTTCGTTACCCGCTGTGCTCTTATCCACGACTCCACCGCTCCGGCGAGCTTGCCCAGCATCAGTTCGAGGAAGGTCTGGAAGTACGCGTGGGCCCTTACGTGATCGCTGACGCGGGCACTGACCGGCGACACCAGAAAATCTTGTGCAGTGAGATTGATCGTCAGAACGTCACGAGCGCGTTTGCCTTCCTCTGCGAGCATCCCTAGAAGAAAAGTCTTTCCTGTGCCGCGACGACCGAAAATGACTTGCCAGTCCGGGTTGCGCAGCAATTCGAGCTGGTGGGTATCTACGAACAGATCGCCGTAATTCCCGTGCTGCTCGGCACGCAGGGGAAGCTGCTCGTGCTGACGTAGCGCCGCTTCAATCAGCTGCGGGTACAGCGCGGTTCGTTTGCGTCCTCCGTGTGCTGCCAAGATCCCTCCCTCTAGATCGTCTCACCCTCAGGCACCCCAGCACGCGCGAAAACGGACGAGCCTTGGTGCGTCGCCGCGCTGGCCCGGTAGGCTATCGCAATTCGAATAGTCGCGATCCGCGCAGGGCCGAAGCGCTGCGATCGGACTATCTGCGGTTGTAGGTCTCGCGTCACCCTAAAACCGTAGGTCGCTGAGGCGACGGCTTTCGCAGCATAGGCTGGCGATACGCCGGTACATCGTGATCGCGTCGTGTTACCGGATCGCGCCCAACCATCGGGATGACCGACCCGTCGTCTGCTGCTGGCATCCTTGGGCGATGGCTCACGAATCCAGCATCATCTTGCAGTCGACCAGGATCGGCGTCCTTCGGGTCGACCCGCTCCAGATTCGCCCCGACCCGGAAGCGTCCCGACCGACGCTCGTCTTCCCGCTCGGGATCGAGCTATACAAGGGCGAGAGTGATCTGTTCCTGGATCGGCTAGAGGCGGTCCTGACGACGCGCCCGCCGACCGGCCCGCGCAGGCGTCTCGGCCTGGCAGGAACGATCAGCGGCACCGGCGGGCAACACGGGCTGCTGAACTCGCAGCCGCAAGGCGCCGGCCCTGTCCAAGCACAGCTACGGATCGAGCTTCTCGGTGAGGACTTGCGCCTGCTCGATGAGCTTGTGCAGAGCGCCACCGGCACAGTTGCCGAACTATCGCTCGTCTTCGACCTGCGAGTCTGCCTGATCCGTGAGGTTGTGCTCGACAACTCACGCGGCACGGCCTTGGACGTTCTACCGCTCGCGGGTCCAAAAGCGGAAGAACTGCAATCCAGTTGCCGTGCGATTTTTGGGCGCGTCAGTTGGCCCCTGCGCTCGGCCACGACCGCTACCGGCTCATCGCGGTCAAAGTGCCCGCACCGGAAGGACCGCTGGGTGATGGCCTGGTGCCGTTGTTCGATGCTGCCAGCCGCGCTTACGATGCCGCCGAATGGCGAGAGAGCATCCAGAAGTGCCGGGACGTTCGCCACTACGTCGAGAAGCACTTGGAGCTACAAGAGAAAGAACGCGTCGCGCAAGCTATCGCGCAACGTTTGAGCGTGGACCCGGATGACCCGCGGATCAAGTTCCTCGACGCGACCTGGCAGGCGCTCGCCGGCCTCACGAGCGACGCTCACCATCTCGACAGTGTCGGTCGACTACAAGCAGCGACTGCTCACGCCGCCTTGCTCGTGACAGCGACAATGGTTCAGCACGTCGGCGAGCTTGTCGGGCCGCCGTAGTGTCGTGATCTTGGTCGGCTGCTTCGGGTCCCCGATTACAGAGACTCCGCGTACCTCGTGGAGTAGTTGCAGGTTCCGACGTATAGCTTTGGGCGGAAGGCAAGATATGCGATCTAGTGTTGCCTATATGAACAACAATTCTTTTACTAACGAGCCGCTGTTCTACTGCCTAGCACCAGTGTTTATGATCGTAGCGATCATCGTGAGTATCGTCGTCCCAGGTATTTCCTTGCTTGGTGCGTTCGTCAATGTCTTTCTAGGGATAGCTGTGGCCCACATAATCGCCATGATTTTCAGTCCGTGGTAGTCGTGGGTTCTAGCTGATTTTAGAGGCCAGCGTGAATAGGGTGCCACCCTCAACCGAGATCAACAGACAGATCAAGCCGAGTTTCGTATAGCGATACTTGAGTTCGTACCTGTCGCGGCGATCGAAGTATTCTCGTAGTTTTCTCGGCACTCCAAAGGTCCATTTCCGCTCACTGCGGGGTGTACGGAAAGGACCATCAATCCCAAAGGAGAGGACTGAGACGAGCACAGCTACGAAGGAGAAGGCCGCGCCGGAAAACAAGGAGGCACGGGTTAGCCCGTGGGATTGGAGCGCAAAGGTTGTCGCGGCGACAAGAATAAACGAGCCGGTCGTCAAGATGACGCCAGCGATACTCTCAAGGCGCATCCAGTCTTGCGGCGTCGGTGCGGCTGGTTCTCTGTTTGACGGTGGCTTGGAGTTCATGGGCGCTCATTCGCGCCCAGCACTCCGCCTCCTTTGACGTGAGGATGCGTTCCCGTGCCAGTGTTCTCAGACGCCCATCCGACCTGTGCGTCGAACGAGGATGGCGAGGGGCCCGTCCCGCTGGAGCGTGGCTATCCTCTGGGGATGGCAGATAGGTACATCAACACTGATTGGGCGGGGATCAACCAGGGTACGTTTGCGAGCCTTCTCGCTGTAAGTGAAGCATCGACCCGGTCCCTGTGGGAGAGCGTCGGAGTGCTGGCGTCGAAGAATCTTACGAGCGTAGCCGAGGCCAATCTCGTGTCGATGGTTGGGACTGCGGGGCTGGCTGGCGGCGTCGCCACGGCCGTTGAGCGCTTCGAGAACACGATCCTGGATGCGACGTTCGAGGCTCCCGTGAGCGACATCATCGCCGAGGCCCGGATCACGGCTCTTGAGGACGCTGCCGGGACGGTCAATGCACTGGCTACCCGCGTCAAGATGGACGCAGAGCTTCTTGCGGTAGCACCCAACGCCTTCGAGCCATCTATGCGCGCACTAGCAGACCAGGAAGCGAAGTTTGCGGGTGTAAGAGATGAACTGAATGGGCTGTCTGATCGGATGGCGGTGATTGAGGACCAGATCGCAAACGCCGGCCTTACTCAGATAGGGATTTCGGATGCGGTCAGGACAAGTGGGCTGATGGCGAAGTCCATTCAATCCGAGGGGACGATGCTTCGTGTTGGAGAGACGTTCACGCATTTGGCGACGGCCGGCATCGCCGACACGCTGCGGAATGGCTTGTACGCCGACGCTCTAACCGAGAACACGAGGTTGATTCGTTCTCTCGAAGAGTCAGCGCGCGTGAGCTTTGCTTTCACCCCCGCTGATCTAACACTCGAGAAGATATGTCCGGCACTCTCGGAGGCGATCACGAGCGCGGCAAAGAACAACTTTGGCGAGGTGCTCGAGAGGATCGCGATTGACTCGATCTTCCCGACGCTCGACAAACTCACCTTCCCCGAGCCCTTGGTAGTGATCCGCGAAGCTGAGTCGCATCGGCTACTCATCGTTGAACGCTTCCAGAACCAATGGCGGGGAGGGCAGCACTGGTTCATTTTGTCGCTGCTCTCAGAGGACGATCACTACCTTCTGGCAGGACTGGAGCCCGAGGAAATGGAAGAAGCTCTGGAGCGTGCTTTGGAGCAGGTGATCTTGGATGGCGAGTACACACAACTGCTCACGTCGGCACTGGACAGCGCGCCGTTCATCGACACTCTCCAGCGTAAAGACCTCCGACGCGGCCTTGCCCTTGCTCAGCAGGGCGAGTTTGACGATGCACTTCACCAGTTCCTAGCCGGAATGGAGGGCGCGTTTTGGAGCGCTGGTGAAGGCTTGGAAGTAGTCGATGAAACGCAGCGACAACTACAAAAGCCGAGACAACCCAAAGCAGAGAGCATCGAGCCCGTGTTTAAGCAGCTTCCAGGGCGTGAGGGTTTCTCAACATTCCTCCTGTACAAAGTCTATGGAGGACACGGCAACCACGCTCGACACGGACGGTCCAGCTTTCCTCGACGGCAGCACGTTCTCTGTCTGGTTGTCGCTCTCGCCGGCTGGATGGACATTCTGATGGAGGTGCCCGCCCTTGAAGTCCTAAGCCAAATGCTCAGGGACGCGCTCGCTGAGCACGATTAGGGCTACCAACGCCGGACGGTGTACCGCTACTTTGCTCCGGAGACTTCTGCTTGCCCGGCAGGCTCATCGGTAGCGTCGGGCGTGTAGCGGGTCTTCTCGGCTAGCTGTGTCAGATAGTCGCGTCCCATCACGAGCACGCCTGCTGCGAAAGCGCCGGCGAGTCCGGCCCAGGCCAGTTGATATGCCGTCTCGCGGGCTATCGCGTGATGGTCAGGCGTGAGGCCAGTAAGAGCGGCGAGTATCCCTACCACAACGCAAGCAATCCACCAGCTACGCAGCGCTTGTAGCTGCGGGTCAACGTGAAAGAGGCGATGGCTCTCGATCATCAGCGCGATCAGGAGCGCCGCGAGGATGCCAGCGGCGGCCGTGTAGAAGCTGTCGAGGGCGTGCGCGGGTTGTTTGCCGACATTCGCGTACAACGCGGGTACGAGCATGAAAGTGAACGAGCACATGGCAAGGGGCATGTATGCCAGCATCCCAATCTCGTCCGAACGCGCATGACCTGGTTCGACCTTCACCGAGCGACCCAAGAGAAAGGCGAGGAACAAAGCCGGGGCCGCGTCGATAGCAATTGGCGCGTAATGCTTGCTGGTCGCGGCGTTGAAAAGCAGGACCGGGATTCCGAGCAGCACCGCCGTAGCGATTCCGGCACGATTCCGTGGCTTCGCGCAAGAGCGCTTGAAGCGCTGCACAAGTTCGCGCCTGCGCTCCGCCCCAGAGGGAGCTTTCTCCGGTGTCTCGAGCGCTGGACTCGCCATAGTGATCGGATTCAGGCTAGCGCTGAGGGCGGGGGATTACGGATAAGCACGTTAGGCAGAGCGCAGCGGGTGGCTGAGTATCGTCCGGGCCAGGGCCAAGGCCCGCACGCGATCCCATCCGCCGTGTGCGTCGAACGAGGATGACGAGGGCGCTTCCGGGCGCTCGCGCGCCCACTCCTGATAACCCCGCTTGGTGGAGCGCTCGCCTGAGCGAAGCTGCCGCAGGTAGGCGATTACATACGGCAGGCAATCCTCGACGTCGCTCCAATCCTGCCGGCGCGTCTCACCAGGGAGAGCAGCGCCGACTGCGCGACTGTAGTCCGGGCGCTGGTCGAGCGGTGGCGGTCCAGCCGGTACGTCCAGCCCACGGGCGGCGCGCATCTGCTTCCACTCGCTCACGCACTCAGCCCACAGGCGACCGCGTTCCCGACCGTAGGGGATGCTGTTCGCCGCGACAAATACCCATATCTCTTTGCTGGTTAGCTCCGTGCCATAGATTTCGTAGGCGCGATCGAGAATCTCAGCGGTGGTCGGGGCGTACTTGCCTCGACCCTGGTCGCCGCGCGGGGGACGCGGCGCAAGATCAGCGAGCGCCAGCGCCCGGCCCCAATCGCCACCCATCGCCGTTCTGATCTGATCCTCGCTCGGGAGGCGGAGTTGCCGGCCATGCAGATAGGCGGCATGATCCTCCCGGAGCAGCTTCGCGCGCTCCGTCCGGTACTGCACGGGACTCACGCTCTGCACGTTCAGGCGGAGCGCCACGAGCCGGAGCGCGAAGGCGATCAGGTCGTGCGTCAGCCAGTTGTGCGCTGGTTCGGTTTGCGCGCGCCCGAGCCGGTGAGCGTGCGTGCTCGCCGGGGCGTGCGCTAGCACGAGCACATCGCGCCACGGCATCCGTAGACATTCCGCGATCCGGTGCGCTCGCGGCAAATTGGCGAACGCCCGGCTGACCTGTCGCGCTGCGTCGAAGCACCGTTGGCTGACCTGGACCGGGTTCTCCGCGTCCGCGTGGCTGGCAACCTCACGCACGGCACGCAGGAGCATCAGCGCATCGAGGCGCGGCATGGACGCGCGCTCGTCCGCTGCTATTCGCCCTCCCGCCGCGCGGGACTCTGACCGGGATTGGGCACGTTCTCGCTGGCTGGTGGTTCCTGTGCGGGTTCGGGTGTCGTGCTCGTCGTGTCTCCGCTGGTGCGCGGGACTGTTTCGCCCGTGTTCGGCGCGCCGCCGTCTTCTTCGCTGCGCTTGCGTTCGGCTGGCGTTTGCCCGTCGACTGCTTCTTCGTGCGGACGGAGAAGTGCTTGCGATGCGCCGGCACCCGCGCACTTGTTCAACAGCTTTTCCGCGTACTGCGTGAGGGAGTAGGGCGGGTTCTGGTCAGTGTTCACGATCACGTTCTTACGGCGGAAGGTGCCGCCACCACCCCATTCTTCATGCGCGTTCGGGGCGCTGGCGATGAGCTTGAATGCTTCTTCCGCGACCTTGCTGCTCGGGAAGACATAGATTTCCAGCGCTGTCGCCTCGGCGCGGGTGTCGGCTTCCGTCTGCTCGGCGAAGCTCTGAGCCAACCAGCCGCCAGAGACGGCTTTCTGCGCGACCTCATGTGTAGATGAAGCAAGGCCGGTCATGGCGCGCTGCTGCGCACGAGCACACTTCGCTATCACGTTCGCGGAGACAACATCGCTCCCGCCGCAAGCGGATAGAAGCGCAGCGCAGGCTACGGAGAGTGTCGTCCCGATCAGGGTTCGTGGGTGAACAAGGCTGATCACTTCGTTTCTGGTTCCTTTCTCTTGTCATCACTTCCGCTCCGACGATCCGCGTCGGCGCGTTTCAGTTCTCGCTCCAGGGCTTCCATGCGCGCGATCAATTCACCGCGTTTCACATCAAGAGTCTTGACCAGACCCACGAGCAGGTCGTAACGCACATCAACAAGACCAGCCTCGACGCGTTTGATCCGTCGTGGCGTTGTCCCGAGAGCCGTAGCTAGCTCGGGCACGCTCATTTGTTTCCGCTCGCGTAGCTCGCGGACAACGCGGCCGAGCGCGAGCAGCGCTAGCTCATTAGCGCGTGCTTCCCCCTTATTCGGGGTGCGTTTAGCCACGGCCGGACTCCCGACCGTTTGTAGACGTTTGTCTGCCGTAGCAATACGGCCCGCTCGCGCGAATCCCTGCACGAACGGGTCGTTTGCTAATCAAAGTGGTCAAGGAAATCCTCCAGGTCTATGTCGGTGTCTTCTTCCAGCAGCGCGTCAAGCCGCTCCGAGTCCCAGGACTCGTCAAGCTCGTCCGGCTCACCATCTGCCGCGAGAAACGGGCCGCGCTCAAGCCACGGACGTTGCGCGGCGCGCTTCTGCTGGCAGTGGTTAGCTCGCTTGCTGGTCTTTGAGTTCATCGTCGGTGGAAGCGCCAACGCGAGCGCGACTCACCACGGCTGCGCCCGAGTGGTGCGAGCCGCGAGTGAGAGCTATGCGGTTGGCAAGCAGCTTCGGCTGCTCCTTTCGACGCCTATCATCGAATCGAGAGCGATGCAAGCGAACTTCGCGTGAGTCAGCGAACGTTGTGCGCTGGAAGATTTGGTTTTGCGGAGCGCGGATTCCGTGTTACAACTCATCTACTTCGCAATCCACTGGGCGGAGACCGTCCAACTGGAGGCAGTTATGCAGCGCAACAACACGTATGCCGCGACTCAGGTTCCAGCCACCCGACCGGCTGCTCGGCGCAGCCAAGTTCTCCGCTTCGGATGATCTCCGTGGATCACTGAACGCGGTCAAGCTCGTTAAGAGCCAGCGGTGGGTTTGGGATGAACTGCGTGAAGCCTGCGACCTAGAGGTCAATTACGCGCGCCACCGTGATCCTGGGCATTGGGAGTTGGCCTGCATCGCCTACATCACGTCCGGCCAGGTGGATGTGCAGCCCTGGTGGGATAACGCGAGCGATGAGCTTTGGGACGAGTGTGGCTTCGAGGTGCGGCCGAGCTACGCGACCACCTGGCGGCGGCTCGCTGAGCTAGAGGATGTTTTGCGACGAGTTTCTACACAGCGCTGCGATTGACTGGACGGAGGATGAGACACACGCCCAGCTAATCCATGATTGTCGTGAAGGCGACAAATGTAAGTACCCGGAGCAAACTGGGCCACGTCGCGCGAGCACGGAAGCAGCGCGGGAAATCCGACAAGACCTGGCCGAGCAAACACAGGAGGACGCGGAAGCTCAAGTTAAGAAGTACACGCCGAGCAAAGCAGAAACCGTGATACGGAAGGGCCGAAAGTACAAGCGCATCCGCATGAACGGCTGCTGGTTCATCACCCGCGACTTTGATGCCGGGATCAGGTCATACAGTGGGCCTGAACGACCTTCGAGACGCATGTGGCATGGGTACGCATCCGGCAAGCTCATCGATCATTTCACCGGGGGCGTGATCCCGAGCGTGGATAGCGCTAGCAAGCAAGAGTTCAAGATATTTCCTGAGCTGTTCGACCAAGGCAAGGAGATGATCGGCCAAGCACCGGAAACAATCACCGCCGATCGTGGTGTCTCGCTGAGCGAGTGCTACGAGCACGCGACTCGCGCCGGCAGCGCACCGATCTTCCCCTGGCGCGTGCAGACTGGAGAACGACAGGCACGGGGTCAAGCGTTGCGCTGGTTGCGGCGGCCCGATGCAACAAACGAAATTCTCGACCGCGAAGGGGCAACCCCGACTCTGGTTCCGCTGCCAGCGCAAACTCACACCAGCCTGCGAGAAAGACCAGACGATCTCCTGCTCAACGAACTGGCGCTTCGTCGTCCCGCTCGCACAGACCGAGGGCCTGTACCACGAGCTACAAAAATCGCACGCCACCTACGAGGCCACCCATCTCTACTGGAGGAATCGCTACCGGGTCGGCTCGGACGTTCTCGCAAACCGGAGCAAGCGTGTCGGCATCGGCTGCCACCGCTTGAGGGCGAACGTCGCGTGTTTCGTGGACTGGCTAAAGATCGCGGCGCGTTGCGGCTGGCTCGGCTCCACCCGCAACAAGACCCGGCACCCCGGCGAGCGAGAGTTCCAAGAGAGTGCGGAAGAAGCCGTCAAGGATCTTTTGGACGAACGAGGCTTCCTCGGACTGAGCGGCAGCTACGGACCAGCAGCGCTACGGCTTGGCTTCAAGATCGGCAAGCCACCCTCAACCCTCCCGCCGCCAACGCCCATTTGAGCGAGGCGAACAAGCAGCAGCGACCAACCACCGAAGCGCTCAGGGATCGCCCCTGGGTGCTTTCGCGCTTTCCAGAGCCCAAGCAACTCGCGCAGCACCAGCTCAGCGCACGAAACGACCGCTACGGCTCCAAAAACCCCAATTTCCAGGGTTACGCCGTAAATCCAGCCCAAACTGCGAACTGAAACACGAAGTCTCCTTGATGGAGCCAACCGGGATCGAACCGGCGACCTCCTGCTTGCAAATTGCGCTGTCCGCGACTGTCGCGACCGGCCGTTTTGGCTCTAGTCCTGGGAATACTCGGCATCTACGCCGATGGCCGCCGAACCCAAAATACGGTCGATTTGTGCCCATATCCGGGCTTTTGGGCACAAAATTGCGTTTGTGCCCAACGCTCCGCCCGCCGAGGATGACCAGAATAGACGGGTGTGTTTTTTTGAGAAACGCGTCTGTCTATCTGTCGTTAACCCATCCCGTGTACAGGCCTTGCAATGGGCACAAGGCTGGCCGTAGTAGAGAAGCTCCTGTCGAGTAAGCAGGCGATGGCTCAGCAATTGCGGCCCGCGCTTTCGGCGGCTCTGCCAGCTTTGTGCCCGTCTTGTGCCCAATGACGAGCGGCCACCTGAAGCAGGATGTCGGTTGTCCCTTGTGCCAACGGTTCGAGCCGCGCACACGATGGAGGCCGTTAAGCGGTCAAGCAAAGCGATACTGAGCCTTAGGTTTACCGCTGCTCGTCCGCAGCGGTAGCGTGTTTCGCGCCCGCGAGCGCACTCGCATCCACGCATAAGCGCCGGTCAAAGAGTTGCTCTCGCGGTTGCCATGGAGCTCGATCCGGCCCGCGCGCGGCTAGGCGTAACGGTCGATTGTGTGGTTCAGGCTTGTCGTGCAGAGGGGCCGCTGGAATGCCGGAAGCGTGCAGGTTGATCGGAAGACGAGTTGGTCAACGTGGGCGGGAGCGTTTTCGATGCCGACTAGTCCGTTCGCCGTGTAGCTCCCGCCGCTCGGCCAGCCGGAGCCTCGCACGCCGGGAGGATCTTCGAATAGCGCGATGTTCGACCTCAGCCGGTAGACCTTCTCGTCGGCGGGGATGCCGCTTTCGCATGGGAATCCGACGTTTCGGGCGAACGCACTAAAGAAGGGGCACGCTTCTGCGGCCCGGCAAGATGCGCAGGCAGGCTCGATAAACAGCGTCAGGCCAGCCTCGTGACTGTAGTGCCTCGGTCTGGCATCGCCACGCGGCCAGGTTGTGACTGAGGTCCCGCCATCAGCGGCGACGAAGCCCGCGCAGCTCATACCTACGGGTGCGAGAAGGTAGTCCTGCGTGTTTGTGTATGCAGCGAGCCCCTCGGTCGTGGTGTTGGAGGTCACCGTCAGCTCGCTCGGCGTGCCCGGGTGCGGGCCGTTGTAGCCGAACGTCGTGGGGCATCTGACGACCGGAAGCGTGGCGGTATGAGCGGAGGCGACGGCGGTCGGCAGGGTCAGGCCGGCGGCGAGGGCCAGGATCGTGAGCGTGGTCCGCATGCGCCACAGAATCTAGCTGATCGGATTCTGAGGATCCTCTGCATGCAGGGCGATCCGGTGTCTGACATCGAACATGCATGCTAGGCGGGGGCATCGAAGGCGTGGGCGCCGCCGCGCGGTAGCGCGGGACGAAAATCTTTGCAAACTTTGGGACTATAAGGTACGCTCCGGGCGGAAAGAAGGTCCCCGTGACCCACGGGTTTGCACATGAGCGATCAGCTATGGATACGAGTCGGCGTTGTAGCCAAGGATCTTGGCCTTTCGACACAGGCTGTCCGAGACCTCATCCGCAGCGGGAAGCTTGAGGCATCGAAGGACCCAGAGGGCCGTTGGCTCATTGACGCTGCAAGCGCGGCGGCATATCTCAAGACCCACGGTCGACGCAAACCCGATTCGGCGAGCACCGAGAAGATCGAACGCCGCCTAGACGAACTCGCACAGACGGTCGAGGCGCTGCAGGAGTCGAACCTGGGCGCAGGCGGACGGCTCGTAGCTGCGGAACGCGAGCGAGACCGCTATCGAGCGGAAGCAGCGACTGCTCGGGGGGCTGCACTGCAGCTCGTCGGCTCAGCAGAGGAGAAGAGTCGCGTTGTTGAAGGGCTCTTGAGGGTGCTCCAGCAGCAGGAGACCGCGCTATTGCAGCTGCTGGCACCAGGCTCCCTCGACGACCTTTTGCCCGTGAAGGAGGAGGCGCCTTAAGGGGGAAGTCGGGGGAACGGACGACGGCGGGCGCCAGAGCGACGCAACAACTGGGGAGGCGGGACCCTGAGACTCAGTGGGCGGTTTATTCGAAGTACGAACGGGCTTCGAGCCGATGTAGAAGCCGCCAAGGTCGAAGCTCGGGTCTTCGCCTTCTTTGGCTTCGCTTTGGCATTGGGAATTCCGGACGCAACCTCGTCGTGGTCGCCGGTGATCGCAATCCCGGTCGCCTTCCTGGCATTCGCCAGCGCCACACCGTTCCTGTGGTACGGCACTTGGTTCGCGATCACTTTTCTCGGCTTCGGCCCGTCCCAACCACAGGCCAGCTCTCGGGACCACCGCAGGCGCTGTGTCGTTTGCCGAAGTCAGTGCCGACTCGCCGCAGCACGGCTGGAGGCTCTCATCGCCCGAGTAGAGGCGTCACTTTATACAGCGACTGCTGGTAGCAATACAAGCGTTCGTCGAGTTTCACGAGCGGTTGAAGACGCCGTCTTGTCCGATTACGCCGTGGACTACGAACGCTGGGTCTTGGACATCCTCGCCGAAGCCTGGCGACTCAAAGCAAGCATCCCCCGCAGCGTCAGATCGCGGCTCGGCGGCCAGTCCATCGCCGACCTCCAGGTGCTCTCGGTGGTCCTTCGCGAACTCGAAGATGAGCTCGGCGAAATCGCGGCGACCAACTAACCGGGCCTCCCACGGCGTCATCGGGATAGGCCGCGTCATGAGGGACTTAAACCGCGGCCACGAAGATCTGCGCAGTAAGCGCTGGACACCCGTTGGTCAGATTTCGTCGGCTAACGCTCTGGATCTAGCTGGCGGGACTCCACACGGGTTTGGTTCTCGGTCTTACGGACGCTAGCGCCTCTGGTGGAGACCGGTGCTCGTTTCGTTATGCCAAATCCCGCATGAACAAGGGGATTCTGAGATGGAGCCAGCCGAAGTCACCGCGAACCATTTTGCACGGCTACCAGGCGGGCTGCTGGCGCTAGAGGGCTAGCCAATCTGCGGATTCGGACAGCCCGCTCGCTACCGCCTGGCTAGGTGTCGATTGGTCGGTGCGTGGCTGTCTGTGCGCCTGTCCTCGACACCGATTAGTTCGGGTTCGCGACCACAGCAGCAATCGCGCTGTAGTGGTAGCGGTCGCGGAGCGCCGAGCTGATCGCGAGGAGATCCCATACGCGGTGTTTGTCGCAGAGCTTCGAGCCTGCCCTGTCGGCGTGATGAGCGGCAGCGAGTTCGCCGTCACCGAGTTCGTCGGCGTAGTCAATGTTGAGCTCGAGCTGGTTCGCCTCGCCGGCGCGGAGGTACTGATCGCGTCCATCATCAAGCCTAATAATCATAGGCGCGATCTCACACGCACGGATGTCGTTGTGGGCGTCGGCGTACAGCTCGCTCGCTCCAAGTGCCGTACATAGGTCGAGTAGCACGGTGGCGATAAGTGACATCGGTCGCCTGGGGCAGTCGATGGAGTCGAGAGGGTTGCCGATCAGACGCTCGATCTCTTCCGCCGGCGTGGTATCAGTGCCCGCGAGACCGAACTGCTCGGGCTGGCTTGCGTCGGTGAGCCAGACGGTCGTGGCGCGCAGGAGGTCTATGGCCGCGTCACGATCGGCAGCGGCCAGCGTGATCGCAGCCGGGATCAGGCATACCGCGTAGGCGTCGGACACCGGGTGCGCGACGCCGGGCTGCGCATGCGCGAACTGCACAAGCCATCGCCCGATCTCTAACGCGAGTTCGGTGTCAGTGGGGCGCAGACGGATCGCAAGCAGACCAAGCAGCTCAGCGATCCTACAACAGCGGATCGGGTACGTGACCCATGCCGAGGCTCCGCTGAAGCCAACGAGCCCCTTCTCGCGTAGAAGACGCTCGTCACACTCGTGCCAGAGTTGCAGTGCATAGGTCTCGAAAAGAAGGCCCGCCGCGTCGGCGACTGCTGCCCGGCTTTCACTGCCATGCGCTGCCCACGCTGCCCGAACAAGACACAAGGCCATGTGGCACGCGAGATCGATGCGCTCCACGCTCTTGAGTCGCTCGCATATGAGTGCTGCCTCGATCACGCCAGCACCGCTGACGCGGCCGATATCCCATTCGGTCCAGCGGTGCGAAAACACCTCGATGCTAGCCGTCGTCGCCTTTCGTTCCTCGACGGCACCGAGAGTGGCGAGCAAAGCGGCGTCGATCGACCCACGCAGCACGGCTCCCGGCTCGCCAGACAGATACCCAATCAATGTGTCACGGTCCCATAGTGTGAGCTCGGGCTCGTCGCGCTCGCGTGCTCGCCGATTGTGTTCGCGGAAGAGGTCGGACGCGTTGCCGACAAGGCGCCCGGTAGTCACGAGCACGGGCCGACGCGAGAGTGTCGCATCAAACGAGCTATGACCGAGGTCGACCACTCGGAGTTCGTTGAGTTGGCCGTCGAGCTCGCGCCACTCGCCTTGTCCGATATCGCCCACCTTGACCTGGAACGCCCACTGAGTGTCATGTCGCTTTGCGACGATGTCCTTTCCGAACTCGCGCTGACCGTGCGCGAGATGCACATCGCTGTAGCCACGGGCGCGCAGGAGCGCAAGCAGCGGCTCGTAGGACGCGCGCTCGCTTACTGAATCAAGCCAGGCGGCGACTGCGTCGTCGAGCAAGGAGATCCTCGTGCTTGCGAACCTTCAACGCCTCCAGCTTCGCCTCTTGTTCGGGCGTGAACGGCAACTGTTCCAGCTTTTCCGCAGTGTCTGGATGCATGAAGACGCTCGGGATGGCTATTTCACCGTTGGGCTTTAGAGACCACTCTATACGGTCAAGTGCCTCGTAGATCGCATCGAAGCTCACGGGCTGAGGTGAGTGCGTGACCTGGCCGGTGTGGTCGGTGATCTTCTTCATGTTCTCGACGAGCAGGCCGACGAGCTGCCGAGCCAACTCGTCAGACGCACGATCGCACTCGATGATCAGTGCGCCGAAATCACCAGCGCGGACCGCGTCCACACTCATAGTCAGCCCATACTCGATCGGCTTCATCTCTAGCTTGAGCTTCTCGCCGCCCCGCGCCTCGACCACGCTCCCGCCTGTGCCCGGCGACGGCTGGCGCTGGATCTGGGCAAGGATCGGAGAGCGTGCACAAGCGAGCGCATGCACGCTCTCATGGACAAAGGAGGCAAACGGCCGGTCGTACTCGGGGAGCTGAAAAGGCACGCAACGATGCTAGCTCGGCGATTGGCCCTCACTGGCATGACGACGAGCGTGGCGCGCAATTCTTGCGGGGGTGGCGCTCGCGTAGCGCGAGGTTGAACGTGGCCTCCCACAGCTCGATCTCCAGCAGGCGGTTGTACAGCACGGCGCTGTGACTGGCGGCGGGCTGGTCGAGCACGCCGAGGCAGGCGTGGTGCTCAGGCTGGTTGGGCAACAGCGCCTCGACGACGACGCTGGTGTCGAGCACGACGGTCTGCGGTGGCTGCCAGGTGGGGGCGTCGAAGGCGTGGACGCCGCGCGGCAGGACGGGACGGCCCCTGCCCGTCACGGCTTGGTTAGTCGCGGCCGAGGGTGATGGTGTCGATGCGTGCGGTGGTCTTGATCAGCGACCCGGCTTGCTCGATCGCCTTGCGGCGTTGCTCGGGGTCGTTGATCGTCGGCTCGCGCACGCGTGCGCGCCAGTCGATGGTTGCGGGCTGGCGCCTTGGCCGGTGTGCTGCTCGTCTGCTGGTGTTCGCTCGCGTGCTCGCCATTTGTGTTCATGCTAGCGAGAGGGCTGCTGCGTGAACCCCAGGGTCGGTTGTGTGGGCGCCGGTGGCTGGCTGTGTCCAGCGCGGCCCGTCGAGCACGCCGAGGAGCCGGGCGCCGGGGCTGCGGCGTCGCTGCTCGCTCATGACCTTGGTGTAGATGCGCAGCGCGAGCTTGGGGTCGGCGTGCCCCATTTGGTGCATGACGTAGACGGGGTTCTCGCCGCGGAGGTAGAGCAGGGAGGCGAACATGCGCCTGAGCGAGTGGGGGGAGAGCTCGGCGGGGATCGCCGGGAGGCCCTGCGTGGTGAGCTCGTCGTTGGCGCGCTGCACGGTGCGTTTGAGCCGCTTGGCGACGTTCGAGCGGGTGTCGGGCTTGCCGCTGGCGGTGGCGAACACGAAGTCGCCGGGCTTGGCGTGGCGAGCGTTGGCCTTGTAGATGGCGAGCTCGTCGTGCAGCTCGGGCCAGATGTCGATCTGGCGCCCCGCCCCGGCCTCGGTCTTTGCGTCGATGACGGTGATCCGGCGTTGGGGGAGGTTGACGTCCTGCCAGCGCAGCGCGAGCAGCTCGCCGACGCGCAGGCCGGTGCAGATGGCAGTGGCGTAGAGGGCGTGCATCCGGGGGTCGGGCATGGTCTTGCCGCCGCGCAGGGGGCGTGCGGCGGCGTCGAGCAGCGGCTTGACCTGCTCGGGCTCCAGCCAGGTGCGTTTGGGTTGGGCGGCCTTGAGCCGGCGGCGGCGTCCGCGGGCGGGGTTGAACTGGATGTGCCCGTACTCGACGGCGACCTCGAGGATCTGTGCGAGCAGGTTCAGCGTCTCGTTGATCGAGCCGTTCGAGAGGGTGCGCGTGCCGTTTCCACGCTCACGCTCGCTGACCTTGGTGGTCTTGTAGCGGTCGACCTCGACGATCGTGATTTGTGTGAGGTGGTGGTCCTTGAAGAAGGGCAGCAGGTGGCGGGTGAGCCCCCAGCGGTAGTCCTCGACGCTGCGGGGTGAGACCTCGTGGCGGCGCGCCTCGAACCACTCAGAGGAGAACTCGTGGAAGGTGGGGTCTTTCGCCGGCGCGAGCGCGGGTTGGGGTTGCGGTGGCTTCCAGATGCCGCGGCGGATGTCGGCGAGGATGTTCTGCAGCTCGGTCTCCGCGTGGCGGCGGGTGTAGCCCTCCCAGGAGTAGCCGAGGGAGAGGTAGTGGCGTTGCCCGTAGGCGCGGACGCGGGTGGCGTAGGTGGTGCCGCGCTTGCCGGCGCGTTCGAGAACCTGTCCTGTGGTCTCGCGTGCCATCAGCTCCTTCTCCGACGGGGAAGCGCGAAGCGGGACATGATCTGTCGTGTTCGCGTCGTGGGTTCGTGGACGGGCAGCAGCGGCACTCCGGCCGGCCGGCGTCGGTGCGGCCGCCCAGGCTGGGGCGCATCTGCCGCGGCTCTCGGCGCGGTCGTGGGCAGATGACGGGCCTGCAGCGCCTGCGCTGCGACCCTTGGGTCGAATCGCAGCCGCGGCCGCGGCCCGTCCCCGAGCGTGACGGCGCCGAGCTCATGCGCGTGCTCGTAGACCCAGGCGCGGTTGACGCCGAGGTGGCGGGCGAGCTGGTTTGCGTCCATGAGCCCGGCGGGCCTCTCGCGGGCCTGTGGCGTGTCGTCGGCTGGCTGGTGGTGCAGGAGTTCTGCGACGCGTTGGGCGATTTGCTCGATCGCGTCGGGTGCGAGCTCGAAGGCGGCACGGCGTACACGCGCCCACCGTCCCGCGGCGGCTGGGGGTGGAGGGTTGCTTTGGGGTTTGGGCCTCAACGAAGGCACTGGCTTTCCATGATCTGTTGTTGCCGTCTGGTCGGCAGGGTTTTCCCTGCCGACCTGAGTGACTGTTCAGCGGAGGGGGTGGGTTCTGTCAAGGTCGGG
>Ga0335072_10001079_pt1 | contig 46292 bp, 42 predicted proteins | sample Lox_Sample_21_FD_206725 | JGI IMG/M metagenome (GOLD analysis project Ga0335072, IMG submission 206725) | Soil microbial communities from Loxahatchee National Wildlife Refuge, Florida, United States - Lox_Sample_2.1 | ecosystem: Environmental > Terrestrial > Soil > Wetlands | place: USA... | reverse complement strand
GTGTCCGGCGCAAAAGCGGTGACCGTCGAACATCTTCAGGTGCACTCGCCCGCGATCGAGGGCAACCTCGATGGAGAATCCGCCGATCGCGACGTCTTCGTCTTCCTGCCGCCCAGCTACACAAACGACAAGCACCGCCGCTATCCCGTGGTCTACGCCCTGCACGGCTTCTCCATCGGCGCCGAGCAATGGGCGCACGAGATTCACGTCCCGCAAACCATCGAGGGCGCCTTCGCCCAGGGTGCGAAGGAGATGATCGTCGTCCTGCCCGACTCGAAGACAGGCTTCAACGGCTCCATGTATTCGAGCTCAGTCGCCACCGGCAACTTTGAGAAATTCATCTGGCACGACCTGGTCGGGTACATCGATGCGCACTATCGCACGATTTCCGATCGCAGAAGTCGCGGTTTGGTGGGCCACTCCATGGGCGGCTATGGCGCCACCCGCATCGGCATGAAGCATCCCGAGGTCTTCGGCAGCCTCTACATTATGAGCCCGTGCTGCCTCTCGCCGCGGCCCGCAGGCCCGCCGCCGGGAGGCGACGCGAGCCAGTTCGCTGCGACCGAAAAGCAATTCGAGGCGGCTGTTGCCGCGATGAAGTCTCCTGCCGATTCCGCCAGCATGTCGTTCTTCCAGCGCGCGCAGCTCGCTTCCGCAGCGGCGTGGTCACCCGATCCAAAGAATCCTCCGCTGTATCTCGACCTGCCCATCGAGGACGGCGTGCCACAGCCGGAGGTCCAGGCCAAATGGGCGGCCAACGCGCCGCTGGCTTTTGTCGATCAGTACATTGACAACCTGCGCCAGTACCACGCCATCGCGGAAGACGTGGGCGATCAGGACGGGCTGCGCTTCGATACGCAAAAACTGCACGAGATCCTGGACAGCTACGACATCACGAACCGCTTCGAGATGTACCACGGAACGCACACCAGCGCGGTCGCCGATCGCTTCCAGAACCATGTGCTTCCGTTCTTCAGCCAGAATCTGTGTTCGACGGGGAACTGTCGCTGAGCGGGACTTCTTACTGGATTCGCAATTCGCGCATTTCAGTGACTTGAGCCGGCCATTGCTACAGGGTGGGAATCCGATTCCTGCAGTGATGGAAGCGCAGGAACCAGCCATTTCCGCCAGGCCCGCAAGTGTCCGCGCACTGCCTCGAAGTAGAGACGGCGGATCTCGCGGGTGATGGCGCCGATGGATCCATCCTTCACACAACGATGGTCGACGCGAACCACGGGCGCGATGCCGACGGCTGTCCCGGTGAGGAAGAGCTCATCGCAAACGTAGAGCTCGCTGCGATCGATAGGCCGCTCGTCAACCGTGAGCCTGAGTTCGCGCTGGGCCAGCTCGATGACGGAATCCCGCGTGATGCCTTCGAGGACGTTTTCCGTAGCCGGGGGGGTGACAAGCGAACCTCTGCGAACCATGAAGAGGTTGCAGGTTGCGCCTTCGGCGACCTGTCCGTTTTCGTTGAGGAGCAGAGCTTCGTCGAAGCCGGCGCAGTGGGCGTCGTCGGTGGCCAGTGCGCTGTTGACGTAGGCGCCGCAGATTTTGGCGCGGGGCGGGATGGCATTGTCGTCGATGCGACGCCAGGCGCTGATGCCTGCGTGCAGGCCCTTGTCGCTGTGCAGGTACTCGCCGAAGGGGACAGCAATCAGCGCGAAAGCATCCTGATCGTCGGTGCTGACGCCAATGCGTTCGGCGCTTTTGTAGGCGAGAGGACGGACGTAGATGTCGGTGTGGAAGGCGTTGCGGCGGACCAGCTCAGTGACAATGTCGGTGAGTTCGGAAGCCGAGGGAAGAACATCGATGCGGAGGATGCCGCAGTTTTGCTTCCAGCGCTGGAAGTGCTCGATGGGGCGCACGAGAAAGAGCTGGCGTTCGGCCGGGTCCCAGTAGCCGCGGATGCCTTCGAAGACGCCGGTTCCATAGTGGAGGGCGTGAGTGAGGATGCCGACGCGCGCATCGCGCAGCGGGACGTAGTCGCCGCCGAAATAGACGATGAGATTGGGATCGGCTTCAGCCTGCATGACATGCCTCCGCGAGCGACGCGCGCAGCAGTTCACGGCCGCGCACCAGGGCCCTTTCATCCAGTTCCAGCCATTTCGCACTCTTCACCAGTCGGCGCAGGGCCGCATCGATGCTCGCCTGGGGCACGGCCGCCGTGCTCTCGAGCAGAGCGCCCAGCATCACCATGTTGCCGGCCCGCTTATCGCCGAGCTGGTTAGCGATTTCAGTGAAGGGCTGCGCAAGGACGCGAACGTCGGTGCGGTTGCAGCCCTCGGGGCAGGCATCGCCGTTGTAGAGAATCCACCCGCCGGGACGCACGGTTGCATAAAACTTGTGCAGCGAGGGCTCATTCATGGCCACCAGCACATCGGGATGGACGACCAGGGGCGAGTCGATGGGCTCGGCGGAGAGGCGCACGTGGCAGTTGGAAGTGCCGGAGCGCATCTCGGGCCCGTAGGACGGGAGCCAGGAAACTTCGAGTCCCGCATCCAGCCCAGCCTCGGCAAGAATTTCGCCGAGCAGGAGCACGCCCTGGCCGCCGAATCCAGCGACGCGTACCTGGAGATCCATCGCCAGCGCCTTCGCACCTGGTTCTCTGCGCTGTTCCGCGGGTTCGTCGTTCCCGAGTCCGAGGAGCCTGGGTATTTCGCTGGGGTTGGGTGCGGGTTCCGGAGCTGGGTGCGGCTGCGCATCTTTTCTGCGATCGCGCAGCACGGCGAGGGGGAAGGTCTTCTCCATCACGTCGCGGACCCAGCGCTGCGCGTCGACGGGAGACATCTTCCAGATGGTGGGGCAGGGGGAGAGGATTTCGACGAGAGAGAAGCCGAGGCCGCGCACCTGGTTTTCGATCGCTTGGTGGATCGCGCGATGGGCCTGCGCAATTTGTTTGTTGTCGCCAAGGCCGACGCGTTCGATGTAGACGGGAGCTTCGAGGGTGGCCAGCAGCTCGCTTACATGGAGCGGGTAACCTTCGTTGGCGGGATTGCGGCCGGCGGGCGTGGTGGTGCTGCGCTGGCCGACGAGCGTGGTGGGCGCGACCTGGCCGCCGGTCATGCTGTAGATGGCGTTGTTGACGAAGATGACGCTGAGATTTTCGCCGCGATTGGCAGCGTGGAGAATCTCGGCTGCGCCGATGGCGGAAAGATCGCCGTCGCCCTGATAGCTGACGATGATGCTTTCGGGCCGGCTGCGCCTGACGGCGGTGGCCACGGCGGGAGCGCGTCCGTGGGCCGCCTGGATGTTGCCCACGTCGAAGTAGTAGTAAGCGAAGACGGAGCAGCCGACGGGGCTGATGAGGATGGTGCGGTTCTGGATGCCGAGGTCGTCGATCGCCTGCGCCACCATCTTATGGACGATGCCATGGCCGCAGCCGGGGCAGTAGTGCGTCTGGTGCTGCAGCTCATCTTTGCGGTCGAAGTTGGTGTAGAAAGCTTTGGGCCGCGCTTTGGCGACCTCGTAGAGCCTCTCCGGTTCGCTAGACATGGGCCACCTGCCTGTTTTCCGCGCAGCGACGCGCCTGCTCCTGGGTAAAGGCCAGGACTTCTGCGTGAGAGGGGACATTGCCGCCGACGCGGCTGAGGAACTCGACGGGTCTGGCTCCGTTCAGCGCCAGCCGCACATCTTCCAGCATCTGGCCGTTGCTCATCTCGACGACCACGAAGACATGGGCGCGCTCGGCGATTTTCCGGAACGTGGTCGTGGGGAAGGGAAACAGCGTGATGGGTCGCAGCACGCCGACACGCAGTCCGGCAGCGCGGGCCTCTGCCGCGACGGCCTTGAGAATGCGAGCGACGATGCCATAGCCGACCAGCACGACATCGGCGTCCTCCGTGTGGAACTCTTCGGCGCGGGCCTCGCGCTGCTGCGCGATGTAGTACTTTGCCTCGAGCTGGCGCACATGGGCTTCGAGCTTGTCGCTGTCGAGGTAGATGGAGCTGATGAGATTGCCGCGGGACTCCGCAGTTCCGGCGACTGCCCATTTGGGGAGGGCCGGCTCGATGGCGGCTTGCGGAAACTCGACTGGCTCCATCATCTGCCCGATGAAGCCGTCGGCCATGAGCACGACCGGATTGCGGTAGCGATCGGCGAGTTCAAAGGCCAGCGCGGTGAGGTCGGCCATCTCCTGAACCGAATGCGGAGCGAGGACAAGGGTGCGGTAGTTGCCGTGGCCGCCGCCCTTGACGACCTGGTGGTAGTCACTCTGTTCCGAGGCGATATTGCCGAGACCCGGACCGGCGCGGGTGATGTCGGCGATGACGCACGGCAGCTCGGCGCCGGCCATGTAACTAATGCCTTCCTGCATGAGGCTGATACCGGGGCCGCTGGAGGCTGTCATCACGCGCACGCCGGCGGAGGAGGCGCCGTACAACATATTGATGGCGGCGACTTCGCTCTCCGCCTGGAGGAAGGTGCCACCGACGCGCGGGAGATATTCGGCGGCGGCTTCCGTGATTTCGCTCGCCGGAGTAATGGGATAGCCATAGAAACCGCGGCAGCCGGCGAGGACCGCGGCCTTGACGACGGCTTCGTTGCCCTTCATCAGTTGCCGGCTCATGGGCGCGCTCCCGGAGTTGCCTGTCCAGGGGTGGAACGATTCGGTGTGGGCACGAGTCGGAGCACGGCAATCGCTCCTGGTTCCGGGCAGACGAGGAAGCAAATGCCGCAACCGGTGCATCCGGAACCGGCGTAGCTTGCGGTTCGATAGCCGTAGGGGTTGAGCAGGCCGCTGAGATGGATGACCCTGGGCGGGCAGGCTTCGATGCACAGCTCGCAGCCCTTGCATTCATTGGTGTCGATGCGCAGGGCGCCTCGATCCTGTTTTGCGGCGTCGGCCATGGTGTCTCCTTTCAGTCGGCCGCCTGTTCCAACAGCGTGGCGGCCGGCTTGCGTTCCAGATAATGTGCGCGCACGGCAAAGTCCTCGAGTTCCGGCTGGAAGCGCGGATCGGCGATGGCGATCAGGGCCTCGGCGCGCTCGCGGAGCGTCTTGCCATGCAGGTACGCGATGCCGTGTTCGGTGACGACGTAGTGGACGTCGGCGCGCGAGGTGACGACGCCCGCGCCTGGCTCAAGCACCGGCACGATGCGGGAGAGCTGCCCGTCCCGCGCGGTAGACGGCAGGGCGATGATGGGGACGCCGCCTCTGGAGCGCGCCGCTCCGCGAATGAAATCGAGCTGACCGCCGAAGCCGCTGTAGGGCCGGGTGCCCAGTGAGTCGGCGCACACCTGACCGGTGAGATCGACCTGCAGTGCGGAGTTGATGGCGACCATCCGGTCGTTCTGCGCGACGACGAACGGATCGTTGGTATAGCAGATGGGGCGGAATTCGAAGCTGGGATTGTTGTGGATGAAGTCGAACAGCCGCTTCGTTCCCAGCACAAAGGCGACGACGGCTTTGCCGCGGTGGAGGGATTTGCGGTCGCCCGTCATGATGCCGGAGTCCATCAGCTCGATCACGCCATCGGAGAGCATCTCGGTATGAATACCGAGGTCGCGCTTGCCATCGAGGCAGGTGAGGACCGCGTCGGGGATTCCGCCAATGCCGGTCTGCAGCGTGGCGCCGTCGGGAATCAGCGAGGCAACATGGCGCGCGACGCGGAGATGGACGCTGGTGAAGGGTTCGGTCTGCAGTTCGAGGAGAGGCCGCGAGGTTTCCACGATGGCAGTGATGTGGCTGACGTGGATGAAGGTGTCGCCGTGGGTGCGCGGCATCTGATCGTTGACTTCGGCGATGACGATGCCGGCGCAGCGCGAGGCCGTGAGCGTGCAGTCGACGGTGGTGCCGAGACTGACGAAGCCGTGCTCGTCGGGCGGGGAAACCTGCATCAGCACGACGTCGAGGGGAAGCTGTCCGCTGAGGAAGAGGCCTTCGATCTCGCTGAGGAAGACGGGCGTGTAGTCGGCGCGCCCGGCGCAGACGGCTTCGCGGACATTGGCGCCCAGGAAGAGGCCGCGGTGGCGGAATCGACCTTCGTATTCTGGCTTGGTGTAGTCGGCGGTCCCGAGGGTCATCATGTGGACGACTTCGACATCGCGCAGGCTGCCGGCGCGGGCGACGAGGGCTTTAACCAGGGTGGAGGGGGTGCCGACGCCGGACTGAATCCAGACCCGGGCGCCAGAGCAGACGCCGGCAAGAGCCTGGGCGGCGGTCATGCGCCGGCTTCGGTATTCGTCTTTCCAGCTCATGAGCCTCCTGCCTTCGCTGGGTCGGTCGGTTCGCGGCACATTCGGACTCGTGGAGTCGCTAAACCATGCAGAATCAGCGGGCCGCGTCGATCACGGAATTCCGGATCTTTTGCCCGGCTTCCGCCCCAAAACCTTCGTACGCTACGCCTTCGCCCAGGGGACGGCAGTGACCGTGATCACGCCGGGGATACGACTTTTGGGGCGAGAACTGAATCGGGCAAGGGGTGGGGATGAGGGTCAAAACGGGGAGGAGCGGGCGGCCAGCTCACAGTCTCAACGGCTGCGAGCGATATTTCTTGTGGAGGCCCCCAAAAACTGGCGCTTTGATCAACAAGAGTGGTTGCATGGTATGATTTCAGCGCTTTTTGTTGAGCGTTTTGTTGGATCGCTGGACTCGTGAAGACGCAGGAAGCCCGGGGTTCTCAGGACGCCAATCTCACGTTGAGGAAAACTGCCATGCCAGTGTCGCTATCCTCCCTCCTCGGCAAGGGGCGCTGCGTCGCCCCGGTTGCTGTGTGTCTTCTCCTCTTTGTTGGCGCAATGCGCGGACAGGTCACGGTTGTTCCTCCCGGCCCGCAGATCGGATCATCGAATCCAGTCACGGCAGAACCACCGGTGCAGCGGCCGAGCACGAAGCCGTGCGTGGAGCCGTTGTTTACGGGACAGGAGTTTGCCGACTTCACACCGAAGACCTTCGACTACACGCCGCCGGCAGATTGTCCTGGACCCTGGGCGAAGGTGGTTTTCACGGCCGACTTTACAGTGACGGAGGGGCGGCAGTTCGATCGCACCGCGGCGTTCTACCTCGGGCACGCGAGCATCTATTACGGGACGACGGCAGAACCGCGCGCCGCGCTGAGCCCGTCCTGGCATGTGGAGCGCGACGTGACGGACCTGTCGGCGATCTTCAGGAGCACGCAGACTGGCGAGGCGAACATCGGGAACTTCGTGGGTGTCTCCGGTGGAGTGACCTACAACGGCATCATCTACGCGAATGCGGCGCTGGAGTTCTATCCAGCGAACCTCCGCAATCCGGCGCCGCGCGTGCCGGATATAGTGATACCGGTGAACGGCACCGGAGGCGATGCGGGAACGCTGAACACGACGACAGACCAGATCACGCAGACGCTGAACCTTCCCGAGAATGTGGAACGGGTATATCTGGACGTCATCGCGCAAAACCAGAGCAACGACGAGTTCTGGTATTTCTGCGTACCGAATGACCAGACGTCGAACCTGGAGAGTTGCGGCGGGACGGCGTTTCGCGAAACTGAGGTGTGGCTGGACGGGCAGCCTGCGGGCGTGGCTCCAGCGTATCCGTGGATCTTCACGGGTGGCATCGATCCTTATCTGTGGGAGCCGGTGCCAGGTGTACAGACGCTGGACTTTGTACCGTTCCGGATGGACCTTACACCGTTTGCCGGGACGCTGGACGATGGTGCGCCACACACGGTGGCCGTGAGCGTCTTCAACGCCAACAGCTATTTCCTGGCCACGGCGAACCTGCTGGTGTTTACCGATCACGGAGCGGGGAAAGTGACCGGAGGACTGACGAGTAACACTCTGAGCACGGCGCCGACCCCCGTGGTGACGGAGAACATCACGACAGGAGCGGGGCCGACGTACACAGGATCGATCGACACCAGCTCTGCCCGAACCTACGCGATCCGCGGGTGGGTGAACACCTCGCACGGGCGTGTGGAGACGACGGTGAGGGGGAATGTGAACTTCACGAACAATCAGCAGTTCGATGTGGGGCCGACGACCGATATCCAGAATGTGGATCAGCTGACGACGATGGACGCGATCAGCACCACCCGGGAGGGGTGGCTCACGACCGATCGTGAGCAACACTTCCGGTATCCGCTGACCGTGGATTTTTCGTTCGTGGTGAATGCGGATAAGAGTGAGGATCAGACGACGACGGTGCACCAGGGATATGACGTGCATGCGACGACGCGGCTGAACGGATGGCCGGCGTACGAGAGCCAGCTTCACAACGAGGTACACGCGACCGATACGCTGCCCTTCGATCCGACCGGGGCATTCCTCGGCCCGATGGGGAGCAGGACCTCACAGACGTATACCTGGAAGGACTCGCGCGGCGGGTGCTACAGCCGGAGGATCGTGGCTGAGGCGCAGAAGTTGACGCGCGTGGACGATGGGGACGGCTGCGGGGATCGTCACTGGTAGAAGTCGTCCGGAAACTGCGGGGTCCGGGAGAGTCTCCTGGGACCCGCTCGTTCTTGACGAAACAAATGGAATGGTGACGGATACGTATTCCGCGCGGCGCGGCGAAGAGCCAGTTGCGATGCGGTCAGGAGGATTTCTGTGAGGGTGCCAACGCCACCGCGGCTTCGCTGGTGAGCACCCGAAAGACGAACGTCTCCTGCAGATAGAGCTGCACGGCGGAATCGTTGTGGCTGAGATAGCCGATGGAGGCGTCCTGCCCGATGCTGAGCTCGAAGTCGCCGCCGCGCGTGGTCAGCACGAAGGCGCCTTCAATGGCCGGCGCCCAGATCGGGCTGCTGTCGACGATGCGCTTGACGTGCTCGAGCACGGGATAACCGTGATCGCCGGTTTCAGCGAGAGCTGTGTACTCGGCAGCTCCCAGCAAAACCGAATAAGGACCGTTGACACCCGCAAGGCGGAGTTGACTCAACGCGCGGGCAATCGCATCCGGATACGCTCGGACATCTGCGGGCAGAGTCTCGACGGGATTGCTGGTGCTTTCGCGAATGCCCTGGATGTTTGCGTCACGGTAGCCGTTGAACATAGCGCGATCCTCGGCAAAGGCGAGTTTTTTCGCAGCATCTTTTGCCGGCTGCCAGTTGGAGTCGTCCGAACCGCGCTCGACGTCATCGATCTCCTGGCGTGAGACTTCAAAGGGAACCCGCAACTCGACCAGCGGTTTGATCTCGCGCTGCCGCGCGAGGATGCCTTCTGCGGGAGCAGAGATGGGACTGAGGTGGCCGGTGCCAATGCCGGGCAAAGCAAGCCCGCCCGGCGCCGGAACGTCCACGACGCGGCGGCCGGCGAGATAGCGCTTCAGCGTGCGCGTGGTCTCTTCCTCGATTTGTGCCCAGGCCGCATCCGAGATGGGTGCCAGCTCCCGGTGGAGGTTATTCATGGTTGTCTCCCTTCAACGATCCAATCTTCAGTGAGGTGTCCTGCGCGGCCGAGGGCCCAGGTGTTGGTGGGGGCAAAGGCGGGTCGGTCTTGGCAGGGACCGTACCGGAAACGTCCGGCGCATCGGCCGAAACGTTGTCGAGGAAAGTCGCGGTGGGTACGAAGAACAGGCTGCCGGTCGCGGGTCGGCTGAAGTCAAGCAGGCGGTCGTAGTTGCCCGGCGGGTTTCCGATGAACATGTTCTCCAGCATGCTCTCGGTAATGCGCGGCGTGCGGCTGTAGCCGATGAAGTACGTGCCGAATTCGCCATGACCGGGACGGCCGAAGGGCATGTTGTCACGCAGGATCTGGAGCTGGCGTCCGTTCTCCACGATGTTGGTGAGCGCGTTGTGCGCGTAGGCGGGCTTGTCGGCGTCGCTCAGCTCCACGTCGGAGAGCTTGCGGCGGCCGATGATCCGTTCCTGCATCTCGACGGGAAGCGCATTCCACGCCTTCAGGTCGTGGAGGTACTTCTGCACGATGACGTAGCTGCCCCCGCCGAACGCCGGGTCTTCGTCGCCGACGATGGCCGCATCGCGGGCCGCATCGCCGCGCGGATTCTCGGTGCCGTCGACAAAACCCATTACGTCGCGATCGTCGAAATAGCGGAAGCCGTGGACTTCGTCAGAGACGGAAACGATGTCGCCGATGCTGTCCATGACCTGCGTTGCCAGCTCGAAGCAGAGATCCATGCGCCTGGCGCGAATGTGGAAGAAGAGGTCGCCTGGTGTGGAGACCGCATGGCGCGCGCCGGAGCGAATTTCACGAAAGGGATGCAGTTCGGCAGGGCGAGGAACTCCGAACAGCTTGTCCCAGGCATCCGAGCCGAATCCGGCGACGCAGGTCAGGCCGGCCTCGACGTCGCGAAACTCCACGGCGCGAATCAGGCCGGAGAGATCCGCGCAGAAGGCACGCAGACGCGTGCACGCCGTGTCGTCCTGACGGATGCACAGCACCAGGAAGATGGCGGCGCGGGTCAGCGGACCGACGACGGTCTGGGGAAGGACAACCTCATTGAGCACGCTGGGTGTGTCCATGTGTGGGTTCCTGGTGGATTCAATCCGGGGCTGCGTGGCCGGGTCGAACTTTGAGTATCGCACTTCCGCAAAAAACGGACTTCAACGCGGCTGGCCGAACAGCCGTCCACGGTGAACGTTCTTGTCGATTGCGGTCGAGGGATCTTCGTTAACGGTTGAACGGATACTCCTGGATCCAGTGGAAGCCGCGGCTGACGAGGAGAAATTTGTTGCGGTCCTCGAGACGGAGTTGGATGTGCGTCGGATGACCGTCGATGGGGCCGTCGAGAAGAAGCTGATCGGGAGTGGGACGGGAGTAGGTGAGACTGATTTTTGTGTTGGCAGGGCGACGCAAGGTGAGCGTGAGATTGTTCTGTTTCGAGTCGGTGGAGAATTCGTAGTACGACGGGGTGTCGTTCATCGAATAAAGAGCGCCGAATTCGAAGCGTTCGAAGACGAGGCGGCGCCAGCGGGTGGTGTCAGTGAGAAGAGGCGGCCGCGCCTGGCCGTCGACGGTGAACTGCTCAACGTCCCAGATGCCATAGAGAGCGGGTTTGGCGAGCCCTGGGCCGTACGTCTTCCAGGCGAGGCGGTCGCCATAGACATTGTTGCCGATGAGCCAGAGGGCGTAGACGACTCCCACGGCAAAGGCGATGCGCTGCGCGCCGAGCGAGTGGAAGAGCGGCGCGGAGGGCGCGGGTTCAGCGGTGCGGTTGAGGAAGAAGAAATTGGCGAATCGTTGAAACTGGGGTGCGAGAAGGAAGAGCGAGAGCAGGATGAGGTGGAAGGACAGGAATTTGACAGGGACGTCGTAGGTCATGTTGAGGAGAAAAACATAGCTCATGTCGAGGAGCGAAATGAGGGCTCCGAGGGTGAGGGTGCGGGGAATCAGGAGGAGCAGGCCGCCGAGAATTTCGAGACACCCAACGAAGATCTCGTAGGGAGGCGAAGCTCCGACAGAATTCCACAGGACGCCCATGGGCGAGAAGTTTCCGTAGGGCTCGAGAAGGGCGACGAGGTTCGGGAAGGACATCTGCAGTGGCACGGCTTTGGCGAAGCCGTAGACGAGCATCTGGCCGGCGAGCGCGAAGCGGATGAAGAGAAAAACCCAGCGGTGCAGGGTGGGGTAGCTGGTGCGGCGACGATCGAGAAGAGACCAGGCAATGGTGACCACGAGAGCGACCGTGAAGAGGCAGACCATGAGGATCAAATCGACGGTTTTGTCCCCGCTGCCGCTGCCGGTGAAGACGAGAGCGGCCTTGTGATGGAAGAGGCGCGTGGCGACAAAGGTAATGATGGGGCGCCACGGCGGGATAGAGGACGGATCGGGAAAGTCATAGCGTGGGTTCGAAAGCAGCGTGGTGAGGATCTGCGTGGAGAGGCAATAGAGGCCGAAGTAGACGACGCAGAAGCGGAAGGCGATACGGGTGGCGAGCGGCCAGGAAGCGGGGATGGTCTCGGTTTGCGGCGGATCGGCAAGGGCTGGAGTGGCCAGGGCACACCTCCGATAGGCGATTGGACGACGGGGAAGCGGAATTGGGGAATGATGCCGGAATCGAGGGGCTTCTGCCAATAGGGGCGGGACGGCCGCTTAGAAAGCTGTGACGATCAGAAGGGTCTGCGTTTGGCGACAGGCGTCGCCAAACGCAGAAAGGGCCGCCGGCATTCCATCCCCAGTTGGAGCGGCGGCCCCTTATCTATACAGACATGAGGAATGTAGAGAGAATGCCAGAGGATCAGGCAAACCGGCTGTGATGGTCATCACAGGTGTTTTTCAGCCAGATCTGGCCAACAGGGAATAAAGAGGAGAGGGCCCCGACGTCTGTGAGAAAGGACATCGGGGCCCTGAAACGCAATCGGTTACGGCGCGATCGAGAAGACGACCCCGCACTGGCAGGTCGAGTCGCCGCCATCGTAGGTGGTTCCGTAGATCACGGCCTTCTTTCTGTCGAGCAGCAGGCTACCCGTTGGGCCGGATCCATCGGCACCGCCGGTGAAGGTGTGGAGGGTGATGAACTGGCCACCGAGGGTGTAAGCGAAGACGGTGCCCTGACCGGAGCTTGGGCCCCCGCCCGAGGTGGTGCCGTAGAGGTTGCCCATCGGATCGAGGATAAGGTCGGCGACAGGAAATTGCCCGTCGACTTTACCGTTGAAGGCGTGCAGGACGGTCAGTTGGGTGCCCGTGGAATCGAGCTTGAAGAGAACGCCGCAGCCGCCGAGCGAGCCTTCGTAGTAACAGGTTTGGTTGGCACCGCCCAGTTCCGTGACGCCATAGAAGACATGGCGAACGCTGTCATAAACCAGGCCGGCCCAGGGATCGGCTCCGTCGGCCTGGCCGGTAAAGCTGTACGTGGTGGTTTCGACCCAGCCTTTCGAGGTCTTGTGGAGTTTGAAGACGGTGCCGCAGCTGCCTTCACAAAGATGGTCATTGCCGCCGCCACTGGTGCCCCAGAGATCGCCATGAATGTCCTGAACCAGAGGCCCGTAGAGAGTGGGGTAATCGGGAGCTGTGTAGAGGATCGTCTCTTTTCCGGAAGGAGTGATCTGGTAGACGACCCCGCCGTTGTATCCGCCCCAGGTTGTGCCATACATCGCGTTGCTGTTGCTGTCGGCGATGAGACCGGAAGAGGGATTGGCGCCATCACTGGACGAGGGAATGCCGCCTTCGAAGCTGTGAAGGATGGATTCTTTTCCCGACGAGCTGATTTTGAAGACGGTGCCACAGCCAAAGGTATCGCTGCCGTCGTTGCAGTTGTCGCCGCCTGCGATCGTGGTGCCGTAGAGGTTGCCATTGTCGTCGAGGAGCAAGCGAGAGGCAGGTTCGAGGCCGTCGCTGGCGGTGGAGTAGAAGCTGTGGAGAAGCGAAAGCTTGCCTTTCGGGGTCAGTTTGAAGACGGTTCCTCCTGAGTAGGCTCCGCCCTCGATGGTCGTACCGTAGAGGGTCCCGGAACTGTCCTGGATGACGCCGGCGTCGGGGCCGGAGCCGTCGGTGGACTGGAAGGAATGAAGCACGGTGAAGGTTTGGGCTTGGGTGGACGCGAGGCAGAAGAAAGCAGCTGCAATCGGGAGGATTGCCGCTGAAAAGGGCCGCATGGTTTACCTCCTGGTTAGGGGGAGGGGACCCCATCTTAGCGCGAGTACGGAGAGATAGTGAAAGAAATTATGTGGAAATTACCGGACTTCGCGACTGAATTAATTCATGACGGTTAATAATTCGGAAGCATGGTGCTGCCAGACAGGAAATAGCCCACACCGGCTGCTGACGGTATGGGCTCGCTGTGGGATTCTTGCCGCTTTCCCAGAATGGAACAGAGTTTACTGTCCGGATACGTGGGGTCGGATGAGTTCGTCGAGGTAATCGGGGTTCGCCTCGGCGCGGGTGAGGTGCGGATATCGGGTGCCGCCGTGGTAGTCGATCGATGCCGTGCGGATGTAGTCATCGTCGACATAGGTCAGGGTGATGGGCGCAGAGGAATCCTTTGAGTCCCTGATGGCGTCCTGGAGGAGGTCATGGGTGTAGAGGCGGCCGTTAACGCCAATCACCTTCATCAGCGAACTGATGCCCGCGTTGAAGGCAGGGCTGCCGACGATGGAATCAGTGACGGTGCCATCTTCACTGAGCTGAAGGCCAATGGAATACGCATCCCCGGCGCCACCACGGCGTCCGGGCAAACCGATGGGCTCGGTGTTGTAAGTCAGCTTCCAGCCGCCGTTCTCGATGCCGCCGATGGGTGGGTCGGGAGATTTCGAATCGAGGCGCTTGTGGAGGAAGCCAGCCCAGTCATACGGCGCGACCTGGTTGAGCGTGGCGACGAGCTGGTCAAAGGTCCAGGGTTTGACCTCGGGGCCGTTGTTGGGTCCGCCATGGTAGAGGTGGCAGAAATCGTCGATGGACTTCTGGCCGTGCGTGACCTGGTGGATGATGGTGGCGACTTCGAGCCACATCAAATCCCCCTCGTCGTAGTAGTCGACGCCGCGACGCCAGTTGAGCCAGCCGCGTACTCCGCCGCCGGGTCCGCCCATCGGCTCGCCGCTGGCGGTGTCAAGAAGAGGACGCCAGGTGCGGCCGGGGCGGCCAGGGCCGAGCGAAGCGGCGACCGAGGCGAGGAACTCGCGATACTGCGCAGGGGTCCAAAGACCGGAGCGCGCGGCGAGCATGGGGCCAAGGTAGTCGGTGAGGCCTTCATAGCCCCACAGGCCGTCGGTTTCCATGGGCTTCTCGAAGTCCGGAGTGGTGAGGTCGGCAGGGCGGCGGAACTTGCCGTTCCACGAATGGACGAACTCGTGGGGCAGGAGGCCGCCGACGGTGAAGGGGCCGCTGGGCTCGAGGAAGGTGCGCTCGGGGAGACGGCTATCGTTGGATTCGTGATGCTCGAGGCCGAAGTGCGCAACATGATCGCTCAGCGCGAGGAGGAAGTGGTAGTCGCGGTAATGGCGCGCACCGAACAGGACACCGGACTCGGCGACAACGTTGGTGAGGCCTTTCTGGATCGCAGGCGTGATGGCGAGAGCGTCTTCGCTGTCGGCAGCCAGATCCAGCTCGTGGTGGATGGGCTCGCCGGGAGGCGTGAGATCGACCACGCGAAAGTACTGGCCCTCAATGACGGGCGAATCCACCAGAAGATCAAAAGAAATGGGCTTGAAGGTGACGCGATTGCCGGACTCATGCGCAACGGGGAGGGAGGTGCCGTACTTCCAGCCGTCGGGGAGGATCAGGGTCGCGTCGTACGTGAGCTGCGCGGAGGGTGTGCCGGCAGGATAGAGGGCGACCTGGTTCCACTCAAGGACGAGAAGCTTGTCAGTAGCAGAGTAGCCTTCGGCTTCGATGAAATCGAAGTTGGCGTCGAGGTGAGTGACTCCGCCGGGGACGGTGACATGGAAGGTGTAGACGTCGAGGAGATCGCGCTGCCACGGGATGTCCTGATCGTTGGCGGAGAAGTGGAGGCCGGCGACCGCGCTCAGGGGACCAGTGGGTGAGTGCTCGCCCGGGATCCACTTCGGGTAGTAGAGCGCGACGGGGCCGGGTTGAACGGGGATGACCTCGTGGACGTGGAGGATCTTTTGCGGGGAGTGCGTGGTGTCGACGGTGAGTGCGATGTGCGATTGCGCAAGGGCAGGGAAGGCAAGGCAGAGAGCGAGGGCGGCGGGAAGGGAAGCGGGGATTGAAAACCAGCGAGGTTTCATGCAGGCTCCGCGGAAATTTGAATTGCGGGGCCATGATACAGCCGGACCGGGAGGTGAGTTGGGTCCCCATCTCCGGCGTGGAAACAGACGCAGAGGATGAAAACCCATGGATAAGGTTACGGTGTGATCTGGGAGACGGTGCCGCAGCCGGGACCGCCGCCTTCCTGGGTCTGGCAGTTGGGATCGCCGCCGACCGTGGTGGTTCCGTAGAGCGCGGGCTTCTTCACATCAAGGAGGAGGGCGCCGGGAAGCGAGTGGGCATGGGGGCTCCCGCATCGTGGGATTCATTTCCACCCGGCCAGCAGTGGGATGCGTCGGGGCGCACCGAGTGTTGTCGAGTTGGTTATCAAAGAGCCGGTAGCCCGTAGCCGCAGCGGAAGGTCCTTACGGAGTTGAGGCGAGCAAAGTTTTGAGGTCGCCGGCGAGAGCAGCGTTCGCGTCGGCAATGTTTTTGCGCCAGGTGCCTTTCAGGTTGGCAGGGCGGACGGGTTGCGTGAGGGTCCACAGCGGGAACTGAGTTTTAGCGTCGTCGATGGTGAGTTCGGTCTGAAATTGCCACTTCGTGCTCGCAAGGATGCGCTGGAACTCCCAGCCGCCGTTTTCGCCGACCAGAGGCGCAGTGAAACGAACAACGATCACAATGTCCGCGTCGGCGGGTGTGGAGACGAGCTGCGGCTGGCCCCAGCTTTTGACGGCGCTATAGAGAAAGTCGTAGGGACCCGTGCCGTTGAGGCCGAGTTCTTCGAAGGCCTGAAGAGAAAAAGCGTCCATGCCGCCGTTGGCGATGAAGATCTTCTGTGCCGAGGTGATCGGTGCGGGAACGGGTCCGCGCGGTGGCGCCTGTTGAGCATTGAGGATGGGAAGAACAAAGGCAAAGGCAGTCAAAAGCAGAGTAGACCGGAGGATGCGGGTCACGGCAGAGGTCTCCTTTTCCGTGCGACGTTTCGATCCTGATCCATGGACCGTGCAGCAGCGCACGTTGAAGGACGAGGGAGGGTGTGGAAAAGACCCGTTGAGGCAACCAGTAGCCGACAGCGGTCAGCGAAGCTGGGGTCGCCTGAAACCCGATCCGATAAAAGCGTCAACGAAAAGCGCTGGTTCGTCACAACGTGCATCCTTCCAAAGTCCCGGTGCCATCCAGCAGGGAATGGAGAAAACACCCAGGGATTCCAACGGAGCCAACGGTGCGACGCACGAGGACGATTTTGCGTCGATCACCCCAAAGATCCTGTACTTCGGCAATCCGATTGCGATCATCACATCCGCCAATGAAGATGGGAGCGCGAACCTGGCGCCGATTTCGTCGTTTTGGGCGCTGGGCTGGACGATGGTGCTGGGACTGCTGAACGATACGAAGACGCTGGGCAACCTAACTGCGAACCCCGAATGTGTGGTGAATGTGCCCTCGCCGGAACTGTGGCCGCAGGTGGAGAAGCTGGCGCCGCTCACGGGACTCGATCCGGTGCCGGAAGAGAAGGCAGCGAAGTTTCGTCACGCGCGCGATAAGTTCGAAGCGGCCGGGCTGACACCGCTCGCGAGTGAGTGTGTCGCCGTGCCGCGGGTAAAGGAGTGTCCGGCGCAACTGGAGGCGCGGGTGACGAAGATCCACCCGCTTTCGGGAGAGCCCCGGCTGCGAGGCTTGACCGGTGGGGCCGCTGTTGAAGTGGAAGTGCTGCGTGTACATGTGCGCCGGGACTTTGTCGTTCGGGAGCACTACGTGGATGCGCAGCGCTGGCAGCCGCTGATCTACAACTTCCGGCATTACTACGGGCTCGGTGAGGAACTGGGGAAGACGTTCCGGGCGGAAGTGTGAATGAGCTGAAACTCGGTCAGCTAAAGCCCGGTCAGCGGTTCGCTACGCCGCGACAAGAGAAACAGCGGCAATTCGCCGAAGGCGGCCAGTTGGCGCTGAGCGTTGTTCCGCTGACCGGTTTATGGCTAACCGTTCTTTAGCTCGACTCCTCAGTGAATCCGGACGTCGCCGGAGCCGGTCTGGACGCGAACGGTCGGCCCTCCGCCGTTGATATCGCCCTGGATGTGGTGGCGCTCGATGGATCCATGCATGGTGATGGGCGGATCGCTGTGCACGGAACCGGAGCCGGTGCTGGCGTCGAGGGAGAAGTGAGCGCCGCCGACGTTGAGCGTGACAGAGCCCGAGCCGGTTTCGACCTTCCAGTCGCAAGACGGATTGCCGCCGATCTCGACGTCGCCCGAACCAGTTTCCGCAAACAGGGCGCCGGAGACTCCCTGGAGATGAATCGTGCCGCTGCCCGTGGTGGCTTTGACGTCGTTCGCTGCCTGGAGCCCCGCGTGAATATCGCCTGATCCGGTCTGGAGCAGGACGCGCCCACTGAATCCGCCGGCTTCAATGGAGCCCGAGCCGGTGTTGGCCTTGAGCGGCCCGCCGAGATCCTGGAGGCGAAGATCGCCGGAGCCGGAGCTGGCTTCGAGCTGTGTGCCTTTGGGTGCGGTGATGTCGTAGTCGATCGAGACGTTGCGAATCCAGTCGGCGTGGCGACCGATGGTGACGATGTTGCCGGACTGATCGATGGGGGGATTGGCCACGACCTGCTTGACGCGCTCATCGGGATCGGCGCCGAAGCCCCAACCGTTGGCGTGGACGTGGCCGACGATGTGGACCTCGCTGGAAGAGCCAGGCGTGACGTGAATGTAGCCGGAGCCAGTGCCAACGGTGAGCATCACCTGGCCGGAGACGTGCAGAGTTTTATCGAAGGTGCCGTCCGCGGCCAGCGCAGCAGCGGGGACCAGTGCGGACACGGCGGCGGCGAGGATCGTGTTGCGGAGTGCAGCGTACATGGAGTGACCTCCTCAGAACAGGGTGCAGGGAACGGGGTGCGGGGTGCAGGCGATCCCATGTTCCCAACGCAGGGAACACAGGGTACCCAACCGTGACAACGAACGGCGACGGTTACGAATTCTACTGTTGCAGGACAACAGGGTCTCCTTCTTTCAGACCGGCGAGGATCTCGGTGCGTGTGCCGTTGGAAATTCCGGCGGTGACGGGAAGTTTTTTCTGGCCGTCTTTGGACTTGGCGTCGGGAATCCAGACAAAGGCGTTCTTGTCGTTGTCCCAGGTCATCGCCTGCTCGGGGACGCTTAATGCATTGTGATGCTCGGTGACGAGGATTTCGGCATTCGCGGTCATCAGGGCCTTGAGTTCGCCGGTGGGATTGTCGATGGAAACGCGAACCTCGAACGTCGTGACGTTGTCTTTTTCAACGCCGAGCGGAGCGATCTTCGTGACCTTTCCCTCGAAGGTTTTATTGGGGAAAGACTGGACGTGGATGCGGGCGGGCTGGCCGAGGTAGACGCTCCCAATGTCAGCCTCGTCGACTTTGCCGTCGACGTAGACCTGATGGATGTCGCCAATGGTCATGACCTGGGTGGCGATCGATCCGAGGACAAGAATCGAGCTAACCGCGTCGCCGACCTCGACGTCGCGCGACAGAACCATGCCATCGATGGGCGCGACCAGCGTAGTGTAGCTGAGCTGCTCGTTGAGCTGGTCGAGCGAGGCCTGGGCCTGCTGGACCTGGGCTTTGGCCTGCTGCAGTTTGGCCTGGTCGACGCCAATCTGAGCGAGTGCGGCATCGCGCTTGTTCTTCTGAGCGAGGTAGTCGCGCTCGGCGTTGTCGAGGGCCTGCTGGGAGACGATGCCGTCCTTCTGCATCGAGACGTTGCGCTGCCAGGTCTCCTGATACAGCGGGAGGTCGGGCGCTTCGGCGTTGACTTTGTCCTGGGCGATGTTGGCGGAGAACGTGGTGACATTGGCCTGGGCGGCGGCGAGCTGGGCACGCTGCGCGGCGACCTGAGCGAGGATCTCCTGCTGATCGAGCTGGGCCAGGACCTGGCCTTTAGCGACCATCTGATTGACATCCACGTAGAGCTTTTCCACCAGGCCGGAGGCTTTGGACTTGAGCTCGACTTTGCTGATGGGCTGGATGGGTCCGGTGGCAACGACGGATTTGGCAATGTCGCCGCGCGTGACTTTGGCAAGCCGGGCGGCGGGGATGCTGGTCCCCCCGGCGCGCAGGGCAAAAGCCGTAACGGCGAGGATCACGATCCCGGCGGCCCCGAGGCCGCTCCACAGCCAGACGCGGTGCTTGCGTTTCCCGTTGCGATTCACTGCGGACTTCCTCAGAAAAGGATACGCGGGCAGGGAGTGGGAAGTTCCAGGGGACTGGGTGCAGGGTGCAGGCTCCGGGAATGGCCGTTCAGGCAGACGCACTACCCCCAAAGCCCGGGTGACGCGGAGTATCAGGCAGCTTCTACGTTGTGTGCCCGAGGGCGCCGTTCAGGCCGAAGCGGCGGGTCATTTCTGCGTAGAGAAAACCGCGGCCGGGGCGGTAAGGCTGAACCCATTCGCCGTCAATGACGAACTGGGGGATGGCACGCTTGCCAACGTGGGCGAAGACTTCTTCAGCGGCGCCGGGCGTCTCTTCGATGTCGATTTCGGTGTACGGAATCTGGTGGGAATCGAGGAAGCGTTTCGCCTCGCGGCAGTCGCGGCACCAGGAAGCTGAATAGACAAGGACCCGCATCGCTGTTCATGGTATCGCAACATTCGCGACGAATAGAGTGATGCGAGTCACACGAAAGAAGCAGCCTGATGGAGCCCCCTTCCGCTGGAGGTAGCCGGTGGCCCGGCGTGGGGACGCCGGGCCAGGCGTTGGGTCAAAGCGAGGAATGCGCGTCGCCGAGGGAGAAGACGATGTTGATGGTGGTTTCGACTTCCACGGGCTGGCCGTTGAGCGTCCAGGGGCGATAGCGGGCCTGGCGGACTGCGTCGAGCGCGGCGGGAATAAGAAGCGGCGGGCCGCTGATCGCGCGGAGGCTGGCGATGCGTCCGTCCCCGCCGATGAGAGCCGAAACAACAACCGTCCCCTGCACTCGAGCCTCCACCGCAATCACCGGATAGTGCGGCTGGATGGGAACGATGAGCTGGCCGGCCGCGACGCCGGAGGAAACATGAATGGGGCCGGTGGGTTTGGGCGGATGGACGCGGGGCGGGGGCGGCGGCAGGGCAGGTCCGAGAACCAGGGAGCTCGAACCGGAGTTGGGGCCGCCGAGATTCGCGACGCCGGAAACAAGCGGGCCCGGAGGTTCATCCACGATGCGGATGGGGTCGTGCGGGATCCGTGTCGGGACCGTCATGTCGATGGCGATGGGCTGGGAACGTGGAACGGATGTGGCGGATTGGGTGACGACCGGCACGGTGGGCAGCGGCGGCGGCGCGATCAGCGCGACGCTGAGGAATTTTCGAGGCAGCGCGTCGGGATAAACGAAGGGCAGGAGAATCAACGCTGAGAACAGCGCCGTCTGGAAGAGCAACGAACCGGCGGCGTAACGGGAACTGCGTGTGCGGATGCGGTTGGCGGACGCAAAGGTGCTGTCTTCGAACATGGATTCCCTCCGGTTACAGAGCGCAGAGCACGGGGCTCAGGGCCCGGCGATTGGTACTGCCGGAGAGCGAGGTGAGTGAAGAATCGTCGCAAGCTGGTTGTGTTCGCGGCGATCTCTGCCGGGAATAGACAACGGAGGCGCGCGAAGAGTTCCCGCCACACGAACGGGCGGCAGAGAACCGCGTGAAGCATTCAGGAATCGCCGCGCCGTTGCTCGTGCGCTCACTGCGATAGGATTCCGCCATGGCGAACGCGATCGGGACGGCGGAATTGAAAAGGATGCTCGGCCTTGAGCCGCATCCGCGCGAGGGTGGGTGGTTTCGGGAAACGTGGAAAGCCAGGGAGACGATTCCACAAGAGGTCCTGCCGGCGGGCCGTTACAGCGGGTCGAGAGCCGCCGGGACAGCGATCTACTACCTGCTGGAGCCGGAGAATTTCTCAGAGATGCACAAGCTGGCCTCGGATGAAGTCTTTCACTTCTATCTCGGTGACACGGTGGAGATGCTCCAGCTGGATCCGGATGGAACCGGCAAGCGCGTGGTGCTGGGTCAGGAGGTCGCCAGCGGGCAACGGGTGCAGACGGTCGTGCCCCAGGGCGTTTGGCAGGGGACGCGGCTGATCGACGGCGGGAAAGTCGCATTGTTGGGGTGTACGGTGAGCCCCGGATTCGACTACGCGGACTATGTGTCGGGCAAGAGAGAAGAGCTGGTGCGCGGGTGGCCGGAGTGGGAGAAACTTATCGGGAAACTAACCAGGAGCGAGGGACAGGAGTTCGGTGTAAGGTGATGGGAACAAGCAGGCAGACCGGCGTAAGGAGAAGACTGCAATGCCCGGATTTGCTGGATTCGATCGCGGCGCCTATCCTGGCGATGCCACCATGGCATGGCTGAGAGCTAACTCCAACCTGGTATGGTGCGGCTACTATCTGGGTCCGACGCCGAGCCATCCCGGAACGACGTGGATGGGAAAACGAGCGCAGCTGAGCGGCGCGGGATGGGGCATTGCCCCCGTCTTTGTGGGTCAGCAGGTGATCCCGCCCGGGAGCCTGAATCCCTCCGCGGCGACCGGCGTCACCGACGGGAATACGACGGTGCAGTTGATGCTGAACGAGGGTTTTCCGCCAGGCGCGTACGTGTATCTGGACCTCGAGAACGGGCCGCCGCTGACCCCTGCGCAGCAGGACTATGTGGGAAGTTGGTGCGACACGGTGCAGCAGGGTGGTTTTGGACCGGGCGTCTACTGCAGCCACCTGCTGGCGGCAGGCGTGCACACGCTGCGGCCGGCGTGCCGGATCTGGGCGTTCAAGGTGGATACGAACCAGCCTCATCCGGTGCCGAGTCCGTACCCGAGTCTGGCTCCGGCGGGCTGTGGATACAGCGAAGCGCACGCGTGGCAGCTGGGACAGCAGTGCATGATCACGGTTCCGGTCGCAGGACCAGGGCCGATGCAGGTGGATCTGAGCTCAGCGCTCACCGTCGATCCCGGAGCGCCGGACTAAGCAGGCAATAGGCAGCTGGCCGCAGGCCTAGCTCGACGGCGACCACGCGTCGACGATGGTCTTCGCCATTTTGGCGATCAGCAGTTCGGCGGTATTGTCTGCGGTCCAGCTGGTGTCGGCGTTGTCGTGCGTGAAGGCGGAGATGAGGATGACGCCGTGTTTGGTATAGACGGCGCCCACATCGTTGCGCGCGTGATCGAGGGTGCCGATCTTGTCGGCGATGGCCGAGTCGCCTTCGGTGGTGTCGATTTTCTCGAGATAGCGCGGGATCATTTCCCGGTCCGACTGCACCTTGAGCATGTGGATCGCGGCTGAACAGAGATCCTTATCCGGTGGTGCGGGCGCCGGCGCGGCGATGTCGGAGGTTGTTGAGCGAGCGGGCGCGGGGCCGAGGTTGCAGGTGACGAAGCGCTCCAGGATCGAGGCCATCTCGCGTGCCGTCGTTTTGCCAAGGCCGAACTTTGGCTGATCGGCGGGCTGGGGCCCGGTCGCTGCTTTGAAGACCTTTTTGTAGAGCCAGGTGTTTTTGAGACCAAGGCCACCCGGCGGCGGTGCGCTGAGCTGATCGTCGATGGTCTCGAGGCCGAGATCGTCGATGACGAGGTTGGTGGCCGTATTGTCGCTGACGGCGATCATGAGCGTGAGCGCGTCCCTGAGGGTGAGGGTATGCGGAGTGTCGAGGAAGAGCAGAACGCCGGAGCCAGGCACCTGGTCATCGTGGTTGAGGAGCAGGCGGTCGTCGAAGCGAGCGCGGCCGGCGCGAATTTGCTCGAGCGCGGTGTAGAGGATGCCGAGCTTAATGACGGAGGCGGTGGGGACCGGTTCATCGGCAGAGAGAGCGACGGTTTTGCCGGTTGCGAGGTCCCGGGCGTAGAGCGCGACTTTGCCGTGGAACCCGGCGATCTGCGACTGGAGCTGCGCGGTGAGCGCGGGATCGGACTGGGCGGAGACGGGAAGAGAAGCGGCGAGCAGAAGCAGGCTGGCCGTCGCACATTGCAGCAGCATGTTGGCCAGTGTAGCGGAGTGGAAGCAGGAAACCGGAAGCCAACGGCAGCGGTCGACGACAGCAGCCGACTAATACCGGCCCTCTACGCTGTCGAGAGTCCAGAAGGGACCGGTGAAGCCGGCATTGCGAAAGATCTCCTGGGCTTCTGCGACGCTCCACTTGTGCCAGTCCGGATCGGCGTGCGATCCATACCACTGGCTGGCGAGGGCAGCGACCTGGTGAAGAGGTACGGCTTCTCCGCGCGGCAGACTATGGCGCGTCGACCAGCGCACGATCTCGTCGGCGTTGCGAAAGGGCAGAACCATGGAGCAGTGCTCGTGGACATTGTCCCAGGCCCGCGCCGGACGGATGGCAAAGTGGACGACGACACTTTCAAAGCCCAGAGGCTTTCCCTCCCGCACCGGGATGATGATAGGGTCCACTTCAGCTCCGTAGCGAGAGTGGATGCGGACCTCGCCACCGAGCAACGTGGCGACGCCGAAGGCACACCAGATGCACGGCGCCCACCAGCTGCGGCCGCGGCCTTCAATCCAGTTGATCGTGGGCGTGAGCGAGAAGGGGTGAACGATCCAGGGCACCGGTTTATGGGGATGGAGAACGACGCCGTGCATTGCGGCGAGCGCGCGCAGAAGGTCGTCGATCTCAGCGGGCGGCACTCCAAAGCGCAGCGCGAGTTCGGTATTGGTGGGGCAGGCACCGGTTTGCATGAGGCCGGTGATGAGTTCGTAGTGGAGGCGGGCCAGGGCCGGCTGATCGGGCATGGTGGGACGTTGTACAGGCCTAGAGTAGCGCGGAGTCGTGCTGGCTGAACAGGGCGCGCATCGCCGATGGGCTTCGCTCCCCAGCCGCATGGATGGCCTGAATCAGCGCGTGGATGCGAGGCGTCATGATCAGGCGGGCTCGGGTGCGGGGTTCCAGTAGGTATGCGGAGTGCCACGCGGAACGAGGACAGCCGAGCCGGCGCCCGTTGCGACCACTTCATCGCCGCGGCGAATATGCAGGGTTCCTTCGAGGACATACCACCCCTCATCGTCGTTGTGATGGAGGTGGAGGGGCGCGATCCATTCCGGCTCGGAGCCCGCAGGAGTGGCTGCGGCGCGCCACTCGGCGAGGATAAAGTTGTTCGCGGCGGAGCCGAGAAGGTCGCCGGCGAGAGCTGGAGCGGAAGCAGGCGGGGTCATAGGACGCGTCCGGGTTAGCGGCTTACATTCTGCCAACGACCGGATTGGGCCGAGGCGAAGATGGCATCGATCACTGCCATGTTGGCGATGGCTTCCTCAAGGGAGACGGGAACAGGAGTGCCTTCGAGGACGGCGCGCGAAAAGGCGTCGCCCTGCAAAGTGTACTGATCGACCGTGGGGAAGGACTCGGTTTTGATCCCGGAGCCGAGAAGGTCGCTGCCATCGTCGATGAAAAGACGGGTCGGGCAATCGGGCGGCGCGTTGAAGGGAATTTCGATTTCGATGCGACCTTTGCTGCCGAAGAAATGAACGCGCTGCCAGGGCACGAGCTGGGTGCTGGAAGTGAAGATGGCGTGGCCGGCGGGGAAATCGAGGAGCGCCGAAGTGAGGCGGTCCGTGCCGAGCCGCGGATCGCGGTCGATAAGACCGCAGACGCGGGTGGGCTGGGAGCCAAAGGCGAAGCGCGCGGACTGGATGCAGTAGCAGCCGATGTCGTAGAGCGCGCCGCCACCGGTTTCCGGCTGATTGCGGATGTTGGCGGGGTCGGTGTTGAAGTAGCTGAAGTGAGCCGCGACCGAACGGAGCGTGCCGATGCGGCCCTCGTGAATCAGGGCGCGAGTGCGTAGCCACTGCGGGTGAGAGCGGATCATGAAGGCTTCCCCGATTTGCCTCCCGGTGCGCTCGCGAACGGCGATGAGCGTGCGGGCTTCGTCGGCGTTCATCGCGACAGGTTTTTCGCAGAGGACGTGCTTACCGGCTTCGGCGGCGCGGATGGTCCATGGAACGTGGAGCTGGTTGGGGAGCGGGTTGTAGATGGCGTCGATACCAGGATCCACAAGGAGTTCCTCATAAGAGCCATAGGCCGTCGGAATGTTGAGCGCCTGGGCGATGGCGCGGGCTTTGCCAGGATCGCGCGAAGCGATGGCGGCGACCGTGGAGAACTGGCCGCGCTGCATGGCCGGAATGACTTTTTTGACGCCGATGTTCGCGGTGGAGAGGATGCCCCAGCGGATCTTTTGAGTCATGGAAACAAGGGTACAAGGCGAAGCCGGTCGCCGGTAGCCGGCAACGACGAATGGGTCGATTCAGAATCGGCCGCCGAAGTGCAGCCAGCGCAGAAGCGGAGAGCGAGCGAGGAAGGTGAACGCCCGGTCTTCAGACGCCGGCCTGGGTCATCATCTCGCGGACATGGGTGCGCCAGCGCTGCAGCTCGACGCGATCGCCGAGCTTGAGCTGTTGCGCGGCTTCCTGCAGGGTAATGCGGCGCGAGTAGAGCTCGTCGGTCACGCGATCGGCGAGATCGGGGAGAAAGAGACTCTTGCCGCCCTGCTGCGCGATGGCTTCGGGCATGGAACTGGACTGGTAGAGCTCGAACTTGTTCTGGTCGCCGAAGTAGCCGTTGCGGATGACGTGAACCACGCCCGCATTCATGGATTCCATGTAGGTCTTGAGCAGTTCGATGGAGTCCCGCTGGCGATTGATGACCCAGAGCGTGATCAGGGGACGGGCGAGTTCCTTGAGCGAATCGAGAAGGATGGCGCCGTGATGAACGACTGCGTCGTTGTTGCGCGCCGGAGTATTGATGACGATCGCCTTGAAGGGGTTCGCGTCGCAGGTGTTGACGAGATTGATCCAGCCGTCGACTTCATCGAGGCTGACCACTTCGCCTTCGACGTTGCGGCGATAGGCCTTCCAGACATCGGGGTTGGTGGTATCGGCCTCGAGCAGCCGCACGTAGCGGTGCTCGTTGGTGAAGTAATCGAGGACGGCCATGGCAGTGAGAGATTTGCCGACACCTCCCTTGCTGCCAGTCACAAAAACGATGGGTTGGTTCATGGAAAATCCCTGGAACGATCTGGAGGGTGGAGTATGGCGGGGGACCCAGGAATCGAGACTACACGGGAGGGCGCGATGGGGCAATGGGGAAGAACGTAGCGGAGAGAGGGCAGCGATTAGCGGATAGCGAGGCGCAGCCGACTGGGAGCCGCGAGCTCGGAGCGATCAGCGGAGCCGCCACCGACAAAGTGGACAATTTCGAATTTATCGCCGGCCGCGATTTGGGTGGAAGGCCAGGAGGGACGAGGAACGATCGCTCCGTTATGTTCGACGGCAACGCGATCGGACTTGATGGCCAGGACGGCAAGAAGGTCCTGCAGGGTGGAACCGGCGGCGAGCTCTGCGAAGGTACGAGCGTGGCCATTGATGACGAGATCCATAGAGACAGGCTACAGGGGACAGGGATCCGTGGGAGCAACAAGCGGGGAGGGTTTCGGCTCGTGGGTTGGTTCGGCCCGGGGATTCAGAACAGGGTGCGGACGAGCTGCCAGGCGATTGCGCCGAGGAGCACAAAGACGGTCTCGAAGATCAGGGCAAAGGCCAGACCGCGGAAGGCGCCGAGGTTGACTTCGGGAGTTCCGTCCGAGGTGAGGCTGGAAACGCGACGCGAGGCATCTACGATCGGCTCGCCTGTCGGATCCAGCACTACGATGGGCGATCGGATGATGTGGACTGCCATGGGAAAAAGCCCTCGTAAAGACGCTATCGGCTGAGGGCGCCCTCTGCATGAATAGATGCGCAGAAACCCAAAGGTGTGTCCCAAAACAGGATGCATGGCTTGGGCAGTCTCAAAACAGGAAGACCCGAATCGTCGGGATCCGGGCCCTGTTTTCAGCTGCTTGCGAATTCGTGCTCCCTCAACGCGTGACGGTGAGAGTGACTGTGGTCGTCTCGCGTGTGCTGCCACTGGTTCCGGTGACCGTAATGGTATGGTTCCCGACGGCGGCATTGCGGCCAACGGTGATGGTCATCGTGGACGTCCCAGCCCCCGTGATGCTGGAAGGACTAAAGGAGACAGAATTGGCGCTCCCCTGGCCGGAGGCAGAGAGGGTGATTGCAGAATTGAAGCCGCCGGTTGCGGAGCTGGTGATCGTAACGTGGCCCGAACCGCGCCGTGCGATCGAAACCGACGTTGGATTTGCGCTGAGCGAGAATCCGGCGTTCGTACCTGTGACCGTGAGCGAGACGGTTGTCGTTTCAACCGTGCTGCCGGAAGTTCCGGTCACGGTGACGGTGTACGTTCCTGGAGTCACCGAGGCGCCGACCGTGACGGACATGACGGAAGTGCCGGCGCCGGTGATCGAGCCAGGATTGAACCCGATCGTGACGCCCGTCGGCTGGCCGGATGCCGTGAGACCAATCGCGGAATTAAAGCCACCGGTCACGGTGCTGGTGATGGTTGTCGATCCCGCTCCGCCCTGAACAATGGAGAGCGATCCGGGAGAAGCGGAGAGCGAGAAGCCGGGATTCTGTGTCGCTGATCCGGCCAGTGCACTGATGAGACTCGCGGTCGGGCTGCCCCAGCCGGTGTTGAGATCGTAGCCAGTCGTTGCAGAGTAGCCATTGCTGCCGCTGGTGATGTCGTGGAAGTCAGTATCGTAGCTCGAACCGTCACCAAGGTTATAGAGCGCGGGGTTGATGAACCCCAGCGTCTTGCCCGAGTTGGCGGCCGCGTATTGCTGGTTGACGAGCGCCAGGAATCCGGCCCACATGGGAGCGGCAAAGCTGGTGCCGCCATATTCGTTCGCGGTGCAGGTGGTTTGATCGGCGCAGACGTAGAAGGTAAAGTTGGCATTCGCTGAGACGTCAGGTCCGTTGCGGTAGGTTTTCGAGCAGCTGGAGCAACTGCTCGCCGCTGTGGTTTGCCACGAAGGTATGGCGTACTTGTGCGGAGAGATTCCGCCGCCGGAATCAGACCATCCGCTTTCCGAAGCCCACGGTCCGGCAGCCGAAGAGGTCGTCAGATCGGTGCCGCCCACGGAAGTGAGGTAGATATCGTCAGCGGGGAAAATCTCAGAAGCCGTGCCGGAAGTCGTCCACTTACTGCTGTCGCCCGCCGCCTGGAAAAGGTTCTGACCCTGCGTGGCAAATTCCTCGAAGTAGGGATTGTCGGTGTTAGGATCCGCGGGATTCCAGGTCCAGGAAGAGCTGAGTTGGGCATTCAGCGGTTGGTGGGTCGCCATGGAGTTGAAGATAGCGGCGTCGGTGGATCCCACATAGACGACGAGGCCTGAAAGTCCCGGCGCCATGCCAAGCGCCTGCGTGATGTCGAGAGTTTGCTCGGTGTCATCGCAGCTGCCGCCTGCGCGTGAGTCGACGCAGGAAGTGCTGGTGCCGTCGGTGGAGAGCAGGCTGATGACGGAACCAGGATAGGTCTGGTGGACGTTGGAGTAATAGGTCTGCACGTCCGCAAGGTCCGTGCCGTAATACTCGAGAAGGCCGAGGTACTGACCAGCGCCGTTCAGCGAGCCGTTGCCGTAGTAAGCGGCGCGCATGTCACTGCCGAGGAAAGAAGCGGAGGGTCCGGAGCCAACCGTCGCGCTCGGCTGGCCGCGACCGGCGTTGGGATTGCGCGTCAGACCGGCAGGTTGCGGAATGGAGTAGTTGTCGAGGCCGCTGATGTGCCAGAGCTGGAAGGGCAGATCGATGGTCGGCTCGCGATCCGGCGCGAAGAAGGAGCGGTTCTCGGACGGATGCTGCCAGGTGCGCAGATTGATATGGAAAGCGCTCTGGATGGCGGAGACCGAGCCGGCGACATCGAGGTTGACACGATTGGGCGAAGTAGCGACAACGGTCAGGCCATGCTCTTCGGCGAAGTCGATGACTGCGTTGTAATCGTCCTGGGTCGGGCCAAACTGCTCGGTGAACTGCTCGACGGTGAGGAAGTGGTGAAAGGAAGCGCTGTCGGGATTGTAGAGATCGTCGAGCAGTTGATCGAGCTCGGCCTGATTGCGAAGTGGCAGCGTCAGCGTGAGGCGAAGGTTCTGGGTCGTGGGAAGCTGACCAAGGGCTTTGGCGGCGCCGGTTTGCGTTGCGTGCCGAACGTGATGCGTGAGCAGAGGTTGCTGCGCGAAAGCGGTGATGGCGATCAGGACCGTGGCAAGAGGAATGAAGGTTTTCCGAAACAGGGGAGTCAAGGTGTCTCCTTCGAGACCGGAGAAGGGAATTTCCGCGACGGTCGCGAGCGGAAGTTCTCGCGGTGGGTGGAAGGCATTCTGCGTGAACTAAGGCCTGTGTGTCCAGTGAAATCGTGACGAATGGCGGGATTAATCAAACAGTAAAGATGAGAGGGTGATTGATAGCACCGAAGTACCAGGCCTGCGGGTCTGCCCCGTGCGATCGGGCGTCGGCCGCACCCAGGCATTGGGGGTCCGGCGATCGACGCTACTGCGGAGTCGAAGGCGTTGCTTCTCCGGCGGCGGAGCGCTCGAAGGTGAAGTTGCAGGGGCGGCTTTCGATGCCGAGCCCGGTGTCGCGCTTGCCCGTTCCCTTGTCCTGGTCGAAGTGGGCTTCGACGGTGTAGTGGTAGTCCTCGCCTTTGTGTGCGAAGACGCCATGCGCATTGGCGCGGTTCGCGAGAATGCCATTGACGTCGAGCTTCGCGTGGCCGTCGTCGCCGATGTGGCCAGTGATGATCTCGTAACCGGGTTCTCCGGCGGTTCCTTTCTCGCCTTTGAGGGTGTTGCCGTCAATGGTGCTCGGGATCTTGCGAATCAGTTCCTCCATCTTGCCCTGCGCGGGGCAGTCCTGGGTGGTGAGCCACTGGCCATCGAATTTTTCGGCGGCGATGGAGGAGGCGGGAAGAACCGCCAATACCACGCCAAGGCCGGCGAGGGCGAGAGGAAGACGGAAGGCTGCCATGGTGCTCCTCCTGGAGTCTTGCGGGACCTGGGATGGACGGGGGAACTCGTTTGTAGCAGGGAGGCCGTGAGCTTGTAAACGGGATGAAAGGCCATCTTTCGATCCGAGGCGGCACCAACAACCTTCCGCTTATACAATTTGTCGCAAGTCATCCAACTCGCAGGGAACCCATGCCCGAAAACAAGACCCAACCCACCCACCTCAGCGTTCAGTCGTTCCTCGATGCCTGCGCCGACGATCAGCAGCGCGCGGACGCCAAAGCCCTGGCCAAACTGATGCAGAAGGTGACCGGCCAGAAACCCACGATGTGGGGACCGTCGATCGTCGGCTTCGGCAGCTGTCACTACAAATATGAGAGCGGGCGCGAAGGCGACATGCCCCTCGTCGGTTTTTCGCCGCGCAAGGCGGCCAACGTTCTCTACGGCGCCATCGGCTTTACCGGCGCCGACGCCGTTCTTGCCAAACTGGGCAAGCACAGCACCGGCAAGGGCTGCCTCTACATCAAAAGGCTGGCCGATGTGGACGGCAAGGTGCTCGAGACGCTTCTCGAAAAGGCCGTCGCGGCGAGCCGGAAGGCCCACACCGAGCCCCGGTAGTCCGAGTCCGGATTGCGAGCTTCCGGCTTTCCGCTCTCCGCGGCCTGGCCCCGCGTCGCCAGGTTCTGTTTACCGGCTTCCCACACGTCAACGAGTCCCCCCCTCCCCTGGGGGGGACTGTGGCAAATTATTGCGATTGCAGGACTTGCGGGAGGCCGGTTTGGGTATGTGGCAGATTGAAGAAAACAAGCCACTTTGCCTGCTCTTTTTGGCGTCGGGTGCGGGGAATCAGGGGGATCGCAGGGCGTTTCGCACGGCGGTTGCGTGGACTGTGGGCGAAGCAATGGTCCTGACCGAGGAGGGCGATCGCCCGGCAACGTTGTCCACGCTCGTTGTAGTAGAGGCAGGGACGAGGATCGAAGGTATGCGGATGGTGGCCGGCGCAGAAAAGCTGGCCGGGGCGAGCGCGACTGGTGCAGAGCTGCCCCTGGCGGATGGCGGTGCAGAAGCGTGGCATGAGGGACCTCCGAAAATGGAAAGGGCCGCCGGTTTGGGCGACCCTTTTCGTGATCTTTTGGGGACACACCATCCCCTGAAACCAGCCTAAGTTTTTGGGAGATGAGAAGCAAGGGAATTCGGAGAGGCGAACGGTACGAAAGTCATGGGAGTTGGAAGCGAGAAGCGGGAAGCCGGAAGGGAGAAGGGAAAGAACCGGTCAGCTGTCAGCAAAACGACGGAGCGAAAGGCTCCGGCGTTTCCGTTTCAAGACGGTCGGCGCCGTAGCTCTCACTCGATCGTCACATACATATGGGACTTCGCCGGCCCATCCACCGTCACTTTGATCTTGTTCTGCTTCTGCAACTGGATCGTCCTGGTGAGGGTCTCGACGGCCTGGTTCACCTCGGAAGCTGCCAAAACTGGCTGCCCGTTGATCTCGATCTTCGCACTGGTCACTCGGTTGCTGCCATCGCGGTCTCCATTCACGATCTTTAGCTGATAGCTGGGCGCGGGGATTTTGTGCATGGCAATGTAACTCGTCCAGGGGGCCATGTCCCCTTTGTAAAAGGCCTTTTGCTCCGCAGTTTTGGGCAGATTCGGCTCATAGTTTTCCAGATACAGGAAAGTCCGGGCCGGTGCGTAGGTCGTGCCGTTGTAGCGGAAGAGTGTTTTGGTCCCCGTGGACGCAATGCCGTCGTCATCTGGAAACTTATCCCAGTCCTCGTTGTTTCCAGCGATCTGCATCGCTCCTCGGTGGTCCAGGTCTACAACATAAGAATCCGACATACTGGAGAGCGGTAAGCGGGTGTTCTTTTCATAATCGAGAGCAGTGATGTTCCGGAATCTAGTGCCGTCCCAGACGAGGTACCAGTCTTGCCCGCTCAATGAAAACTCGACTGTCTTCGCCAGCAGTGAGGACGGATCCGTGGGATCAGCCAGATTGATCACTGAGACGTCGCAGAATTCGCCGCCAAGAAAAAGCTCCCGATCAGTGAGGGCATCAACGATATCCGCCGAGCCCTGCTTGTAGTGGAGCATCGCAATTTTTCTGTGAAATTCGTTGTAGCTTCCCGCTACAAGGTCGGGCGTACCATCGGCGTTCCGGCTAAATACGGCTGCGCACATATCAGGGTTTCCGGAAGAGGCCTTGCCCGGCAGCGATGTCCCCGCACTCGGAATCAAGGCCGCCCTAACGGCCTGCATCACGGCCGGACCCGGAGCCTGATCGGAATCCTGTGCTGAAAGGGCAACCGGCGTTATCACGGTCCAACCAATAAGAGCGACCACGCTGAATTGCCACTTCATTGCTGACCCCCTGCTGTAAAGATATTGCCGTTCTGATTCGGCTCGAAACTTCGAGCGTTCGTGACCACGCTGTTGCCGTATCCATCTTTGCCGTGGTGATACAGCTGGTAAATGTCTGAGAAGAGACTTTCGAGTTGAGACTCGCCGGCCACGGAAGGGCTAGCGCCATTGTCGCTTGCAAAGTTTCGCTCTGTAATCCGCGTCCCGATACCCAGTGAGCCGTCGCCGTTCGCCAGATTGCACGCGGTGTCGTAAAGATTGTCGGGGTCCATCAGGCTCGGCCCACAGCTTGCCGTGTTGCCCGTCCACTGTCCTCCGATTGCGCTCGGGTCCAGCGCTGTAGCGTACGTTACCTGCAAAAGCCCGTAACTTGCGGCAAGACTGAGCTGTGCGCTGAAATCGACGGTTCCGTTGTTAGCTTCCCCAAGACGGGCCGGATGGCCTGTGCCTTCACATCAAAAAGCTCGCCGATGGGGCGTGGGGGTCCTCGAAACTCCTCGAAGCGGCCCCGAATCCGGCATCGCCGTCGCCGCAGCGAAGAAATCCCGCCCCCCGCAGCCCCGAATCCGGCTCCGAGCTCGGGAGCTTCGGCTTCTCCCTTCTTCCTTCCCGCTTCCGTGGCCAATGAGCTCTTGACACCATACCGCTGCTGCACCCATGATGGTTTCCCCCAGCCTCCCGCACGCCTGGCTGGCCTGCTGTTCCTTCCGAGGACTCCCAGTTACCATCGCGTATCGGCGCCGGCCCGATTCCGCGCAACGTCGGGCGCGCCGTCGTGTTCGTACGGTGAACCTGACCCACACAGGAGGCCTTCACCCATGAAGCTCACCGTCCGTCCGGGCAATTCTCTGTTCCTTGCTCTGCTCCTGGCTGCGCCGCTTTCGAGCTACGCCGCCGAGCAGTTGATTCCAGCCGGTTCTCTGATCTCCTGCACGCTTTCGGAGCCCAAACTCAACTCCAAAACCACCGCCATCGGCGATCCGGTGCTCTGCCAGCTTGGTCACGCCGAGCGTTACGGCCGCTCGGTGCTGCCCTATGACAGCTATCTGGTCGGCCGCTTCGAGGACTTCAAGGACCCCGGTCATCTGGTCGGCAAAGGATGGATGGAGCTCCGCTTCGACCGCATGGTGATCGAGCCGGACACCATCATCCCGGTCGATGCCAAGGTCGTCGACGTGCCCGGCTACAGCGTCGACCGGTACGGCCGCATCCTCGGCAAGGGTCACGCCGTGCGCGATACGGTCACGTGGATGCTGCCGGTTCTCTGGCCCATCGATCTGATCAACCTGCCGCGCCGCGGTCCCTACCCGACGCTGAAGGAGGAAACGCGTCTCACGCTCAAGGTGATGGACGATCTCGGCGTGCCGATGAACGATCAGCCGCCGATGGAGCAGACGCCCTCCGGCCTCTACAAACGCCCCAGCGCGTATGAAGAGCCGGCTCCGGCGCCCCCGCCGCCGATCACTTATGTTCAGCCAGCCCCACCCCCGCCGACCTACGTCTATGTCGCTCCGCCGCAGCCGGTCGTCGCCTGGGTTCCGCCACCCCGCACCGTCATCGTCTACCGCAACGGCTATGCGTACCGCGTTGCGGTGCCGTACTGACGGCAACTCCACCGATCCAGCAAAAAGGCGTCCGGATTGATCCGGACGCCTTCTGCACGCAGTACGCTGTCTTACTTCACTCTGACCTTGGGCTCGACCGACATGCCGGGCCGCAGCAGATGGTCCTTGTTTTCGTCGGGTTTGGTCAGGTCGATGCGCACCGGGATGCGCTGGACGACCTTGACGTAGTTGCCGGTCGCGTTCTCGGGCGGGAACAGGCTCAGCACCGATCCGGTCGCGCCGCCGATCTGCGTGACCTCGCCTTCGAAGTCGCGTCCGTAAGCATCGACGTGAATGGTCGCCTTTTGCTTCACGGCCATGTGCCGCAGCTGGGTTTCCTTAAAGTTTGCCGTGATCCAGACATCGTCGAGGGAAACCAGGGTCATCAAGGCCTGGCCCGGCGCGACGTTCTGCCCGACTTCCACGCTCTTGGTGGTGATGATGCCCGAAACCGGGGCGTGAATCTCGCAGTAGCTCAGGTTCAGCTTGGCCTGCGCCAGCGAGGCTTTGGCCTGATCCACCTGACCCGCCGCCTGGTCGGCCTTCGCTTTCTGGATCGCGACCTGCTGGGGTCCGGTCTGCGCATATTTCAGCGAAGACTGGGCCTGGGTAACGCGATCGCGCGCGATGCGCACCGCGTCCTGCGCTGCGATCTGGCTGGCTTCCGCCTCCGCAACCGACGCTTCACCGGCCGCCGCCGCGGCCACCGCCGCATCGTACTGCTGCTTCGAGATGATGTCCTTCTGCACCAGCGGTGTGTACCGTTCCAGATCGAGCCTGGCCTTGGTGGAGTTGGCCTGGGCCTGGGTCACCCGCGCCTGCGCCGCCTGCAACTGCTTTTCCGCCTGGGCCACTCCGGAGGTCGCGCTCTGCACATCGGCGTTGGCGTTGTTCAGATTGCTGCCCGTGTTGATGTTGATCACCGGCACGTTCACGCGGGTCGCCTCGTAATTGGCCACGGCGGCTTCCAGGTTGGCCTGCGCCTGATTGACCGCCGTCTGGTAGTCGCTGGGATCGATCTCCACCAGCAGCGTTCCCGCGTCGACGTACTGGTTCTGGTCCACCAGGACTTTCGCGATGTGGCCGTTGATGCGCGCGCTGATCTGCACCAGATGGCCGTCCACCTGCGCGTCGTCCGTGTCTTCGTAGTACGTCGAGTGCCACCAGAACAGCAGCGCGCCGACCACAAGCACCGCCACCACGCCGATGATGACAAAACGGCGGCGCGAACGCTGCGGTGTGCTGCTGCTTTCCGGCCGCTCCTCGGTTGGTCTGGACTGCTCGGAATTCTGCTCCGCCACTTACTTTCCTCCCACGTAATCCTTGTAGTTGCTCTGCGCCACGCCAAGCGCCCGCGCGAGCGACAACTTCGCCACGTTATGCCGATACAGGCTGGCAACATATTGCTCGTCGGCCTGAGCGACAGACTGTTGCGCCTGGGACACTGCCAGATTGTCCGAAACTCCTGCCTTGTAGCGCTGCTGCGCTTCGCTCAGCGCTTCCGTCGCCAGATCCACATTGCTTTTCGCGACCTCCACCAGCTTTTCTGCTGCCTGGATGTCGAGAATGCTGTCGCGCACGTCGGCCCCGATCTGCCCGCGAATATCGCTCAGGCGAGCCCGCATCTGCTCCAACTGAGCCTGCGCCTGCTTCGCATCGCCGCGCAGTTTCGCTTCCTCGAAGATCGGGACATCGAGCGACCCGACCGCATCGCCGGTTCCGTGCGAGTGGCTCGGATTGATCCCGATGTCTCCGTAGTCGCCATTGAACGTGATGGTCGGCAGCCGCTCGTCGGTCGCTGCTTTGCGCGCCTTGTCTGCCGCCGCCACCTGCTCTTCGAGCGCCTTCAGGTCCTGGCGGTTGACGAGAGCCTGCGCGACCGCCTTGGCCGGATCGAGCTGATCGAGCGGCGCGTAGGGCGCAGTGTCGGTCAGCTCAAACTTCTGTTCCAGGGGCAGCCCGATCGCCCGCGCCAGAGCAATCTTGTCTTTCTCAAAGGCGTTTTGTGCGGCAATCAGGGTCTGCTGCTGGGTCTGGTAGTCCACCCGCGCGCGCAACTCGTCGAGCAGCGGCGCGGTTCCGGCCTGATGATTGCCGACCGCCTGGTCCAGCGAGACCTTCGAGGTATCCACCTGGGCCTGGGCCGACTGCACCAGGGCAGCGTCGGCAATGACGGTCAGATACGCATTCCCCACGGTCAGCACCACCAGATCGCGGGCGTCCTGGGCTGAGAGCTGCGCCGCCCTGAAGTTATGCCGCTGCGCCAGGTAATTCTGCAACGACGACAGATTGAGCAGGGACCAGCTCAGCGATCCGCGAATGTCGGTATAGCCGAAGGGTCCGATGATCGTCGGGAAACCCGGGATGCGCAGGCCCTGGGCCTGGAGGTCGGTCTCCATCACGGCTTCTTTCACCGATCCGCTCACCGTCGGCAGCAGGGCCTGCAACTGTTCCAGCCGGGCTCCGCGGGCCGAAAGTGTGTTCTGCGAGGTCAAAATCAACCCCAGGTTGAATTGCAGGCCGCGCTGGATCGCGTCGCTGAGGGCAAGAGGCAACACTCCCGGTGTCACCTTGCCATTACTGATGCTGCTCTGATACGTCGAACTGTCGATGGCCGGCTGCGGGATCAGGATGGGCCCGGACGAAGAACCCCCGCCGCCGCCGGACGAACTTTGTCCCAGCCCTGCCAGAGCGAGCAGCAACATCGCCGCCACTCCCGCAGAGACCCGTCGCGGGCACAGACATCGTGAATCGGTAGCTACCGCCTCCGTCACAAGCAAGAGCCTCTCTGGTGGAACCGTCGAAACCAGTGATCCCTGGTTAGGGGTATGTGCTTTGGATGCACCACGCAAAGCAAAAAGTTCAGAAGAATCTCAGGGATAAGAGTAGTCGAAGCCGACCCGTCGCGTCCCGAAGAATTGGCGAAAAGGGAAATCCCCGCGCTGCGCGAGGCGATGGGTTAACTCTGTCGCGCCGGATGGTTAAACGTGCGCCGGCGCCGACTGCAGCAGCGACGACGCCAGGGAGCACAGCGCCTGGCGGAACAGACGGCTCACCGCCTCCGCCGTCCAGTTCGATGGCTGCGAGTGGCGATTGATCGCTCGTGCCGTATCGGCGTTGCTGCTGCCGAGCACCGCGCGCTGCACGAACACCGCCCGCTGGGCCTGGGAGAGGCGCGCCAGCCAGTCGCGCAGTGGTCCACGCCCGGCGTCGGCCACCAGATTGGCGATCTCCGCGCCTGAAAGCGGAGCCGAATCGTCCTCGATGCAGGAATTTCCGGAGGCCAGGGCCGGCACCTGCGCGAACGACGCGGGATCCTGCCGCTGCATGATCTCCAGGGCCCGGTCCAGCACTCGCTCCTGCACCAGCCCTTTAGCGGCTGCCGGATCGGCGCACGGATCAATATCCACCGAGGCCACGGTGTTTTCGACCAGATTCAGCGCTTCCGCTTCATTGCCCAGCATCAGCGCGGCGAACTGGTACATTTCCACCGCCGCACTCTCCGCCCTGACCAACGCTTCACTGCCAGAACATGGGGATCCAGCCACGACCGTGCCTCCGCAAGCTTCCTGCACTTATCCTCGCTGAGCCGCCCACCCCCGTCAAATCTGCCGGCCGGTTGTAATAATTCCCGGTGAATTCGACTGTCCTTTAACACCCTGCCCGTCGCCCTGTCCCTGGGCCAATCAGGTAAACTTCCCCAGACACACGATCCGTCTATGCGGAAAGAATCGACCCGCGCGCCCAGCCTTTTCTTCAGTCGGGACGAATCCTGGCTCAGCTTCAATCGACGCGTCCTCGAAGAAGCCCAGGATGCCACGAATCCGCTGCTCGAGCGTGTGAAGTTCCTCGCCATCACGGCGAGCAATCTGGACGAGTTTTTCGAGATTCGCGTCGCCGGCGTCCTGCAGCGCATTGAAGACGGCTACAACGAAGCTCTGCCTGACGGCGCCACGCTCAGCCAATCCCTCGAAGCCATGAAAGCGGAGACCCAGAGCTTCGTGGCCGACCAGTACCAGTGCTGGAACCAACAGCTGCTTCCGGCACTGCGTGGCGAGCGGATCCGCGTCCTCTCCTGGGACGAAATGGACGAGGACGCCCGTGCTTTTGCCAGCGACTACTACCAGCGCGAAGTCGATCCGCTTCTCACCCCGATCACCATCGATCCCGCCCACCCGTTTCCCCGCGTTCTGAACAAGGCCATGTGCCTGGCGCTGCTGCTGCGCCGCAAACGCCGCGGCACCGCCGGACCGGTCCTCGGTGTCCTGACCGTGCCCCGCGCCCTGCCGCGCTTCGTGCGCATCCCGACCGCCGACCATTCCGAGGACTACATCTTTCTTGCCGATCTCATCGAGCGCAACGCCGGCGGCATGTATCGCGGCTACGAGATCCTGTCCCGCGCCGCCTTCCGCGTCACGCGCAACAGCAATCTCTATTTCCAGGAAGAAGAATCCCGCTCCCTCCTCGAAACCGTTCGCGCCGAGCTTCACAACCGCCGCAAGGGCGATGCCGTCCGCCTTGAGATCGACAGCCAGGCCGACCCTGAAATTGTCGATCGCCTGCGCACCAATTTCGAACTCGACGATTCCCTCGTCTATCACACCGAGGGTCCGGTCAACCTCTCGCGCATCATGACCCTCTATGGCTCATCTTCGCGCGCCGAGCTGAAGTTCAAACCCTTCGTTCCGCACGAGCTCCGCCTCAACCGCAAATCCGTCGATCTCTTCGACGAGCTGCGCCATCGCGACATCCTGCTCCACCATCCCTACGACTCTTACGACGGCGTGGTGGGCTTCATCGAGGCGGGCGCGCGCGACCCCAACGTCGTCTCGATGAAGCAGACCCTCTATCGCACCAGCGCCGACTCGCCGATCTTTCAGGCGCTCACCGAAGCCGCGCAAACCAAGGAAGTCACGGTGGTCGTTGAATTGATGGCGCGCTTCGACGAGGCCTCCAATATTCGCTGGGCGCGCGACCTCGAAGACGCCGGCGTCCAGGTCTTCCACGGCATCGTCGGCCTCAAGACCCACTGCAAGCTCGCCCTCGCCGTCCGGCGCGATCCGGACGGCGTCGTTCGCCGCTACGCGCACCTCGGCACCGGCAACTACAATCCCGATACGGCGCGCTTCTACACCGACCTCAGCCTGCTCACCGCCGACCAGGAGATCACCGGCGCGGTGCACAGCGTCTTCAACTACCTCACCGCGCATTCCGAGTCCGACGACTACTGCCCGCTGCTGGTTGCCCCGCTCACGCTCGCTGAGAGCTTTATCCGCCTCATCCATCGCGAAGCCGAGCACGCCGCCGCCGGCAAGCCTGCGCGCATCATCGCCAAGATGAACTCGCTGCTCGAGCAGAGCGTCGTCGAAGCCCTCTATGCCGCCTCGAAAGCCGGCGTGCAGATCGATCTCATCGTCCGCGGCATCTGCTCGCTCAGGCCCGGACTGAAGGGGATCAGCGACAACATCCGCGTTCGCTCCATCGTCGGCCGCTTCCTCGAGCACAGCCGCCTCTACTACTTCCTCAACAACGGCGATGAGGAGTTCTACTGCGGCAGCGCCGACTGGATGCCGCGCAATCTCTTTGAACGCTGCGAAGTCATCTACCCCATCCGCGACCCGCAGATCAAAATCCGCGTTCGCGATGAGATCCTTGCCGCTTATCTCGTCGATAACGTGAAGGCCCGCACTCTTCGCCCCGACGGCTCCTACGTGTATCGGCACGATTCCGGTCAGCCCGCCTTCAGCGTCCAGGATTTCTTTATTCAGGTCGCCGAGGGCAAAGCGGACATCGCCGACATTCCCAAACCCGAGCCGCCCGTCCAGGAATCAAAACCGCGCGCGATCCGCCAGGCGAAGAAGAAAACCGTTACGGCCACGGCCGCGGACTAAGATTCACGTATGTACGGTCTCATCGCGAAGATGAGTCTTCTCCCGGGCAAACGCGAAGAAGTCATCGCGCTCCTCGCCGAAAGTTCGCGCAACATGCCTGGCTGTTTCAGCTACGTCATCGCCAACGACGCGGCGAACGAAGATATCCTCTGGGTCACCGAAGTCTGGGAAAGCAGGTCCGCGCACGACGCCTCGCTGACCCTGCGCGCGGTGCGGGCGGTCATCCCGAAAATCAAACCGCTGGTCGCGGTCTTTGAGAGAGTCGCCGAGACCGAACCTGTCGCCGGCCTGCCTTTCGAGCCTTAGGCAACTCACCACCCGGCGAAGGCAAGATCATCCTTATGAATCCCGACGACGAGCGCAGCCGGAGTGATTGTTCGAACCGCATCGAAGACCTCTTTTGCATCCCGGCCAGATGCTAACAACTGGTCTCCTCGCAAAGCGACCCACTGACCGTCAAACTCCAGCCGATGCGCCTCGATCCAGGCAAGCTCTTTGTGAAATGTCACTTCCGCTTCCACCGCGTCCCGTCCTTCGAGTCCTCCAGCACGATCCCCATACCCGCCAGTTCGTTCCGGATCGCGTCCGCCCGCTTGAAGTCGCGCCGCCGTTTCGCCTGATCGCGCTCCTCGACCAGCGCCTGGACCTTTTCATCCGTCACGCCCCGCGTCGCCAGCAACTCCGGAGCCGCCTCGCCCAGTTTGCCCTCGCGCTCCGCCCAGTCCAGCGTGAACTTCGTCCACTCCGCATCGTGATCCTCGATCACCGCGAAGACCCGGTCAAACTCCTGCAGCGCCTCCAGAATTTCGGGCAAATCCTCCGCAAAAAGCTGCCCGGCATCGGCGCGCCCGTTCACCGCGCGCACCATCTCGAAAATCGCCGCCCGCGCCTCAGCGGTGTTCAGATCATCGGCCAGCGCCGCGCGAAACTTCGCTCGCGTCTCGCGCGCCAGATCCTGAACGTCACGCGACGACCGGCTCGCCGGCCACTTCGTCTGTACCATCCGGTCCCGGAACGTCCGCAGCCGCTCCACCGCGATGGTCTCCGCCTGTAACCCTTCAAACGTGAAGTTCAGCTGCTGACGGTAGGGAACGGAGATCAGCAGCATCCGGATCGCCGAAGCCTTATACCCGCGCAGCAGCAGATCGCGCAGCGTATAGAAGTTGCCCTCCGACTTCGACATCTTCCGGCCTTCCACCAGCAGAAACCGCACATGGAACCAGTGGCGCGCAAACGTCCGATGCGTTGCCGACTCCGACTGCGCAATCTCGTTCTCATGGTGCGGGAACATCAGATCCTCGCCGCCGGCGTGCAGGTCGAAGCTCTCCCCCAGGTATTCCATCGCCATCGCGGAGCACTCGATGTGCCAGCCAGGCCGTCCCGGACCCAGCGGCGTCTCCCACTGGTGCTCGCCGGGCTTGGGGGCCTTCCACAGCGCAAAGTCCCGCGCCGAATCCTTCTCATATTCGTCCACGTCGATCCGTGCGCCGTCCGCGATCCCCGAAAAATCTTTCTTCGACAGCTTCCCGTACTGCGGAAAACGCGCGATGCGGAAATACCACGATCCATCCTCCGCGCGATACGCGATGTCCTCGCCGGCCAGCCGCTCGATCAGCTTCACCATCGCCGGAATATGCTCGGTCGCCCGCGCAATCACTTCCGGCCGTTCCACCTGCAGCGCGTCGAGATCCTCGAAAAACGCCTCCTGATACTTCTTCGTGTAGGCGTCAATGCCCACGCCGGCCGCAGCCGCGTTGCGAATAATCTTGTCGTCCACGTCGGTGATGTTCATGACATGGCGCACATCCGTCCCCAGCAGCTTCAGCGACCGCCGCAGCACATCGACCTGCAGAAACGTCCGGAAGTTGCCGATGTGTCCGTAGTCGTAGACGGTCGGCCCGCAGGCGTACATCCGCAGCGCCTGGCCATCGGCCGGCGTCAGCTCCTCGACGCGCCCGGACATCGTGTTGTACAGGTGCATCGTTACCGGCACATCTCCGTCCACCGTGCGCGCGTCCTCGCGCAATTCCTGCTTCATCACACTCATGCGAAACCTAAGCTCGGATTCTACCAGCGCGTGGAAACGACCCGAATGCGCCGGGCTGCGCCCTCGATCCTGCGCCCCGTTTCACCGCCCCAGCTTCAGTCCCGGCTCTGCGGTCAGCCCTTCTTCGGCGAACTGCCCCACCCTGAATTTCGCCCACGCCGCCGCCGCAATCATCGCAGCGTTGTCGGTCGAGAGCGCCATCGACGGAAATGCGATGGGCAAATGCCGCTCTGCCGCCTCCGCCGTGAACCGCACGCGCAGCTCGCGATTTGCCGCGACCCCGCCCGACACGATCACCCGCTCTGCGCCAAACCGCTCCGCCGCGCGAAATGTCTTTCGCCGCAGATCGTCGACCACCGATCGCTGAAACGACGCAACCAGGTCCAGCGTCCGGCGGTCGCACAAGGCCAGCGCATCCGCCGGCTTCGGGTTTTCGAGGACCGTCAGAGCCGCCCGCCGCGCTTCGATTGACGCCCCCATTTCGTACACCTTCGTGTACCGCAGCATCGCCGTCTTGATTCCACTGAACGAGAAGTACACTTCCTCGGCCGGATCGAGCGCGCCCGGATGGCCCTTGCGATGCACCTTCGCCTTGATCTGCGAAAAGGTGAACGGCGCCGCCTCCGGATTGCCGTGCGGCGCGAGCGCATCGATCCACGGCCCACCGGGATAGCCCAGCCCCAGCAGTTTCGCCACCTTGTCAAACGCTTCCCCGGCCGCATCGTCCACGGTCCGGCCGACGTTGCGATACCTCCACGCCCCGGACTCCGCTTCGAATTCCGCCAGATAGAGATGCGTGTGGCCGCCAGAGACCACCAGCGCCAGGGACTGCCGCGCAGCCGGCGGCCCCTCGGGCAAGCTCCCCTGTCCCTCCGCCGCGCGTCGCACTTCGTCCATCAGCACCGCGTGAATATGCCCCTCGAGATGGTTCACCGCGATCAGCGGCTTGCCCAGCGCCGTCGCCAGCGCTTTGGCAAAGCTGATCCCCACCAGCAGCGCGCCCGCGAGTCCCGGCCCTTCTGTAACCGCGATCGCATCCAATTCCCCGTACCGCACCCCCGCCGTGCGCAGCGCCTCCCGTACCACGGGCAAAATGTTGCGCAGATGCTCGCGCGACGCGAGCTCCGGCACTACGCCTCCGTAGGGCAGATGCACGGCGATCTGCGATGCCACTGTGTTCGACAGAATTTCCCCGCCGCGCCGCACGACCGCAGCCGCCGTCTCGTCGCACGAGGTCTCGATGCCGAGGATCAGCCCCGAACCTGACTCCATATCCTTATAGTAAGGAAGCGCTGCGCGCGCCGCGGGCCGCCGGGCCTATTGCACCCGCTCGAACCCCACCGCCTGGCCATCGAGGTATGTCTGCTTCCATGCCGGCTCGCGCTCCAGCAAATAGGCCATCGCAGACTCGCGCGGCAGCAGAACATACCGGATCCGATACTTGTCCAGCACTGAATCGGTGCCCTCGCCCTTCGTAGCCTGCAGATAATCCGCCATTACGCCCGTGTGCACAAAGATATCTGTCCGCGAGTCGATCATCTCCCCGACCTCCGGCGCCTCCCACTCCAGATATCCTGCCCAGTTGAAATTCGCCAGCAGATTCCCTCGTCCCGCCGTGCTTGCCACCCACGGCACCGCTTTCTCCGGAAAGTACTCGGCCCATCCGGCGTGCAGCTGCCTCTGTCGCGGATACGCCCGTGCGATGATCGCCACCAGCACCACGATCACCAAAGCGCTCAGCATGCGATGATCTCGCGCCGGTCGCGGCTCGGCCTCGGGTTCCCCGCGAAGATCCATCGCCAGCAGCGGCATCACCAGAATCGCCAGCAGGAAGAGGAAGCGGACATACGTCACCGCGCCGTAGAGTGCGACTGCGGCAAAGGCTGCGTCCTGCAGGACCCATCGCCGCCGCCTTACCAGCTGCAGTACTGCCATCAGCACGAGCACACCAATGACGATCTTTCCGCGCAGGCTATGAAAATCCAGGCTCCCCCACTCCGCGATATTCTGCACGGTCAGCTTCTGCCGGAACGCCACGTCCAGCGGATAGACCACCAGCCGCCATCCGTAGGGGTTCACGAAGAGCGCTGCCAGGCTGACAGCCATCACCGTCAGCAGCTTTCGCCGCTGCTTCGGCGACCACCGCACCGCATACAGCCCGCCCCATTCGCCTTCTACGAAGCCGCACACGACAAACAACACCAGCAGCGCGAATCCGATGAACCACGATCCATGTGTGTTGATCCACAGCAGGAATACCCCCGGCAACGCCCACGTCCAGTCACGCTCTTTCTGCAAGGCCCACAGCACGGCCACCTCAGCCACCAGGAACATCCACCCGAACAACAGCGGGCGCGGGAGCAGCGATACGGTCGTCAGCAGCAGCCCAATCGACGTGGCGAAGAACGACGCCGTCCAGCTCCCCGAGCGCAGACGTCCCAGCCCATAGATCCCTGCCAGAATCGCCGCTGCCGCGAGGAACAACACCAGGTAGAGCCCGCGATCCCCAAGCCACCGCTGCGCGAAGAAGTACGGCAGCTCGCCGAGCCACTCGAAGTTGATCCAGGGTTGGCCGGCGACGGTAAATGTGTAACTGTCCGCGCGCAGAAAGTGGCCGCTCGTGATCAGTTCCCGCGCGTTGCGCAGATGCCAGCCCACATCGGGATCGACCAGACTCCGCACCACCGGTCCGCTCGCCGACACGAACAGCATCATGTACACGAGGAGCAAGCCCTGCACCACGGGTACACTGAAGACGCGCGTCGTCCAGTTCGCACGCGCCAGGCGCGGCACTTCCGGGACGGTTGGCTGGACAATGGTGCGCGGGCTCATGGCGGACAAGTTCGCAAGCATCCTAACAAGCGTGGGCAGCCGCCTGAATCCCACGTTGGTTCGCCGTTAACCCGCGCCACGTCCCGCTCCGCGAGCGTAACACTTCCATGAATGACACGCCCGCCCAACTCGCCGCCGAGCACATCGTCCTCCGTCTCCGCGCTGCGGGGCACGAAGCCTATTTTGCCGGCGGCTGCGTGCGCGACATCCTTCTCGGCCTTCAGCCCAAAGACTTCGACGTCGCCACCAGCGCGCATCCCGAAGTGGTCCTTGCGATGTTTCCGCGCACCTTCGCGGTTGGCGCGCAATTCGGCGTGGTGCTCGTCTGCCAGGATGTCGACAATCCCGCTCAACCGGGCCAGGCCCGTGAAATTGTCACCGAGGTTGCTACCTTCCGCTCCGATGTCGCCTACCAGGACGGACGCCACCCCAGCGAAGTCCGCTTCTCCGCGACACCGCAGGAGGACGTTCTCCGCCGCGATTTCACCATCAACGGCATGATGCTCGATCCCATCCTCGAGCGCCAGACCTGCAACCTCACCTCGGCGGTCCTCGACTACGTCGGCGGACGTGCCGACCTGCGCGACGGCATCATCCGCGCCATCGGTGAGCCTCATCGCCGCTTCGAAGAAGACAAGCTTCGCATGCTGCGCGCGGTCCGCTTCGCCGCGCGCTTCGACTTCACCATCGAGGCGGAAACCGAGCGCGCCATCCGCCAGTTCGCCCCGGGCATTGCGCAGGTCAGCCGCGAGCGCGTGCGCGATGAGCTGACCAAAATGCTTACCGAAGGCCACGCGCGCCGGGCTTTTGAATTATTGGATTCGACCGGTCTGCTCCGCGAAGTTCTCCCTGAGGTCAGCAAACTCCACGGCGTGGAGCAGCCGCCCGAATATCATCCCGAGGGCGACGTCTGGATTCACACACTTTTGCTGCTGGAAAAACTTCCCGCCGGCGTCTCGCCCACGCTCGCCTGGGGCGCGCTCCTCCACGACATCGGCAAACCCGCCACCTTCTCGCACCACCCGCCGGATCGCATCCGCTTCAACGGCCACGTCGAAATCGGCGTTCGCATCGCGCACGAAATCCTGCGCCGCCTCCGCTTCTCCAACGAAGACTGCACGCAGATTCTGGCGCTGGTCGAAAACCACATGCGTTTTGGCGACATCGAGAAGATGAAGGAGTCCACCCTTAAGCGCTTCTTCCGTCTGCCTA
>Ga0335072_10001078_pt1 | contig 46300 bp, 31 predicted proteins | sample Lox_Sample_21_FD_206725 | JGI IMG/M metagenome (GOLD analysis project Ga0335072, IMG submission 206725) | Soil microbial communities from Loxahatchee National Wildlife Refuge, Florida, United States - Lox_Sample_2.1 | ecosystem: Environmental > Terrestrial > Soil > Wetlands | place: USA... | reverse complement strand
CCGCAAGGAAGGATTTCGCCAAAGGCTCGCCCCAGGACCTTGGATAAAAGGCGTGGCGAATGACATGCGGTCAAGCGAAACGGAAAGAACGAAGAGGAGAAATAACATGCAGACATCGGCGAAAGAGATCCAAGCAAGCATCGTCGTGAACGACATCGTTTTCGCCACCGACTTTTCGCCGGCCGCGGAAAAGGCCCTTTTGTACGCCGCAAATCTGGCCCGGCGTTTCCGCGCCGCGCTTCATGTCGTCAATGCGGTCGAACCCGCCAACTATGCGCTCCCGCCGGAAACATGGCACACCGCTGACCAAGCTCGTGAACTCGAAACCAAAAAACTGCGCGCATTTCTCCAGTCCTCATTCCCGGACGTGGAGAACGAGGTTCAGCTCTGGGAAGGGACAGTTTCGCAGGTAGTCACTTCCGCGATCGATCGCGACAAAGCGAATCTCGTCGTGCTCGGCACTCACGGACGCACCGGCGTCGCAAAACTTCTCCTCGGGTCCGCCGCGGAAGAGATTCTCAGGAACGCTCCCTGCCCCGTCCTCACAATCGGCCCGCACGCGCAGACGGAGCAGCCATCGCAACTGAACGGGATTCTGTATGCGACAGACTTCAGCCCGGCGTCGCTTGCGGGCGCGCGTTACGCGATTGCGTTCGCGCAGCAATACGGCGCGAGGCTTACTCTTCTTCACGTAATCGAGGATCGCAAAACTGATGAGCTGGTCCACGGGTCCGACTTGATGGCTTCTTCGGAGCGATTGTTGCGCAACCTCGTTCCAGAGGGCGTGGAGCTCGGTTCGGAGCCGCGATGCGAGGTCAAGCAAGGTGTGCCGGCGGAAACAATTCTCGAAGCCGCTCGCCAGATTCGGGCGGGACTCATCGTGCTCGGCGCTCGCAGAGCCTCGGGCGTGCCGGGTGCGGCTTCGCACCTTCCGGTCGCGACGGTGCACGGAGTGATCGCTCAGGCGCCGTGCCCGGTTCTCACGGTGCGCCACGGGAAACCATGAGTCGCGAAAAAGCAGTTCCGGCGATTCGATCAGGTTCGCTTCGTCTGCAGTTGATGGTAGCCGAATTCCTTGCGGGCCTGATCGAGGCGCTTCCCCTCGCGGACGCTTTTGCGAATGGACTCTTCGGCGGCCGCGATTCCTTCGGCGACCGTCAATATTTCGGTTTCGTGCCGCCGTGGGATCACCACCACGCCATCCGCATCGCCCCGCATGATGTCGCCGGGTGAGACGCGCGCGTCGCCGATGTCAATCGTAATCTCGATCGCATCGAGTTGCACGCGGTCCTTCCCCGTTCGCATCGAGTAGCTGCGGCTGTAAACGGGATATCCCAGTTCCATGCAAAGCGCCGTATCCCGGCACGCACCGTCGATCACCGTGCCGGCCAGTCCGCGGCGATGCGCGATCTCCGTCAAGATATCGCCCCACACCGTCGCATTTTCGCGCCCGCCATTGTCGATCACCACGACGGAGCCCGGCGCGACGTCGTCGATGAATTCGCCCACCGTCCCCGCCGGTTTTCCCACAGGCCGATAGAGCATCGTGAACGCCCGGCCCGTGAGCCGGAAGCGCGGATCGCGCGGCTTGATATTCAGGCACTGCCCGGCGATGCCGAGCCGATCGAGCGCGTCGCTGATAGTCGCGGTGTCGAGCTTGCTCGCGCGCTCGACCGATGAATCCTGATTTGGCAAGGGAGGTGGCCTCTAGCTGCGCTGCAGCATGTTTTCGTAATTGGCGCCCATCACTTCGGTGATCGGTTTGCCTTCGTAGAGCGATCGAGCCATGGCCGCTTCGCGCGCTACGATCTCCTCGGCGGTCGCCAGCACGCGCTCGATATTCGCCGCTGCGATGAAAGCGACCCCGCTGCCGTCGGCGATTGCATAATCACCCGCGCTCACTTGGATGTCTCCGATCTCGACTGGCTGATTATTCGCGAGCTCGACGATGCGGCCGCGCGCCGTCACCGGCGTGAGTCCGCGCGCAAAGACAGGGAAATCATGCTGGCGCGCCTCGTCGATATCCCGCACCGGTCCGTCCGCGATCACGCCGCTGATTCCCCTCAGCTTTGCGCCGAGCGATAGGATTCCTCCCCAGCTGGCCGCGCGAATGTCGCTGCGTTGCTCGACAACGATAATATCGCCCGGCTGCGCCGCTTCGATCGCCGTCGTGCCATTGTGGCGGGGCTTTCCGGAAGCAGGCGCCCCAAAACCCAGCTTGATCGTCAGCACGCGGCCCGCGATGCGCCGCGACGAACTCAATGGCGACAATCCCGTCACCACCCCCGTCAGGCCCAGCTTGTCGAGCGCATCCGAAACCGCGCAGCAATCCACTCGCCTGAGCCGCGATGCGAAATCGTCCCCTCCAGCCTCTGCTCTCATAGTCTCTCTTTCGAAATGGCTACTGCCAGTAGACAAAGCCCATCGCGCTGCCCGTGCCCGCCTCCGTGCGATAACACGCGACGTAATCCACCAGGGTCATTTTCTTTCCCAGCGCGTTCATGCCCACCGACACCGGCATCCAATTCCTGATCTCGCACGTATTGCCCAGCAGATAGCTTTCGGGAATTTCCGCCAGCGCCTTTTCATCGCCCGATTGCATCGCCTTGAGCACGCGTTGATCGAGCTCTTCGTCAACCACGAAGTGCGTCAATCCGCCGGAGCAAAAAACCGCGATTTTGGCATCTTCCTTCCAGCTCTCGATCGCCTTCACCAGCGCGCGCCCGAATTTCAAGCAGCGCGGAATCTTCGGGCGGTTGTTCGGAATCCCGGCATTCAGGAACACCGGCACGCTCGGCGGCGGGCTATCCACCATGATGCGCCGGTAGAGAAAGCCAAACGCGTGCGGAATTCCGTGCTCGTGCCCGTTCACCTTCGGCAAGCGCGACGATTCGGAAACGTCGAATTCCTGGTCCATCAGCGAATCGATCAGATGAACCGCCAGCTCATTCGCGCCCGCGTACACGGCGCCACCCGGAGGACAGTGGCCGATTTCCGCGATGGCGATTCCCGGCGGAAACTTGGCCTTCGCTTCTTCCGTCTCGGGAATATTTTCGATTTTGCTTCCGGCGTAGACCAGAAAGGCCGGCGTGTTGTCGTCCGTGAAAAGCTCGCGCTGGTCGTTTCCAACGATCACCACCGCATCCGGCTTCACCTCCGCGAATTTCGCGGCGAGTTTGTCCAGCGCGCGCTGGCACGCATCGTAGCGCTTCTGCTTCTCCTCGGGAGTGATCGCATCCGCGAACCCCGGCTGCCGCGCGGCCAGCAGCTTCTCGAAATCGTAGGCCTGTCCGCGATAAAAATGTTTCGGATTCTTCCGGTCGGCGCCCGCGCGCAGATGCCACATGTCGGGGGGCGTCGAAAGCATCGGTCCATGCGAAGAACCGACGCCGAGCACAACCTTTGCCATGATCTTTTCCTCCGTCGCTCCCTCTAGCGTGAGAGTGCCTTGCGTAGCGCCGGCGTCTCGCCGGCTCTTCTTCAGCTTCGGCCTTTCGCCCGAGCGCAAACTTCAGTTCCCGCGAGCAATCCGAATAGAGTCCCTCAGCGCCAAACGCGCCGCGCGGTCTCGACCACCAAACGCATCTTCGCCCACTGCTGCTCTTCGCTGATCAGGTTGCCTTCGAGCGTCGACGCAAATCCGCATTGCGGACTAAGCGCCAGATTCTCGAGCGGCACGAAGCGCGCCGCCTCCTTGATTCGCTCGACGATCTGCTCGCCGCTCTCAAGCTCCGGCCGCTTCGAACTGATCAGGCCCAGCACCACCATCTTGTTTTTCGGCACGAATCGCAGGGGCTCGAATGTGCCCGAACGCGCATCATCGTATTCCAGCAGAAACCGGTCGACGTCCATCGTGGCGAAGAGCTTCTCGGCGATCGAGTCGTACCCGCCTTCGGCGTACCAGTGGCTGCGGCTATTGCCGCGGCACAGATGGATGCCGAGCGTCACGCTCGGGCGTCGCGCCACTTCAAAACACGCATTGTCCGCGCGAATCGATTCATCGAGCCAGGCATCCGGCTCGACCTTCATCTCCGTGCGAATCCATTCGCGCCACTTCGGATCCATGAAATAGCTGTAACGCGGCGCGTCGATCTGGATGTACTTCACGCCCTCCGCGGAAAGTCGCGCCAGCTCCGCCTTCATGATCTGGACGATTTCCCACAGCAGCTCGGAATGATCCTTGTAAACCTTGTCGGTCCGCCCGGCCTTGAATGAGATCGCAGGGAATTGCGTGGCGCTCGGCAAAGTCATTTTGATATCGCCGGGACTGTGCTTCTTCAGAAAAGGAAGCTCGTGGCCCGTCAGAGGGCGCACCACGCGCAGCTTTTCGACCACAACGCCCGCCACCCTTCCGCGCCCCAGCGTCGAACCGCCCGCGTTCGCCGTGTTCCAGCTTCTCGGCAAACCGTCGCCGAAATCGAATCCTTCCACCGCATCGGTAAAATCCCCCATAAAATTGCTCCTGCGGAATTCACCGTCGGTAAAAATCTCGAATCCCAGTTCCTTTTGCTTCGCGAGCACGCGCAAAATCGCCGCATCCTCGATTTCCCTCAGTTTCGCGGCATCTCCGGCTTTCCGCGCCTCGAGCAATTCCGGCGGGCGCAGAAAACTTCCCACGTGATCGGCTCGGTAAGCCGTCTGAGTTCCCTTTTCAAGCGCGTTTCCCTGTGCGGTTGGCATAAATCCTCGAATCTGTTTCGTTGGGTCAGGCTTTTTCCGTCTTGGCGTCCACGCTCAGCCGAAAGAGCTTTTTGGCGTTATCCTCAAAGATCGTTTTCTTGTCGGCGGCGCTCAGCCAGTCGAAACCATCGATGTAGCTCTTCACGTCGTCCATCCACTTGCCTGTTTTCGGATCCTTCGCCGTGCCGACGCCAGGACGCTCCGTGCCAAAGAGGCACCGGTCCGGGCCCACGGTCTTGAACAGCAACTCCAGCGCCTGCGCGGTGTAAAGAACGGTGTCGAAATAGAGCCGGCGCAGACCATCGTAAAACGTTTCGCTCCCTCCGCGCCGCAGGCTCGGCGCCTGAAACCGGCCGAAGTGATACGGTACGGCCCCCCCGCCGTGCGATACCACGATCTTCAGTTTCGGGAAATCCTTGAAGACGCGCGAGCCGGCAAGCGATACCACTGCGATCGTCTCTTCATTGATGAAATGCGTCGAGTAGCTGTGCCGAATCGAGCGGCACCCCGCGCCGTGAATGTAGCCCGGCACATCAAGCTCGACGAGTTTCTCGTAGAGCGGATACCAGTATTCATCGCCGAGATTCGGCGTGTCGTAGTTCGACGCTTCGCTCGGATCGGGATTCAGCAGGCAGCCGACGAACCCGAAATCCTTCACGCAGCGCTCGAGCTCCGCAATGCAGTTTTTCGGGCTGATCCCCGGCGATTGCGGCAGCCCGCAAACACCCTTGAAGACGTTGGGGAAAAGGCGGCATTGCTGCGCGACCAGATTGTTGCATTCCTCGATGAACCACTGCGAGACCTTCGCAGGTTTCTCCGCCTGCATCATCTGGTAGGGGCGCGGCGAAAGGAGCTGGAGATCGGTGCCGACTTCCTTCAGCAGCCCAAAATGCGATTTGCCGGTGCCGAAGGTCGGCTCGTTCAGGAACGCGACCATCTCGTCGTCGCTGATTTCGACTTTGCCGCGGCCGTGCGATCCGCGGTGCGAAAGAATGTTCGCCTTGTAGACGTACAATGAGTCCGGCGCGGTCAGGTGACCGTGAACGTCGATAACCATTGCTCTTCCCCCCGTTCTAAAGAGCCGAATGCACCAGCGCTGTTCTTATCTCCGAACGCGCCCGATGTCAACCGAATCAGCCGCCCGAATGGAAGGCGCCATCGACAGGCGTGGCGCGTCGCGCCGCTCTAGGACTTGGTGGCGGTTTGCGTTTGCGTGGCCGGCACTTCGATGCCGAGGAATTTGGCGGCGTTGTGCAGCAGAATCTTCGGCCGCACCGAATCCTTCAGGGGCAATTCCGCGAATTCGGCGAGCCAGCGCTCGGGCGTCATCATCGGAAAATCTGTGCCGAAAAACGCCTTGTCCTGCACGAGCGTGTTGATGTTGTGCACCGTCGATGCCGGGAAATATTTTGGCGCCCACCCGGAAAGATCCATATACGTGTTGCCCTTGTGCCTCAGCACGGCCAGTTGATCGTCATGCCAGGGCCACGACGGGTGCGCCATGATGATCCGCATATCGGGAAAACGCGCCGCAAGATTATCGATATAGGGGATCGGCTTGCAGTATTCAAGGATGATGCCTTTGCCGCCGGGCGAGCCGGCTGCCACAGCCGTGGTGCCCGTATGGAAGATGACGGGCAAATTCAGGCTCGAGATCTTGTCGTAGATCGGGAAGAAACGCTCGTTCGTCGGATCGAATCCCTGCGCGGCCTGCTGAAATTTCATTCCGCGCAGCCCCATGTCCGCGCAGCGCTGCACTTCGTTTACCGCGATCTTGCCCTTCCATGGATCGACGCTGCCGAATCCGATGAACGTATCGGGATACTTCTTCACCCACGCAGCCGTCTCGCCGTTGTCGATCTTGACGCCGCTGCGTGTTTCGCCATCTACATCGAAAATCACGGCCATCATCTCGAGCGACTGATACATCTCGGCCATGCCGTCGGGATCGGAACGCCACTTGCCGGTGTTCATCGGCATCCCGGCCTTCGCAGTCGGCGCCCAGCCCTGCTTGGCGCGCTCGCCCGTCAGAATGTGGACGTGCATGTCGATGGCTTTCAGCAAGCGGAGCCTCCGGATGACTCGTTTTCGTTGCGGCGACTACCTTTGTATTTATCGCGCGGCGGCCTGAGCGGCGTGGAACTCGGCCGGAACATTCATCTCCCGGCAATCCGGCGCGACGCGCAATGGCGCTTCCGTCACCGCCTGCACGGCGGCCGGATCGAGGCCTGGCGCGAATTCACGCAGCACAAGGCCTTCGGGCGTCACGTCGATCAGGGCCAAATCCGTGTAGATTCGCTTCACGCAGCGCGGCGCCGTGAGCGGCAAGGTGCACTTGGCGAGGATTTTCGGTTTGCCTTTGTTGGTGATGTGCGTCATCGTGACCAAAACATTTCGCACGCCGAACGCGAGATCCATCGCGCCGCCGACTCCGGGAACCTTTTCGCCCGGCGTGCGCCAGTTGGCGAGATCGCCGTTGGCGGCAACTTCGAGCGCTCCCAGCACGGCGTAGTCGATGTGCCCGCCGCGAATCATGCTGAAGGACGTCGGGTGATCGAAGAAGCTGGCGCCCGGATTCAGCGTCACGTACTGCTTGCCGGCATTGATCAGGTCGCGATCTTCCTTCCCCGGCTCGGCCAGCTTTCCCATGCCCAGGATGCCGTTTTCGCTATGAAAGAAGACGTCCTTGCCCGCCGGGATGTAGTCCGAAACCAGGGTCGGAATCCCGATGCCGAGATTGACGTAGCTTCCTTCCGGCAGATCGCACGCAACGCGATAGGCGATTCCGTTTCGTGTGAGCGACATCGCTACCTTCCCTCCGTCGTGATCACCATATATTCGGGGATGCGAACCACTTCGACCACATGGTTGACGAAAATCCCCGGCGTATGCACATCTTCCGGGTCGATGCCTCCGGCGGGAACCATCTCGTCGACTTCGGCGACAACATGCTTGGCCGCCGTGCACATCGGCACATTAAAATTGCGCATCGCCATCCGATAATTCAGGTTGCCGAGGCGGTCGCCGCGGTAGGCGCGGACGAATGCAAAGTCGGCGTGGAGTGGTTTCTCGAAAATCATCTCGCGCCCGTCGATCACGCGCGATTCCTTGCCTGCCGCCAGGTCGGTCCCCGCTCCGGTAGGCGTGAAAAATCCGCCAAGGCCAGCGCCCGCCGCGCGAATGCGCTCGGCAAGCGTCCCCTGCGGCACCAGTTCGAGCTCAACCTCGCCCTTCAGATACTTCTCCTGGAACGACTGATTGCCGGGATTGCTCGGAAACGACGCAATCAGCTTGCGGACCTTGCCGTCATGAATCAGCCCGCCCAGAGAGTGGGTGCCGCCGCCAGAGCCGTTGTGCACCATCGTCAAATTCTTCGCGCCTTGCCGCCGCAGCGCCTCCAGCAACTGCCCCGGCAGCCCCGGATCGCCGAAGCCCCCAAGCAAAATCGTGGCGCCGTCGAACACACCCGCCACTGCTTCTTCACACGTCTTCAGAGTCTTGTCTACCATCTCCCCCTGCCCGCTTCCCCGCCTGAGAATTAATCCGAAACTCTAACATACCCCGCCGCAATTTCAATTCTACCCTGCGCCTGCTCTCGGTCCAAGCATCGGCCTCTCTTTGGCGATGCAGTTTCGGATGCCCGAGAGAGAGGAAGCCGATTAACGTTCGCCTCGGATCTGGACTGGCCGAATCAAAATTATGAATGGATTGTATAAATTTCTTGACATCGAGGCGAAGGGGCGTTCAAAATTCGCGTGCTCATAGCTAGTCTATGACTCCGGTTGTCGCGCCTAGGAACTGAAGTTCGCCCCAGCCACAACGGAGGCCCGCCATGAACCGTTCCATGCCTATTGTCGCCCTGTTGGTGTGTCTTTTCCTCTTGCTTGTGTTTTCGCCGCCCGCTTCCGCGCAATTTGCCGCGGCCGTTCAAGGCACGGTCGAAGATGCATCCGGCGCGATCGTCGCGGGCGCACAAGTTACGCTCACAAATCAGGCAACCGGCGTTTCGCAAACCACGGCGACAAGCGCGGAAGGATTTTATAAGTTTGCGTCCTTGCCGCCCGGCACCTACACCGTGCAGGTCGAAGCGAAGGGGTTCCAGACCCAGACGATTTCCGATGTCGCCGTTTCGGCGGAATTGGTTCGCGGGCTGGACATCCAATTGAAGCTCGGCAATGTGACGCAGTCGGTCGTAGTAAATGGCTCGCGGGTTCCCGCTCTGCAAAGTGAGGATGCGAGCATATCCGGCACGCTGACTAACCGGGAGGTGCAAGCCCTGCCTTCGTTTGCTCGCGATCCCTATGAACTTCTTCGCTTCTCGCCCGGCGTCTTGGGAGATGACGCCCGCAGCGGGCTCGGCCTTTCCGTGGGTTTCCCCAACGGTCCTGGCATCAACGCTGGCTCCGGCGGTCCGGGCGGCTCCGATACCGCGATTTATCAGACGGAAAATCAGCAGTCGATCAGCGCCAATGGCCAGCGGATTACCTCCAACGACTACACAGTCGATGGAGTGAGTGTAAACAGCCTCCAGTGGGGCGGCGCAGCGGTGATCACGCCCAGCAGCGAATCCGTTCAGGAAATCACCGTGCTCTCGAATGATTACGATGCCGCCGATGGCCGCAATTCGGGCGCCCACATCAAAGTCGTCACCAAGGGCGGCACGAACGAATTTCACGGCGCCGGCTTCTTCCAGTATCAGACGCCCGGCCTGAATGCTTACAACCGGTTCAACGGCTACAATTTCGGAACGGATACCTACGATCCCACCGTCCGCGACGAGAACGCGTATCGCCAGTTTGGCGGTGACCTTGGCGGACCCATCGCGAAAGACAAGCTGTTTTTCTTCTTCAACTACGAAGGTTTGCGCGACCGGGACACCACCTATCAGAACCAATGGGTTGACACGCCGCAATTCGACTCCCTGCTGGCGGACTACAGTCCGGGCACTCCCGTGGCCGCCACCCTCACCGATCCCGGAATCGCACCGAGAGTGAAGCAGGTTCTTCCAGCCTCGTGCGCCACGTTCCCGGTTCCGTGCCAGGTGGTTGGGAACGCGGTGAATATAGGATCGCCCACTGGCACGTACGGAACTTACTTGAGCGGAGCGGCTGAAGGCACGTGCCCGAACGATATCGAATGCGGCGCGGGACTCACAACTGTGCCCGAATTCGAATATGCCGAGATTTATCTCCCGCAGACCACGAGCGGCAACCAGTACAACGCGCGCGTGGACTACGACATGGGACGCAGCATATTCACCGTCAACACTTTCTTCACGAGCTACCATCAGCTGGCCGCCGATGCCAGCGCTCAGGGTCGCCCGATGGCTGACTACAACTCCAATCGCTTTACTCCATCAGGTTTTCTCGCCTGGATCTTCAACTTCTCTCCGACCGTCGTAAACCAAGCCCGCTTCAACTTCACTCGCTGGGCTTTCAATGATATCTCCGCCAATCCACAAATCAATTGGGCCATCCCGCGCACGGAAATTCAGAACGCTCTTCCCTTGGGCCAGCGAATCATTTACGGCGCCGCTCAGGGCGACAACACGCCGGGAATTTATGGGGAAAACACCTTTGCTTTCCGCGACGACGTCACGATTGTGCGCTCCCGGCACTCCTTCCATTTCGGATTCGAAGCCAATCGCTTGCAGGACAACGACGATCTCATCGGCGGCGGGCGCCCCGACATCGTCTTCCAGCAGCCCTGGAATTTCGCGAATGGAACCCCGATTTTCGAGGCCTTGGAGGTAAGTCCTCTAACCGGCGGGCCACCAAATGCCCAGCGTGGCTATCGCTCATCGCAATTCGGTCTTTTCTTTCAGGACGACTGGAAGTTCCGCCCCAATCTAACCATCAATCTCGGCCTTCGTTGGGATTACGACACTCCTCCCACGGACGCCGACGGCCGGCTTGCAAACGTCCTGCCCGGGCCGAGCCCGGTCACCGGCCTTGAGGATGCAATTGCGATCAATCCTCACAAAATGTATAAGTCTGACTACCACAATCTTGGGCCGCGCATCGGATTTGCCTGGAGTCCCGCGCGCTTCCACTCCAACGCCGTTGTGCGGGGCGGCTTCGGCATCGCCTTCGACACCTACGATTTCAATTCGTTCGACAACACCCGCGATAATCCTCCGTTCGTCGCCAATTATGGAATCTGTTGCGGCGGGCCGGGCGCGTCCGTCAACTCCGATTTTCTGTACGCTTTGGGTACGAATCCGCACTCCCCGCAAAGCTATCCCGCGAATACCGCGCTGGCGCTCGGGCTCGATCCCACCACAAACTTCCCAATCATCGGAACCGGTGGCAGCGCACCCAATGTGTATGGCAATCCTCAGAATTTTCCCAACCCGTATATCCTACCTGTACTCGCTCCAAGTCCAGTACGCGTTGCCCTCAAACTGGGTCGCGATCGTGGGCTACCAGGGCAGCAGCAGCCACGGCCTGCTGCGGATCAAAAATCTTCAATATTTCTATCAAAATCCCAGCCCTCTTATCGGCGCGGTGTTTCAATTCACGCCCGATACCAATGCTGATTACAATGCCCTTCTTACGGAGTTGAAGCGTAATTTTCACAATGGGCTGCTCGTGGATTTCCAGTACACGTACAGCAAATCGATCGATGAGGTTTCGTCAGAAGGCCCCGGCTACGGCACGAACCAGACCTACCCGACCGACCTCGCAACCGAGCGCGGCCCTTCGGACTTCGACGCCACGCACAATGTGAGAGTGGTTGGCCTTTACCATCTGCCGATCCTGCGCGGGCGTACGGACTGGATGGGCGACGTACTCGGAGGCTGGGAGGTGAGCGGGGATTTCCAATTCCACTCGGGTTTCCCGTGGACGCCGGTGGCGGTCAACAACTGCAATCTTGTCCTGGGCGCCGCCACGATCTGTCCGCTGCGGCCGATTGGGGTCCTTGCCACGCCCGGCGACAACCATGATACGAATGCGTTTCTCCCACCGGCATCTGGTTCGAACTTTCCGAATGGCTCGACGGCGTATTACGACGTAACAGCCTCCGGCTTCCCGGCCTTTAACCGCAACAATGAACGCGGGCCGCGGTTCAGCCAGTTCGATTTCAGCTTCGTTAAGAGCTTCGGCTTGCCTGCCATGAGGTTCGTTGGCGAGTCGTCGAAAATTCAGTTGCGCATGAATATTTATAATGCGTTCAACAAGCTGAATCTTACGCCTTTCACTTTCCAGAGCGCGTCAACCACGGTTGCCTATGGCAATAATTGCACGGGTAGCCCGGCGGTTTGTACGCCCATCGCCAATCCGAATTTCGGAATTGCCACCTCCGGCCTCGCCGGCCGCACAGTCGAATTGGAGGGCCGATTCGTCTTCTAGGCAGGTCGTGGGGCACAAACAATCCTGTCGGTGCGGGGGTCGGCGAGCGCGCTGTGTGGCACAGAGACAATCCTGTCTGTGCCACGCAGCGCCCTAATTCCAGACGAAGTTAAATAAAGACGCCACTCACCGCAGCGCATGGTCCCAAAGCACATCGCCAGCCTCACCCCATGTGGAGCGCGGCGGCTTGCCGCCGCTTTCTTGCGGCGAAGCTTGCTTCGCCGAGTGTCCCGCCTCTGAGTCAATCACCCGTCAGCGATGTCATTCAGCCCGACCGCCGCCGATTTCTCCGTGCCCTCTCGATTCGCTCGCTGCGCTCTGTATTGAGGCGCGCCGTCGCCCGGACCCCGCATCATCAATCTGCCGAGGCGCGCGTCATATCCCTGCGGAAGAATTGCGCCGCAATCAGGAAGATCGTCCCGCCCACAAACGTCGTAATCGCCGCCGTCGACATCGAGTACCGGATCACGCCCACGCCCATCCGCGCCCGGTAGTGGTCGTTAAACACGCCGATCAGGAATGGCCCCAGCCCCAGCCCGATCAACTCCGAAATCAAATAGATGATCGACGTCGAAAATGCGCGCATCCCCACCTTCACCGTCGAGTGCGACGCCGCGACGATCGGCCCCACGTGTACCGGCGACATCGCCGAAACGATCGTGAACCCCACGATGCACCAGAAGAGGCTCTGCGAAAATACGAAAAGCAGCACGCCCGGAAACGCCAGGATCGAGCAGATTCCCGAAACGTAGATTTTCCAGCGAATGTCCCAGTGCGTCGCCGCCCAATCCGAGAGATACCCGCCGCCCAGCGTCCCCACCAGGCCGGCGCCCGCTCGCACCGTCCCGATGTAGGTCCCGATCTGCGCGGTATTCAGATGATGGATTCTCCCGAGGAAGGGAGCGGCCCACGTGCCAAATCCGAATTGCGTGAATGTGGTGAAGCAGAATCCGATCAGGATCAGCATGTAGCATCGCTGCCGCCACATGAACCGGAACGTTTCGTGCAAATTCTGCTGGACCGTGCTGACCTTCTTCTGCTCCGAGATGCCGCGCACCGGCTCCTTTACAGTGAACCGGAAAATCATCGCGACCAGCAGCCCAGGAATACCCGCCACCAGAAACGCGTGATGCCAGCCGTAATACTGATTCACCCAGCCGCCGATGAACGCTCCGAGAAATCCCCCGATCACCGGCCCCAGTTGATACACCGACATCGCCGTCGACCGCTGCTCGCCCTTGAAAAGATCGGAAATCATCGACGCCGAAGGCGCCGTTCCCGCCGCTTCGCCCACGCCCACCCCAAATCGCGAAAGCGTCAGTTGCACCGCGTTTTGCGCCACGCCCGCAAGCGCGGTCATGCCGCTCCACAGCACCAGCCCCCACGTGATGATCGACCGCCGGTTGCCGCGGTCGGCCCAGCGCGCCACAGGCGCGGCAAGGATCGAGTACATGATCACGAAGCCGAAGCCCGAGATGAAACCCATCACCTTGTCGGATAAGTGGTAATCGTGCTTGATGGGATCGATCAGGATGGTGATAACGGTGCGGTCGAGGAAATTCAGCGAGTAAATCAGAGTCAGCATCGCCAGGCCGTAGACAGCTGCGGCCCTCGACGCGCTCCCCGGCGCCATGAAACTCTTCTCGCTCGCGGCGCCGTTCGCCTCGCCCGTCGTCCCGGTCGTCACACGCGCGGTCCCCCCGGCCCGTTTCGCACCGCGGAGCCTATGCCGTGTCGGCCTCGACGTCAACTATAGAGCGCGGCATCGGCGTGGGCTGCCCGATAACCGTGGCAACCACAGATGGATTCATTACGCGCAGTCGCTGCAACTCACTCAAAACAAACGATGGGTACACACACTCTAATCGACGCGCCTATGGCAATAACGCCAAGTGTGCGAAAATCGTCAGCCATACTCGGAATAGGCCGGAGAGGAGCGGCAAACAGATACGATTCCATGCAGTTTGACTCTGCGGAAGGGCGGTGCTACCTTGCCGGGCTGCAACCTATTCTGCGTGGTCCGGAGTTGAACATGCCCTACAAGCTTACGGTGAACGGGCGCCCTGAAACGGTGGATGTTCCAGCCGACACGCCGCTTCTGTGGGTGATTCGCGACGTCCTCAACCTGAAAGGCACGAAATACGGATGCGGGATGGCCCTGTGCGGATGCTGCACCGTCCACATCAATGGCGAGGCAATGCGTTCCTGCACCACCTCCATTGAATCCGCTGCCGGCAAGCACGTCGTCACCCTCGAAGGACTTTCCGAGAATGGCACGCACCCCGTGCAGCTCGCATGGGAGGAAATCGACGTGCCCCAGTGCGGCTATTGCCAGGCGGGACAACTCATGTCCGCGTCCGCGCTGCTGGATAAGCATCCTCATCCGACCGACGCAGATATCGACGCCGCGATGGACGGCAACATCTGCCGCTGCGGCACCTACCTGCGCATTCGCCGAGCCATCCACCGGGCAGCCGAGATCGCCGCGAAGCAGAAGGCCGAGCCCACTCACGCAGAATTGATCGATACAAACCGCGCATAAGAGTAAGAGCGCAAGAGCCAATCGCAAGGAGGCGCGCCGTGGCAACGACACTGCCGAAATTGGAATCGCCCGAATCCCGCCCCGAATCTCGAAAGACGATGAGCCGCCGCTCGTTCCTGCGCGCCACCGCGCTCGCTGGCGGCGGCATGATGCTGGCCCTGTATATCGAGCCTGTCGAGAAAGTGCTGGCGGCGCAGTTTGGGCCGCCGGTAACGCTGCTGCCGACGTCGTTCATCACCATCGCGCCGGATGGCATCGTCACCCTGATTGCCAAGAATCCCGAGATCGGCCAGGGCGTGAAGGCTATGCTGCCCATGCTGATCGCTGAAGAGCTCGACGTCGAATGGAAGAACGTCCGCATCGAGCAGGGCGACCTCGAAGCGAAATACGGCTTGCAGATCGCCGGCGGCAGCACGGCCACGCCAATGAACTGGGAACCCATGCGCCAGGTAGGCGCCGGTGGACGCCAGATGTTGATCGCCGCAGCGGCGCAGAAGTGGAACGTGCCGGAATCCGAATGCACCACCATGCCCGGCGTCGTCCATCATGAGGCCAGCAAGCGCTCGGCCACGTACGGCGAGCTCGCCTCCGCCGCCGCCACGATGGCGCCGCCCGATCCCAAGACCCTGAAGATGAAGGACCCGAAGGATTACCGGATCATCGGGCACAATACCGCGAATCCCGATATCCACAAGATCGTCACCGGAAAGCCTCTCTACGGAATCGACTTCACGATGCCCGGCATGCTCGCGGCAATGTTCGTGAAGTGCCCGGTATATGGCGGCAAAGTTGTGAGCGCGAACCTCGACGAGATCAAAGCTCTTCCCGGTATCAAATATGCGTTCGTCGTCGATCCGGTCGGCGACTCGAGTGTCCTCGCCGGCGGCGTTGCCATCGTCGCCGATTACTGGTTCCAGGCTCGCCACGCGGCGGACCACAATCTCAAGGTCACGTGGGACAACGGCCCGACGGCGAAGCAAAGCAGCAAGCTATACGCCGATACGTCGGTCGAACTCGCGAAAAGTCAGCCCGGACAGGTCCTCCGCAAAGACGGCGACACGGACGCGGCGTTCGGCACCGCGGCCCATGTCGTCGAAGCGGACTACTCGTACCCGTTCCTCTCGCACGTGCCGCTCGAGCCGCAAAACTGCTCCGCCTATTATCACGACGGCAAGCTCGAAGTCTGGGCGCCCAGCCAGACGCCCGCGAGCGGCGTGATGCAAACCTCCAAGATTCTCGGCATCGATGGCAAGGACATCACCGTGCATCTCGTCCGCATCGGCGGCGGCTTTGGCCGACGCCTCACGGACGACTACATGGTCGAAGCCGCGTATATCGCCAAGCAGGTGGGCGTGCCCATCAAGCTGCTCTGGACTCGCGAGCAGGATATGGCGCACGACTACTATCGTCCTGCGGGGTTCCACTTCCTCAAGGGCGGTGTCGACGCCGATGGGAAGCTGGTCGCCTGGCAGAATCACTTCGTCACTTTCGGTGAAAATGGCCGCTTCGCGCAGAGCGCCGGCCTTTCCGGAGACGAATTCCCTTCCCGCTTCATTCCCAATTTTTCGCAGCTATGCTCGATGATGCCGAGCGGCGTTCCGATGGGCGCAATGCGGGCCCCCGGAAGCAACGCCATCGCCTTTGTGATGCAGTCGTTCATCGACGAGCTGGCGCATGCCGCCGGAAAGGACCCTGTCGAGTTCCGCCTCGACCTGCTCGCCAACACGCCGCTCCCGATGGGTGCGCCGCCACCGGGAACGCCCATTGCCTTCCGGCCTGTGCCGTTTGATGGTCCACGGATGACGGCGGTCCTCAAGACAGTCGCCGAGCGGTCGGAATGGGGCAAGCGGAAGCTGCCCAAGGGCACCGCGATGGGCGTCGCATTCCACTTCAGCCATATGGGTTACTTTGCCGAAGTTGCCGAGGTGACTGTAACGGGCGACACGAACATTCGCGTGAATAAGTTCTGGGTCGTAGGCGATATCGGCAGCCAGGTCATCAACCCGCGCGCGGCGGAAAATATCTCGCAGGGCGCCGTCATCGAGGGCATGAGCCACATCATGGGATACCAGATCACCATCGACGACGGCCATGCCGTGCAGAGCAACTTCAATAGCTACCCGCCGGTCCGCCTCACGCAGGCTCCTCCGGCGATCGACATCTACTTTCTGAAGTCGGAACACTCGCCGACGGGCCTCGGAGAGCCAGCGTTGCCTCCGGCGCTGCCGGCCATCTCGAACGCGATCTTCACCGCGACCGGCAAGCGGATCCGCAATCTGCCGCTCGCCGACCACGGCTACAACTGGGCGTAGAGGCGGAGTAAGGGACACCGGGATCCCCCAATTCTGGGATTTCTGGACTGCGGCCCGAAACTGGCGACTGAGTTGACAGCTTCGTCGGGCGGCAGCATAATCCGCTCGCTTTGGCTTTCGGAGGGGGAATGTGATGATTCCCGTGCTTCCGCGGCGGACGGTCGGCCCCAATCGGTTCCATCTCCCCTCGACCCGATCGATTGGCGCCTCCTCGAAGTTGCTTCCAAAATCATCGAAAATTAATGCGTCCGAAGGTCACCTAGATACATCTCACCCGTCGTGGGCAGTAGGAATGCCTGCGGCCACACGTTCACGATCACGCTAGACGCGCACTCAAGTAGCGCAAATCCAGGCAGTCGCGGACAACGACAGGAGGACGCAGATGCAAGCAACGCGCCGAGCCTTCCTCAAGGTCGCGGTGATCGGTGGAGCGAGCGCCACCGTGCTGGGCTTCGATCTGAAGCCGGCCTACGCGCAATTGAAAGAGCTGAAAATTGCGCGAGCCACTGAAACGCGCTCCACCTGCCCGTACTGCGCGGTAGGCTGCGGCGTCCTGATCTACACGATCGGCGACGGGGCCAAGAACGTCACGCCGCAAGTGATCCACGTTGAGGGCGATCCCGACCATCCGACCAACCGCGGCACTCTCTGCCCGAAAGGCTCTTCGCTCGAGCAGGACATGCTCAATCCGCGGCGGCTCACCAGGCCCCAGGTGCGGCGCCCAGGCGCAACCGAGTGGCAGGACATCTCCTGGGACGACGCCCTGAACGAGATTGCGCAATGGACGAAGAAGACGCGTGACGATACGTTCGTCGAGAAGGACGCGAATGGGCACACAGTGAACCGTTGCGAGGGAATTTCCTTCATCGGCGGCTGCACCGACACGAATGAGTTCAATTATGTGGTCATAAAAGCGATGAGGAGCATGGGCTTGGTGTATTTAGAAAACCAAGCCCGTGTTTGACACGGCCCCACGGTCTCAAGTTTGGGACCGACATTCGGCCGCGGCGCGATGACCAATGGCTGGATCGACATCAAGAACACCGACATGATGTTGATCATGGGCGGCAATCCCGCCGAAAACCATCCCTGCGGATTCAAGTGGGCGATGGAAGCGAAACGCAACCGCAACGCCAAGATCATTTCCGTCGATCCGAGATTCACCCGCACTTCCGCCACCGCTGACCAGTTCCTTCAAATCCGCGCCGGCTCCGACATCGCATTTCTTGGCGGGCTGATCAAATACGCGATCGACAACAACCGGATCGCCAAAGAGTATCTCGTCAACTACACGAACGCGGCGTTTATCGTAAAGGACGGATTCAAGCTGCCCGAGGACGGTCTCTATTCCGGCTTCGATGCCTCGACGCAGAGCTACGACAAAACAACCTGGAACTACGAAGAGGGCGGCGATATGTCCGGGAAAGCCGATACTGGCGGGCACGCGGCTGCTGCCCCGGCCGGCGCAGCAGCTCCGCCTGCGCTTCCGCCGAATACCGCCTACGACCTCACGCTTCAGCATCCGCGCTGCGTCTTTCAATTGTTGAAGCAGCAGTATTCGCGCTATACGCCGGAAACCGTCGAACGAATCACCGGAATTCCCCGCGACAAATTCCTCAACGCCGCCGACCTTTTCACCTCGATCCGCAAAAATGGCGATATGAAGAAAGTCGCGACGATCATCTATGCGGTCGGCTGGACGCAGCACACCTTCGGGACGCAGATCATCCGCACGGCGGCCATGATCCAACTGCTGCTGGGAAACGTGGGAAGAGCGGGCGGTGGCGTCAACGCCCTTCGCGGGCATTCGAATATTCAAGGCGCCACGGATATGGCCGGCTTGTTCGACAGTTTCCCCGGATACCTTAAAGCGCCGGTGCCGGCCGACACAGACCTCGCCGCGTTTCTCAAACGAACGACACCCGCGCCCTCGAAGCCCGGCGTTTGGGATTCGATGAACTACTGGTCGAACACGCCGAAATTCATGGTCTCGCTGCTCAAGGCGTTCTACGGCGACGCGGCGATGAAAGAAAATGGATTCGCCTTCGATTATCTGCCGAAGTACGACCGGGATTATTCCTGGACCCATATCTGGGACGACATGTACAACGGCAAGGTCAAGGGCATGTTCGCCTTCGGTATGAATGGCGTGATGATCGGCCCGGACACCAACAAGAATATCGCCGCGCTCAAGAAAGCCGACTGGCTGGTGGTGGGCGAAATCTATCCTGACGAGACCAGCGAGTTCTGGAAAGCGCCCGGCATCAGCCCCGAGGAACAACAGAACATCAAGACCACGGTTTACCGTTTGCCCTGCGCCGGCTTCGCTGAAAAAGACGGCAGCATGACCAATTCCGCGCGCTGGGTCACATGGAAATATGCCGCTGTTCCGCCTCCGGGAGAAGCGCGGCTCGATCAGGATATCGTGGCGCAGATTTTCCTGCGAGTCCGCGACCTTTACAAAAAGGAGGGCGGCAAGTTCCCCGATGCCATCCTGAATCTGAGCTGGGCTTACGCGGATGCGTCTCATCCGTCGTTGTCCCAAGTCGCCATGGAACTCAATGGCAAAGCGCTCGCCGATCTTAAAGACGACAAGACCGGCCAGGTGGTGAAAGCCGGGCAGCAGTTGCCCGGATTTGCATGGCTGAAGGACGATGGCACCACGATGTGCGGCAATTGGATCTACTCCGGCATGTGGACCGAGGCGGGACCGCAGATCCAGCGGCGCGGCACAGAAGACCCATCGGGCCTCGGCATCTATCCCAACTGGGCGTGGTCCTGGCCGGCGAATCGCCGTGTTCTGTACAACCGCGCGTCGTGCGACCTTGAAGGCAAGCCGTGGGATCCTTCGCGCAAGCAGGTATGGTGGAACGAAGCGGCCGGGAAATGGGCCGGCAACGATGTGCCGGACTTCAAGCCGGACTCGAATCCGAAAGATCACCTCGGACCCTTCATCATGAACCCGGAAGGCGTGGGCCGGTTATTCGCGCCGGTCGGCGTGATTGCCGATGGGCCGTTCCCCGAACATTACGAGCCGATCGAGAGCCCGATCAAGAATCCGCTGCATCCCAACCAGTCGAATAATCCGCTGGTGAAGAAGTTCAAGACCCCCTACGACAAGTTCGGGGAGCCGGAAGAGTACAGCATCGTCTGTACGACCTACCGGCTCACCGAGCAGTATCACTACTGGACGAAAAATAATCCGATGAATGTCCAGCTGATCCCGGAACCGTTCGTCGAAATTCCCGTCGAGCTCGCGGAGGAAAAAGGAATTCAAGGAACGGACAAAATAAAGGTGATCAGCGCACGAGGAACCTACATCGCCAAAGCATTCGTCACCAAGCGGCTAAAGCCCATGATGATCGACGGAAAGAAGGTCTACCAGATTGGTTTGCCGATCCACCAGGGTTTCCGCGGAATTCAGGAGGACGCTGGCCGCGATGCGCGCACTCCCGCAAATCTGCTCACTCCCGCAGTCACCGATCCCAACGCCCACACCCCTGAATCCAAGGGCTTCCTAGTAAAAGTCGAGAAAGCATAGGGAGCGGACGATGAGCCAGGCATCGACGGAACTAATCAGGATTTCTGGACACGCAGGGCCCGTCCCGGGCGCCGGAATCGACCGCGAATACCAGGTCTGCAAACTCGTGGACACCACCACTTGCATCGGCTGCAAAGCCTGCGAAGTGGCTTGCCTTGAATGGAACGGCTACCCTTTCACGCAGACCTCCTTCGACAACACGTACCAGACCATGCCGGAAACGGCGTGGAACTATTGGAACCTCATCAAATTCAACGAGCACGAGGATCCCGATCACGGCCTGATGCTGCTCATGCGCAAAGACCAGTGCATGCACTGCGAAGAACCCGGATGTCTCGCAGCGTGCCCGGCCGAAGGGGCGATCGTCCAGTACGCCAACGGTATCGTCGATTTTCAGGAGGCGAATTGCATCGGTTGCGGCTATTGCATAACGGGCTGTCCCTTCAACATTCCCAAGTTCAGCCCCAAGGCGCGCAAGGTATTCAAATGCACGCTGTGCAACGACCGCGTGACGCAGGGACTCGAACCCGCGTGCATCAAGGCTTGCCCCACCGGCTGTCTCCATTTTGGCACCAAGAATGAAATGAAGGAATTGGCGGAGACTCGCGCCGAGCAGCTTCGCACGCAGTCGGGCTTCGCCGATGCAGGCGTTTACGATCCGGCAGGGGTTGGCGGCACGCACGTGATCTATGTCCTGCACGATGCCAAGAACCCCGAACTGTATGGCGGGCTGCCGAAAGATCCGCACATCCCATGGAGCGTGCAGCTCTGGAAGAAGCCGCTGAAATGGTTAGGCAATGCGGCTATGATCGGCGGCTTGCTCGGCCTCGCGGTCCACTACCTGCGCTACGGCCCGAAGACGGAAGAAGTCGAAGAGAAACCGAAGAAGCCCGGGCAAGGTGAACAGCAATGAGAGACGAAGCCCATCTCCTTCCGAACGGAAAAATTATGCGGTACACGTTCCACGAGCGCCTGATGCATTGGCTCGCGGCCCTATCCTACGTGTACCTTCTGCTCACCGGCCTCGCATTCTGGACGCCTTGGCTATTCTGGATCGCCGTGGCGCTTGGCGGCGCGACAATCTCCCGCGAACTGCATCCTTGGGCCGGGCTGATCTTTGTCGCCGCGACCATCTGGATGTACCGCACGTGGTCCGGCCAAATGCACGAAACCGAGGTGGATAAAGAGTGGTGGCGCGCCCTCCCGCACTACGTCAAGAATGAAGACGACCAGGTTCCTAAAATCGACCGTTTCAACGCCGGCCAGAAGTTCCTCTTCTGGGGATTTTTCTGGTCCGCCCTGGTGCTGCTTCTTTCCGGCCTCGTCCTCTGGTTTCCGCAAGAGCTTCCCTGGAGTTGGAGATTCCTGCGCTACATTGCAGTGATCGTGCACCCGGTCACGGCGCTCATCACGATCGCGCTGTTCATGATCCATCTCTACATGGGGCTAGCTGTGGAAGGCGGTGCGCTCCATTCTATCGTTCGCGGAGACGTGACGCAGGCCTGGGCGCGCGCCTTTCACCGCCTCTGGTATGAAAAGGTAATGCGGCAATCCACGCAATCCACGGCGAGCAAGTGAAACCCTCCAAATGGGACGCGCGGATCCGCCGCGCCGAAGATCTCGCTTCGAGCCACCCGTTCGCATCCGAGGGGCTGCGGTTTTACCGCGCCGTTGCGCAAGCGCAGAAGCAGCTTTACGCCAAGATCGAGGCGGCCAGTGGCGCGGATATGCGGACTCGGCCTCAAGGCGAGCTTCGTGGCGAATTTGATTCTTCGCTCGTTCTTCCACTGTTCCCATTCTTCCTTTCGCGGATCGAAGAAGGTGCGCCCGGCCCGCTCGCGCAAGCCGCTCGCGAATTGCGCTCCGGCAACGCGAGCCGCTGGCAGAGTTTGCTGCTCGGATTTTGGCAGGACGCAAACGAGGAGCCGGACGGAAACGAGCGGACTGCGTTCGAACCCGCCGAAGAGCTGATCGCCTGGACTTTTCTCCAACCCTATGCCGAATATCTGGCCGACCACACGCGGCAATACCCGATTCACGCGACGCCGTCGCACTGCCCCGTCTGCGGCACCCGGCCGCAGGTGGGAGTCTTGCGCCCGGAAGGCGACGGCGCGAAAAGGTCGCTGATCTGCGCTCTCTGCGCCCACGAATGGGATTATCGCCGCGTCGTCTGCCCGTCGTGCGGCGAGGAAAACCCGCACAAGCTCGCGGTCTACACAGCGGAGGAGTTTGGCCACGTGCGCGTCGAAGCCTGCGATTCTTGCCGCACCTACATCAAGACCGTCGACCTCTCGAAAAATGGCCTTGCCCTTCCGGTGGTCGATGAGCTCGCCACGATCCCGTTGAATCTCTGGGCCACCGAGCACGGCTACACCAAGTTGCAGACCAACCTGCTCGGAATTTAGGCTGTTGCGACGGGCGCTCAGGATGGCGTCTTTCCGCTGATCCGCATCCACCATGTAACGTGTGCGGTTCCCTTCACCCGCTTCTGCTTGCTCCAGTCGTGGTAGGTATGGCACTCGAAGCAGCGCGCCTCCGCTGCATCCGGTCCCGCATGGTGGCACTGCTCGCACGTCTTCTCACCCGGCACGAGAATGTCGGCCGTTTCCTTGCTCGTCGTGGCGCTCGCATGGCACGTCTCGCAAGTCCACGCGCGGTGCGCCTCGTGATCGAATCGGGCGTCCGGAAACCAGCGCACCGGAATGTTCGACTTCGCCACCACCGGCAGCTCCGCCGGCATCGCCACCGGAGCGGGTGCGACGGGCGGAGGGGGCGGGACAGACGAAAGCGCATGGCATTGCTCGCAAGTCTTGCGCCACAGCAGATTCTCCGCCTCGGCCACGCGCGCGTTCACCCATCCCTGCGGCGTGTAAATGCGCGGCGAAACCGGCACTGGCTTCGCCGGCAGCGCAATCGTCGACTTCGTCTCCCGCAATTCCGCGGGATGCGTTGTAATGTAGTCGGTGTATCGCTTCACCAGAAACGCATGAATCACTTCCGGTGTGTCGTGCGGCACGCTATCCGTGAAGCGCTTGTCGAAAAGCAGCGGATGGCAGCTGATGCAGTGCCTCGCATAGGAAATCGGCTGCATATACGCCCGCGACGATGAATACGATGGCGGAAACATGCGCTGCTCCGACACCGGCATCATCGCACTCCCCTGAGCGCTCGCGGCCATGGACGACGACATCAGCTGTGATTGGGAAGCTGGCGCCGCGCCGAATCTCCACGACCGATCCGCCGGGTCTGCGCGATGGCAATCACTGCACTCGAGCTGCACGCGAGTGTTGTCGGGGCCGATGAGATTGGCCTTCAGATGAATGGCATGGTTGAGCTTGATCGTCCCGGGATCGCGAAAGCCGCGGCGCAGGGGCGCAAACTCCGGATGCCCGCCCGAAGTAAATTTCGTAATGTCCGTCGCGTAGGAAATCGCCTTCCCGGTGGTCCGCAGATCGGCGTGGCATTGCGTGCAGCTTTCGTCGGCTGTGGCGGCCAGGCGCATCCGGCCGCGATGCTCCACGTGGCATGATGCGCAGCTCGGTGTGAACACCTGATCCGCGTGGTGAATCGGCCCGTCGTGGCACGCGAGGCAAGCCTGATCCGTCGCCGCCGCGCGAAAAGCGCCAGAGCGCGAGACGTGGCATGCATTGCACTGCCTCGTGAGCACCGCATGCGCGGGCGACATCTTTCCGCTGCTATACACGTGATCGTTGCGCGTGACTCCGTATGCCGCAAGCCACGCAATGGCGAGGCACGGCAGCGCAACCGACAGCGCGAAGCGCCATCGCCTCCACGGGCTCGGCCTCTTGAAATAATTCAGGTCGATGCGCTTCGCGACGGTCTTGGTGGTGCGCTTCTCTCGCGGCACGATGCCTCTCGCAGCAAAAACAATTACAAAATCGCTTTACGCGCGCATGCGCGGCTCAGTATCGCAACGCCATCACCGCGTGCGCCGCGCCCAGCAGCAGCAGTGCAAACGACAGCGGAATGTGAAACAGGAGCCAGTCGTGCAGCCAGTGATGAAGCCGCACCTGGCGCCGCAATTCGCGCTCTTCCTCGCAGATGTCCTCGAGGTCCTTCACGGATTCGTGAACCGCGGGCGGCAGAAGCGTGCGCAGCCCGGCAAACATCGCCCGCGCCTTGGCCGCATCCGCAAGCGCATAGCGGCGCGCGTCTGGCTTCTCGGCGAATGGCCGCATTTCGCGCGCGTAGAAGGTGCGCAGCGGCGCCACGTCCGCATCCGTGATCACCGCGGCCTCTTCGGTCGCCATCGCCACGCGCGTGGGCACGGTCGTCACCAGCGGAGCCACCCGCGCTGTTACGCGAGCGACCGTCTGATCCGCTTCCTCGAGCAGCTGCCCCCGCACACGATCGATCTGCTCGAAGATCGTCTCGAGCGGCACCTGTTCGGTCATCACCGTTGGCAAATAGTGCTGCAAGACCGCGCCGAACACCCCGCTTACGACCACGACAATCAGTAGCACCATCAGTGCCGCCGTCAGCGGTCCGCCAAAACGGAACCCGCTATGAAAGAAAATCAGCGGCAAGCTCAGAACGCCCAGCCAGAGATGCCCGCGCATCCACGCCTGCGCGCGCCCGACGCGCCACACGGGAAATCGTTTGCGCGCCCCCAGCAGCCCGGCAAAAATCATGAAAGAGAAGCCGGCGATTCCAAACGTGAGCCCGATCGCGCTCGCCCCGCTCGGCCCGTACGGAGACGCCGCAGCGTAGGGAACGTAAACCGCCGTCGCCACAACGAAAATAATCAGCGACGCGATCAGCCACTTCTTATGTGTGCTATCGATTCGCACGTTCGAAATCCGTGGGGGCAGTTCGCTGCCCCAACAGCTCAAAGCCGCGAGCGGTTCGCGTAGCGCCGGCGTCCCGCCGGCTCAGGGGATCGGACCGCCGCACGAAAAATGGGCTTTAGCCCCTGAAGAAACTCTTCGTGACCGCAACAATGATCGATAAGGCAGCAGCTAGCGGCTTCGCGCCGTCCCCTGCCCCGCTCCCAGAATCCCCGCAAAGAATTTCGTCGGATCCACCCGATGCGCCGCGTCGTGCGGGCACGCATACACGCAGCTCGGCTCCGCATGCTCGGCGCACAGATCGCACGAGGTCGCTTTCTGGCTCACCGACGCCTTCTTCCGTCCCGGCCGCTCGGGATCGTCGACCATCACCTCAAACGGGTGCAAATTGATGTTGCCGTACGGGCAGTTTTTCGCGCAAAGCCCGCACCCGATGCACCAATCCTCGATGATCACTTCAAGCGTATTCCGCCGCCGGATCGAGCCCACCGGACATCCCACCATGCACAGCGGGTCGCGGCACTGCCGGCAGGACGTTGCCACAAGGTAGCGGTCGAAGCGCAGTCCATCGCGCACCAGCCGCGTCACTCCATCGTGCGCGTCGGCGCAAGCCCGCACGCATGCATCGCAACGCGTGCAGCGGTCCAGATCGAGCAGCAGCAGGCTCTGCGCCTCCATCAAGCCGCGCGCGAGAAACGTATCGAGCGGCAAGCTCTCGACCAGCGACATCCGCTGCCGGTTCTGCTGCAACCGCTCGTGCTCCACGGCCTGCAGCTTGCTGCGAATCTCGGGAAACCTTGCCACCATGTCGCTGAAGTCGTCGCCCGAAATCCGCACCAGCTCCACGTGATCGAGCGCCGTGCATGTCGCCGTGCGCACGTCGCCTTCGAGCAACCCGATCTCGCCGAAATAATCGCCGCGCGAAAGATATGCCAGCACCATTTCGCCGCCGGGATGCTCCTGCGAAACTTTCACGAAGCCGATGCGCACCAGATAAAAGCTGTTGGCAATGTCGCCCTGCCGGCAAATCACCTCGCCCGGCCCGTAGCGCACCAGCTCGACGCGATCGCGCAAGCTCGCGAGAAAATCGTCGGGCAGCGACGCGAACACAGGTATGCCCCGCAGATGGCTATCCAAAGCGCGCTGCCGGTAGGATTTGTCGAGCTGCGCCCGGAAATTCTTGTTGCGCTGCAGGATGTCGAGCACGTTGCGCAGCATTTCGAGCATCGTGCAATCCGTCTCGGCGCGTACCGTCGCCGAGCGCGGATAAAGGCTCATGCACGTCATCTCGCCGAAAAGGTCGCCCGGGCCCAGCTCGCCGACCGGATTTTCGTACGCCAAATCCACCGGCGCGTCGATCGGAATGAAGCGCTGGCTCGTCTCCTCCTCGCGCTTGTCTTCCTTGCGCCCCACAAGCGCGCTGGTCAACTTGCTGAGCAATCCGTGCGAGCCCCCGCCGGTCTTCACGTGCGCGATGGGGCTTGAAATCGAGACGCGCACTTTCCCTTCGAGGATGTAAAACGCGGTCGAGCCGTAGTCGCCCTCGCGGCAAATTACCTCGCCGCGCCGGAATTTCCGCCGCACCACCGCCCCGCGATTCAGGCTCAGAAACGTTCCGGAAACGCCTTTGAAAACGCTGAGCCGTTCGAGCTCCTCGACGCTCACCTGGTCGGCGCCCGCGTCCGCTGCGAACGCCGTCCCCGCGGCCACCTTGTTCGTCAACGCCCCGGTGGGGCACGAAACCATGCACTCGCCGCACGATACGCACGTCGAATTTCCCATCGGCAGGTTGTTGTCGAACGCGATGCCCGCCGTCCCGCCCTTGCCCATGCGGCCCAGCACGCCGTTGTGGCGAATCTCGTTGCACCCGCGAATGCAGCGGTCGCACAAGATGCACGCATCGAAATCGACGGCAATGCTCGGCGACGAATCATCCTTCGTGCGCCCGCTCGACCGTCGCGGAAATCTTGGCTGGGTCACCCCGATTTGGTGCGCCAGCGTTTCGAGCTCGCAATCGCCCGTATGCTGCTGCCGCGCGCACGGGCTTGTGTGGTCAGACATCAGCAGCTCGACGAGCGTTCGCCGCGCGCCCTGCACTTTGTCCGACGCCGTGCTTACATTCATGCCGTTTTCGGCGGGGCGCACGCACGAGGCGCTCAGCACGCGTCCCCCGGCATCCACCACGCACACGCGGCAAACTCCTACCGGCGTCTCATTCTGCTGGTGGCACAGCGTTGGAATCGAAATCCCGTTCAGCCGGGCGGCATCGAACACAGTCGTGCCCTGCGGCACGGACACCTTCTTGCCGTCAATCGTGAGGTCGATCGCGGGCGCGGAACTCACAGCAACCTCGGAACAGCCGCAGCCACTGCGGGCGCGCTGCGAGCGGGCGCATCGGAAAAACAGATTCCGGAGGGACACTCATGCCGCGTGATATGCGCCTCGACTTCGTCGCGAAAATATTTCAGCACCGAACCGATCGGCGCGGGCACCACTTGCCCGAGCCCGCAAATCGATGTCAACACCATCGACTGCGAAAGCTCCTGCACCAGGGCGAGATCGCCTTCTTCGCCTCGCCCCTGCGACCACCCGGCGAGAATGTCGACCATCTTCTGCGAGCCCACGCGGCAAGGCACGCACTTGCCGCAGGATTCATTGCGGAAGAATTGCGTCGCGCTAAGCGCCATGTCCAGCATGCAGGTTCCCTCGGCGCACACCACCACAGCGCCGGACCCGAGCATCGATCCAGCGTCTGCAAGCGATTTGAAATCGAGATGTACGTCGACCATCGAAGCCGGCAGATAGCCCGACGACGGCCCCGACGGCGCGAAGGCCTTCAGCTTCTTGCCGCCGCGCACGCCTCCCGCCCTCTTGAAGATCAAGTCCGACATCGGCGTCCCCATTGGAAGCTCGTACACTCCCGGCTTTTCGATATCGCCGCTCACCCCCACAAACTTCAGTCCCGCCGTTCCGCTCAGGCCCTGCGCTTTATACCAATCCACGCCGCGCACCAGGATTTGCGGCACGTGCGCGAACGTTTCGACGTTGTTGATCACCGTCGGTTTGTTCCACAAGCCCTGCTGCCCGGGAAACGGCGGCTTGTTCCGCGGCTCCGCGCGCTTGCCTTCGATCGCCTCGAGCAGCGCGCTCTCTTCGCCGCAGATATATCCGCCGGGGCTGACGAAGACCTCCAGATCGAAAGCCAAATCGGTGCCGAGAATCTTCCCTCCCAGCAAACCCGACTCGTAGCAGCGGCGAATCTCCTGCTCGCAAAGGTGTTCCTGGGCTTCGTATTCGTGGCGGATGTAGAGAATCCCCTTGCGGGCGCCCGTGATCAGGCCCGCGATCATCATTCCTTCGATCACCAGAAATGGCAGGTGCGTCAGAATAAATCGGTCTTTGAACGTCCCCGGCTCGCTCTCATCGGCATTGCAAACGATATACTTTTCGTTTCCCGGCTGCTGCCGGACGAGCTGCCACTTCATCTCCGTCGGAAATCCCGCGCCTCCCAGCCCGCGCAGTCCGGAGGACTTCAGCGCCTCAAGCGCCGCATTCCAGCCGCGCGATTCCGCCAGCCGCCGCACGGCCCCGTAGCGCTCGCCACCCGCGTAAGGATTCGAGGCGCATTGCACTTCAACTTCACCATGCGCAGCCTTCGGCAATTCGCCTTGCAGCAGCACGTCGCGAACAATCTGCTCCACACGCGCTTCATCCGCCGGCGCAAACACCCGGTCGTTGATCGACACGGCCACCGCATGGTCGCACTGCCCCAGGCACGACACGCCTCGGATCGTCACCTCCTGCTCGCTCGCGCCCTTGAACCGCTCCTCGAGGTTCATCCGCACGCGGTCCCCGCCGCGCAAGTGGCACGACATGTCGCGGCAGACGCGCACGTCGGCTTTCGGTGGAGGCGTCAGGCGAAAATGAGGGAAGAAACTGGCAACCTGGTGGAGACGCGTAACCGGAACGTCAATCTTTTTGGCCAGCGCTTGAAGCTGATCGGCTGGCAGAAAGCCAAACTGGGACTGGACCGCTCTCAGTTCCTGAACGATCAACCTAATGTTCTCCCCAGAATTTCTGCGGCGATTCTGTGTTCAGTTCACTGCAAGACTGGTCGAGACACCGAGTCGTGCATGAGTGTATAGCAAGTCTCGCGAATCCGTCCACCGCCGTGCGGAATATGGAAACCCCGGCCTGCAACAGGCCCACTCCTCGTTGACATTGCGACGGAAGCCGATACTATAAGCGTCGAGACCCACATTCTTGGCGGTTTCTCGCCGCTCGCTTCGAGCGGCTATGCGCCCCGACCTGCTGAACCGAAGATGAAACTGAGGATGGACGGAACGAGGACGCGTTTCGCCGGAGCGTCGTTGGCGCTCGCCGCCGCGCTGGCCGCGATCGCGGTCTTTCCCTCGGCAATCCGATCCCGCGCGCTTGCCGCCCCGCCGAATGCCGCTGCCGGCCCTGCCCCCGCCGACGAACCCCATCAATACACCGGCCCCGGATCGTGCAGCTCCACCAGCTGCCATGGCAGTATCGCTCCGCGCACCGACAATCGCGTGAAGCAGAATGAATACAGCGTTTGGATCGTTCGCGACAAGCACTCGAAAGCCTATCAGGCGCTCACGGGAATGGTCGGCGAGCGCATGGCTGCCATCCTCAATATCGGCAAAGCCGAGGACGCACCCAAGTGCCTCGCCTGCCACGCGCTCGATGTGCCCGCCGCCGAACGTGCCCGCACCTTCGACCTCAGCGAAGGCGTCAGCTGCGAGAGCTGCCACGGCCCCGCCTCGGCGTGGCTCGGGCATCATACCGAGCGCGATTGGACGCACGCGCAGTCCGTGCAGGCCGGTATGACGGACCTGCGCGATGTCGCCCTGCGCACCGACAAATGCCTATCATGCCATCTCGGCAGCAAGGAAAAATTCGTCGATCACCAGATGATCGCTGCCGGCCATCCGGATCTTTACTTCGAGCTCGATTCCTTCTCCGCCTCGATGCCGCGCCACTGGAGCGAACCCGGCGAGCCGGGTGAAGCCGAGGGTAGCGACCAATGGTATGAAGTCCGCGAGTGGTCCGCGGGGCAAGCCGTCCAACTGCGCCAGTCTCTGCTGTTCCTTGCCGATCAGACTCGCAGCGCCGATTGGCCCGAATATTCTCAGCTCGAATGCTACGCCTGCCATCACTCGCTCGGCCCGGCGGAACAGAGTTGGCGGCAGGCGCGCGGCTATCCCGATCGCCGCCCCGGTGATCCTCCGTGGAATGCCTCACGCTACGTCGTATTCCGCGAAATCGTGCGCGAAGTCGATCCTGCGGCCGCGCAGAGCCTCGATTCGAACATTCTGCAGTTGACGAAGCTGATGAGCACGTTGAATCCCGATCGCAATGCAGTCAGCGCCGCGGCGGCCTCCACCGCGCAGCTTGCCGATCAGCTCGCCACAAAATTCGACACGATGCCTTACGATCGCGCGCTCACGCTCCGAGTTCTTCAGCGCATTTGCTCCGACGCCGATAGCATCTCGAATCAGGATGAGCACGCTGCAGCCCAAGCGGCCATGGCCCTGCAATCGCTTTTCGTCGCCTACGATCGCAACGAGAAGCCCGCCAACGCCCCCGAAGTTCGAGCGGCCATCGCCGGGCTTTTCGATCAATTGCAGATTCCATCGAGTTACGACGCCAACCGATTCGCTCACCAGATGCATGAAGTGAGCGCGCTTCTCCCCTGAGAGCCGATGGCCAAGCGCTCGCAATCGCTCCTCCGCGAAGTTGAGCGGCTGAATGCTCCCGACCAGGGCGGCGTCGCGCCGTGGCGCCGCTGGGGACCTTACATCAGCGAGCGCTCCTGGGGCACCGTGCGCGAGGACTACAGCGCGAACGGCGACGCCTGGAATTTCCTTCCGCACGATCTGGCGCGCAGCAAAGCCTACCGCTGGGGCGAAGACGGCATCGCCGGAATCTGCGACCGCTATCAGCTCCTCATCTTTGCGCTCGCCCTGTGGAATGGGCGCGATCCGATCCTGAAAGAGCGGATGTTCGGCCTCAATGGCTCCGAGGCAAATCACGGCGAGGACGTGAAGGAATATTACTTCTATCTCGACAACACGCCCACGCACAGCTACATGAAGCTGCTCTACAAATATCCGCAGGCCGAATTTCCCTATTCGCGCCTGATCGACGAAAATCGCCGTCGCGGCACACGCGCCCCGGAATTCGAGCTGCTCGATACGGGCGTGTTCGACGACGACTGCTACTTCGACATCGTCATCGAATATGCGAAGGCAGGCCCGGAAGACATCTGCATTCGCATCGAAGCTTTCAATCGCGGCCCCGAGGAAGCTACGCTGCATCTGCTCCCGCATCTCTGGTTCCGCAACACGTGGGCGTGGACCGAATCCCCGGCGCCTGAGCCGGTCATCCGCCGCGTCGCCACGCGCGGAAAATCTCTCGTCCTCGAGGCCGATTCTTCGAGCACTCATCCGCTCGCGAACCTTCAATTCGAATACACGCTTCCTCTGATGCGCCTCTATGGGCCCCAGGGCGCGGAGCTTCTCTTCACGGACAACGAAACGAATGGCCCGCGCGTTTTCGGCCCCGGACACGCCAGTCGGAAGGAATTCGTGAAAGATGCGTTCCATCGCCACCTGATTCACGGCGAGGATTGCGTCAATCCGGAGCAAACTGGCACGAAAGCCTGCTTTCACTACGCGGTGAATATTCCGGCAGGCGAATCCTTCGTGCTTCCCATGCGCCTGCGCACATCGGCGAAGGCGTCGCGCGGCTCCGATCCGCTCGCGGAAGTGGAAACGATCATCCGGCAGCGCAAGCAAGAGGCCGACGAATTCTACGATTCGATCCATCCGCCCGGCGCATCCGCTGACGACCGTCTGATTCAGCGCCAGGCGCTCTCCGGCATGCTCTGGAACAAGCAGGCGTATCTCTTCGACGTGAATCTCTGGCTCGATGGCGATAATCCTCACTGCCCGCCTCCGGAATCGCGCAAGCACATTCGCAACGTGCATTGGCGCCACCTGAATTCCATGCGCGTCCTCACCATGCCAGACAAGTGGGAATACCCGTGGTTCGCCTCCTGGGATCTCGCTTTCCACTGCGTCTCGCTCGCGCTCGTCGACCCGCGCACAGCCAAGCAGAATCTCTGGGTGCTGCTCTTCGAGCAGTTCCAGCACCCCAACGGCCAGATACCTGCGTACGAATGGGAGTTCTCCGATCTGAATCCGCCCGTGCAGGCTTGGGCGGCGTGGCGCATCTACCAGATCGAGAAAAAGCGCGCCGGAAAAACCGACCGCGAGTTTCTCGAAAGGGTTTTTCATAAGCTGCTGATCAATTTCGCGTGGTGGGTCAACAAGGTCGACAGCTCGGGCCTCAACGTGTTCGAGGGCGGTTTCCTCGGCCTCGACAACATCACCGTCGTCGATCGCAGCGCCAAGCTGCCTGATGGCGCAATCCTCGAACAGGCGGATGCGACCGGATGGATGGGATTCTTCTGCCTCCACATGATGCGGATCGCGCTCGAATTGGCCCGCGAGGACAACGTGTACGAAGGTCTCGCCGTGAAATTCTTCGAGCATTTCATCGGCATCGGCGCGGCGATGAAAAAAATGGGCGGCCGCGATTATCAGCTGTGGGACGAGGAAGCCGGCTTCTTCTACGATGTCCTCCGCTATCCCAACGGCGACTTCCACAAATTCCAGGTGCGCTCGCTCGTCGGGCTGATTCCGATGTTCGCGGTCGAGTTCCTGCGCGAAGACGAGCTCGAGCACCTCGCGCATTTTCCGGGCAACGTCAACTGGTTCATCAAGAGCCGCCCCGACCTCGTCGGCAGCGCCTGCTATTCGGAGACGCGCGATGGCGTGCGCTGCCACGTGCTTTCGATTCTCGATCGGCACCAGCTCTCGCGCATTCTCGAGCGCCTGCTTGATCCGGACGAATTTCTCTCGCCCTACGGCATTCGCAGCCTTTCGAAATATCACGAGCGGCATCCCTTCTCGTTCGGCGAAAGCGATGTGCACTACGCGCCCGCGGAAGCCGACGTCGGAATCAAGGGCGGCAACTCCAACTGGCGCGGCCCGATCTGGTTTCCGACCACCTATCTCATCATCGAATCCCTGCTGAAATTCGGCGATGCTTTCGGCCCGGATTTCGCGGTTGCGGCGCCCGCCGGCAATGGCGATCTGATGACTCCTCACGCCATGGCGAAAGAGATCGCCCGCCGCATGATCGGCATTTTCCGCCGCGATTCCGCCGGCATGCGCGCTGCGTTCGCCGATGCCGGGAAATTCCAGCAAGATCCGCTGTGGCGCGATCACCTGCTTTTCTACGAATATTTTCATGGCGATACGGGCGCCGGACTTGGCGCCAACCATCAGACCGGCTGGACGGCGCTGGTCGCCAATCTGATCGACGAATGGCGGTAGACGAATCGCAATTCCGAATCTCGGAGGCCCTGTGCAGTCATACGATCTCGTGGTGATCGGTTCCGGCCCGGCCGGAGAGAAGGCGGCGGCGCAGGCTGCGTATTTCGGAAAACGCGTGGCGCTGGTCGAATCGGAGGCCGAGCCTGGCGGCGCGTGCGTCAATTCCGGAACGATTCCCAGCAAGATCCTGCGCGAATCCGCGCTCTATTTTTCGGGTTTGAAGCAGCGCGGCCTATACGGAATCGACTATTCGCTCCGAGAAGGGCTCACAGTCGAGGGATTCACTCATCGCAAAAACGTCCTCGTCGAAATCGAGCGCCAGGAGATCAAGAAAAATCTTGCCGCGCATCACGTCGATGTCTTCTGGGGCACGGGCTCCTTCGACGATCCGCACACGGTTGCCGTCGCGTCCGCCAAGAATTCGCCAGAGCGACTGCGCGGCGACGTGATCCTGATCGCCACGGGCTCGCGCCCGCATCGCCCGCCCGAGATTCCCTTCGACGACAAATCCATCTTCGATTCCGATTCGATCCTGCAAATGGACCGCCTGCCGCAAAGCCTTATCGTCGTGGGCGGCGGCGTGATCGGCTGCGAATACGCCTCGATTTTCACGGCGCTCGGCGTAAAAGTATCGCTCGTCGACGGCCGCGATCGCCTGCTGCCGTTTCTCGACGCCGAATTGAGCAAACTCTTGCGCGAACGTCTGGCCGCGCTCGGCGTCCAGTGTCACCTCGAAGAGCGCGTCGCCAAGACGGAGCGCTCCGCGAGCGCCGTCCGCCTCGAGCTCAAGTCCGGAAAGATTCTCGAGGCCGATTCGGTTCTCTTCGCCGCGGGCCGGCGCGGCACCGTCGAAGGCCTCGCCCTCGAAAAAGTCGGCCTCACGCTCAATCAGCGCGGCTACATCGACGTCAACGAGTCGTATCAGACCTCGATTCCGCACGTCTACGCCGCCGGCGACGTGATCGGCTTCCCCGCCCTCGCGTCGACGTCAATGGAGCAAGGCCGCGTCGCCGTCTGCCACGCTTTCGGATTCGATTACAAAAAGCGCCTGGCTTCGCAGCTTCCGATGGGCGTTTACACGATTCCGGAAATTTCGGCGGTCGGCGAAAGCGAGGAGTCCTGCCGGGAACATCACATCGACTACGTGGTCGGCCGCGCGCACTATGCAAACAACGTGCGCGGCGCCATGGTTGGCGACACGTCGGGCCTGCTGAAGCTGCTGTTTCGCCGCGACGACCGCAAGCTGCTCGGCGTTCACATCATCGGCGAACAAGCCACCGAGCTGATTCACACGGGAATGGCGGTGCTGGAAGCAGGAGGCACGATCGATCTCTTCATCGCCTTCGTCTTCAATTTCCCCACGCTCTCGGAAATGTACAAGTACGCCGCCTACGACGGCCTCGGCAATCTCGCCAGCCACAAGCTCCGCGAGGGCTAACGCCACCCTCGGCAGCACAGGATTGCGCCGGTCCTCAATCGCGCCGGATTAACTCTGGAAAGGTGGAAGCGTGGGCCTTCAGGCCCTCGATAAAAGCTGCTCAGTAAGATGGCTTTAGCCGCGGGCCCGCGCCTCTAATCGGTCGGATTCCGAGGGAAATGCATGAACGGCAGCCGAACGCCGTCGATCACGATTTGATCCGCCTGGATGCTCGCCGGCGGCGCATATCCCGCAGCGCCGCCCGCGGTGACGTAATCATCCTGATCGACTCCGTCTCCGCTGACGCCGAGCCCGCCAACCAGCACGCCATTCACGTAGAGCGGCTCCGAGCCGGGGAAAAACACAATGCCGCTTTGATTCGGCCCCGCGTCCGCGCCCTGCGTGCACGGGTTCGCGGCGTCCGATGTGTAGAGTTCAAAGAACGGCCCCGGCGACGATCCATTGATCCCCGGCGGGAAGAGCGGCTGCGCGCCAAAACCGATGGTGCGATTCGTCACCGCTGTGCCGATCGGCACGCCGGGCAAATCGCCCGCCGTGCGATTCGGCCCGCTGAAATAGATCACGTTGCGCGCCTTGGTGGCGGCCACGTCGATGCTGAAGACCGTCGCGTCGTGCATGCGGTACATTCCGATGATCGTGCCGTCGAGATCGCTGAGCGCGATCATCATTCTGGCGCGCGCGCCGGGAGGCAGCCGGATCAGCGCGCGCGTCTGATCCGCCGTGCTCACGGCGTTCTGGATGATGCTGTCCACCTGGCTCGCACTAAGCCCGCCCAAAGGCCCCGCCGTGGGTCCCACCAGGTAACCCTCGGGCAGAGGCCCAGCAATCGGATCGGTGATGGGCCCCGAGACGTATCGCGACGAATCGAACGGACCCGTCGCGCCGGTCAGATCGCTGGGCGCCGTCGTATTGTCGACAAACGGCAGCGCGATTCCATCGATCACCACTTCGCCGGGCGCCGGCAGCGGCTGAAACCCGATCCCATCGGCGTCGCTCGAAGGCACGCCAATCAACCCCGCCGCGGAATACGCCACGAACTCCGCCACATCGAGCGGCACGCCCGCGATTCCCACTCCTCCCACCACATGCCCTGATTTGAAAATCGGCACGCCGCCTGGATTCACGGCGTTGGGATCGCTATCGTTTAGATCGGCTTTGCCCGTGATGATCCCGAAGTGGTCGGGCGAGCCATTGATCGTCGTTGGCGCCGGAATCGCCTGCCCCGGAAGGTAGTTGGTCGATAGCGTGCAGCCTCGATTCGTGGTCTCGATGCCATAAAGCGCGGCATTCGGCGTGTTCGCGATTCCCGGTGGAAAATGAATCCCGCTGATGTAGCGCACGGTGCGCGAGGAAAGCGGCGCCTGATCGTTGCTGAAAAACGAAGCCGTGCGCGCAAGATTCACCGCCAGCTCGCCCGTCGGCGTGGCTTCCCCGAAATTTCCCGTGGAAGTCGCCGGCATGCTCGCGCCTTCCCACACGGCGAGGACGTTCCCGACGCGATCGGTCACGGCGATTGCCATTGTGCTGGAATTCGCCGTCGCGGCTGCGGTCTCGACGATCGTCATCACGTCGCTTTGCGTCAGGAACGCGAAGCCCGCGGGAGGCTGCGGATATTGAGTTCCGCTTCCCGGGCCGCTCGAACCGCTACCGCTGCCCCCTCCGCAGCCGCAAAGCGCTACGCACAACAGCAGACACGACGCAATCGATCGAATCCGAGGGGGCCTTGGCATTCGGCGGGCCTGCGCCTTGCACATGGCCACTATTCTTACCATAGCCGCGAAGGTTCTCAAACTCCGCTTGCGCCCGGTTGGCAAACACGATCCTGAAAACGTACACTCGGCCAACTGGGAGGAGCCGATGGAACAGCGCGTGAGCATCATCACCCTTGGCGTGGCGGATTTAGCGCGCAGCGCGCAGTTCTACGAGCGCCTCGGATGGCGTCGGTCGATGGCCAAATCGGAGGGCATCGTATTCTTCCAGGCGGGAGGAGTGGCCGTGGCGCTTTTTCCGCGACACGAGCTCGCCAAAGACGCGCATAGCGCGCCAGAAGGCGACGGCTTCAAGGGTTTCTCGCTTGCTTATAACGCCCGCACCCGCGCGGAAGTAGATTCGGTGCTCGAAGAGGCTGAATCAGCCGGAGCAAAAATTTTCAAGCCCGCCGAGGAAGCCTTCTGGGGCGGCTACTCCGGCTACTTCTCCGATCCGGACGGTTTTCTCTGGGAGGTGGCTTGGAATCCTTCTTTCCCTCTGGCGCAAGACGGCAGCATTCGCATTCCCGATTAGCGACACACGGTCTTCTGCGAGGGCCGAAAGCCCTTGAACGCCCCTGGGAACTGTGATAACCAAGCAATACCCGACTCGCATCCGACGCGGGCCAAGCGAGATCACGAGGGGATGTCCCCCGCACCCCACATCCTCCGCAAACGTGCATCATTCCGGGTCGCGGTATATCTTTCTCTGCTTTTTCTTGCGATTCCCTTCACCGGCTCTTCCGCGCGGCCTGCGCACGCAACCGCGCGAGCGATCGCCCACAACAAGAAGGCACACCATCGGACGCACAGCGCTCGCGCGCATCGGCGCGCGCATTCTCGCGGGCGCCTCCGGCACGTGCGCATGCGGCGCGCAACCACGCGCCGGGCGGCTGGCCGCCATCCGCGCCACACAGGCGCGGCCGCTGTGCGCGCTCCCTCCCAATCGAGCGCCGCCGCAACGGCCCTGATACCCGTGGCCCTGGCGGGGCAAGCCGCGGTTCAGTCTCCGATCCCGCCGCAGTCCACTCCGCCACCACCGCAGCGCTTGCCGCAAGCAAGGCCGATCCGCACCGGCGCCATCGAAGGCACGATTCGCGACCCGAATGGCCAGGCGATCGTGGGCGCGGCCGTTTCTCTGCGTAATACCGGCACCGGCGAAGTCCGCCGGCAAACCGCAACGGCCGACGGCATCTTTCGCTTACTCGATCTGCCGCCGGGCCATTACGAACTGAAGATCGCGCACGACGGTTACACTTCCTACGCCGAATCCGCGATCACCATCGGCCCCGGCCAGGTACTCGATCGCAGCGTGACGCTCACGCCGATCGCGACCACCGCTGCTCCGCTGCAACACGTCCCCGAAATGCCGCAAGTGAAAGCCTCCGCCACGCCGCCATCGCCGGCGCCACCATCTCAGGCCGCTCCGCCGTATCCCGGAGTGCTGCAACGTCTCGAAGAGGGAGAACCGGCCTCGCCCGAGACCGCGACCACGGCGCCTCTTCCGCCCGCTGGAAAGGTTTTCGTCCCCGAGCCGGATCGCTGGGCCATCAGCATGCCTGATTGGGACCGCTACGGCGTCGGGAACGAGCGCCCCTACGTGAAAAGCCATCGCTGGGATCCCTTCGATCGCAACAAACTGAAGGGCGACTATCCCGTCTTCGGCCAGCAGACCTTCTTCAATCTCACGGCAGTGAGCGACACATTCCTCGACGGCCGCCGCCTTCCGACACCGAGCGGGGTGAGCACCGCGCAGCCGGGCGAGCCCGGATTCTTCGGCAAGGGCGATCAGTTGTTTCTCGATCAAACTTTTCTCTTCTCGTTCGATTTGTTTCATGGCGACGCGTCGTTCCGCCCGGTCGATTGGCGCATCCGCGTCACTCCCGTCGTCAGCCTCAATTATCTCGACGTGCAGGAACTCGGCATCGTCAACATCGACGTGCGCAAGGGCACCACGCGCCTGGATTCGCATCTTGGCCTGCAGGAAGCGTTCGGCGAACTGAAGCTGCACGATCTCAGCCCCAATTTCGATTTCGTGTCGGTGCGCGCGGGGATTCAGGAGTTCAACAGCGATTTTCGCGGCTTTCTTTTCGTCGATCAGCAGCCGGGCGTGCGTTTCTTCGGCAATTATTCGAATAACCGCTGGCAATACAATCTCGCCTATTTCAATTTCCTCGAGAAAAATACCAATAGCGATCTGAATTCGATGGCGCTGCGCAAGCAGCAGCTCATCCTCGCCAATGTCTACCGCCAGGATTTCCTCGTCCCCGGCTACACGGCGCAATTCAGCGTGCATTACAACATCGATCAGGCGACCATCCATTACGACGACAACGGCTTCCTCGTGCGCCCCTCCCCGATCGGAGGCGTCGTCTCCGACGGCATGGTTCGCCCGCACGCGATCCACGCTCTTTATCTCGGCTGGACCGGCGACGGCCATATCGGCCGGCTGAACATCACGAACGCGTTCTACCAGGCGCTCGGCAACGACAGCTTTAATCCCATCGCCAATCGCCCCGTCACCATCAACGCCCAATTCGCCGCCGCCGAGCTTTCCATCGATAAGGATTGGACGCGTTTCAAGATTTCGGGCCTCTACGCATCCGGTTCCGGCGATCCGCGCAGCGGGCGCGCGCGCGGCTTCGATTCCATCGACGATTTTCCCGAATTCGCGGGCGGCATCTTCAGCCTCTGGAATCGCGAAGGCATCCGCCTCACGGGCTCGGGCGTGCTGCTCACGCCGCCCGATAGCATCCTGCCCGACCTCCGCTCGAGCAAATACGAAGGCCAGTCGAATTTCGTCAACCCTGGAATTTTCCTTCTCAACGCTGGAACCGATCTCGATCTCACGCCCAAGCTGCGCGGCTTCGTGAATGTAAGCTATCTCCAGTTCATGCGCACCGAGCCGCTGCAGCTCCTGCTCTTTCAGGGGGACATCCACCGCCCGATCGGCTACGACTACAGCGTCGGCGTTCGCTACCGCCCGCCGCTCACTGAAAATTTCTCGATCACCGCCGGAGCGGCCGGCCTCACTCCGGGCCAGGGCTTTTCCGATATCTACGGCGGCAAGACATTGTTTTCGCTGTTTACCGACATTCGCTTTCAGTTCTGACCGGGAGACGGAATGGATTTTCTGGGCCGATGGATGCGCGGATCGAGTGAAAGAACGGGACGCGCGTTTTTTCCGTTTCTGATGCTGCTCGCCGCCGTGGGCCTGGTGCTCGCGGCAGGCTCCGGATCGCGCGCCCAAACGGAAGATTCGCCGCAGCCGCCACCGCAGCAGCGAAATGCATTGAAGGCGAGCCCCGAAGGCCAGTCCCAGGCCGATGTCGATCGCAAGAACGCCGGCTGCGTGAGCTGCCACACCACCACGGATCAGCCCACCATGCATCCGACGGGCACCGTCCGCCTCGCCTGCATCGATTGCCACGGCGGAGATTCGAGCGTTCACGTCGCACCCGGCGCGCAGCTCGGCTCACCCGAATACGAAGAGGCCAAGAGCCGCGCGCATCCGAAATCCGCGATTCCCGAATGGGCGCGCAGCTCCGCCAATCCCGTCCGCCCCTACACCGAATGGCTGCGCGAAAATTACGATTACATCCGCTTCATCAATCCCGGCGATTTGCGCGTCGCGCCGCAGACCTGCGGCCAGTCCGGCTGCCACGTCAGCGAAGTCCGCCGCGTGCAGACCAGCATGATGACCACCGGCTCCATGCTTTGGGGCGCCGCGCTCTACAACAACGGTTCCTATCCTCTGAAGGATTCGCGCTTCGGCGAAAGCTATTCGGCCGACGGCACTCCGCAGGACGTGCTTGCGTTTCCTCGGCCCAGCGCCGAGCAAACCCGCGCCAAAGGCATCCTCCCGGAAATCACGCCGCTCGAGCGCTGGGAAATTTCGCAGCCGGGCAACGTGCTGCGCGTTTTCGAGCGCGGCGGAGGGAAAAAAGGCGAGATCGGCAATCCGGATCGCGAGGAAGAATCCGGCCGTCCGGACGACAAGCTCAGCGATCGCGGTTTCGGCACCGAACTGCGCACCGATCCCGTTTTCCTCGGACTGCAAAAAACGCGCCTGCTCGATCCCCTGCTCTATTTGCCCGGAACGAACGACGAGGCGGGCGATTACCGCGGCAGCGGTTGCACCGCATGCCACGTCGTCTACGCGAACGATCGCTCGCCCGATCATTCCGGCCCGTACGCCGTTTACGGAAATATGGGCGAGAGCGTCACCACCGATCCCACCATCCCGAAAAACGAGCCGGGCCATCCGATTCGCCACAGCTTCACACGCGCGATTCCGTCGAGCCAGTGCATGGTCTGCCATGTCCATCCCGGCACCAACATGGAGACCACCTATTTCGGCTACACCTGGTGGGACAACGAGGCCGACGGCGAGCTGATGTATCCGCACGACCAACTTAATCCGACGGACGAAGAGCGCTACGAGGTCGCGCTTCGAAATCCGGAGCCGGCCACGCCAAAGGGTCTCTGGGCCGATCCGAAATTTCTCGAACAGGTGGGCACACCGGAGTTCAACAAGAAGCTGAAGACCGACCAGTTCGCCGATTTTCACAGCCACGGCTGGATTTTCCGCGCCGTCTTCAAACGCGACCGCCAAGGCAACCTGCTCGATGCCAACGACAAAATCGTCTCGCCCGGCGATCCGCAGAAATTCGAGAAAGCCGTTCATCTGAAAGACATCCATCTCGAAAAAGGCATGCAGTGCATCGATTGCCACTTCGAGCAGGATAATCACGGCAACGGCAATCTCTACGCCGAGCCTCGGGCCGCCATCGAACTCGACTGCATCGATTGCCACGGCACCATCGACAAGCGCGCCACGCTGGTCACCTCGGGCTCAGCCGCGCCCAGTGGCGGCACTCATCTCGAGACGCTGCGCACGCCCTGGCGCGAGCGCCGCTTCGAATGGCGCGGCGGAAAGCTCTACCAGCGCTCAATGATGGACCCGAATCTCGAATGGGAAGTCGTGCAGACACTCGATACCATCACGCCCGGCAATCCGCACTACAGCGAAAAATCGCGCTGGGCGAAAACGGTGCAGCTCGACGGCAAAACATGGGGCAGCGTTCCCGCCGATTCTTCGCAGCTCGCGCATCCCAATAGCAAAATGACGTGCTACGCCTGTCACACGTCCTGGACCACCAACTGCTTCGGCTGCCACCTCGCGATGATGGCGAATCAGCGCAAGCCCATGCTCCACAATGAAGGCTTGATCACGCGCAATTGGACCACCTACGCCTTCCAGGTTCTTCGCGACGATGGTTTCATGCTCGGCATCGATGGCACTGTCACGGGCCATCGCATCGCGCCCGCGCGCTCGTCCTGCGCCGTGATCGTCAGCTCTCAAAATGCGAATCGCGAGTGGCTCTATTACATGCAGCAGACCGTCTCGGCCGAGGGCTTCTCAGGGACCGCCTTCAGCACGTTTGTGCCGCACACGGTGCGCTCGAAGGAAACGAAGGCCTGCGACGATTGCCACCTGACGGCGGCGAACGACAACAATGCGTGGCTCGCCCAGGTGCTGTTGCAGGGAACGAATCTCGTGAATTTCATGGGCCGCTACATCTATGTGGCGGAAGGCGAAAAGGGGTTCGACGCCGTCGTCGCCGCGGAACACGATGAGCCTCCGGCGATTTTTGGCAGCTATCTACAGCGGCTCGCGTATCCGGACGACTATCGCAAGCACGTGGCCGACGGCGGCGAACTCAAGCAGGCCATCCACCACGAAGGCGACGTGCTCGACGTGCAGCTGCGCGGCGAATATCTCTACGCCGCCACGGGCAAAGGCGGCCTGCGCATCTACGACGTGGCGAATATCGACAACAAAGGTTTCTCCGAAAAAATCGTCACCGCGCCCGTTTCCCCGATCGGCCAGCGTTTTTATCTGAAAACGAAATATGCGGCCGATGTCGCGAGCCCGTCGACGCTCGCTCTCGATCCCGCGCGATCGAAGAATCCGGTCAACGAAGAGGGCCCCATCCATCCCATCTACGCCTTCCTCTACGTGGCGGACAAATACGAAGGCCTCGTGGTCGTCGGCGATCCCAACGTCAAAGGCAAAAGCCCTGGGGTCAGCACGTTGCTCGACGGCGATCCGCGCAATAATTTCCTCAAGCGCGCGCTCGCGTTTAATCCTGGCGGCATTCTCAACGGAGCGCACCGCATCACCATCGCCGGCGTCTACGCCTACATCCTGTGCGATCGCGGCCTGGTCGTCGTCGATCTCGACAATCCCCTTAAGCCTCGCGTCACGGCGGAAATCGGCGCGCCCGCGCTCGTCGATCCGCAGGGCATAGATGTCCAGTTCCGTTACGCCTTCGTCGTCGACCGGCAAGGACTGAAGGTTCTCGACGTGACGGCGCTCGACCAGCCGAAGCTCGTCTCAGGCGCGCTGGTGCCGTTCCCCGATGCGCGCAATGTCTACGTCGCGCGCACCTACGCTTATGTCTCCGCCGGAAAGCAGGGAGTGGGAATTGTCGATGTCGAGCGGCCCGAGCAACCGCGGCTCGATCGGCTCTTTTCCGATGATGGCAAGCTCAACGACACGACTGACGTCAAGATCGGCATGGTCGACGCCAGCGCCTTCGCCTTCGTTGCCGATGGGCGCAACGGCCTGCGCATCCTGCAGTTGATGTCGCCCGAAGATTCGCCGAATTCCTACGGCTTCAGCCCGCGTCCCACGCCGAAGCTCATCGCCACGTACCGAACGCACGGGCCCGCTCTCGCAATTTCAAAGGGAGTCGATCGCGACCGCGCCGCGGATGAAAGCGGCAACCAACTCGCTGTCTTCGGCCGCCGCGGTGCGCGTCCCTTCAATCGCGAGGAAGCCGAACGCTTGTATCTGCGCGGCGGCAAGGTCTACACGGTGACCGTCGATCCGCCGAAATCTGCGGCAAAATGATTTGTAGCGGCCGCCTTGCTTTTAGGCGGGCGTCTTTTCTTCGCACCGTTCCGTCACTTCGTCTTCATCACGTACACGCCATTCCAATCCGGCTCCGGCGCATTCTCCATGAATTCCAGCGCTCGCTGCAAAAACACTTGCGTCGGCCCGTCCTCCGGATAGCTGCCCAGCAGTTCGCCAAATCGCCCCGAGGCCTCGCGCCAATCCTGCCGCAGATAGGCCGTCATCGCCTCATCAAACTTTGTCAGCAGCGGCTCGAATTTCGCCCGCTCCGCAGCCAGCCCCATCAGCTCGTAGATTTTCACCGCGTGGCTCTTGCCCTTCACCGCGATGCGATCGAGTTCCCGGCACGTAAACTGATTCGCCACCTGCTGGTACGTCCCCTCGGAAATCACCACGCCGATGCGATACGTCTTCGTAATGCCCTCAAGCCGCGATGCAAGATTCACGTTGTCGCCCATCACGGTCCAGTTTTGGAACTGGGCCGAGCCCATGTTGCCGACGGTCATCGGTCCCGTATTGAGGCCGATTCCGATAGCCAGCGGCATGCGTCCCTCGGCCTTCCACTTGCGATTGAGCTTTTCAAGCGCGCCCAGCATCTGCAGCGCGCAGGCGCATCCTCGAATCGCGTGGTCCTCATACGGCACCGGCGAGCCCCAGAACGCCATCACGGCGTCGCCAATGTACTTGTCGAGCGTGCCCTGATTCGCGAAGACCGCTTCGGTCATTTCGCCGAGGTATTCGTTCAGCAGCAGGACGAGTTCGTCCGGCGTCAGGCCCTCGGAGAGTGTTGTGAACCCGCGAATGTCGCTGAACATCACGGTCAGTTCCTTCATCTCCCCACCGGGTCGAAGGTATTTCTGCGGATCCTTTTCAATCAGCGCGATGACGTCGGGAGAAAGATACCGCGAGAACATCTTGCGAATCCTGCGCTTCTCGCGCTCCTCAAAAATCATGCGAAAGCTCGTAATCGCCGCGTAGTTCGCGACCAAGGTCCCCGCCGGAATCACGAAGCTCAGCCATCGGCCGTGCGCCGCAAATTCGTAATAGACGAACCACGCGAACGCCCCGAGCGCCACAATCAGCGATAGTGTTGAATAGAGAGGCTGCACGCGGCCAAACAACACCCCAAAACCAATCCCGAAAATCAGGATCACGCCCACATCGATCATTTCCTCGTCGAGCCCGCGCTGCAAAAACCCGCGCCCTTTTTCCTCGCTGTGCAGCACGTTGTCGATGATGTTCGCGTGGACCTCCACCCCCATGTAGGTCCCCGCGAACGGCGTATTCCTCAGGTCGCCGATCGCAAGCGCCGTGCCGCCCACGAGCACGATCTTGTCGCGAAATGTTCCCGAAGGCACCGCGCCGCTCATCACGTCCCACATCGAATAGTGCGCGTACGTTCCGTAAGGCCCCGCGTAGTTGATCAGCGCTGTGCCGTCGTGCGAGGGCCGCAGCGTACGTGTGCCCAACTGAATTCGTTCCAGGCCGTCTTCCGCGATGTACGCCGCAATATTTTGGTCTGGGATCTTTTCATACTGCCGCACGATCTGCAGCGCCAGCGAAGGGAAAAAATCCTGATCCTGGTAGCGCACGATCAGCAGCGCGTGCCGCAGCGTCCCATCCGGATCGGGCCTGATGTTGATGAAGCCATACGACGCGGCAGCCTGCGCGAGCTTCACGATGTTCGGCTCGACAGCCCCCTCGACCGTGCCGCCGCCATCGATCCACGCTTTCCCCATGTCGAAAGAGCGGCCGTCCTTGCCCTTTACCGGCACAACCTGCGGGAACGACTGCGCCCACACGATGTTGTAGTAATCGGCCGCAATCTTCGCGTCGGAAGGCTCCAGGTGGGCGTTGCCGAGAAAGACGTGCCCGAGCACCACGTTGCCGCCGCTCTTGAGCGCAGCGGCCAGAGTTGCGTCCTGGTCGCTGCTGTTTTCGATATCCTTGATCTTTTCGAGAAGCGCCGGCGAGATCGACTTCCCGGCGTCGTTCCGCAGTTCCTCGAGCGCCTCGATCGCCGAATTGCTCGCGGGCGTCGGGAAAGTTTCGTCGAACGCGATCACGCCCGCGCCGCCGGCGTCGAGCTGTTTGATCAGCAGCGCGTAGCTGCTTCGTGGAAGGGGAAACGATCCGATCTTCTGGAGAGTTTTCTCGTCGATGCCGACGATGACGATGCGCGGGTCGTGTGGCCGCTCGCCGCGCATGCCAAATCGCAAATCAAGCGAGCGTTGCTCGATATTCTGGAGGAAAACGAAACCCGCGTGCGTGTTGCCGCCGATTCCCGAAAACGCGAAGAGCGCCAGCCCGGCGAGCGTCACCACCATCGCCAGGATTACATCCGTCTGCCCGATCCAGATTCTGCGCAGCCACGCCGATAATGGCACCCGGCGTTCTTTCTGCGTCGTCATGTCGTGTCGCGCTTGCGATGAACCGCAAATCTACCCGCAGCTGGCCGCGCCAACCGGGCACTTGTTGTTGTTGCCGCTTTTTTGCTCCCCCACGGCGACTCCGACGCCCACGCC